>ERZ761584.31-NODE-31-length-46861-cov-5.687818_pt1 | contig 46861 bp, 62 predicted proteins | sample MGYA00512168_ERZ761584 | MGnify/ENA primary metagenome ERZ761584 (study PRJEB28899, sample SAMN03785564) | bioreactor sludge metagenome | biome: EBPR Sludge; feature: EBPR Bioreactor; material: 0.22µm filtered reactor supernatant | place: Saint Lucia: Queensland...
AAATATCGCAGCTTCAGCCCGACAGACAACCATGCAAATGACCGCCTGAGGAACCATCGGTTCGGTGATATGATGGCCCCGCCATGAAACACCTGATCGAACTTCACATAGCACTCTCCCGCCGCTTCCCGGATCATGCGTTCGCAGTACGCCCCGAGGAGCAGACGCAACCAGCCTTGCACCTGCGAGAGCGAGGACTCTACGACAAATCTCTACTCCAACTGAGGAACGAGTACATGCAGAAAGAACTGAAGATCAAGAACTGGATGCCTTCCAGCCCGAAAGTCCCTTCCAAGTTCAACATGAACGTCCACACCAAGAACGGCAGCCTCACAGGCATGGGCTCACTCGAGCTCTATCCCTTCGCCTGGCTGTTCAACCTTCTCACCGAAGGCACCACTATCAAGTGGGTGTCCGAGACGCAAGTCGTCACCAGCGACGATATTCGGATCACGTCCGACTACCTGGAAGAGATTGCTGAGTACACCTTCAAAGGCGATGAGAAGCTCTGGTCGCCTCCGTCGCCGTACCGCGAGCAGTGGCACAAGCTCAAGCACGGCACTCCCCCTGAGCGTCAGACGCCTGCAGGATCAACGCAAACGAAGCGTGAGGCACCTAGGCAAGAACGTCCGACTAAACCTAGGCCTGCTGAGGGCGAGGCGCTGCAAGCGATTTGTGAGCGTCTCAGCGTCGATCCGGGCAAGGCACGGGCAAAGCTTCGCAAGGCGAACGAGCCCAAGCCCTACGTCTGGCCGCCGGAGGACGTCCCGCGCATTGAAGCCCTGATCAAGCGTTAACCATTACGGGTTCGCGCCTAACTCGACCCGCGGACCCGTGGTACATTCACTCACCGCCGATCACGGCGGCAACAATGGAGAACGAACATGAAGACCACCAAAGACATGATCCGCGCCTTCAACCGCCTCGCCAAGCAGTTCAACCACAGCATGCTTGACCCGGACACGTTCAAGGGCAGCAAGGCGCAGATCATAAAGTCCACCGAGAACATGACCAAGGAGGATGGCCTCGCAGCTCTCAATCGCATGTGGGCCTCGATGCACGACTCCACTGCCAAGCAGGAACTCAAGGCCGCCGAGAAGAAGTTGCCCAAGTCCACGCCCTCCAAGACAAAGCCCGTTCCCAAGGCGCTCACAGGAGACGAACTGAAAGCCGCCCTCGAGAAGGCACCTAAGCACAACGGCGAGACGCTCGTCGCCAAGGGCGCTTACGAGTCCGAGACTGAAGCGCTGATCAAGACCGGGCATACGACTCACGGCAAAGCAACGTCAGCAACGAAGTCGAAGACGCTGAGGAACACTGCGACCGGCAGCTCTTCCACAGGTGAAGCAGCAGCGCAGCTCAAGCTCGAGCCCAAGAAGTTGCGTGTCATCCTCCGCAAGCTCGGCATGAACGCTCCCTATCCCAGCGCAGACGTCATCGTGAAGCGCGTCAAGGCGCACCTCGCCAAGTAACTCATCTCAACACCAGCTCAAGCGTCAGCAGCAATGCTGGCGCTTTTTTTTTTCGCTCGCGTGTACATGTAGAGTCTCCCTCCCTACCTACCTCGCTTTCGCGCGTGTATGTACATTTCTCTCTCTCTCTCTCTCTTTTTTATATGCGAGGTAGGGAGGGAGAGTGCACGTATGAGGTAGGTCAGTCGCGCACGAGGGAGGGAGGGAGGGAGGGAGGGAGGGTAGACACGTACACGCGCGAGCGCGCGTACACGTCAGCGCAGACGCACATGCTGGCCTATTGCAGCCTCATAGCGCCGGTGCGATCATCATCCGGCGCATAAAAGGAGGCGCAACACATGACCAAGACAGAGAAACAGCAGGCAGCAGTCATCGCTGACCTGCAACGCAAAGTGATCTGGATGGAAGACGCACTCAACGATGCCATGAAGCAGGCCCAGAGCGTCCGCGATCACTACCGGCGGATCAATCACGCTCAGGCTCGCAAGATCGTCAGGCTGGAGCACAAGCTCGAGCTCGCCCAGACATTCGCAGTCGCCGCATTCAGTACGGAGCTCCTCGATGATCACCCCGGCACAGAAGTCAACGCTCCAGAAACTTCACGCTGAAGTCACGAGCATCAAGTTCGGCAAAGCCTACGCCATCACGAAGACGCACGTCTACCTTGTCGCCAAGTGCGGCAAGGTGAGGTTCACAGCGAAGAGAGGGCGAAAAGGTGAGTGCCGAGTTGGCCACTGAGTTTCTGCTTATCGCAGCAGCGAGTTGCGTCGAGCCCACCCGCTGGCGCATCATCCTCGTCTTCATCATCCTATGGAGTTTCGCATGACCTACGAAGAACTGCAAAAGCGCGGGGAGGAGCGCACCAACGCGCTGCTGCACCTTACCGAGTGCCTCCAGGAACAAACTCTCCCAGAGGTGCTCACAGCCGCCCGCAAACGAGCGTCAGACGCAGTCATCGCCTATGAGCGGTTGACCCAGCCAGTCAACCTGCTTCCCTACGTGCTGCGCCTGTTGCACGATGCAAGCAGGTGGCGGCATATCCGGCACAACGAGCGCGACCTGCTCACCCGAGCGCCACTGACGCCCGAGGAAGCGGATGCCTTCATCGACCAGCGGATTGAGGACTACGAAACCCCTAAGCAAGGAGCGCTCCTTTGACCAAGTTCGTCTACGTCACCTCGCCACGAGGGCCGAGCCCTCAGGTCTGGCATACCGAGCAGACGCACAACGGCAAGGCTAAGCCGACGCTCGCCAGCCACGACCTCACCGACGAGCAGGCTCAGCTCACGCTGGACGAACTCGTCAAGCTGTTCCCACCGCCACCCAAGGAGACCGACGATGATCCCACCAGCCCAAATCAAGGATAGAGTCAAGAAGGTCGGGGGCGACTACACCTTCGAGGGCGTAGTCGTCGCCATGTTCAACAAGCTCGGCGGCGAGGTCCGCTACGTGATCGAAGACGACCGAGGCATTCTGCTGATTATGAACCCGCGCCAGATCGTCAAGGTTGGCCCCACTGAGATGGACTACGCCGCAGTCGAGCGGCGTATCGTCGCCCAGGCTAATCCAGACTGGGCAGAACGTCCGAGCGGTCAGGGACGTCTGGTTCCCAGACAGGATACAGCTAGACCACCCGAGACCCAGACGCTTGTGCCTCGCGCATCGTTCGGCGACAGCGTAAGGATGGCAGACGTCTGTCCTCGCTGTGGCTGGCGTCATCCACCGGACGGAGGTTGCGTATGAATGCGCTCACCGTCGCCGTCATCATCGGATCAGTGCTTGGCACTGCGTCCTTCTTTCATATCCTGATCATGGAACTCACAGCATGGCACCGAGACCTTTCACGCCCGAAGAAGACGACTTCCTCAAGAAGCGCTGGAAGGAGGGAGCGTCAGCAGGCGTCATTGGCGCTGAGCTCAAGCGCACGAGGAACTCGGTCATCGGGCGGCTCCACAGACTCAAGTGCTGGGGCGGGCACAAGCCTCAAGTACGCAAGCCCGCGCACCCAGCGCACCAGAAGCCGTCCCTACCTTTAGTCGTCAGAAAGCCGATGACTACTCTGCCCCGGTCGGAGGCCTCGCTCGCCAATCTCAAGCTAGGCCCTAAGTCGAAGCCCGGCCTCAAGGTTCGCACCGGCCCTTTACCCGTCGCACGGGGGCTGAGCGGAACGTGTCAGTATATCCACGGGCACGATCCGGCGACCTGGTACAAGTGCGGCAAACCGAGCATGGGCTCATATTGCGAGGAGCACTATCGCCTGTGTTACCAGCCGGTCATCCCGGCGCTTCAAAGGAGGTACTGACATGCCTGCAGAAACCGAGACTTGCTCGAATTGCAAGTTCTATCGACCGACGAATGATCCCAGCGGCAAAGGCATCTGCCGAGCTAATCCGCCGATCATCATTCTGGTATCTGCCATGCCGCATACTAGTGGCTGGCCGACGTGCTTGCCCACCGACTGGTGCGGTCACTGGGCTAAGGTGACATGATGGCGGACCCTAAGTATCAGAATGTCGGCGACCCGTTCGACCGGCTGCAAGAGGAATGCGCGGAAGTCATCGTCGCTATCTCGAAGATCAAGCGCTTCGGTCTCAACAACCGGCATCCGCTCAGCGGAAAGCACAACGCTCAAGCGCTGGTCGATGAGATGAAGGACGTCCAGTCTGCCTGGGATGCCATCATAGCCCAGTACGGGGCGAGGCTGACATGAGCTTCTATCGAGGCCTCATTATCGGTCTTCCCATCAGCCTCGTGCTGTGGGCGCTGATCATCGCTGCTCTCTGGCAGATTGACACGTCATTTCTCCGGTGGTAGAAACATAGCCGTGGGGGCGCTCATGCCCCCACAGCACAATGGAGTCTACCATGTCTCACAATGTCGAAACGATGGCCTACACCAACGAGGTCCCCTGGCACGGTCTTGGCGTTCATATCGCCCAGGCGCCGAGCGTCAAGGAGATGCTCAAGACCGCCAAACTCAACTGGCGCGTTGACCGTGTCCCTCTCTTCACCAAGGACGGCGATGAGGTGCCCGGGTTCGCGGCGTTACAGCGCAGCTCGGACAAGTCAGTTCTCGACGTGGTCGGCTCGCGCTACCAGCCGGTGCAGAACGAAGACGCCTTCGAGTTCTTCAACGAGTTCGTCCAGGCAGGCAAGGCGACGATGGAAACGGCAGGCTCGCTTCAGGGCGGCCGGTACGTCTGGGGCCTCGCCAACCTCAAGCAGTCGTTCGAGCTCAAGGGCGGCGACAAGGTGAAGGGCTATCTCCTGTGCGCCTGTCCTCACCAGCAGGGCAAGTCGATGCTCTACAAGTTCACGTCCGTCCGAGTCGTCTGCAATAACACCTACACGTTGGCGCTGAACAAGGGCGGCGCTCAGTGGCGCATGTCTCACGCTCGCAAGTTCAACGAGGAGGCAATCACCGAGGCCAAGGACGCGCTCGGTATCGCCCGCGACGAGATGAGCGAGTTCGAGAAGACGGCCAAGAAGCTGCAGTCGATCAAGCTCAAGCGGGAGAAAGTCATCGAGTTGCTCGGCCTGACGTTCCAGCCGGGCGAGGAACTCAAGGACATGCTCGCTGAGGGCGGACTCAACAAGAAGATGGAGATGATCATGCAGGCCTACGAGATGGCGCCGGGCGCTGAGCCTGGCAACGCTTGGGGCGCACTGAACGCCGTCACCTACTGGGCCGATCACCAGGCCTCACGCACCGCTGACAAGCGTCTGACCAACGCTTGGCTGGGCAAGACCGCGGTGCAGAAGGAACGGGTCCTCGCCGACCTGCTCGAGGCAGCGTAGGACGCATTATCCTTGCGTTGAACCCGAAGCCGAGGCGTCAGCAGCAATGCTGGCGCCTTTTTTCTTGAGACGTCCTGTCACGCTTACCACAAGGTAGGCGCAGAATGAAGATGACGCGCACCGGCGGTGGCCGTACACTCAGCACGTTGACAACGAAGGAGGCTCACATGCCCGACTACATTCTGAACCTGATCCTCGCCGACAATCGAGTCGAGGAGCACCTCGCAGCTGCCGCACGTCACGCCCTCGGGCGCGACTGCCTTAGCGAGGATGACGTGCAATGGTGGGAGGCGAAGACGAAGGCGCTCGACGCGCTGCTCGCTCAAGCGCAAGCCTTGAACATGCCTCCCAGCATCAATTAGGCGAGCGTACACGCCCAAACGTCCTGCGCCGGGTGCGACTGTGCCCGGCGCTTCAGTATCGGCCTCACGCCGGCCTGTAAACCGTTAACCATGATCGGGAGCCCGAGACGTTCGCCTGACAGGAACTCGGACTCGGGTGTACATTGTGTCCATGGGCATCCCGCCCGCACATGGAGAACGACAATGACCTACTACACTCTTCTCACCCGCGACAACGCAACCTCGAAGTGGCACCCGCAGTTCGGCGACTATGACCGCGCCGTAGTTGTCGAGGAACGCGCTGTCTGCTGCGAGTCGCAGATGGGTCCGCGCAAGTCGGACACGCATATCCTCAAGACGAGCAGCGACGAGCAGCACGTTATCAGCGCGGCAATCGACGCGCTGAACGGCGAAGCCCTTCACCGCTAACCCAGGAGCAACAGACATGACACGCAATCAGACTCCCGCCGAACGTGCTGCCCTCGTCGACCAGGCTTGGCGCGAGATGCAGACCGCCTCGACCGACGCTGCCTTCGAGGCAGCGAAGGAACGCTACACCCGTCTCGTTGAGGAGAAGTGACATGAACGCATCCGAGAAAAAGTTCCGCACCGAGTTCCAGCCGCTCATTCAGAAGTGGCTCGACAGCAAAGCCGCCGAGCAGCTGGCGTATCTACGCGACCGCTGGCAGGACGAGAAGGAGTATGAGGACTTCGCCGAGTATACGAAGCTCGCGCGTGACCTCGTACCGCCAGGCACTCAGTTCATCCTGCTGCGTAAGTCGCCCTTCACGATGACTGTGAGCTTCGACCTCTGGCTGGCGCATATCAAAGTGCTCGCGTCCAAGACAGTCGTGAACTACGAACTCGACAAGTCGAAGGTCGCGAAGGTTGCGCCCAAGGTCGAACCTGCGCCCGACGTCTCACCGGTCACAGGTGCAGCAGCGATGCTCAAGACGTCACCCAAGCAGGTACGCGCTCGCCTACGCCGCCTCGGCTACACCGCCGAGACGTATCCTCGCACTGCCAAGCAAATCGCCAAGGTGCTCAAATGACCCAGTACTTCATCCGCCGCCTTCACGTCCCGCGCAACGAGCCCGACAGCGCCCGCTATCTGCAGACTGAGCAGATGGCGCATCGCAGTGCCGAGGACGCCAAGCGCGAGTACCTGCAGCGCTACAGCATCACTGTGGAGGCGACCCATGACCCGCGCTGACCGCTTCACCTGGACTGATGACCAGATCAAGATCATCAAGAAGCCGAAGCCCGTCAAGAAGCCCAAGCCCGTCAAGAAAGGCAAGTGACATGGACAAGATAATCGACCGCATCAAGAAGCTGCTCGCGCTGGCGAACGATCAGGCCGCGAGCGAGAACGAGGCCACAGTTGCGCTCGCCAAGGCGCGTCAGCTGATGCTCGATCACTCGGTGAGCGCAGACGTGCTCAACGCCGAGCAGACTGAGCGCGTTGTGACCTGGGGAGCCTGGCGAGGGGGCATGGATGACAACTGGCAGGTCTACTGTGGCATCGCCGCCTGCCGGCTGTACGGGTGCAAGCTCGTCACTGACAAGCAGGGCGGCTACCGCTTCGTGGGAACGCCCGAGAAGATGGACATTGCCGAGCTCACCTATCGCTACCTAGTCGGCGAGATCGAGAAGCGGTACAAGCTCGCGCTGAAGGTCCTGAGCGATACCAAGGCGACGGACAAGCGCATCCGGGCAGACCTACGCCGGTCATTCAAGAACGCTGCTGCAGGCGTCCTGTGCGACCGTGTGAACCAGATACTGGCAGCGCAGGCAACGCCGAGCAATAGCCGAGCGCTCGTCATTGTCGATCAGGACGAGGCGGCAGCGCAGGCGCTGCTCGACAGCGCCAAGACAAAGAAGAAGACCGTTACGTTGACGAGCCACGGAATTGGCACGTATGCTGGGCGCGAAGCCGGCAAGTCGATCAAGCTTCAGGAGGAGGTCAAGTGACACGCATCAACGTAGTGCCGCCGCGCGAGCTGACTGATCAGCACCTGGTGGCCGAATATCGCGAGCTGCCCCGAGTGTTCGGACTGTCGAGCAACTGGCTGCGGCGAGGCAGAGACACACGCATTCCGAAGTCCTACACGCTCGGCAAGGGGCATGTCGCGTTCTTCTATGACAAGGTCCGCTTCCTCGAGTACCGCTATGCTGAGCTCGTCGCTGAAATGCGTCGGCGCGGGTTCAAGGTGCAGTACCCGAAACCTCGGCATGTTCCTGTGAATGAGGACGTGCTGAACGACTACACGCCGACAGCTAAGGCGCTGGCGATCAATCGACAGCGCATCTCCGACAGACTGAACGGAAAGTGAGGGCGGGAGTTATCCCGCCTTCTTTTTGTAGGCCTCGAAGGCCTGCTGATCATCAAGCACCCAGAACGCAATCGTCTTGCCGTCAACCTTGCGATGCTCGGAAACAATTCCCAGCTTCTTCTTCGCGCGCTCGAGCGGCTTCTTCTTCGCCACAGGCTCGAGCCCTCGTTTCTCCAACATTTTGAACAACGCGCCCGACGCGACTGAGTTCTCGTGCTCAAAAATCTCCTTGAGTGCGATTGCGAACTCGTCCAGAGGTGACAGCTTCGCCTGTGCTTCATCGTTCGACTCGTTCTGCATCGCTCGCAGCACAGAGCTGGCAGACAGCTCAATGAGTTCATCTTCGAACTCAAGAGTCGACTGGTCGGGTTCGTCGTGACCAGCGACAATGCGGAAGCCAGGCACCTGCAGACTGTCGCTGGTGTTATTCGTCTTCGATTGCGTGACGACTCGAAGGTCCTTGTCCTCAGGATGACGGCCAATCGTTGCGGCGAGACGGGCGACAGTTCCCCATGCTGTCGCTCCTTGCCCGGACGTCATTGAGTTGCGCCCGAGCGTCTTGTTCATGTGCCTGACGAGCACCACTGAACAGTTGAAGCGGCGAGCGAGACGCTGGAAGAAGCCGGCGTACTTCGTCACTTCGCTGTTGCTGTTGCTGTCGCCTGAAATGAAGTGGAGCGCGGTGTCGAATGACACGAGCACAGGCTTGTGCTCCTCCATCTTTTCGACAATCATCTTGCGGAATGCCTTGCTGTCGATGCTGCTCGAGATGGGCACCTGAAAGACCTTGTGCTTCTCCTTGCCCGCGCGCCAGCCGTTCCACCTCAACCGCTTGGCGGTCACCATGTCAGGCGCGTTCTCCGGATCGAAGAAGAAGACGTTCCCGTTGACCTGATGATAGAACTTCTGATCCTCCTGCAGGAACTTGAGCGACTTGCCTTTGGCGATCAGGATAGCGAGCTTCTGCAGGAAGTACGACTTGCCGCTGCTGCCGTCGCCTTGCAGGATGGTCAGTTCGCCTAACGCAAAGAAAGGATGGAGCAGCCACTGAGTGTCCTTCTCCTTCACCTGATCGAGGTCAATGAAGCCGAAGTCCTCAGCTGCCTCAACGTCCCACAAGTCCTCGCCGTCTTCGTCATCATCGTCTTGCCGACGCCGTTTCTTGGCGAAAGGGCTCTCGTCATCGCGCTTGCTATAAGCGTTCTCAATATCGTTCCGCAGCCAGCTAGCCTTCTTCGTATCGTTCTCGCCGCCCTTCGCCCAAGGCACTGCGCGAAACAGCGCTTCGACTTCGTCAATGCTCAGGCCAATGTCGAAGAGTTGCATGTATGCACTGAACTGAGCGCCGCTGCGATCATCGGGAGGGCTGGGGTTCTCAAGCAGGTTGAGGAGCTTCGGCGTCATCTTGCGCCGCCACTTCTCCCACACCTCGCGAGCAGTGCGATTGACAGCTCGGTCCTTCTTACCCAGGCCTGGCAGGTCCTTCTCAAGAGCCGCTGTCTTGTACTCGGGCCCGTCATCCCACAGCAGCTTGACTTCTGGTTCAGAGTCGTACTTGAAGTTGATAGTGCCAGGAATGCGAAGGACCTGAGTGAGGTCATAGCCTGAAGGATCAGCACCGACTGCTTGTGTCATGCGCTGATTGAGTTCCTCAGCCACAGGCTTGTCAGTGAGCCAGAAGCCGACGTATCTGCCGGGCGATGACTCGAGCGCAATCGTCGGACGCCACTTCATTCTGCGCGGGTCTGCCTTGTCGAGGTCAGCGTAGAGCAACGCCGGCGCGACTGCATTCTCCTTCTTCCTGTGGACCTCACCATCGATTGCCTTGAAGCCATGCGGGCAGAAGTAGAGATTGTGGCTGTCCCGGTATTCGTTGATGAAGGCGGGCACTTCTTTCGCAATGTCCTTGCGTTTGATGGCCTGCGCTCTAAATGTCGAACCGCGTTTGCGGGCAAGATAGAAGTAGTCCCCGGGCTGTTCGGCCCAGAGACTCATGATGAGTTCACTCACGAGAAGTCTCCACTGTTGCGGGCTATTGATCTTTGGCAATGCGTCAACATACAATGCAACGCATCCGGCAACAATACGCCGTGACAACCGATGGAGTACCACCAATGAACATAGTCCTCGAGGGGCCTGACGGCTCTGGTAAATCAACGTTGGCCCGCTATCTGCGGGACACACTGGGCAGAACACTGATCCAGGGCGAAGGTCCACCGAAGTATCCGGGCGAACTGGATGAGCGCATCGCTCGCATGTTTGCCTATCAGAACGTGATCTTCGACCGGCACCCGGCGATCAGTGGTCCGATCTACGGCACCTACCGCGAGCACAACGATGCCGACGTCTCGCCCGATCAGCTGATCCGTTTCTACGAGGAGGACTACGTCTTCGTGTATTGTATCGGCAGCGACAGGCTCGACCGTCACCTGGCGGCGAGCGAGTCCGACTCGCCCGAGTACCTGAACTGGCTCGAGCAGCATCATGCTTCGATCTTCCGCGACTACCAGCTGTGGGGAATGAGCAAGGCACATATCACCTACCGCATTGGCGACCCGATGAAGCGCGTTCTCTCCGCCGTGAGGGGCATGCTGTCATGACCACCTTCTTTGATGACGTGGCCGCGTTCCACAAGAAGTTCGGTCTCGAGCTCGAGGGCAAAGGCGCACGGCTGCTGGCTCCTGAGATGATGAGCCTCCGCAACTCTCGTCTCATGGAGGAGTACGAGGAGTACTGCAGCGCAGTCGTGGACGCGCTTCACGATCTGCAGCGAGGGAATGTCACAGAAGTGACCGATGGCCTTGAGGCTATGCTCGACGGCCTTGTGGACCTCGTCTACATTGCGCTGGGCACGGCCTACCTTCACGGCTTCGACTTCAATGAGGCCTGGCGCCGAGTGCACGAGGCCAACATGCAGAAGGTCCGTGCAGAACGCGCTGAGCAATCGAAGCACGGCTCTCGGTTCGACGTGATCAAGCCTCCTGGGTGGAAGGCGCCATCGCATCTTGACCTCGTTCACCCCAACCTCTACACGCGCAACGAGTGAGGCAAAGCCACTCGCTGACGTGGGGCCGGCAGCTTTGACTCCATTGGGGCTGCCGGCCTTCAATTCAGTTCGCGCTCCTGACGTTGAAACAGTGAGCCTCTCATAAGACCGCGATAGACTTCGAGACGCGGGGCGGAATTAAAGAACGAGGAACACATGAGAGACGACTGGATCAAGCACTGTCTTCGCCTGGCGCGCATGGAAGCCGACCACTACAGCGGCTGCCGGAAGATCATTCAAGGCACCATGCTCACCTTCACCTTCAAGCCGCCATGGGTCCGGCTCGAAGACGCAGGCTATACCAAGTACAAGATGACGCTGCTTCTCAAGCTGTACAAGAACGAGGAGAGCATCAATGCCGCGAAGATACTGTGGGAGAAACGCAAGGAAGCGAAGAAGTATGGTAGTGTCGGGTTCCACTGCTACAATCACTACATTAAGGGCGCCAAGGAAGGCACGACCGAAGGCAAGTCGAAACGTGCAAGCGTCATGGGCCCCTGCATCCAAGCAGTGACGCTCACGCTCCTCGCCAAGGCGAAGATCGAGGTGGACGTGTTCTATCGCACGACCGAGCTCTTCAAGAAGTTCCCAGCGGACCTCGTCATGCTCAAGGAACATTTGCTCGCGGAGTTCGACTTCACTGGGCATGAGGTAGTCAAGGTCCGATGCCACTTCGCTAACATCACTTGCCATCCCATGTACTTCGTCACGCTCCTGCCATCGCTCGATGATCCGATAGCCGAGCTCGAGAAGATCAAAACCGCTGACCGCTACTTCTTCGACTGGATCGTGAAGTGGACAGCGCGCTACGTGATCGAGGAATATCACAGGGGCATTGCCAAGTTCGCTCAGGCGCAGCGTGTCAAGAAGGACGCCTTGCAGCGACTGGACCCGACCTACCTCAAGAAGTTTCAGAAGTACCTGAAGGACAATCACCCAGGCCACCGCAACGAGTACATGGAGGAAGACGATGCTGAAGATTGAAACCTACAGCTTCCCTGTGATCAGGGACAAGCTCGACCAAGAATTTTCTGTGACCAAGCCCTTTCATCGGGGCAACTGGCAGGGGCTCGACGTGCAAGCGAAGCCCGAGATGGCGGTGCATGAATTGCTCCACGTGTCGATTGACCTCGATCTGCGCGGGCACGAAAGCTATGAGTGGCATCGCTCAGTCATCAAGCCTAACCTGCCCTGGGCGGATGATCACTTCGAAGAACGAGTGTGCGGCTGGCCGATCAATCCGGGCATTGAATGGGCGAACTGGCCGTGGGGTAACAGTGCCGATAAGTTCCGCGAAGAGCGGGGGCTGTTCAACCACAACTACATGGAGCGGTACTGGCCGCGATATGCAGGACGTGTTGATATGCCGACGAAAACCGCGGAGGACTGGCACGACTACATGCAAATCAGCAGCGACAACGGACGCAGGATTGAACAGCGCCATGGCATTCGCGGGCGTTACGGTGACCTGAACGATGTAGTCGCTAAGCTCGTTCATACGCCGACAACGCGGCAGGCCATTCTGCCCGTCTACTTCCCCGAGGACACAGCGCTGCTCGAAGGAAGGCAGCCCTGCTCGATGTACTACCACTTCCTCGTTGACCGCTACAAGCGGATGGACGTTGTCTATCCCATGCGCTCCTGCGACTACGTCCGGCACTTCGCGGATGACGTCTACATGACTGTCCGCCTCCTCCTGTGGGTTCTCGAGCGAGCGAGAAAGGGCAACGACTACTTCGCCGACGTGAAGCCAGGCAAGCTGGTCATGCACATTGCTAACTTGCATATGTTCAAGAACGACTTTATCCAGAAGTACGGGAGGCAGTGATGAAGACAAGAACCGCACTCCACAAGCGCCAGCATCGGGAGGACTACTACGCTCTCGCTCACCTTCACGCTATGGACGGTCTGACTGATCAGCAGCTTGGAACCAAGATGGGATGGGACTGGAGCAACAATGGCAACAAACGAGTGAAGCGCATTGCTGACCGTCTTGAACTGTTTGCCATCAGAACCAAGATCAAGAGGGGAGGTCCCTTCCGTTGGTTCAAGCGGTTTAATGACCTTCAACTTGCCCAGCGTCAGTGGATCAAAATTGTGGAGAATGGCGATGAGGATTAGTAGAGATCAGATGTACATGCTGATGGCACGAGCTGCGTCTATGCGCTCGACGTGCTTCCGCGCAAGCGTCGGCGCCATTCTTGTCGAGGGCAATCGTCGCGTTGTGTCCATCGGCTATAACGGACCTGCTTCTGGCGAGCCTCATTGCACTGGCAGCGTTTGCCATCGCGAGGGACAGGGCTGCCACCGTGCACTTCACGCCGAGACGAATGCGCTGGACATGGCAGGACTCACTGACGGCGAGCTGACTATGTACTGTACCCACTCACCTTGCATGGAGTGCGCTAACAAGATGCTGCAGCGAGGTGTTGCTCGCATCGTGTACGAGAACGAGTACCGCGACCGCACTCCCGTCGACTACCTGATTGGCAAGGGCATGATTATCCAGCGCCTATCACCGTCAGGCTTCCTCATTGACGCTCAGACTAAGGACTTGGTGCAGCAATGACAGTTCTCGTTCTCGTTGACGCGCCCACCAAGGCAGACGACCGTCGGCAGAAGCTGTTCTCAAGTCCTGAGGCAAAGCTTCTGCTGAAGGCACTTGAGCGAGAAGACGTGCCGTACAAGGTCGCGAGTCTGTACCCGTCGCCCATTCAAACGAAGAAACTCGGTAAGAAGGATCAAGCGAAGTTTCACGACTACCTGCCGCACATTGCCAAGAAGCACAAGTGTCAGACAGTCATTCTCGTCGGCGCCATGCCATTTCAGGCACTCACAGGCAAGGGAGGCGTGACGAAAGCCAACGCCCGTCCCATTGAGAAGGATGGCCTCGTCTACATTCCCTGCGTCTCGCCGTACGCAGCAACGCATGATCCCAAGGTGGGCTGGCAACTCAAAGTCGTGGCTATGCGGGCGCGTGAGGTCAACGAGTTCGGCGGCATTCCCTTCGAGCAGGACCTCAACTCAATCATGGTCAAGGACAAGAAGACGATTGAGCAGCTCCTGTGGGCTCTCGTCGGTGAGCTGTCCTTCGATATTGAAACGAGCTGCCTCTACCCCTGGCAGACGCATGATGACAAGGGCAACGAAGCGCCTGCTCAGATCAAGATGATCGGCTTCGGGACGCTCAAGGAGCAGTTCCATATCCTGACGCCGAACCACCCGGATTGCCCCTTCACCGAGAAGGAGTACTTCGACCTGCTCGAAGACATTGATCGAGCGATCACCCGCAACCAAGTCCGCCTCGTCACGCATAACGGGAAGTTTGACTTCCTGTGGATTATGGCGCACTACGGCTTCCCGTGGTACGAGCATCAGCACTACGACACGATGCTCGCTCACTACCTGCTCGACGAGAATAGCCGTCACGGCCTTAAGGAGCTCGCACAGACACTTTGCGGTGCGCCTGACTGGGACGTAGACAAGGACACAAAGAAAGGCGCTACGCCGGACCTTGAGAAGTTTGTGCGCTACCATGCCCATGACCTGTACTATACGATAGCGCTCAAGAACAAGCTCGTGAAGATGATGAACGCCGAGCCGCGTGTCAAGGCCGTCTACGACCATATCCTGCTGCCGTGTTCCTCACTGTTCACTGAAGCCGAGTATGATGGCGTCTACATTGACGTCTCGAAGTTCGATGAGGCCGAGAATTACCTTCGCAATGAGCTGAAGCAGTGCGAGGATCGGCTGAAGCAGTGGGGCAGCATCGAGTGGGGATCACCTAAGCAACTCGCCAAGCTCCTGTTTGAAGACCTCGGCATTGACCCGCCCGTTATGACTGAGAAAGGCAATCCATCGACTAGCGAGTCCGCCCTAAACCAAATTGATCACCCTTGCGTCGGTGACCTGATCAAGTACCGCGGTGCAAAGCAGCAGCTGTCCTTCTTCATCGAGGGCTGGAAGCCATTCCTTCATCGTCGCAAGATCAACGGCGAATGGCACTACTTCCTTCATCCATCCTTCAAGTTGCACGGCACAGTCACAGGCAGACTGTCCTGTGAGCATCCGAACTTGCAGCAGGTTCCCCGTGATAAGCGTATCCGCTCGCTGATCACGGCACCTCCCGGCTGGACACTGATCGAGTGCGACCTCTCACAGATTGAGCTTCGAATTGCGGCAGCGCTCGCCGAAGAGCGGAACATGATCGAGGCCTTCGTTCGCAAGATCGACGTGCACTGGCTTACCGCCATCCGCGAGATTGAACGCGGAGGCGGACTCAAGGAGCTCGTGATCGACACGGCGAAGACGTGGAAGCAGCTGAAGAAGATCGAGTACAGCGAGGCCATTGAAGTCCTGCTCGAGATGGGTCCCGATGCAGCAGCAGAAATCAATGCTGAGTGGAAGGAGTATCGCAAGAAAGCCAAAGCCATCAACTTCGGCTACCTCTATGGCATGTGGTGGAAGAAGTTCAAGTTGTACGCCCGCGACAATTATGGAGTGGAGGTCACCGATGAGCAAGCGGGAGCGTCGAGGACGGCATTCTTCGAGCTCTACCCCGACTACCCTGAATGGCACAAGCGACAGAAGCGACTCGCTAGACGAGATGGCTACATTGAAACGCTGTCTGGCCGTAAACGTCGACTTCCCGACGCTATGTCCTCTTTCGACTCACCAGCGCGTGGCGCTGCTGAAAGACAAGCGATCAATTCGCCTGTTCAATCGCTGGCTAATGAGATCAACCTAATGGCCGCGCTTCAGCTCCGCAATGAGTATGGTCGGGACAAGGTTCGGCTGTCTGCCACGGTGCACGATGCTATTTTGGCTTGCGTCAAGAACGAGTACGTTGGGGAGGTTACGCTTCGGCTCCTCAAGATCATGGAACGCCCGGAGCTGATGGACGTGCTTGATATTAATCTGCTCGTGCCCATTGAGGCTGAAGGCAAAGTCGGCCCTTGGGGCGCGGGCGTATCATTGAAGAAGTGGAAGGAGAGTCTCCGTGTTCAAGGTTAGTCAGTCTAAAGTGAAGACATGGCGTAAGTGCCGTCAGGCATACCACCAGAAGTACGTCGAGGGCTTGCGCCGCAAGAAGCCCAGTCGCCCGTTGAAGTTCGGGACGTTGGCTCACGCTATTCTCGAGTCGCAGGCCAAGAAGAAGGACTGGGAAGAGACGCTTGACGCAATCGCCCAGCGTGAGGCCAAGGCACTCGCTGACGGTCGCGAAGAGTATGGGAACATTGTCGAGGACTTGCGTGTCATCATGCGCGAGTACTTCGACTACAACGCTCGCGACAAGCTCACCTATATTCCGGTCAAGAAGGTGCTGGCAGAGCATCTGTTCGAAGTGCCCCTCGTTGACGGCATCCTCTTCAAGGGCAAGATCGACGGCTTCGCCAAGACAGGCAATGGACTGAGCTGGCTCGTCGAGCACAAGTCATTCTCGCGAATGCCGAGCGAGGATCACAGGTGGCGCAATCTGCAGAGCGCCTCGTACTTGTGGGTGGCCGAGAAACACATGGGCGTCCGCCTCGACGGTACACTTTGGGACTATATCTACTCGAAGCCGCCGACTGTTCCCGCGTTGCTCAAGAGTGGTGACACGTCTATCTCCCAGATCGACACACTGCCATCTGTGGTCAAAGCAACGCTCAAGGAACGCGGGCAACTGAAAGACCCGAAGTACGCTTCGCTGATCAAGAACGCGACTGAGAGTCGCAAAAAGTGGTTCCAGCGCATTCATACGCGCAAGCGCAAGGAGGTGACTACCGCAGTTATGGACGACTTCATCGAGACGGCTAAGGAGATGCAGGCGCTCCACGGCAAATCACAGTCGCGGACTATCGACCGGCATTGCGACTGGTGCGAATATGAGCCTCTGTGCCGTGCGATGCTGCAGGGACTGGACGTGAACTTCATCAAGAAGACGGAGTACTACCATGAAGAAAACGAGTTCGACTATCACGAGAGCCAGACAGAAGAGTGAACCCAAGCTGCGGACCTATCCCGCATCTGAGTTCGACGCTGCCGACACTGCGATCTTGTACGGACCTAGCGGCTCGGGCAAGACAACCTTGGCAGCGACCTGGCCAAAGCCACTGCTCCTCGTGAACATCAAAGACGATGGGATCGGCAGCATCAAGAAGATGAAGGGAGTGGACGTGGTCGACGTCTTCACCTACGAGGACCTCGAGGAAGTGCGAGACGCCTTGCACACTGGCAAGACGAAGTACAAGACGGTGGTGCTCGACACTATCACCCAGCTGCAGGACATTCTCGTCCAGGAGAAGATCGGCGGCAAGGATGGGTTCCAGAAGCGAGTGAGTTTCGGCACGTTGAAGCGCGGCGACTGGGGAGACATTGCAGGACTGGTCAAGTCTGTGCTGCTCGACTTCCGCAATCTCGCTGGAGACCTCGGGATCAACGTGATCTTCTTGGCGCAGCAGCGCGTTTTCAACGCCGGCGAAGATGACGATGTAGCAGGCATCCAGCCGGAGATTGGTCCCAGCGTGTCGCCGTCGATCAAGAACTCAGTGTGTGCCTCGGTGAATATCGTGGCTAACACCTACATTGACGAGAAGCTGATCAAAAAGGAGGTGAACGGAAAAAAGAAAACAGAACGCCGCATGGACTATTGCCTGGGGCTAGGACCTAGTGCAGTGTACACGCGCAAGGTTCGCGCGGACCGGGAGCAAGACGTTCCTGATCATATCGTGGACCCCACCCACAGCAAACTGAACGAAGCAATTGGAGACTGACTATCATGGCACGTAAGAAGCTGATCAAAGTTGAAGACCTCTCGGACGTTGACGTCCGGCTGCCCGCCGGAGTCTTCGAGGCGAAGGTGAAGGAAGTCGAGCCGCACTCAGGCGACAAGGCCGACGGCATCATGGTTGTGTTTGAAGTTACGTCGGGTAAGTACGAAGGATCCTCGACCCGGCCGCACTTCATCTCGACCACAGGCAAGGGCCGCTATCGCCTTGTGGACTTCTTCAAGGCCATCAACTACGAGTACGAGGCCGACGGCGACTTCGAGCTGGACCCGGACGAGATTATCGACGCGGACCTGATTATCCAGTGCGAGGAGCGAACCTACAAGAAGGACGACGGCAGCGAAGGCAAGACCACCGACGTGATTGGCTACGCTGAACCTGGCTCTCTCGATACGACCGATGGCGACGAGAAGCCGGCGAAGCGCAGCCGCGGCAAGAAGGACGAGGAGGAGAAGCCCTCTCGTCGCAGCCGCAGCAGCAAGAAGGAAGAGTCCGAGGACGAGGAGGAAAAACCCGCTCGCCGTTCGCGCGGCAAGAAGGAGGAGCCGGAGGAAGAAGAGGAGAAGCCGGCCCGTGGCAAGCGCGGGAAGGCCAAGAAGCTCAGCGAGGATGACGTGAACAGCATGGACACGTCGGAGCTGGAAGACCTGGTCGCAGAGCACGACTTGGACGTGGACTTGGGCGCCATTCGGTCCCTGTCCAAGCAGAGGGCGGCTGTCATCAAGGCAGCCGGCGACCTGCTCGAGTAATCGTGCTCGCTCGAGCGTGGGGGCGGGAGGGCGCTGGCGAAAGCTGGCGCCCTTTCCCTTGGAGGTATCATGGCAAAGCAACCTGAAGGCCGACTGCAGCGCAAGATTAGAGAACGATTGGAGCGCGAGTTCGGTGGGTGGTGGTTCAAGGTCTGGGGCGGTCCGTTCCAGCAGGCAGGCATTCCTGACCTGGTGGGCTGCGTCGAAGGACTGTTCTTCGGATTGGAGGTGAAGCATGGCAAAGGCAGGCCCAGTGAAATCCAGATTGAAACGCGGAAGCGCATCAAAGGACGAGGCAAAGGCTGCGCTGAAGTCGTCTGGTCGATTGAGGAAGCTGTCCGAGTCGTCCGCTCGCATCTGGAACGCGCTGGAAGGCTACCAGCGCCGAGCCGTCGACTTAATCCTGAAACGGAAGACGGTGTTCGTACTGTACAAGCAAGGGACCGGGAAGACGTGGATCAGCCTCTCGGTCTTGGCAAAGCTCGCGGTCTCGTCAAAGGACGCCTTCCGCGCAATCGTAGTAGTGCCGCTTACCAATCGCGAGAGCACATGGGCAAAGCTCCTCGCAAAGGAACTGCCAGAACTTGAGGTGACTGGCGACTTCAACCTGTGGCGCAAGTCGTTCGTTTCCAGCGTTCTGCTCGTGCACTACGAGGCATTGCCCTCGATCATCGAGCGCCTCCGCAAGGTTCGCTTCATGGTCAACGTGATGATCTATGACGAGAGCCAGCGCCTGAAGCAGCGCACCAGCAAGACGTCGAAGATGGCGAAGCGACTGGCCAGCATCGCTGAGCATCGTGTTGCTCTCACAGGAACACCAATCGACAAGGACCCGCTCGAGATGTACGCTCAGTTCCGCTTCCTCAAGCCTGAGCTGCTGGGCACGTGGGAGACGTTCAAGGACCGCTGGTGCATCCCAGTTCCCAAGTTCGAGTTCAACAAGAAGGACTTGCTGATGGTCCGTGCTCGCAAGTGGAAAGAACACATGATCAAGTTCGGCAAGCCCAAGTTTGACATGGCGAAGCTGGATGAGTTCCTCGAGGTACTCGCGCCGTGGTCGATCATTCAGGACGACTCTGTGCTCAAGCAGCCAGACATGCGGGAGATTGTTTCACTCGTTGACATGACGCCTCGCCAGGCGAAGCTTTACGAGGACATGAAGAAGAACCTGGTGGTCAGCATCGCCAAGGGCAAGACAGTCACCGCAGCTCAGCGTGGCGTTGCCCTGTGGAAGCTGCATCAGATCGCTGGCGGCTATCTGATCGACGAGGAGGGCATTGTCCACAGGATCAGCGACGCTAAGCTTGAGGAGGCGCTCGCGTTGATCCCGAAGAGTCAGTGCGTCATCGCCTGCAAGTACGTCCACGAAGTCGAGGACCTGGCTTGGGCAGTCGCTCAACGCAAGAAGCGAGTAGGCGTTCTGTATGGACGCACGAAGAAGTCCGTACGCCTCGAGGTGCAGAATAGGTTCCAGCGTGGCGAGCTCGACGTGGTGGTCATGCAGATCAAGACGGGTGGCGTTGGCATTGACTTGTTTGCGGCCGACACAATCATCTTCTTCTCGCTCACCCATTCCTTCATTGACTACGACCAAGCTAAGGCCCGCATCCGTAGACGAGGACAGAAGCACCCCACTCGAGCGTACTTAGTTTGCTCCGCCCGGACTATTGACGAAACACTTGTGGCCGTCTTACGGACGAAGCGCAAGGTGACCGAGAAGGTCCTTGTCAACCTAGTAAGAGGAAGCTGAAGATGAGCAAAGAAGAGAAGAAGCCGGTGTGCGATATGGCAGGCATGCTGAAGCGGTGCAACATGAACTCGGAAGAGTCGTTGCGCGCCAAGGCCCGCAAGCTGGGCATCGCACCCAAGGACGGCTACAAGTGGTTCAAGGAAGCCGACGCGGCCGCGTTCGCCAAGAAGATCGTGGGGGGAATGCGCGGCGCCAAGAAGGCAGCTCCCAAGAAGGCGGCTGCCAAGAAGCCGGCCTCGAAGAAGACGGCTCCGAAGAAGGCGGTTGCCAAGGAGTCCGCTGCCGCCTAGCGTTTACGGCGTCTCTTCAGCGAGACGTCACCTCCCCTGGACTTGGCCCGGTCAGCGATGATCGGGCCTTCTTCTTGGACCGGACCTACTTCAGGCGCATGATCGAAGGCCCGGGTCTCAACGTTCGCAGGTGCAGGATCATTCGCAGCTGCACCATCATTCCACTCAAGGTTGAAATAGTGCGACCAGTTCGCGTCAGGACACATGAGGCGGCATGACAAGACGCCATCTGTCACGTAGCAACGCGCTATGAATGCCTTGCCAGCTTGCGTCAGGAGCTCGCTGACGAGCTTTTCGCCGTAGCTCGCAGGTGTCATACCTGAAAACCAAGTTTCTGCCTTCACGGAGCGCGCAATGCGCTCGACTTCCGTCACGTCAAGTTGCATGATCGTTAACCTTTCGTCTTCCGGAGAGAGTTGTACCAGCGCACCAGGCGCTTGTGCTTGAGGTCGCACCGTTTGAGAGCCACCCGGTGAACTCCTAAGTCCACTATGGCGTCATCGCCTCCGCTCACAGGAGGAACATAGCAGCCAGCTGTCTGATCGGCAGGCAGCGCAGGGTAGGGATTGCTCGGCCCTGTCGACTTCACGTCCGGCAGCTTGTCCTTCGGAACGCTACTGCAGGCGGCGAGCATCGTCATCAGTGAGGCGGCAAGCATCATTCGAGACCAGGCCATCGGCATACTCCTTCAGCTTCGCTTCGAGCTCGGCGATTGTCTTCTCGTCGGCTTCGGTTGTTTCGTTGTAGCCATCGGCAAGCTTGTCGATTGCGTCCTGCCACTTCTTGTTGATTGCCTCGACCTCCCTGTTCTTCTTGTCGAGGTCATCCTTGATGGCAGTCACTCGACGCTCGCACTTGAGCGCCTCACGATTGCCACCAACGCTGACGCCGTAGAAGAAGGCGGAAGCGTGAGAGGTTGCAAGCGCTAGAAGAACGCCCAGGATCACCCACGGATTGAGGCTAAGCAGTTTCAAGGCCGAGAGCATCAGCACGTTCCTTCCTCTTGCGGGTTACATACCAGCGATAGGCGATGCCGCCGACGAGCAGCACAATGCCAACCACTGTCAGCAGAGCGAGAACTTCGGGCACGTAGCTGACTTCCTGCAACGGCTCGAGTTGTTCCTTCGCCTGAGTGACTGCCTGGGCACCTGTGGCAATGGTCGCACCAGCGCCGGCCGTCGCATCTGCGCTCGACCGGTGAGGCATGGGCTTGGCGTCACTGACCTCCGCCTTCGTCTCGGCACCAGCAACATAGACGACCTCAGGTCCAACACTGCCCATCGCCCAAGCTTGACCCACAGCTTTGACATTCGACACGCGAGACGTCCAGCCATTCTTGTAGGTCCTCCAGTGCTTGAGTGCGCGAAGAAAAGCCATGCGGCGAGCGCAGATGTCGCTGACCAGTTCGTCATGGTCCTTGGCTTTGTCGATAGATTGCATGGTCATAAGACCCAGCTCACCGTCGACTACTACACCAAGAGCGCGCTGCAGCCACTTCACGGACTGGGCAGCGCCTGAGTTCACTGCACCATCAAAGAGCACATAGTCGATGCCAGGAGGAAGCTGGTCGCCCTTGATCACGTCCCAGAAGCGGCGCTTGTAGATGGCCTTGCATTCGGAGTCGGTCATCGTGAAGACGTCACGAGGCTTCTTCTTGATCGACTGGAGGTAGGCATTGAACGTCCGCTGAGTGACTCCGCGATTGGTGCGACCTCCTGGGTCTCGCGGATCGTCAACCTTGCCCCCTTCGTGGACAAGCACCCGGCGGAGTGCTTCATCAAAGTTCTTCTTCATTCACCCCTCCTGCTTCAATTCCTTCGGGTCCCATACCCTGAAGGGATCGGTGACATAGCACAGCTCAACGGATCGAGCTCGATCACGTTCGATCTTCCAACAGGACTGCAGGCGATAGGCACCAGCAGGCAAGTCGCAATGCTTGTCCATGAACCAGTCGAGAGTAAACCCCTCGGCCGGCATCTTCGTTTCAGGTTCATAGTGCCAGCGTCCTGATCCTGTGCAAGCGGATTGCAGATCGTCAAGCCGCTGAACCTCGCCAATCCAGTTCGCAGTGAAGGGGCGATGGATAACCCGATCATAGGCAATCACAGGATTGTCTCCGACAGTGTGACTGGGAACGCCCAGTTGCTTCACTTCGAAGTACTCCTCAATGGGTGCATGGTCTCGCTGGTACTGCTCATACCATTGAAACACCCAGAGAGCAGACAGAGTCAGCAAGATGATGGCAGGCACCTCTCGCCAGGTCAGCCCACGCAAACTCAGTATCTTCACATGAAACCTCAGAAGCCCAACCATTTCCTCAGCCCTTCTCGTACGGACTCGCTCACGAGTGCCAAGGACGTGAGGAGAATAGCCGTACCAATGACGACTCGGCGCGCTGCACCTGCAAACGCTCCCAGCACTTTGACCGACCGCCAGAACTTGACCATCTCGTGGATTTCTTGGAGATCCCCTCGGTCGATCATCCGCCGAATGTACTCAATCTCATCCTCTTGGGGCATCTGACTGCCCTTCCTGATCCATTCGGCCACTTCTTCATCCCTGTTCTTCATGTCGTCACAATGTTCTTCCGGCCTGCAGGCAGGTTGAGTGAAACTTCGGTTACACCTGAGATAATCACCAGCTTCGCTCGAGTGATCCTCAACGGACCATCAGCGGCGGGTGCACTCGTCTCGGCAACTACCAGGTTAGACTTTGAAACGCGGATTGTGTCAGCCATTAGCTCACGAACTCCACTCCGAACTCAGATGCCTCGATATTCGCCTTCGACCATGCTGCTGACGTTGCCGGGTTCTTGCCGTAGAAGTCCTGCGTCAGCCGGTAGGTTGTGTCAGCAGCTTTGGTCGCGCCATCCCTAGCAGTTCCTCCGCTATCTTTCAACTTGTTCCTCCACGAGTGCGTTCCCGTATCAAGCTTTCCGATACTCTCAACGGCCACACCAATAATATTCTCGGGCGTCCAGTCGAGAGTCGTCTCCTTGTAGTAGTCGATCTCACCCGCCACAGTCTCAGAGTTGTAAGACGTGTCACTGTCAAGAGCCGACTCATCCACATTGGTGTAGTTCGCACCAGATAGGGGAGTCCACTGCGAGGATGATCCGTCAGCAGTAGGAGCCACAGGACGCAGACGATGGGGAGCAGGAAGCTCGCCAGTGAAGTCCGTTCCCGTGTCATCCCAGACGATCACGTCATCAATCCAGTTCTCGCTGCCACCTCCAGCGCCTGAAGCATTAGAGTTTGCACCTGCTAGGACGATCCGGTCAAAGGCAGTCACGTCACCAGAGGCAGCGTCCGAGGTATCACCCGAAGCGATGGTAAGTGCCGTCTGTTCAATGCCATCAATCTTCATCTTGAAGCTACCCGTAGTGGGATCGGCCTTCAAGGCAAGCTCAACATGATGCCAGAGACCGTCGACTAGGTTGCCGAAGTTCGACACAGTGCTGGCAATGATAGAGGCAGTAGCGTTTGCATCGTCAAACTTGGTAACGTAGAGCGAAGTTGTCCCTGCTGCGTCGCCGGTCAGCAGCCAGATATTCCAGAACCGAGTGCTGCCAGTATCGAGAAAGCCAATCAATCGGCGAGTACCCGTAGTGCTGAGCGAGGTGCAGGTGGTCATGAAGTGAAAGGCCACTCGAAGCATGTTGCTGCCGGGCACGGCCTTGAGCAGACGAACGTCTCCTGTGGTCAGTGAGGCTGCACGAAGCGAACCTCCGCCCCAGCGGCCTGAGCTTGCAGCATAGGTCGCATTCGAGGACACGTTGCTGACGGCATTGCGATAGGTGGTAGTGTCCACATAGCCGTCAAAATGTTCTGCAAACAGAAGTGCCATTAGCTCATTCTCTCGATGCCGATTTGAACTTGATTATGGATCTTGGACCGAGTCCAGGTTGTCGAGTCTGTTGGGTCCTTGTCCTGAAGAATGCGAGCGGGCGTAATCACGCCGTTATAAACATCTGACGTAGTTCCGTTCTGAGTCGAGCTTCCCTTCTTCAGCTTGGTTCGAGCAGTAATGGCACGGAGATCGGTCTTTCTCGTCACCACCTCAGCTTGAACGGCGTAGATCACCTGAGGATTGAAGTTCATGGCCACCTGGTAGAGGTCAATGTCTCCATTCACAGTGCTCGAGTTGTAAGTGGTGTCATCGTCGCTGGTCGCATCGTCCACGTTCTGATAGTTCGATCCAGCGCTGGGGGTGAAGTTGTTGGTGTCTCCATTCGCCGTAGGGACCAGAGTGCGAATGCGATGCTGATCCGAGAGGCGGCCGCTGAACCCAGAGGCGTCATCCCAGACAAGGAAGTCGTCCATGTGAACGGTGACGCCGCCAGTATTGGAAGAGCATCCTGCGAGGTACATGCCCCTGAAGTCCGTCACGTCACCGGAGGCAGCGTCAGTTGTGTCTCCTGTAAAGTTGATATCCGCAACGCCGTCCACCCAGGTCTTGATGGTTCCCGTAGCCGCGTTCACAGTGTACTCGACTTCAATGTGGTGCCAGTTCGTATCGCCCAGCGCAGCCGTTCCCGTAGCAGCAGCGGCAGCGTTGCTGGCGTCATCGTAACGGCAGACGACCAGGAAAGCGTTGGGAGCAGTGCCCGTCAGACGGAGGTTCAAATAACGAGTAGAGTTCTGAGCTGAGTCTCTGAACTCAACAATAGGCCGATGAGCCGTATTGCTGTAGGTTCCTGATCCCGAGGACGTCTTGAGCCAGAAAGCAAAACGGAAGGTAGAGTTCGTTGGGTTCTTGTCGAATGCGAACCACGATCCGCTTGAAAGCGAAGGACCGATCAAGGCGCCATTCGACCAGTTGCCCGCCGTAGTGTTGAGAGTGGCGGGAGTAAGGTTAGAGATACAGTTCCTAGCCCGATACATTTCAGCAGTCGAGGCATAGTCACTGAAGCCCTCGGCGAAGATGAGTGCCATCAGTACACCTCTCCAGTGGCCTGAAGCGTGAAGAAGATATTGGCTAGCGTCGCATCAGGTGACCCAGGCGAGACAATCTCAAGATAGTCGCCACTCGCCATCGTGAAGGCCGAGATAGAAACGTAGGTGGCGACCGTGCCCGCCGCAGCAAAGCGGATGGTTCCGACGCTGACTCCGTTCTTCTGAACGTCGAAGTCAGTCTGAGCAGTCGCGGCCGTCTTCGCTTTGACCACCGATCCAGCGAGAGAAGCTGCGAAGCTCACTGCCTCGTTGACCATGAAGGCGAAGACGACCACGCTGGCGCCTGGCGCGCCACCGAAGCTTCCCATGTACTTGGGCTTGCGAGCTTTGAGCGGACGGACGTAGACCTTGTCTCCGTTGTCCTGATAGACGAGCGCCATCTCGTCAGCAGCGAAGGTCGCATCAACGCCACCGGGACAGACGAGGTTAGCGCCATGAGTGAAGGTCACGGCCACGTCAAAGATCAACAGCGCGTGACGGCCATCCTTGGCAGTGGCGAAGTCAATGTCAGTGACAGGGCCTGATCCAGCCGTGATATGGAACAGACCTCCCTCGCCGAGCGACAGCGTAGCAGCATAGGCAACGCCCGAGCCCTTTTCCCACAGGGCTGCAACGGAGTCAGGTGTAGAGGACTTAGAAGTGTCGGTGCCCGTCAGCTGTTCAGTCGGTGTTGCAGTTGCGCCTCCGCCACCGCCAGACACTGAGTAGACGGCATTCGTTTGAATGCGAAACAGACCCATGCTTCCTGTGGCCAGTGTCGCCGTGGTGGCGAAGGTTCCTGCTCGCACAGTTGCCGTCTGACCGCTGCCGTTGTAGATCAGCACGTCACGATTGACGGCGCCCAGGTCGAGGTTGAAGGCACCGGCGGGAGTGCCTGTCAGGTTCAGGAGTCCATTGGCCTTCAGGTTCGCAGCAGTCACCGATACGTTGCCGCCTGCCGTGCAATCAACGTCCAGCTTCGCGAAGAGGGCATTATCGAAAGTGTCAAAGCCCGTGTTAATCCGCAGATACTTATTGGTCTCGGCGGCCGCTACGTGTTCAACATTGAGAACGGGGGTACTGGTCATACTGTTGCCTCTCCGGGATGGCCTCGGCCGTTGTTAAGAGTGAGCTCCTGCGAGATTTGATAGACAATGGCGGTCAAGGCTGGAATAACCGTCGGCGAACCTCCTGCGTCCGTCGTGTATTGCGCCAAGGTGTAGGTAGTCGACTGAGAAGTGATCCCAGTGATTGTCCTACGAAGTGTAGCGCCCTCATAAAGTTCAACCTCATATTCTTCACTCGTTTCATTGAGAGGCACCGTCTCGGTGCCGTCGATCCAGGAGTAGTTATAACGAGATTGCCGGACCCAGGAAACCGTGAGCGTCTCAGTGCCCCCTGTGTCGCGTGATCCTGCAATATGTGTCGGACGATAGGGCCACAAGCCATGGCTCTCATTCGTGAACGAGATAGCCCGACTGGAGTCGAACTCATCATTAGTGGCCACAGAAACAAACATCTGAAGGACGTTCAGCTGGTTGTCTGCGCTACGTCCCATGAACGTCGAGTCCAAGAACACAATGCGATTGCCGCTGGCATGAAGGCCCGTGAAGTTCTCAGTGCCTCGATAGCCACGGACAAGGTCGGTTGCGGTGAAGGAGCCATCTCCATTGTCAGTGATGGTCTTGATCAGTACAATTTCCCAGTCTCCAGTCGAACACTCAACGGCGACAGTGATGCCTCCATCAATGAACTCTGCATCCGTCACGCTAGCGGGGGGAGTGCCTCCGTACATGGCGAAGTTGAAGGTGGCTCCATACTGAATGACATAGGGCGAGGACACGTCAGGCAAGGCGGTGAGCATCACGCCGACGCCGATCCAGCCCGACATGGTAGCCCACTGGTCATAGCTGTCGCCATTGCTGAGAGAGCGGTACACGAGCAAGCTGGAGGGCTCGTTCACCCCACGGTAGTAGGCGCCGAAGTACCAGCCGCCATCGTTATCGTCGGTGCTGTCCCTCAGCATGTTGGTATCGAGCGGCAGGAAGAAGCCACGCGAGCGCGTCAACCAGGTGCCCGTGTTATCGGGAGTAGCCACGCCAACGGCATCGGAGCTGTACTCGATGGTTCGCCTATGCGCTCGGCACTTGAGAACGAGGTCATCCTCGATCTCTTCAATCACCACCTTGAGCGTCCGCCCTCCCTCGAGTGGAATAGTGATCACGTCACCAGGATGCAGCCGAGCATAGTAGGGAGGCAGGTTGAAGGTGTAGACGTTCTGTGACTCTCGGGCTTCACGCAACAGCACGTCTGCCGCCTGTGCTCCCTCGTTGTCAGTCAGCGCGGCATTGGTGCTCAATGCCTGCTCGCTGATAGACTCCGTGCTGTCCAGCGGCATGTCGATCCGCTGAGAGCCCTGACGATAGGAGGCGTCAAAGGCGAGATAGCTGACAGTGATTGAGTTGGGCAAGTCGATCTCATCGGCAATGAGCTCTTCTACCTGATCACTCGGAAAGCCCGATGCCTTGAGCATTGCTCCCACGTGATCCTCATTGATGGTTAGCACTGAGGCGTTGTCACGCTCCCAGAACTTGTAGACGCCATCAACCTGGCAATGGTCGATGCCGTAAATCCGACAGAGATCTTCGATCACGCCACGAGGAGTAGCATCATCCTTGATGGCGTAGCCTCGTGCCGTCTTAGTCACGGCAGTAGTGTCAACGTCGAGGCCGACAAGGGCGCACTCGGCTTCGATAATGTCGGCAAGCTGAATGGTGCCACGAACCACAGTAGGCAAGTAGTCGATGGTGTACACGCCGCTTCTACGGCTAAGGCAAGCTTGAAGGCCTTCAAGATAGCCGAAGGTAGAAACTACGTTATCAACGCCAGGATAGTTGATGGGCCCAATCTTAGCCTTCTGAATGAAATTCACTACGTCCAACTTGACCAGGTACTCATTGGCACCGACTGCATCGAGGTAGTAGATATGACCGTCCTCGGTTACCCCTGTGATGGAGGGAACGGCTGAGGTACTAACACTCAAATCAACCAGATATGCAGCAATGAGCGTAGTCGGATCATCGGGATCAAACTTCACCCACTTGTTGTCGGCACGGACGATCACGGTATCATCCACTCCACAATACCAAAGACAACCAAGAAGGCCGGTAGAGTGCAATGTGTCCAGATCATTGGAACCATAATAGGTCACGATGGGAACAGTAAACTCGCCATCGTACTGAATGTCCACCATGCGGAACGAATAGTTCGTAGTGATGTAGGCCCGAACTAGTGCAGACAGTCCACCTCCAAGAACGCTGATAGCCATGCTGTTAGTCGAGATATGGGCATCAACACCCGGTTGCTCGGAGCCCCCATAAATCCAGACATGCCCACCGCTCGGAGGCATGTACCAGAAGTCCATCGTTGCGCTGCCTCCTGCAGTGCCCCTAAATAGAACGGCATGAGTGTAGCCGTCCTCATCGACTACAGAGCGATTGAAGTTGGTTGAGTTGATGGCGGCATGGGTATGGTCGAAGTCGTAGGCTGACAACCTCGCACCTGTGAAGATGTCGTAGCACTGATACTGGCCGATCCGGTCACAGAACCAGATGGCTCCTTGATGGTCACTGACCATGCCGCCATCAATGCCGTAGAGCCCCGAGTCGTAAGTGATTTCTTGAGCCCACAGGAAGTTGCCTGTCTCGAGGTCATGGACGAAGGTGAAGTTCTCGTAAGTGCCCGACAGATCATAGTTATGGAAGACAATGACTCCCTGCTCCTCATCAATTACGATGCCATAGGAACTATCATAACCGGAAGGGAAGTCATCGCTCACAAAGGTCCGAGCCTGATAGTCGAACGTAGCCGTCCGGGCAATCTCGATTTCAAAGTTCGGCAGACGGATGCCAATGTCCTCGTGGTTCAGGTCCTCGACCACAACGTAGACCATGTTCCGCCAGGCCGACACGTTGTCAGCGCCCTTGTCCGCAACGATACGAGCGTCCGGCTGCTGATCAGCGGTGCCCGTGTAGATCGTGAACTTCGCCTTCTTGGCAGCGCCAATGCCCGTGCCGGGCGTTCCTGAGAGCCAGCTCGTCAGTGCAGCAGACGTATTGTCGAAGCACAGCTCATCATCCATCCACATGCGAGGCACCGCATCGACTGGACCCGTCCAATCGAAGATGCAGGCACTGGTCGAGAAGTACTGGTACTCAGTGACTTTGGGCCCGCCTTTGCCCGCGCGATAGGTATGTTTGCGCTCCTCGATCTGGTCGCCCTTCAGCCAAGTGTAGGCGCCGGCAATGCGAACTGTGCCATGAGTCCGGCCGAGCGGATCACCATACTTAGCGGTGCTAACCTTCGTGCTGTCCGCGCGAGGTCCCTTGACCTTCTGCGGGAACAGGAACTGAAGGAGGATGCCGACGCCGAGTGCGATGACCCCACCGAACGGTCCGCCGAGTACCCCTGCAACTGCGCCCATTATTTAATCTCCCAAAAGGAATAAGGATAGCTGCGCCACGGTTCGGTGAAGGGGACCTCAGTCACAAAGCCATGACGCTGATCGGAATGCACCAGACGATTGCTCGGCGTAGTCACTGCCACGTGCACCATGTTCCTGCTCATAAACAAGACAATGCCGCCAGGTTCAACCGTGACACTCTGACGAGCGATACTCCGCAAGTGCTGAAACATCAGCTTGAAGTCAGGCTCATGGCGATAGGGCTTCACGTCGAGCGTGATCCCGACGCGCTCAAGACTGTACAGAACGACTCCAACGCAATCGACTCCGATCACGTTCCGTCCCATGTGTCTCCAGGGCGAACCGATCAGCTCACGGGATGCTGCTATGAAGTCATCCCTTTGGGGCTTTGACAAGGGCATTCTCGTTGACCAAATGAGGGAAGGCCCAAGCGTTGTAGGTGTTATCGAACTTCGTTGAGCAGTCCGTGCTAATACGTTTGCGGCAGCCCGCATCAATCTGAAAAGTGTCGCCCACCTGAATGTCCAGATAGACGTCCTCCTCCAGCGTGAAGGCACCAGCGCCATCGTCAGTGTTGACCTTCATCCTCTGAGTTGCGTTGTCTCCCGTCAGCCAAAGAATGCGGCCCTTGGCGAACCAGCCACTCGTCAAGCTAGCGCCTGAGGCAGCGAACTCACGCCGATCAGTGACCGCGGTTACCGTACCCACCAAACGACCAGCTCGGATGCAGGTCCAGGTAACTGTACCATCCACAATGGTATTGCCAACAACCGTCGGCCAAACAGGTTCAGTTGTAGCATGACTGGTTCCTCCTGTGGTGGCTTCATACCAGAAACCATTCTGCGTTGTCGGCTTGACTATGACTTTAGCTTTCCAATCTCGGTCAGCGCTCGTAGCAAAGAGAGTAGCTGCTGCCCACTGAGGAACGTCCAAGTCATAGCCGCAGCGAGTATCTGCAAAGGTATGCTGACAAGTGCCCGTCAGTCGCTTGGTTACCGGTGTTTCGAGCAGACGTTCCTTTCCGCGCAGCTCGAGCTTCAGCTTGCCTCCCTTGGTAGTGACGTTACTCACCAGGAAAACGGCTTTGATGTAAGTCCCATGACCCGTGTTCTTCCAATTGACGTGACCGACAGTCACTTGAGCATTGTGCCATGCACGGGTGCGAATGTCGAACCAGTTCACTACGTCATCATCAATCTTCAGCACGAGCTCGCTGTCATCAATTGACGTGTTGAGCTTCATGCCAACAGCGGGCATCTCCACGATATACTCGGGCGAGAAGTCGATGGCTCCCCCACTCAAGTTGGCGTTGAGTGTCACGTCATGGTCAGTAAAGCCAAGCTGAGTGACGCTAGCCTTGGTCGCTCGCACGAAGTCGACCTGAACGAGAGTAGCCCGGAACATTCTCCGGGACTGCAGGTTCGTCAGAAGGTTGGCTGGGATGGTCCTCATTCGATCACTTCCTCGAGAATGATGCCGTCCAGTGTTCCTGACCTGAACTTGTCGAGCACCCAGTCAAGGGAAGAGTCGATGAAGTCCACAGGCACATAGAAGTGGAAACCAGCAGTGATGACGTGTCCGAGCGTAGGCGCAACACCAAAAGTCACTATGCCGGTGTTCACGTTCACGGACCAGCCAGCCATCTGCTGCACGGCGTTGACGCCGATAGTCGTGGTGCCTGTGATAGGCCGGGTGATCTTGCGGTCATAGTTCAAGCCGCCTGCGCTGTACCGCTTCTTGAGCTGAAACGTGAGTGTCGCTCCATCACCTGTACCGATCACGCTATCACCGAAGGCTGCTGTCTGCAGCACGGCGCACGACTTGAAGTCCGTCTTGTCGGTGAAGAGAACGGTCGAGTCGTTCGCTTGCATGACGTTGAAGAAGCGGATCAGCTCGTGGCAATCATCGAGCGACTTGATGCCGCTCGCCACGTCGAACTTCATCCGTCCCTGGGAGAACAGCTGGTTCGATTGCACATAGCCCGCAGGCGTACCGACGCGGCGCTTGTTCCAGATTGTCTGAGAGACAGAGCCGAAGCCGATCCCGGTCGGAAAGATCGAGGTGAGAGTAGTCATGTTCCACGTTCTCCAATCTCGGCATAGCGGCGCATCTTGCGGCCCAGTCCAATCTCGCTCGCCTTGAAGCTGTCAATGTCTTTGGCATAGACGTTCACATTGTTGACGATCTGACGGCCGCCTCCACTCATCGAGCCTCGGCCATAGCTGGCTGCTCCCTCGAGCATCTTCGCTGAGTTCTTGCTGCTGACTACTGTACCACGCTGCCTCGGGATGAAGAGCTCAGGTCCCTTCTCGCCGACGATGCTCGGCTTATTCAACGGCGGATTACCTCCCTCAGCGAAGAGGCCCCCAAGCAATCCGCCGCCTCCGCCGCCAAGACCGCCAAGCAGGTTCTTGAACAGCATGTCCAAGCCCCAGTCGATCAGTTTGCTCGAGATGTCAGACATAAAGCTTTCAATATCGAACTTGCCCGTCTTGATGAAGTCGGAAATGTAGGACTTGACGGTATCGGCTAGCGACGAGAACAGCGAGGCCACCTCGTTCGTTGCCTCCTTCGCAGGATCAACAAGGTTGGGTCCCTTCAGCGTTTGCATGTGAGCACCAATCTCGCTCACCATGTCAGGCACAACGGACCCGCCAACGATGTGCATATAGGCCGAGTTGAAAGCGTCCTTGACACTCTGCAGTCCTGAGGCTACTGCGTCCCAGGCGTACTGCAGACCGCCGACGAGCTTCTCAGTGATAGCCTCGACCATCTGAGACACGATGGCGACCACCTGGTCCTTCATCTGAGTGAACCAGGTCACGATCTCCATGACCTTGGTGCTGATGGTAGTGCCCAAGTTCGTGAAGAATGTAGTGATGCTTTCAATCAGTCCAGGGAAGAGTGCTTCGATCACGTTGCCAAGAGTCGTCCAGGTGTTGGTCCACAAGGCCTTGAGCGTCTCGAGCGCGCCCGCGAAGTCGCCGCTGAAGATTTGAGTGAACAGCTGGAAGGTCAACTTGATCTGCTCGACAGCGCCCTGGAACAAGGCGACGATGGCATTCCACTGTTCTTCGAACGTCACGCCCATAGCATTGAGCGCGACAGACACAGCAGCGATAGCGGCGACGACTAGCCCCACAGGAGAGGCGAGCGCGGCGAGCGCAGGCGCAAGAGCCGAGAGTCCCATGATCAGCGGACCGAGGATGGCGAGCACGGGCCCAAGCGCAGCAGCGATCATGCCAGCGACGACTACGAACTTCTGCGTCTCAGGCGATAGCTCACGAAACCAGTTCACGACTGAGGTGAGCACTTCGATCATAGGCTTCATGACTTCGGTGAGGACGCCGCCCCAGACTTCGCGAAGTTCGCCCATCGCTTTGTTGAAGTCGTCAATGGCAGCAGTGCCCCCAGCTTCACGCTGAGCTGCAGCCGATCCGGCGAACTGCGAGTTCACCTCAGCAAGGATCATCTTCTGAGCGCCGAGCAAGTCACCCGTTTTCACGAGCTTCTTGATCATCTCTTCCTGGTCATCGGTGAACTGAATGCCGACGCGGCGAAGCGCTGTCAGTCCGCTCACAGGATCATTGAGCGCCTTGCCGAGCTGGATGGCAGACGACTTGAGGTCCTGACCGAGACGAGCGCTCATGTCGATTGCGGCCTGCTGAGCCTCGTCGAATGTGTCGCCCGTGATATTCTTGAACGTCAGAAGGTTGGCCGTCAGCGACTTCAGGATTTCCTCGTCCTGATAGAGCGACTCGAACTGAGCAGCGCTTGCCCACTTCGCCAGATCGTCAGCGCTCTTGCCCGCAGCACCACCTGTGGACTCGATGGCAGCTCGCACGTCAGCGATGGCGCGCTCTGCCTCATTGAAGTCCTGAATGGACTGCTTGGCGATCAGGCCTAGTGCAGGCGTGAGCGAAGCGGACATATAAGCGCCCAGCTTGCCAACACCTGCACCGAAGCTCTTGATGCTTTTCTCGAGGCCGCTGAAGTCCTTCTCGATAGTCGCCGCGGCCTTCTTGCTCTCAGACGTGGCCTCGGCCATGCCCTGCTTGAAGCCACGGACGAACTCGTCCATAACTGCTTTGACGTAAACGACTACTGAGCGTTCTTCAGCCATCGACCTTCGGCCTCCTCGGCGTGTCCGGGTACTGGGCTTCGAGCTCCGCGATCCGGTCCCTCGTCATAGGTTTATCTTCGCGGTTGCGTTCCTGGATGAACTCCAGGATCATCAACCAATCAACCAGTGACGTGGACCAGAACTGATTAGTGCTCCACTTCAGATCAACGACTGCGAAGCCCAACCAATTCGACCACGGGAAGCGCTCTAGGCCCGTTTCGCGTTTCCCCGGGCGGGTTCCTTACCCGTGGAGAACGCCCTCTTCGTTGCCTCCATGACTGCGGCCATCAACTCCTTGAAGTCGACTGCTGCAGTCATAAAGAAGTTGTCCGGCACGTTCTCACCGCCGCCACGAATGAGTACAAGCGCAATGGCCTGAATATCATTCATGCTCGGATTGCTGAGCCGTTCCTGAAGGTCGCTGATATTCTGCGCACCGAGCTCACGCTCGAGGGCAGCCATCGCGCCGAGAGTCATGCGAAGACGGTACTCCTCATCGTTGATCAGAAGAGTAACGTCCTCGCGCTTTTTGGTGTCAGTCATACCCGCCTCCTATGCCACTAGACTACGCTGCCGTGAACGTGAGTTCGCCGGCGTTCTCGAACTTCATCTTGTACATGGCGGCATCATTGTACTCGCCGCTGTACTCGAGGGAGCTGAGAAGGAACGGACCTTCGAACGTGCCGAAGTCCGGAATGATGAACTGATAGTCGGGAGTGGTCCCGTTGAAGAACGAGGTACGAACCGCGCCCTCCGCAGCCGAGTCCTTGAACACGCCTTCCAGTTCGATGGTCGCCGACTTCACGCCAGCGCCGCCCTGCAGGATTTCACGCCATGCGAGAGAGTCGCTGTCGGTAATGTCGATAGTCTCCTGATCCATCGTGAGCGTCTTCGCGCGAGCGCCCCCGATGGTAGTGAAGACGCCTGCAATGTCGATCTTGACCAGGACGTCTTTGCCGAGCTGTGCAGCCATTGCTAGTTCTCCTCAAGTAGCGCACGAAAAGACGCCAGGCCATGCCACACCTGTCCGTCAGGTTCACGAAAGCACTGAGTCTCGACATGCCGAAGCAAGATCAGTCGAAAGCCAGTGAGCACTGTAGGCTCGTTCCGATGGAGGATATTCTCGATGGTCCCGAGAATGGTACGCGGGAACAAGGAGGACTCTCCTTCGGAGAAGACATGAATGCGAGGGCGCACGTCCCACCCAAGTTCTGTGGACGTGTCCCACTCGCCAGAGTCGCCGTTCTCATAGAGCAAATACGGGAAGCTCTGCTCGTCGGGCACATGGTCAAACAGGTTGACTGCTGAGCCCCACTCGGCAGCGAGCGTGACGTTCGCCTCGAGCACTCCCTTGATCCAGGTCTGCAGTTCAAGCGAGGCGCTCATTTCATCAACTCGTCTGCTACGAGTTTCACGATCTTGTCAGCGCTCTTGGTCGCTGCCGGTTGCATGTACGGACGAGCAGCCATCTTGCTCGTGCCGTACTCGAGGAAGCCTGCGTAGTCGGCCACAGAATGAACCTCGTAGCTCAAGGGCTCGCTGCCCACGCGAGCAGTGATGCCCCTCACCAGCGTTCCCGTGTCGCTCGCAGGAGCCTCGCCCGGAGCAGAGGCGCGATGCTTGCCATACTGCTTGCCCGTCTTGCCACCCGCCAAGATGGACTGCTGTGCCGTCGACTGAATGAGGAACGCACCAGCCTTCAGCCCGCGCATGACCGCAGCCTTGCCCTCAGTGCCCCCGAGCTTCTTCTCGAGTTCCTCAATAGCCTTCAAGTCCACTTTCACGTCGATCTTCACGGGTTCGCTCCTTCGACACAAGCCAGCTCGAGAAAGCGCTTGCGGTTGTCTCTGTCAATCACGCCCTCAACATAGAACTGGCGTGATCCCCAGACAACCGTCTGTCCGCGAACGTAGGTTGCGTTATACCGGACCCAGACTACATGCGTCACTCGCTTGTCAATCTGTGAGTAATTCTTGGCCTCGTAGGCGTCGAGTGTGACGATGTAGGCGTAGACGGGATCAGGCAGCGGAACAGGCGCTGCTGTCGAGTAGCCTCCGATGGCGTCTTCAGTTCGCACGAGCGAGTAGATACGCACTCGGTCGCGCATCTTGCCGACAACGCCTGGCCTCTTGCTGCCGAGTGACGCCATGGCTACAGCCCTCGCAGTTTGAAGCGATCAAGGATGGCGAGTGCGCTCACAGGAATGCGGGCAGCAATCGTTCCAATCTCAACCACCTCGCGGTTCTCATACCAGTGAGCGGCCAGCTGAAGCAGCGCCTGCTTGACCATGTACGGGGTAGCTGCAGCCAGATAGCCCGCGGTGAAGTCAATCTCGATTGAGTTCTGGTCGCGAAGGTTCGCTGGCCAGATTGCGCCATCGTTGAGGATCAAGCGGCCGGGCTCGCTGAACGTGTCGGCGTAGTAGTTGCTCGGGGCGTACACAGTCGAGGCGTTGTTCCGGTCGATGCTGCGGACTTCGTCAATGCTCACGAGCGGGGGCATGGGAAGTTCGACAGCGCGGCGAAGCGAGACCTGAGTGACAGAGCCCTCTCTGATCCCATCCCACCAGCCCATGTCATCCTGGTTCTGACGCTTGAGAATGTCACAGGTTGCAGTGAAGGTGCGCTGAGCAATGCACATGCGAGTGTGGCGCTCAGCGAAGTCACGGACCGCAGGAATGATCACGCTGCCAATGTGAGTATCGTCTGCCGTGGTCTCGAGACGAAGCTGAGTCTTGACCTCAGCAGTCGTGATCGGCTCAGCAGCTGGAGCAGTCAGTTGAATGTACTTCATTGCCAAAATGGGAGCGCGCTCTTCACGCGCCCCCACTCCCTGCTGGAGGTTGGGTTAAGCCGGCGGGTTGGCAGCCTCGCCCGCCCTCCACGGCTTCGTCAGCCACAGCGCAGCAAGCGGCGCAGCAGCGGCGTTGTTCGTGATCACGATCTTCGCCCTGATGTACTGCTTGCTTCCGATGTAGCCGAGCTTGAAGACCTTGCTGTCATCGGCCTGGGTGAACGAGGCATTGGCCTCGGTGCCCACCAGGTCGGCGTCAGCGACGGCCGTCTCGGTACCCATGGCCGGGTCATCGTCCTCGTACATGGTCAGCGTGAACTCGGCGCCAGCGTCGGCCAAGGCCCCCGTCAGAACATAGAGCTCAATGCCCTTCTGTCCGGCGGTGTTCAAGGTCGTGGTCACCTGAGTGGTGTTGTCCGCAACTGCGGCAGCGACGGGAGCGAGCGCAATGCTCGGGTCCAGTCCATTGTGAAGATCGAACCTCATGTGAGTCTCCTGTGTCGATCAGTTGAGATAGACAGCGGCGTGATTGCCGCTGTCCTGATTGCTTAGGCCGCAGTACGGAGCAGCTTGATGCACTCATAGTTCTGGACGCCGCCGCCGACACGCTTGGTCGTGTAGAACAGCACGTAGGGCTTGGAGCTGAACGGATCACGGAGGACCCGGACGCCGACGCGGTCAACGATGAGATAGCCGCGGCGGAAGTCGCCGAAGGCAATCGAGTCGTTGTCCTGAGTGCTGAACGCCGGCATGGCTTCCGCCTCGGTGACCGGATAGCTGAGCACCGAAGCAGGCTGTCCGGCGGCGATGCCGGGCTGCCACAGGTAGGCGCCGTCAGAGTCCTTCAGCTTGCGGACAGCCGCCTGCGTCAGGTTGTTCATGACCCACCGCGCGTTGGCGCGGAACGGAGCCTTGAGCGCATAGGCCGTGTCAATGAGGCAGTCGCCGCCGTTCGGAGCAGCAACGAAGCCCGTGTTGGACCCGGTCTTGATGTAGCCAATGCTGCCGTGAGCCCAGGCGGTGTTGAGCACCTTGGAGAGCGAGGCAGAATTGAAGCCCATCGGCTTGTTGACGCCGTTGCCAGTCACGAAGGCAACGCCTTCCTGGTAGGCGAACTCGATATTCACTTCCTCGGCCAGCCACTGCTCCATGTTGATGGCGGCGTCATCCAGCAAGGACTGGGTGGCAGCCGGCATGGCATAGAGCTCCATGGCGGGGAAGGACAGTTCGTCGAGCGTCGGCGTGTCGGTCTGAGTGCGAGAGCTTGCTTCGCCCACCCAGCCCGAAGTGGCGCCGGTCAGGTTGAAGGGCTTCTTGAACTGAGATGAGCTGATCTGCCGGACAGTGGCAATCTGACGGATGGGAGAGACCTCGGTGAGGAGGCGGTCCATCGCCATTTCCGCTTCGACCGGGACAACGTAGCCGCCGTCCGGGTTGCTGCCGACAGACAGCGCCTTCTGCTCGAGTTCGCTCAGGCCGTCGATCACGCCCTTCCGCATGTAGCCGAGCCACGCAGCACGGTGCTTGACTTCGTCTTCAGACAGCTCGCGGGTCTGGCCGTTCGCCATCTTGATCACATGCTCGCGGTTCGGACGCTTGTTCTCGAGCCGGAGATTGTCGATCAGCTTCTTCTGCTCGGTCAGAGCATCGTTCAGCTTCTTGACTTCCTCGGCCGTCACGGCGTCAGGGCCAGGCGCGTTGCCGGGCTTCATGGACTTCTTGAGTTCGGCGAGCTCCTGGTCGTTCTTGGTCTTGAAGTCCTCGAACGTCTTGAGGAACGTGTCGAATGCCTTCTTGACTTCGGTGCCAACAGGCGGCTCGTTGCCGTTGTCTTCCTTGGTCTCGAGGGCGAAGCCGTGCGCAGAGTGAAGCCTCGACGCAGCGGCTGAAGTGAGGAGAGAACGCTTCATCGCGTTATCCTTTCATCGCTTGGGTGAGTTTGTTGAGTTGGTCGATGAACTCCTGACCGTCATCCCGACGTGACCTGGAGAGTAGGCGTGTCGCCTCGTCGTAGCCTTTGGTGGCCACAAGTTTGGCGAACTCGTTGGGAGCGCCTGCCTCTCGCAGTACGCGCTCAACGTCTCGCTTGGTCCAGTCCTCCTTGACGTTCGCCACTAGAGAGCGATCATTCATGGGGAACGTGACCAAGCTGATCTCCCACAGGTCAACCTCGAGGAGCTTGCGCGGTGCGCCGAGCTTGTCCTCTCGTGAGGCCTTCACTGTGCGGAAGCCGATAGACATGCCGTCGATTGCGCCATCTTGCAGAAGAGCAAGAATTTCCTTGGCGCGCTGGACGGCAAGATTGAGTTTGCCCTTGACCCACAGGCCGCGACGATCTTCCTTCGCCTCGAGCCATTTGCCGATGATCTGGTTCGGGTCATGCTGGAACAGCATCTTCACTCGAGCGATGGGCAGCTTCTCGAGTGTCTTGCCGAAGGCGCCACGCTCGACCACGTCCCCGCCGTTGTCCATGTTGCCGAACGTCGAAGCATACCCTTCGAACTCGCCCTCAGCAGTCAGTCCCTTGAGGTCGAGCGGAACAGTGTTCTGGTTGAGCATGTGCGCCTTCCCTTAGCCGAGCTGCAGGCAAGCGGCCTTGAAGGCCACGTCCGGCGAGGTGTAGGTGAGCTGGATGCGGTTGTTGGCGTCCAGATAAAGCTTGAGCGTCTTGGGAGACAGATAGACGCGGCGGTTCGATCCAGCGGCGACAGAGACCGACAAGTCCGCCTTCTCGACCTTGCCGTAGTCGCCGGACACAGGTGCAGCAGCGACACTATTGGCAATCGTCACGGTGACAGCGCCAGCTGCATCGTTGAAGAACTCGAGGACGTGCGGCACGTCAGGATTGCTGATCTGGAAATAGTCACCGGCGGGTGCGGTGGCGGTCTCAGTGACGGTGGTCAATGTCTCGGCCACGCACTGAGTAACTGCAATAGCTGCCATTTGTATCTCCCTTGCAAGGTGGTATTGGCAGTCCGGAATATACGAGTGCTTCCTTCAAGGCCGCAACCATGCACTTCTAGAGCTTGATCACGTCATCTCCGAACCAGGTGAACTTGTCCGGCGAGTGCCTTCCGCGAGCATCGGCCTTCTTTGCCCGGAGCGACGGCTTGTTGTTCCCGATGATCCGAATGAGGTACTCCCATTTGCCCAGTTGCCGGATGACTTCGAACTGCGTTCCTCGAGGCAGCACGATCTCATTCTCGTGGCTGTTGCCAAACTTGAGAGGCTTGATCCCGAAGATAGGAGTGCCCGGTTCGAGGTCAATGCGAAACGTGAACCCATTGGCCTTCTTGCCAAAGCTCACCGCCGTGTCATAGTCAGTCGACACTGAGATAAAGCCGTTGTCCTGAAACTTAGTGCCAATCGGAATTGCCCCTGTGGCCTTGTCGATCAGCTTGTCTCCCTGAGTGAACACGCCGCCTCGATACACGGTGCCACGCTGCGTCAGCTCCCAGGCGTCAAAGCCTCGATCCATCGCCAGCGTGTCCCGATACATGCCACGAGGCACTACGGAGTTCGTACGGAGCGCCTTATTCCAATTCCGATAGCCACTGCCTTGGTACTTGCGCGCCGCCTCGTAGCCGTCCTGTGAGAGCTTTGAGCGGGTGTAGATCAACGCGTCCCACGCGAACTGAATAGCCTGCTCGACCAGACCCGGCGAAGGATCGGGCGGAATGAACACTGGAGGCGCGAGGTCACTGAAGTCAGTGTCGAGCTGCTCATCGTTCGGCTTCGGCTTCGCACCCGTGACAGCGGGCTTCGGCGCTGGCGGCGGGACGACTCCGCTCGACGTGACAGGATGCGGGGCGACCGCACGCGGCCAATAGAGCGCCACGCAACGGCAGTTGATAATCTCTCCTGGCGGACCCGCTGGGTCACCGGGATGCTCGAGCAACGACTCGCCTACGTTGAACTTGTCCCACATCTCTCGCGTCTGGTTGTCAGCCTTGGCGTGAGACTCGCGCGTTCTCATGTCCTCAGTGGCGCCCCACTCCTTCACGAGGTCAACGCCTGACGTCTCTGCCGCCTTGTGCTGCCCGACTGTCGCTGCAGTGTGCGCCTCCGTGCGAGCAATGCGCTGGGCAATGTGGTAGGCCTTGCCCGTCGCCAAGATCTTCGCAACGCGGCGGATAGCCTCACGTTCGCCGAAGCCCTCCTTGAACTGATCCTTGAGCGCCTCGCGCACCAGCTCTTTCAGGTGAGTGCTAATCGACTTGGCGTTCTTGAGTGCATGCTTGCGGAGCCACGTCCTGACGACTTTGCGGAAGTCCTGCTCCTCGGCTTTCGTCTCGAGGTTCGGCATGAAGGACTTGGCGGTGTCGAAGACCTCGAGCCCAAAGACAACGGCCACCTGCTCGAGCATGGTCTCAAGCAAGCGGCCGAGCTTCGCCTCGAAGTCGTCAATGGGGAAGTTACCTTCCTCCATCTCCTTTGTCAGCTGACCGAGCAGACGAAGAACGTTTGCCGCGATCAGGTTTTCCCACCTTACCAGCAGCCGGTTGAACGTCAGAACCTTCCTCGTCCGGTGCTTGTTCATCTGCATCTTCTTCAGCTCCTCCAGGTTCAAGTGACAGCTCAGTCAAAGGAACCTGACTCGACTGCACCATAATCAAATCGCCGGGCGGCGTATCGTCCTCGGGCTCATACGGCTCGTAGCCGGTCGCCTCTCGTTTCTCGTTGGTGGTCAGGAAGTCCGCCTTGCTCACGCGCTCCCAAACCTTCTCGCGTTCCTCGCTCAGCGCAGGAATGGCGTCCTCGTCGTACCAGACGCGCAACGTCTCCCCGTAGGTCGGAGCAAAGAAGTTCGACAGTGCCTGACAGGTACGCGACACGAGAGGCAGCACCGTCTGACGATAGAAGGCACGGTTCGCCTCTTGGTAGTTGGAGTAGGTGTTATCGCCGGGAATGCCCAGCAGCTGCGGCGGTACGCCGAAGGACAGCGCAATCTCACGCGCTGCCTCGCGCTTGCCCTCAACGAACTCCATGTCTTTCGGGTTTACTGACATTTCCTTCCAGTCAAGTCCCCCGTCGAGGATCATCGGCTTGCCGGCATTCTTCTGCCCCGAGTACTTGTCCTCGATCTCCTGCTTCAACCGAGTGAACTGCTTGTCTGTGAGCGAGGGATCAGCGTTCTCCTGCGACGGCGCATAGATCAGCGCACCAGAAGGACGTGCCTGGTTGTCGAGCAGCGCCTTGTTGAACCCACCGGCTGCGTTGTGAACGTCGACCGCGAAAGCGCCCGCTTCCACAGGAGACATGCCATACCAGTCATTGAGCGGATGGAACTCTTTGAGGTGCATGATCGGCAGCTGCTTGCCCGGGTCTGGGACGGCGTACATGAGTTTCTGCTGCCCCACCGTGTACTCGTACCCAGACGGATAGCCACGAGGCCCTAGCTGCACTTTCATGCGATCTGCGCGGAGAACGTACAGCTCGCGGACCTGACCGTCGAGCAGCACTGCCTCGAGGTAAGTGTTGCCGGCGATCTTCATAAACGAATAGAAGCCATCCCAGAGCTGCTCGCCAGACTCGAAGGGATTGGGCTTTCTGAGCAGCTCGATCAGCGGATGCTCCTCGAGTTCATCTTCGCCTTCGTACAGAAGGAACGGCACGGAAGCGCTGGCCTCGGCGATCATACGGACGCACCGGTAGGCAATGGCGTTCTGCATGTACGACTCTCGCGCGAGCGAGGCGTAGTCACGAGGTGTCCATGCGGGGCGTCCCAGCGTTTGCATGTACACGAGTGGACCTGCTGCGCTGTCCTTGCGCTCAGGCACTAGCGCCGTGCTACGGCGGAAGATGTTGGTCAGCCAGCTCATGAGTTACCTCCAATGATGGTGTAGGACGTGCCGGCCTGCAGCCATGCACGGTCAACAGGCTGGTGCCCCTGTGAGGATACGCGGACAGCCAGCCGTTCGCCCGTGTAGGTGTTGAAGTGATAGGACCAGACGCCGGTGCAATCCCAGCGCCTCCAGCCCCACCACCGGTTCCAGTAGTAGATGAATGTTCCGAAGTTCATCTCAGTCGCGGCTCCTGCTTCTTGCCTTCCATGAGGTGGGTTACACCCCACACCAAGGCGTCCAGTCTGTCGGGGGACCGGCCATTCGCTTCGCCCGCAGGATTGAAGTCGATCATCTGATCTTCGAGCGTTGCAAGCATTCCGACGTGATGGACGCGGCCCTGCTCATACAACGCCGCAACGGGCTCAGCGCGCAACCACTTGCCTCTCGATGCGCGAACCGCGTAGATGGGCATCGTTCTGTCCACCTCGCTAATGACCGCTTGCACCATCTCGCCGCCCTGGTTCACTTCCGCAATCACAGCATTGGCCTGGAAGGTATGGTACGCCTTGACCACCTGCAGCGCCCAGGCAGCCGGCTTGCGTCCTTGCACCGAGTAGTCAGCGAGCACATAGAAGTGCTTCTTCTCTGTCTCGCCCACAACGATGATCCCGCACTCGTCGCTGTTCTCGTTGCTCGAGGTCGGCGGATCGACTGCGACCACGATCTTGACCAGCGAGGTCAGATCGAACTCCCGCACCCGATGCTGCTCGATCATCTTGTAGGTCCAGAGCGCGTTGGGGTTATCGTCAAGGATTTCAGCATAGAGCTCCTGCCGGCCCAAGCGCGTCCCATCGTACTTGGTCACGATCTCCTCGAAGAACTTGTCTGCGAGGTGAGCGGCGTTATCGTAAGTGTTGCCCTTCGTGATGATAGTCGACTTCGACTTGATGATCTCCTTGAGCAGCGGGATCGGTCGCGGCGTAGTCGTCACCACCTGGCGGGGAAACGGACCCAGGCGAAGGCCAAACTGCAGCATGTCCCACGCCTGCTGAGCGTACCTCCACTTGGCGAGCTCGTCCAGCCAGGCAGCGTCGAACTGCGGGCCGCGCAACGCTTCAGGATCATCAGCCGAGTACAATGTGGCCATTGCACCGTTCGGCCAGGTCAGACGCCGCTTGGACGGTTCATACCGAGGCGCGAACCACGGCGAGCTGATTGCGAGGATGCCGCTCTCGCCTTCTACCATGACGTCTCGCGCATCACCGGCGTCTTCAGCGATGAGTCCAATCCGACCGTACTGTCCGCTCTCGACCAGCGAACGTATCCACTCAGCACCGGCGCGCGTCTTGCCGAAGCCACGTCCTGCGAGAATGAGCCAGGTGATCCAGCCGCCTTCAGGAGCAAGCTGCTGAGGACGAGCCCACAACGGCCAATGATACTGGAAGGCTGCTGTCGCCTCTTCGTCATTTGTCATCAGCTCCAGGAACTGCTCGAGCTCTTCGTCTGTCAGCGATGAGCCGAAGCCTGGCGGCAAGTCGCTCATAGCCGCCGGCAATGCCGGCAATAGCGGTTGCTGGAACTGTCCGGTCATTGTAGCGCTTATTCCTTCCTCTGAGTGCCACCTCTGTGAGGCGGTCGCTGTACTTGCGCTCATACGTCACGAGCTTGCCGGCCGAGACCACAGGTGAGAGGACGCCGTTCACCACCCGGTCAACCACGATCTCTTCGAGGCTGTCACCGAACTTCTCCTTGGCTTCCTCATAGGCGGCTCTGAAGTCGTCATCGAACCGCTGCCAGCGGTAGAGCGTCTTGGTCGATATGCCAGACTTGGCGCAGATTGCCCGGTCGGTCGGATACTTCGTTGCGTTCTCGAGCGCCCGTTTCTGCAGCTTCAGTGTCCGCTTCAAAGCCCTAGCCTGCGCGGTTGAGATGGCGTCTGCCCCCTTGAGCTGAGACAGCGGAGTCCCGGCCGAGTCCTTGCGTTGTCTGTTGCGCTTGTCCATGCCGCGCAAAATATCGCAGCTTCAGCCCGACAGACAACCATGCAAATGACCGCCTGAGGAACCATCGGTTCGGTGATATGATGGCCCCGCCATGAAACACCTGATCGAACTTCACATAGCACTCTCCCGCCGCTTCCCGGATCATGCGTTCGCAGTACGCCCCGAGGAGCAGACGCAACCAGCCTTGCACCTGCGAGAGCGAGGACTCTACGACAAATCTCTACTCCAACTGAGGAACGAGTACATGCAGAAAGAACTGAAGATCAAGAACTGGATGCCTTCCAGCCCGAAAGTCCCTTCCAAGTTCAACATGAACGTCCACACCAAGAACGGCAGCCTCACAGGCATGGGCTCACTCGAGCTCTATCCCTTCGCCTGGCTGTTCAACCTTCTCACCGAAGGCACCACTATCAAGTGGGTGTCCGAGACGCAAGTCGTCACCAGCGACGATATTCGGATCACGTCCGACTACCTGGAAGAGATTGCTGAGTACACCTTCAAAGGCGATGAGAAGCTCTGGTCGCCTCCGTCGCCGTACCGCGAGCAGTGGCACAAGCTCAAGCACGGCACTCCCCCTGAGCGTCAGACGCCTGCAGGATCAACGCAAACGAAGCGTGAGGCACCTAGGCAAGAACGTCCGACTAAACCTAGGCCTGCTGAGGGCGAGGCGCTGCAAGCGATTTGTGAGCGTCTCAGCGTCGATCCGGGCAAGGCACGGGCAAAGCTTCGCAAGGCGAACGAGCCCAAGCCCTACGTCTGGCCGCCGGAGGACGTCCCGCGCATTGAAGCCCTGATCAAGCGTTAACCATTACGGGTTCGCGCCTAACTCGACCCGCGGACCCGTGGTACATTCACTCACCGCCGATCACGGCGGCAACAATGGAGAACGAACATGAAGACCACCAAAGACATGATCCGCGCCTTCAACCGCCTCGCCAAGCAGTTCAACCACAGCATGCTTGACCCGGACACGTTCAAGGGCAGCAAGGCGCAGATCATAAAGTCCACCGAGAACATGACCAAGGAGGATGGCCTCGCAGCTCTCAATCGCATGTGGGCCTCGATGCACGACTCCACTGCCAAGCAGGAACTCAAGGCCGCCGAGAAGAAGTTGCCCAAGTCCACGCCCTCCAAGACAAAGCCCGTTCCCAAGGCGCTCACAGGAGACGAACTGAAAGCCGCCCTCGAGAAGGCACCTAAGCACAACGGCGAGACGCTCGTCGCCAAGGGCGCTTACGAGTCCGAGACTGAAGCGCTGATCAAGACCGGGCATACGACTCACGGCAAAGCAACGTCAGCAACGAAGTCGAAGACGCTGAGGAACACTGCGACCGGCAGCTCTTCCACAGGTGAAGCAGCAGCGCAGCTCAAGCTCGAGCCCAAGAAGTTGCGTGTCATCCTCCGCAAGCTCGGCATGAACGCTCCCTATCCCAGCGCAGACGTCATCGTGAAGCGCGTCAAGGCGCACCTCGCCAAGTAACTCATCTCAACACCAGCTCAAGCGTCAGCAGCAATGCTGGCGCTTTTTTTTTTCGCTCGCGTGTACATGTAGAGTCTCCCTCCCTACCTACCTCGCTTTCGCGCGTGTATGTACATTTCTCTCTCTCTCTCTCTCTTTTTTATATGCGAGGTAGGGAGGGAGAGTGCACGTATGAGGTAGGTCAGTCGCGCACGAGGGAGGGAGGGAGGGAGGGAGGGAGGGTAGACACGTACACGCGCGAGCGCGCGTACACGTCAGCGCAGACGCACATGCTGGCCTATTGCAGCCTCATAGCGCCGGTGCGATCATCATCCGGCGCATAAAAGGAGGCGCAACACATGACCAAGACAGAGAAACAGCAGGCAGCAGTCATCGCTGACCTGCAACGCAAAGTGATCTGGATGGAGGACGCACTCAACGATGCTATGAAGCAGGCCCAGAGCGTCCGCGATCACTACCGGCGGATCAATCATGCTCAGGCTCGCAAGATCGTCAAGCTCGAGCACAAGCTCGAACTCGCCCAGACCTTCGCCATCGCTGCATTCACCACGGAGCTACTCGATGATCACCCCGACACAGAAGTCAACGCTCCAGAAGCTTCACGCTGAAGTCACGAGCATCAAGTTCGGCAAGGCCTACGCCATCACCCGGACGCATGTCTATCTAATCGCCAAGTGCGGCAAGGTGACGTTCACAGCAAAGAGAGGGCGA
>ERZ761584.32-NODE-32-length-46767-cov-14.907240_pt1 | contig 46767 bp, 73 predicted proteins | sample MGYA00512168_ERZ761584 | MGnify/ENA primary metagenome ERZ761584 (study PRJEB28899, sample SAMN03785564) | bioreactor sludge metagenome | biome: EBPR Sludge; feature: EBPR Bioreactor; material: 0.22µm filtered reactor supernatant | place: Saint Lucia: Queensland...
TCATAGTTGCGCTCCCGCCTCAACCTTGCTCTTTGGCTTGAGTCCGCCCTCCTGGATCGCTTGATCTTCCAGCTTTGCCGTCTGCTCATCGCGCAATTCCGCCAAGCGTTCGCGTGCCGAAATGCGCGAGACAAAAACGACGATCTTCTCGACCGCATCCTCTAGTTTTTGCTTGTTGGTCGCCCCTTCTGGCACGGGCGGCTCCATCGTGCGCGCGAAGCGTTGCAAGGCCGCGCCAACCACAGCATCCGCTTCGTCGAAAGTATGGCGATAAACTTCCGTCCCGACCTTTACTTCGATGTAGGCCATTGATTCTCTTCCTTAATTTAATGCCGCCAAGCGTTTTTCCAGCATTGCCACGCGCGCCAACAGACGTTGGTGCGACGCCCACAACGGCACGACAAATCGACTATAGTAGACAGTCTCCGGCAAACCGGCGTCGTTATAACTCACAAGCTCCCTGGCCCCAAGCTCGCTGACCGTCTCCGCCGCAAATCCAATCTGGCGTTGTCGCCGCTCATCTCCCTTGTAGACAAACGAGATCGCTTGCACGCGCTCAATAAACGCATCTGAATAAATCGCGGGAAGCTCGGTCACTTCATCTTTGTAGCGCAGACTCGACGAAACATATCCAATGCGCCCCGTGTTATCGATGTACAGATCGCGGTTCGTTGCCCCCACTGTGTCCCCATAGACATTGGGCGCAATCAGACCGCCATCCTGCAAAATCTCCAAGACCGGCGAGCGACTTGTCAGCCCATCATCTGTGACCTCGAAGGTGATTTTTGTGCCGCGCGCGCTACTGGTATGGTTCTGCGTGGCAACGAACTTGATCGCCGCCGTATCCCCATAGCCCGTGCCGCCCGACGTGTAATAGCCGCCGCCCGTCAACGCAAAAATCGTGTCCGTGCTTTGCGTGGCCGTGGGTGACGCCTGCGTGCCGCGCGACGCCCGCGCATAGATCGACGGCGCGGTGGCGGTTCCAAAACTTTCCAACCACATGCTATTGATGCCACTATCGGCATTGGCAATCACAAAGCGCGCATCCGGCACAAATTTACCAAGCCCAATATACATCTGGTCGGTAATCGTCAACGTGCGGTTCTCGCTGCCGCTCAGGTCTTCCGCCGCGCGAATTCGCAAGGGATCGCCCGAACTACTGTTGTCGATGCCAATCACCCAGCGTCGCACGACCGAACCAGCCGACGATATAGCTAGTTGCAGTAAGGAGTCGCCTGACGCCGTTTGCGTCATCGTAATGCCCGCCGCCGCATCTACCGCGCTGCTGCTTTCGTAGACAGAAAGGGGACTTGGGCCAGCGCTAGCGGCTCCAAAAGTTCCTTTGCCGGTCACAAGTAAGTCGCCGCCAACCGAGGCATCATCGGTAACAATCAGATCGTCGCCAGCGGTAATATCGCTAGATGTCACGAGATTGCCGAACACATCAACGTTGCCGCCAGTTGCAAGTCCTCCGAGTACGGACAAAGCGCCAGCAGTCGTCAGGCTCAACGTCGCCCCGCTCAGGTTGCCCGTGGATGAAATCACGAACGGGTCGCCGCTCACACTATTGTCGATGCCTGCCATCCACCGCTGCACGCCGGTCAACAAGAACTGCACCACCGCGTCGCCCGTGCCGTCGTTTTCGACCGTCACCCCCGCCGTCGCGCCCGTGTTGCTGGTATCCTCATACACCTGCAACCGTGACGCGGGCGTACCAATCGCGCCAACCAAAGCCGCGCCCGCAATCGACCATGTGCCGTCGTTCAGCAAGCGCATCTTTGACCCGGCCTGGAAATTGGTGTGCGTCATCGTGCGCGCCGTGTTGCCCGTGGACGTGTGGTGAATCCAACGCCAGTTGCCGTTGCCGTCCACCGTCATCGCTTGCCCGTCATTGGCGCCGATGGCCTCAAACTCCCAGAGGTCAGTCGTGAAATTCCAAATGGCGTTGTGGGCGACAGCAATACGCGAATTGCTTGTGCCGGTATCCACGATATTTTGAAAGGTAATGCCGCCGACCGAACCGGATGCGATATGGCGAATGGCGCTAAGACCGCGCACATCAAGAACCGTCGCCGGGGATGCCGTGCCGATGCCCACAAAATTGGTGGACGGGTCAATCGTGACGATGTTGCCCGACGCCAGGTCGGTGCTATCCCCGATCTTAAACTTGTCGCTGTCGCTGTTGTCGATCCCCATCATGATCCGCTGGCCGCCAGTAAGCAGGAAGTGCAGCACGGCATCGCCGGTGCTGCCTTGCTCAACCGTGACACCCGCGGTCGTGCTGGTGGCGGAGGTGGATTCCTTGACATGCAGCATTGAAATTGGAGTATAGAGGGCAGAATCCGCTACTGCGACCCGGGAATGAAAATGGGATAGACCCGCGGAAGCACCGGGGGAAAAGGCTAAAATGTCCCCGGTCAACAGCACTCGCCCGTTGCTAGAACTCGCTTCAGCTGTGACTCTAGCAGACTTGCTTGAATTATCGGCAATTAACGAGACCTGCGTCCTGTCCGTAGAGTCAGAACGATACATAGCAAATGAATTGATTGGGCTGCCGCCACCCGCGTCAACCCATGACGCAAGAACGCTTGTCCGAGTACCGCTGGGAAGCGATGTTTTCCATTCAACAAAGCGACGCTCATCACCGAACTGAGAAGTATCGTCGAGGAACTGTAGACCCAGGGTTCTATCTAACGACACAACCAATGTCGAGCCACTATATATCGACAGATCGACATTATAGAGACGCATCCCATTAGTGGCGTCTGCGGTCACCCCGCTAAAGCCCGCGCTCGGCGTCGTGCCGAGATTGCTCCCCGCCGCAAAGCCCCAAGTGTCCGCGGCATAGTCCACCGTGCCGTTGAGGTTGCCCATCCGCACGTAGTTGGTAAAGGTCGGGTCAGCCGTCGAGTCATCGGTCATCTCGCCGATCTGGATGAACGGCCCGCCATCCTGGTCAAGCGCGCTGAGATGTACCCACCCCTGCCCTTCCTGCCCGGCATCCAGGATCGTGTTGCCCGCCTTGACCACAAAGCCGGTGCTGCCCCCGTTTTTCCGTCGCAGCCGCCACTGCTGCTTCACCCCATCGACCGTGCCCGCAGTCAGGCGGCTTACGACCTGGAACCATACCTTGACGATGGTAAGACCGGTGTCCCAATCAATCGCCCGGCACAACAGCCAGTCGTTGACCGAAAAGAGATCGGCATCGGCCAGCGCAGCCGCGTTCTCAAACCACACATCGACCGTCGCCTCATCCGCGGGCAGCGTGAAGTCTGTCTCGACCACCCCGTAGGACTTGCTCCAATACTCCTCACCGCGGTCGATGCGCGTTTCATCTGCCACAAAGACGCGCACATACATCTCATCGGCTTTGAGCGCGCCCAGCGTCAACTGGCGATAGTTGGATCCGCGATCCCACATCCGCATCCCCGCGATCCCTGTCACCAGGTCGCTGAACGTCGAAGTCCGCATCTCCTGCGCGTCGGGTAGCAGCACTAGCCCCGTGGGGTCGAGGATCAGGTCGGTCGAGGGAGCGATGGTCAAGTTGTTGCTCGCCGTAATCGACCGGTCGCCACCAATAAAATCCAAATTGGCATTAACCTGTGGGTCAGTATTGTGGGTAAACACGCCCGTATTGTGGGTAACGTCGGCATTGGCAACAATGTTGCCGCTAAATGTCCAAGCCGCCGCTGATGTAATGGTGTTCGCCCCAGCATCCAACACGAACAGATTGGTGTCCATCGCAATGGTGTTGGTCGACGCATTGACCACCAACAGCGTCGTGTCGAATGTCACAATGTCCGTGGATGCATTGATTGCCAGCACCGACGTATCGAACGTCACAATATCCGTACTGGCGTTGATGCTCACCAGGCTGGTGTCAATCGTGATGACATCCGTTGCCCCGTTGACCACCAATAAACTGGTATCCAGCGCAATGCCACCATTGCTGTCCGTGCGGAGGATCGCCACCGCCGCCCCAGGGCTTGACGACGGCGTGAGCAAGCCCAGCGTGTTGGTCGCCGTTGCCCCCACAATCTGATACTGCGAGGCGGTGATGGTGTGGTCGCTGCCGGTGATGCTATGCACCTGGTTGTGATGCTGGTCAGCCGTCACGCCCCCCAAATCCGCGTGCTGCAACTGTGCGAAGGCCGCGGCATTGGCCGCGCTCGCGCGCAACACATGGCCCGCTGTTGCGCCGCTAATCGTGTGGTCGCCACCTAGTCCCGTATTTGTCGCCAACACATGCACCTGGTTGTGATGCTGGTTGGCGGTCACGCCTTGCAGGTCACTGTGATTGCGCGTGTCAATGTCGGTCAGGTTGGAGCCGGTTTTATCGACCATCACCCAAATTAGTGACCCCGAATGATGGATACCGCTCAACGCGTGCGGAGAAGGCGCGCCCCCCGTTCCCGCGCCTACAACATTAATCCACTTGCCCGTGCCGCTGTCCCATTCGATTTTGTCGCCATCGGCCAAGCCAGTCAGTAGCACGTCGCTCAAGGCGGACAACGGCATTGTGGCCCCGCCATTGCCGAGATACTGTTCAGCCTCGCGGATAATCAGGCGGCCATTTTCGCGGCGCATCCGCACGCGCTGATTGCCCACCAACGCCACACTGACCTTATCCTGTGCGATCACCGCACCCAATTCGCCATTGTCGCCGCGGCTGACATAAACATAACCAGGCCGGTCAGCAACTTCAATGTCATAACCGCTGCCATTGGGGATGCCTAGCCGCCCAATTTCCCAGGTGCGCTCATTCGATTTGTTCCATGCCTTGTCTGCGGCTTCAATTAGTTTGCGGTCATTCATCGGGCTATCCCTCTGCCACCGGCGGCGTATAGGTCACGGCGGCGGGGCCGCTCGTCTCCATCTCCCACATCAACGTCGCCGTGCGCGCCAACCCCGTGGGCTGATAGTCGTACGCAATGTTCATTTCCTGCACAATCCCGCGCTGATTGGTGATGGGCAACTCGCGCTGCGGCGCATTGCCACTCGCCACCGTCAACCGCACCCAACTCAGGTTGGCGGGGTCAACGTTGGCGTTAAGCCGCTCGAAAGGGACAACGATGGTAAATAGCCCATAGGGGGCATTTAGCCGCGCATAGCGATTGCCCTCGGTGGTGTTGAGATCGAACTGGCTGGCGGCAATTCGCTCACTTGTTTCGATGTAAGTTGCGCCTTGCCCCTCCGCCAACCCTGGAGCCATCGCTGCGATAGCCGTCACCGTCGCGTCGTCGCTGTCGATAGCGTAGGAGAGTAACTTGTAAGTGCGGGGAGACCGCCGATACGTAAAACTGATATGTGACCAGTCGGCGTCGGTCAGCGAATCCTCAATGCTACTGCTGCGCGAAGCCACACTCTGAATCAGAGGGTCTACCACCAGCTTCAATTGGTTGAATCGGTTACAGGTCAGGTGATGGTCTGGCGTAACATTGTTGGCAAGACTGTTGACCTGCGTATACAAATCAGCGGCGTCGCTGCCCAGGATTTTGAAGGCAAAGTTATTAAGAATTTGCGTGCCAAGCAGAAGGTCGCTGACTTCCAACGCCGTGCTATGCCAGTAGAGCAAATACCATAGATAATAGAAAACATTCGGGTAGCGTGTTTGCGACCAGGTTGCTGGCGACGCCGCTGCCTCGACCAACTGCGGGAATCCTGGCAAAGTCTTTAATCGTCCCGCCGTATCCACACAGTTCAGCACCGTGTCACGCAACGTCGCCGTGCGCTCGGCTTGGGCGCCAGCATCATCATTCTGATGCCAGCCACAAAAGATCATGTGGACACGGAACGGGTCAGACACTACCAAGTCCGCGTCATCATTCCACACCATCACCAACGTACCATCTGGATAAGTGGCGCGCGGCACATCGTCCAAAACCTTGATGCCAAGCTCCTGACCTTGCGGCGTCTTGCGATGGCTCACTATCTGAAAGGCAATCGTGTCGTCATCGTCAGGGTCACGCGCAAAGACGGGGATATGATGAGTGTGCGTCTTGCCCGCGTCGCTCGTCACCGTCAAATGGACATACCGAAACCCTGCGGGGAAGGTCGCCGTGATTTCCATGCTCGTAATCGTGCCAACCGTGATCGTGCCGTCCTCAACATCCCACAGAAAATCAGACGGCTGCGACAAGGCAGAGGACAACGCTGCATCAAATTGAACCGAGTCCGTCGCCGTAAACTCGACGGTGACGACATTCGTGCCGCTGTCAATCGTCCCCGCAAAGCCCACGCCCCCGTTTGCGATAGGCGGCGGATCGGCGACATTGCCCGCCGCCGCAATCTCACTGTCCTTGTAAATCTTGTTATTGTCAGCCGTATCAATGAACGGAATTTTGGCCCACACCTGAAACAGATTCAGCACCGTAATATAGGCATTGTCAGTGACGGTGAGTTCGCCGTCCCGCGTCCCCTGGCTACTGCGCCCCACATACACCTTCGTCGATGTGCAAGCCGCCCTCACCCGTTGCCGTCCATAATCATCGGCCCCCGCGCTGCTGCCCAGCAATACCGTCATGCCGGGCAGAATGTCCGTATATGCGCCAGTCGTCACCGTGTCATAGACAATCTCATCCAGCGGATAGGTCGCACTCGCCATGTTCACCCGCGCCGCAAAGACGACACTGGGCGCATGGAGATAACAACGCAAATCGGTCATCAGGCCAATTCCTCAAGGTTACGCACCAAAATCACCACGCCGCGCGGAAAGTATTGCTGCCATGATGGGTCAGGGCGCACCGCCTTGCCGTTGTAGCGTTTCCAGTCATAAACCGCATTGCGTGCATAAATCGTCACATCCGCGCTCGTCGCCGATCCCAGCCCAAAGACCGTTAATACGGTTTGATACTCGCTGGCAGTCTCGAAAACATCCCAAACCAACTCGACATACAGCCCCTCTTCCACCACCATGCCATCTGCCAACGGCGTGCGACGTGTCGGCTTCACACCCTCGCTGCGCGGCTGCGGTGACAGCACGGTCAAGCTGCCCAGAGCTATATCGTGATTGACTTTGGCGCGATAGGTCGTCATTTAGGCCATGCTCCCCGCTACCACTTCAAAGGCGCGCACAATCCGTTGGTCGATCAGGTTGGCGAGTTGTTCAACCGACTGCCCTGGCGCGCCGTACACCTGGATCATCACCTGCCCTACCGACAGGCTGCGCCCGCCACCTCCCATCCCGCCAACGGCCACCGGTGACGCATAACTCGCATTAGCGTTGGCTACTGTGCTTCCTATACGCCCCATCGCACTCGTGGTAGTGGTTGGCTCTGTCCAGCCAAGTTTTTTAAGTTCGAGTTCGATGGCATAAATACGCTGACCAAGTTCAATATACTCTGGCGTGCCAAACTCGTATTTCTTGATTTCTTCGAGCGACTTGGCGCGCTCGGACTCTAGCTGCTGGCGACGTACATTGAGCGACGGGTCAACCTCCGGCTTAGGCTGCGGCCCGTTCAACGTGCCGGTGAGATGGCCCCAAAACTTTGTCCATAAATCTTCTGCCCATTTCTCTTTCGCTTCCTGTTCGGCTTTCCAGGCATTATTACGCACGCCCAACGCCAACAGGTCGGCTTTTGCCTCTTCGTCAAGCTGGGTACGCTCCTGGTCAGCATGGCGACGAATCTGGGCAATGCGCTCAGTATGCGCGGTCTGCATCTCGGTGAGTTGCTCTTGATGGTCTTGCGCCATGCGCTGCAAACGAATCGCCCGATCCTCATCCTCTTGGCGAATCCGCTCGGCAAAATCCTCTTGCATGTCGGCAATGCGCTGCTCATCCGCGGCCTTAGCATCCGCCAACTGCCGCGCATAGGCTTCATTCGCCTGGCTAATCCGTTGGGCAAGGGCTTCTTTTTCATCGGCAACTTGGCGGTCGTAGGCTTCCTTTGCCTGAGCAATCGACTTCTCCAACGTCCGCTGTTCATCCGCCAACCGTTCAGCGTGTGCCTGGTTTAGCTGGTCAATCGCCTCTTGTAGTTTGGCTTTTTCATCCTGCACCCGCTCTTCGTGCGCTTTGGCAGATTCTTGATTCTCTTGCTCAAAACGTTGCTGCTCAAACCACAATGCACGGGCGTCCAAGCTGGCCGCCGCCTCTTTGAGCCGCAAATCGTGGTCGCGCTGCGCTTCTTCGCGCTGGCGGTTGTAATCCTCTTCAAGTTCAATGAGCCGTTCAGCCGATGCCTTGCGATTCTCTTCAATCGCCTTGTCGCGTTCCTCTTCCCATTCCGCTACCCGCTCGCCGCTGTCCCCACGTCGCTGCGCCACCGTGCGGTCAAAGGTCTCACGCAAGTCTGACAGGCGATCCGCTGCATCGCGGTTGGCGTCGGCAACGGTGCGCGCAAAATCCTCTGCCATGCGCTGCTCACGCCGTGCAGCATCGCCGTGAATGTCGGCAATCGAGTCGGCTAACTCTTTCTCCTGGCGTTGGCGGTTGAGGGCGAAGTCTTGCGCTTCGCGGGTAACGGTGCGCTGATAGTTGTCAACCGCCTCTGCCCGCTGGCGGCCATAGTCGCGCTCGGCGTCGATAATGTCGCTGTGCAATTGAGCATTGATGTCGCTGACGCCTTGCGCCCAATCGAGCTTGACATCGGCGGCCCCTTCGATCGGCGATTCGCTATTAAAAGATTGTGGAGCAACACGCCCGATACTGGTACGATGCCCTATGCGCGCCCAATCACTTTCAGTTAGGCCACCGCGTCGCCGGATAGCATCATCGGTGAAACCCTGATTCATCGCACGGAAACGCTCCCACATATCCAACAAGTCCGCCAATGCGCCCGCGGCTTCGTTGATGGGCTGCTGCAAGTCTTGGCCCAATTCCAGACGAAGATCGCGCCACTCACGGCGCAATCGTTCGACCCCTGTGGCTTGCGCCTCGATGCTGTCGGCTAATGCGCCGTATTTGTCGGATGCAGTTTCAAGCACGGCTTGCTGATAGGCTTGTTCTTCTGTGAGTTCGCGATTGGCAGCGCGCAGTTCGCTCGCCTTGCGTCGCACCTCTTCCATGCTCAATCCAACTTGATCAAGGCGTAGCCCTGTCTGATTGAGCATTTCGATCTGCAATTGGGTAGACACCATATCCTGCGACCGCCCAGTGGCGAGACTGATACCTCGCACGGCGCGCGTAAATCTTTCGAGTTCGGTGGCATCGTCGGCAAAGCCGATGGCTAACAATCGCGTCACATCGGACAATGCCGTGGCGCGATCAACTGCCCCGCCCGTTACATCGTGGTAGGTGTCCAACAAATCATTTAGTTCGGCTTGCGATCCGGCCAATGACCGAGCCGCCACAGACTGACGGTCAAATGCAGTTGCCAGTTCAGTCGCACTCACGGCAAAGCGCGTGAGTTGGGCAACGCCTTGCGCTCCAAACGTAATGCCTAACGCCCCCGCCAACCCTCGTGTAACACCGAGCATGGAGCTAAGGGTGGCATTTGTGCCGCTGACGCTAGCGTTGACGCCACTCATGGCGCGAGTGATGCCCTGCGCTACTCCAGCCATCACCGCCGGAGCTTGCTGTGCTTGACTTGTGTCGATTGTGATCGAGCCGCGCGCGGCTCCGAGATTGCTGCTCGACGGTACGCCCATGCGCCTTACCTATTCACTGGCCCGTGGTATCGTGTATACTGAAGCCAGACAACAAACAATCGCCAAAGGAGATGTCATGAAAACCTATATAATTGCCACGCTTGCCATTGTTGTGCTTGCCACGGCAATCAGCGGTCTTGCCGCGGGCGGTTGGGATGTACTCGTGCCGAAAATTATCGGCTTTTTGCTCGCCCCCTAAACCGCCTTCCACAACTTAACGCCGCCGCCCTTTTGTTGGGCCATCGCCAACAACGCGCCAATGCCATTGGTCGGCTTTGAAGATGATTCCGGCGACGGCAAAACAAAATCCGGCTCAAGGATTTGATGCAGGGTGTACTTTGGATTCCACGCTGGCTTGTCCTTTGTGCCGGTATTTATGCGCTCCGCCAGCGCGTTATCGATGGTAATGCCACAGGCCGTAATCGCCGCGTCAAACAGAAAAGCCGCCATCGCGTCGGTGACGCCGTACAACTCACTCGGCGTCCGGCTGTACTGTTTCGCCCTCTGCCACAACTTGAAGATCGCCGTCTTGTTGCGTCGATTCTCGAAAAAATTTTCGCAACAGGTCAGCCCCCATAAATGCAAAATCCCAAATGGCGGCCTGGTCAACCGGCTCTACATCGTCAATGCAGATTTCATCGTCGGCCTGCGGGTTGTCCACCACGCGCGGCTCCAACAAAAACGCCTTAGTAACAATCTGCAATGAGCGCGCTACCTTCAGCGCTTCCTTGGCATCCTCGCGCACCATCCGAAACGACTGCACTTCAGCGAAATCAGCCTTGCCGTAAAAGAGCTTGAGGGCCAATGCGGTCAAGATGTCCGGCACATCCTCACCTAACTCCAAGATATGCACCGGCAATACTGTGCGTCCGCGCACCACACGCCCAGAGGGGAGTCGCCCCACCTCCCCCTCTTCACGCGCACGCCGCCACTCTTTTCCCGACGTCACGATCAAATCGTCTGCCATACGTTCCCCTTACGCCGCCGCAATGTTCGTGGGCGGCATGACCGTAATCGCCACATCCGTCGGATGGCTAATCAGGTTGATAATGCCGTAGGTGGCATCGTTGACCAGTTGCACGGTCACTTCGGGGATAGCAAAGTTGCCATATTCGAGCATGGCAATCTGGAAATCGCCCATCAGCTTGGCCTTTGGGCAGTAGACCCAAAAATCGCCAGTCCCCTCTTCCGCCAACGCCTTGCCGATGATGCCAAAATAGGGCATCCGGTCGCCACCCTCGATATTCAGTTGTTCCACGCTCGAAATCGTGCCGACGCTCTTGCCGGTAATGATTGCCAACGCATCCAAATTGATGGCCCCGAAACGCATCCGCACCGTGCCGCCGATGGCGCGGGAAGCGGTGGCGGTAATCTGATCATCGCCCGTCAGTTGTGCGCTCACCATCTGCATGGTGACGCCAATCATCTGCACGCTCATAATGTCCGTAATCGAGCCGGAATACGTTCCGGCGGATGCCCACGTCTGCACTTTGGCATCGCTCAAACCAAATTGGGGTGCGCCTTGATCGAACGGCATTTGTCTATGCTCCTCTCGCCTTGCGGCGACTAGCTCCGTAGATACACAACTGCATAATCGTCCCGCTCCACGTTGGCATCCATCTCGATGTCACGCGGCGGTTGTGCCTTGAATTGCCACCGGCACGAAAATCCACCAACCTGCTTGCCTTGCAGCAACGTATAGACTCGATCCAACATGCTGGTAATCGTGCTATAGCCAGCATCCTGATACGCCCACACTTCGAGCATGTCCCGCGCGCTGACTATCTGGGCAACATCGTCGGCAATGTCGCCAAATGGCACGCTAGAGCGCAGCTTGAGCAATAGACACGGCTTGATGATGCCGTTGGTGAAGGCCGCGCCGGTTAGCGTATTGCTGCGGTTGATGCCCATGCGCCCCGTTTCGTCCCAGTCCCAAATACCGCCTGTCGCCAGAGCAATGAGCGTGGCGTCAGCTTCGAGCAGGATTTTGGCGGCGGATAGGCTGCTCATCGGTGCACATGCCCCAGGTTGATCATGTTCTGCAACGTCCGCATGATTTGTGGCCCAAACACATCAATCGTTTCAGGGATGATCGAATACTTGCCCCCATTCGCGATCTCCAACCAAAGCCCATAGTCAACCCCATGCGCCAAGACGATTGTGCCGATTGGCCCTGTTTCCTCGACTGTGGCGTGCAAAGTTTCCCGCGCGTCACCTGTGCGGTCTTGCCACGGCGCATTGGTCTTGGCGTAATTTTCCATCGCCTCAGCTTGGTCATAGGCCACACGCCGCCCGCTCTGGAAGACGGCGCGCGTATAGGCTTCTGCCATCTGGGGTATTGTCTGGTTAGGCGCCACCACCCACGTAAAGCCCACAACTACCTCCGCACCCGCAGATACACTTGCTCGCAGTCGGTATGCCCTGGCATCACCATCTCGACCTCATAGGCCACGCCGCCGATGGCAAACCTATCGCCGGGCAGAAACCCCGCCCCATACGCTGCTAACAACATGGCATCGATGGTATACACCTGGCCCGCTGGCCCTTGCACTTGGCGTTGACCGCTCAGTGTTTCGAGGCGCACGGTCTTCGCAGATACCGTGCCACTAGCACGCGTGATTGTCCCCGTGCTGACGCTCTTGTAACCGATGATGTCGGCGATGGCGTCGGCTTGCCCTTCGCCACCCAGCCACGCACTAATATCGGCCATAGGGATACCACCGTCCTCGCCGGAAATATCCATCGCTACGCGCCGAGTGGTCAGCCGGAACCGGCTTGTGCTGCGTTGGTACAGGCGCAATGCCTGCACTCAGTAGTTGGTCGTCTGCTGACTTGCTCTCTGCGCCCCAGAAATCGACCATGCGCTTGATTTGGTCAAACGCCTGTGAACGGCTAACTTTGGTCTGCGCCACCTGGTAATCGACCCACTTCGCCGACCCCGCCAGGATTTGCCGCCAACCATAGTAGACCGCCGTGTTGTAGTCGCTGCCGGCCCGCTCGTAGAAGCGGTCAAGCTCGTCATTCGTGAAGACACTTTCGTCGCTGCCAATCGAAAGGTCGCCTTGCATATCGGTTCGCTGGGTTGTGGTCAGGCTCATGCGAACACTCGTTCCTGTTCAAAGACGCCAGTTTCCTGCAACAAGGCCAACAGCGCACGCGCGCTATGATCCCAGGTTTGATTGTCTCGTAACCACTGTGCGGCCCGTTGCCCAAAGGCGGTGGCTCCGTCGCGGTTCTCGTAGCACCAGCGCATCTTGGCGGCGAGTTCTTGCATGTCACACACCCGCCATTGCCCCTTGAGATGCCCGCCATCATCGGCGTCAACTTTGCGTAGTTGCCCGCCCTCGACAACGATGGCCCATTTCTCTGTATGCCCATCATCCATGCCGCTGTAGCGTTGGGTGATGACCGGCAAGCCCATCATCGCCGCCTCGCGGTGAGGCATCCCCCACCCTTCACAGCGGCTCGGAATCACAAAGCAATCCACCTGCTCATACATCTCGCGCATGTCCGCCACATCGCTGCGCTCATAGACAATGCGCGGGTCAGGATCGGCGGCTTTTGCCAAAAAGTCATTGATGAGCGCATTGCCATCGCGACGGCTCTTGACGATCAGGCGCACATCCATGTCGCCGGTCGTCTTGCCGCCAAAGGCCAAGTACATTGCCATGCGCGCTTCATCCCACCCCTTACGCATCCCCCGATCCGCCAACGCCAAAAAGGTATAGGGCTGGTCAGGGTCGCGCTTCGCTTCTCGTAGTGGATACTCGTTTGGCTCTGTGCCGCCCTGCACGACATTCGCTGGCACACGGACACCGCCACCGACAAACGCCTCAGCATTGTGTTGGCACGGCACAATTACCCGCTCCACGCCGCTGCGATTGATGATCTCCGCCCAACCGCCTGGACATTCGCTGCCCTCGGTCATAGTCAACAACCAATGCGGCCCTGCCCCCGCTGGCAACTTGCGTAGATAGTAGGGGGGCAGACAGGAGATCGTCGGGATGCTCCAGTCTACCCCCCATTCCTTGAGCAACCATTCGGGGGCGTCGGCTGCTCCGGCAAAGTGAGATGTGACCGCAACGCCCGCGCGCCGCAAGGCTTGCACCATGCGTGCGCTAAAGCGTCCGTACCCGTCCCACGGCCTGTAGTTGTAAGCAAGCCAGTTCAGCCACATGATGCCTCTTAGCTGATCGTCGGATTGGCCCACGTGTCGTTGTTGACCAAAATAGCCGCCGCGCCGTTGGTGCGATCCATACCGACGCCGACGCCAAACTCAAAGCCCACATCGACCTGTTCAACGGGCCAATCCAGGTTTTCACTGGTTTTGGTCACGACAAAGAGGCCAAAGCCCTGGTCAGGATGCACACGCACGGCCAAAGCGTTCTTGGGATTGTTGTTCCCATAGCTCTTGGTCATGCCCGCATAGTCAGCGGGCAATCGGCTGGTGGCAATTAGCTCCACCAAGCCAACCGCGCTTTGGTAATAGCCGATACGCGACAAGTCGCGACTGCCACGCACAAAGAACGTGCTGCCCGACGTTGCGCCGCCACGGTCAACCTGTTGGATGATCGGGTCAACGATGTCCACAAAGCGAGTCAAGCCCGCATACGTGGCGATGTCGGAACGACTCACCAACGCCGAGAATGGGGCCGCATGACCATGCTCCGCCAACGTCGCCGCCAAACCCTCCAACAAATCATCCAACGTGTCGGGGCCGGTATCTTTATCGTAGGCCAGAAAATGATCGTGGCTCGTGGCAAACGCCGTGCCATCATAGGCGGGCGGCGCATAATCTACATTGCCCCCTGTGCCACGCACAAACGGCACGTCGTAGCCTGCGCTGCCGATGGCGTTCTCGGTGTTGGTCATAAAGCGCGTTAAGAGGTTTTGCTCGAAACGCCAGATGCCACGGTTGACGATCTCGGTGATAGCGGCTTGAATCTGCACGCTCCGCACATCACGGAAATAACGCCAAGTGCCACCCACTGCCTCGCCATAGAACTTCAGCGGCAGCATGTGGCCCAGCGTAGTGCCATGCACCAACGGATGCTTGTCCACATCGGTGAGTTCGGTCATCGGAGCGACCGATCCACCGTTGGGGTACTCCATCATAATTTCGTCGGTGATGCTGAACAGCCATCCCCACTTATCAATGAGGGCTTGGTTTGCCGCACCCAACGCCAGCGATACTCGATTGACAAACTCGCCATAGGTGATGCCATCACGCATAGCCCATTGCGCCACGCGCGCGCCATCAACGCCCGTGGGAAGTGCTTTGTTTTGCAGGGTAAGCGGCCCTAGTACAGTTGCCATAGTTCGTTGTCTCCCTTAGTCGCTGGCAGCGTCAGTCAATTGCACATTGACGTAAAGCACGACTTCGCCCGCAATCTCCATGCCGATGCCAACGATACGGTCGTAGGCGCCCTCAGCGGTATCAAGCCGCCCAACGGTGTCGCTCAGGTAATAGAGCGCAGCGGGGGTCAAGCTGCTGAATCCACTGACCGGCCCCGCCACACACACGCTCACACCGTTGCCCTCCGCCACGGTATCCTCGCCGTCGAAAGATTCCACGGCCACACCCATCGCGGTTTGCAACCCCACGCTGTTAGCGTCGGCATGAACCCAATCACCGTCAGACTCTTGTGTGACCAAGTAGCCGATGGTGACGGTTGCCCCCGCCGTGCCGGGAATCACCACGGCCCCGTGGCTGGTCAATGCGCGCACATTTGCACTCGTAACAGTTACCGTACTCATCTCATCCTCCCCTTACACACTGATGCCCATGCGGGACATAGCCTCGGTGCGGGCTTCCGGCGTGTCGGATAGTTCCGGCACAGCCTTGCTGCCCCTGGCCTTGCCGTTGACAATCGCCGCTGGCCCGGCCAGCGCATCGCGCACCATCTCGGCAATCGGCTTGATGTCCTCCCAAGCGGCGGCGGCGATTTCCGCCACACGCTCGGCCTTGAAGTCATCGCCCATCCGCGTCGCAATTTGCCCACTGAGCAAGGCACGCAGCTTCTTGAGCTTTTCCTTGCCCTCTTCGTCGGCTACTTGCCAGTCGGTGAGTTCCGCCACTCGCGCTTCGATGGCTTGGCTCACACGCTCGCGGCGCATCGCTTCCACCGATTGCTTGAGTTCGGCGATCACATCGTCTTTGGCCTTGACCGCATTGGTCAGTTCGGCAATGCGACTGTCTTGCCCGCTCTGCTTGCTGGCTTCGGCGACAATGGCATCCCGCAAGGTGGCGGGGATGTCGTTGACCGTAAGCTCACTGATGATTTGTTGCTTGTCTGCCATGATTGGCTCCTGTTCTGTTTCCATTTCTGCCGTTACATGGGGGATCGCACCGTAGCCCAACGCCGCGCGAGAGGGCGGTGCAAAGTCTAGGCTTTCGAGCTTGAAGTTAAGGAGGCGTCGCACGCCCTCTCGAACCTTCTCCGACTTGCCCTTGCCATAGATGCTGGTCGCAATCTGTCCCCCAACCACCTTGAGGTTAGCCACGTACTCCTTAGCCGCGCCAGGAGGGATGTAGCTCTTTGCCCACAAGGTTTGCCCCACACGCAATGCTCCCACCCACAACCCCGCGGGCAATGGGAAAGACGTATTGCGCTCGTCCTCTTTCAGATGGCCGAAGATACCACCTGGTCGATTCTTGTTAATTTGCTCGGCGATACTGTCCACGAGCGGCTCATCATAGAGCAGTCCGTTTGCCGAAATCGCGCCGATCTCTGCAATGGGCAGCGTCACGAACATGGCATCGGGGTCACGCTGGCGCAGCGCTTCCAGATCGACGCCTTCTGCCACCGGCACGTCGGGGAAGTTTCCGCGAAACTCTCCGACACGATACTCTTGGATGATTTCTTCGCTCATGGGTCGATCCTGCTCCGCCCAAGGGCGGGAAATAAAAAAGGCGGGTGGCTGCCCTTTCGGACAATCCACCCGCCTGTGCGGTACTGTGGTCAATATGCGGCCTGTGCCGCCGATTTAGTTGTCTGTAATACCGGTAGCGATATGCTCCGTTACACCATCAAGTTGATAGCATCCAAGCGGAATCGAACCGTTTCGCCGCCGTCAACCGTTACAGGGATTGAGCCTGCACCTTCGCTCACTAGCCCCTATTATAGACGCTTTTTATCGTCAGATCAATAGAGGCGAAGTCGGCAATATCCACCAGTATTTTTTCGCCTCGGTGCAACACCTCAATGATCGTCGTGCCACGCAAACAGCGTACATTGGTGGCTCTGCCTTCGCGATTGCGGACAAAGACCCAGCGCGCGCTCTGCTCTTCGTTTAGCACAGTGTAAGGCACAGCCTGTTCGCTCATTTCGCTCCTGTGGCTCAAATGGACACTTTCGCTTGCAGCATCTCGCACCACGTGTCGAGCGGCACTGGGCCATTCAGCGAAATGGTCGCCAATGTGCCATCAGCGCGCAGCTCACGGTAGCTAATGGCCCTAGCGGGCACGCCCGCCACTACCGTATATGGTGGCACATCGGCAGTCACCACCGCGCCCGCGGCCACTACCGAGTGTGGCCCGATACTCACTCCTGGCAGGATCGTGGCATTGGCGAAAATGACCACATGCGGCCCGATGACTGTTGTCTTGCGAACAGGGTGAATATGTTCGGGCAGGTCGGCAGCCGAGATATGCAAGTAGGACAAGTCTGGCTGCCCCGCTGCAATGACCACACCGTTCGAGCATCCGCTATGGTTGCAAAAACACACCGTCCCCCCGCCCGCGTTGATCGTGCAAAAGCTGGCAATGTGGACGTGCCTGCCAATCATTAGTCGTTCGCCGCCTTGCAGCTTCACGAGGCCATCGATGCGACTGTGCGCCCCGATGCTAATCCGCTCCGGCTGCAAAAAGATGCTCAAGTGCGGATCATGGATGACAGCGGTTGGGTCAACGGTCAATTGACGGAAAGCATCCAGGGTGGCAGGCGGGTAATAGGTATCCATTACTTATCTCCCTTAGGAAAACCGATCTTTGGCACGTTGCTCTCACGTTCGCCGATATAGATTTCCCGCCCATCGATCAGGATGACCGCACTCTTGACCTGCTCCGCCGTAAAGGTCACACCTGACACGGTGATGGATGGTGGCTGCGCGCCCTTTGGCTTGCCCATTAAGCGCACTCCCTCGTATTGTGGTACTCCCACAACTCGCGCGGCTGTACCACTTCGATGCTTGGATCCACCCAAATGTCACGGCCTAGCTTTTTCAGATGCCAACACACATCAAGGATGGCCCGCCTATCCATCAGCACCTCGCCAATATCCTCGCCGTGAAACATCAATACTGTGCCGGCGCTATCAACGATAAAAGGCCGGTCGGACTGGTAAGCCTGGTGATAAGGCGGCGTGTGCCTGAACTGCACACCATCTTTGCGATAGACAAAGGTGTCATAAAAGATGCGATAGCCCGGTCGCATCTCCATCACCGGCCACGCGGCAATCGGGCAAAGTCCCCGCTCGGCAAGCCTGACCATCCTCGGCACAAGGTCGTGGGGACTAAGGATGTCACTTTCATGCACCAAGATATAATCAGCCCCCTGTGCGTACTTAAAATAGTGGTTGCCGGTCACACTCAAGCGGCGCAAGCGGGCGGCCATATCGTCGCCTTTGATACCCGTGTCGCCAAGATTGACCAATGTGACAGTTTCGTAACCCGTCACCATTTCGCGCAATGCCTCGGCTGTGCCGTCCGTGCTGTCGCCAATGACCCATACCCAGCGCAAATTGGGCCATGTTTCAGCTTTGGCAAGCAGATGCTCCACGCGGTCAACCAGGGAGCGGTGCAGATCGTTGCGCCACATCGAACACATCACGACGCTGGGCGAACTCATTCATCCGCCTTCTTCGTGCCGCGCTTGGTCTTTGGCTTTTCTTCCGCGACATCGAAAGCGTCGGCCAATGTGTCAAGCACAGTCATGGCGGTCAATTCAACAGGTTTCGACTGCTCGACCAACTGCGCCAATAATTCATTCGTGCGCTTCTGTTCGGCGAGCAACTTGTACAGCAAATCTATCGCGTACTGATTCATGCTGCGACCCTTTCATCTACTGCTTCAACCACTTCGCGTCGTTCCATGCTACAGCGGCACGCCTTGCCACACACTGACCGCTCACCCGGCAGTGGCAATGTGCCGATGGTTTGCCATCCCTGGCGAGCATAGCCCACGCAATCTTCGCAATGCTCCGATGCACCCAAACGGCGGCGTTCCTCGAAGCGTCGCCCCGATTCACGCATGGCGTCCCGCTCCGCTGCAAAGAATTGGCGACGCGCCTCGCCGATATAGCCGCGCACTCGATTCAACGCCTGTGGCAACGTGGCGCGCCCGCTCTGAATGTCGTTCATCAAGTTCGTGACCCGCCCATAACTATCGCGCAGTTGATTGCCCGCCCGCCCATAGTCACGGAAGGTCATCCTGTCCCAACCGCCCTTGCCTAATGCGCCGTTCTGCAAATTGAGACGCCGCAACTCATCGCGCATCATCGATTGTGCGTACCCTGGCGAAATCTCGCCATCAAAAAGAGATTGCACAATGTCGCCAAGGCGTTGCTCGGCGGTGTTGACCTGTTGCTCCAACAGCGACACAATGCGCGTGCGCGAGACAAAGCGGCCATTGCTCGTGTCACGGTAGCGGGCAGCTTGGCGAGAGAAGGTGTAGCCACGCAGAATGTCAGGCACTATTCAGCCTCTTTTGCATCCAACAGCCTCGCCATGCGCGGCTCCACGCTCCCATACCACGCAGCTTTGGCATCGTCGATCAATTCCTGCGTTATCGGCTGCTCCAATTCCCGCGCCGGTCGAATATACGTTTTCGGGTCTGTGCCAGGCGGCACACTCGCCAAAAACTCATCCATTGCCCGTGTCGCGTCCAACGGATGCACCCCGCACGCAATGGCGGCGGCGATTTGTTTGGTTTTCCAGCGTTCAAGTTCTTCGGGTGTCATGGCGTTTGTCCTTGCGGTGATGATTGCGCTCTAAATTGACTGCACCACACAATCATTGCGAATCACGATCTCTTGCTCCATTGCTGCATGGCATCCCCGAAACGGTAGCGGCATCTGCATCCTGTCAGTGTCGCCAGTAAACAGATGGTCAACAGGATACGCGCCAAGCACACGGCTATTGCCCAGCAACAATGCGGATCGCCCCCGCCACAATTGCGGCAGCATCCCCGTCATTATACCCGCTACCCATCTCGCCGACAGGTCTCTGTTTGGCCGTTATCGCCGCTTGCGCCGCCATGCGTTGCTGTTCATCCGCTGCCCGCGATTTGGCTTCACCCTGCGCTTCCTTCACCGTCTTAGCGGGATTATCCACGGGTAGGTTGGTCAACGCCAAGGTTTCCTTATCAGGCAACAAGCCCTCCCGTCGCACAAAGTCAAGAAACTTCAACCGCAACTCTTGATTTTCGTCCAAGACCGGCGGCCACTCGGCGGCCAAAGCATCCTGCACAATGCGCGGATCGGTGAGTGCCTTAGTTGCCAGCCACAGGTCGCAGAGGTCAATCAGCCAACGCTCATCGCCCTTCTGCATCCCCTCGATGTCATGCGCCCATTGCATCATCTGCGTGTCCGACGATGCCCGTGCGCTCGATAGCTCATTGCCCCAGATAAACTCAGGAATCCCCGTGCGATCCAGCAGCAGCAAGAACAGCGTCTTGAGTGCTTGTTGGGTGTCAACCGTGAAGCCCGTAGGCGGGGAGATGAATTTACCATCGCCCCCCTTGCCGATGAGCATAACGCTGTTGCTGTCCACATTGAGCATAGTGCGCGTGACTTCGTTGCCATCGCGGTCAACGTAGGTTTCGTCCTCTTGCGGCTTGTTGGCATCGATCACCGCCGCCAAGTTTTCCATGCCGACAAAGGCCAGAATCGGATTGCCCAAGAGCTTGGCGCCGTCCAACTGTTTGTGGATCACGTCGTCATACTGGTCATAGAGCTTGAGCAAATCCTCATGGATGCTATGCCCGTTGATTTCGTTGCCGCTTTTACCGTGCGCGATGTGGACATAATTCAAACGACCGGTGAGGTTGGCGTAGGACTCCACGGTTGTAGTCTGTGCGCCCTTGGCGTCAACCGTCTTGACCGTCACCGTGCGCCCATCGCGGCGATATTCGTCGATAATGGTCGCCTTGGGCAGCTTCGTCGTAATCGTCACCTTCGTCACAACCCGATAATCGAGCGGATCGCGCTCCTCTTCCACCGTGTCCGGTGACGGCACAGACAGCGTACCATCAGGATTGATAAAGATATACTGATCGCCCAGCCCCAGCACATCCTCTTTGATTGCCATGAGTTGCGTATGATTGGCTTCGATGAAATCCGACAACAGGCCATCGGTATAGTTGCGCGGATCGCTCTCGCTGTCAGGATCGCCCGATTCCGCCAATGCCACCATGACCCCACGACCCAACACCCACACCGAGAAGATGTGCTCAATACGCTTGGCAAAAAGCGCACCGAGTTTGTACCCAGGCTGCTTGCCCCGGCGCAACTTGTCATAGAACTCGTAATCCGTGCGCGTATCATCGACCGTCACACTGACACGGCTCCTGTAGATCGACAGTTGCGCCAGCGCATAGCCGGTGCGCCCAATGATCTCACTAACCGGCTCTTCTTGCGGCGAGCGACGATGACGTAGTGGTGATTTTTTGCGCTTATGAGCGGCTGCCATATAGCCCCCTTTGTGCGCCACCGCGCACGTTGCGTTCCTGTTCTCGTGACCCAAAAAGTGCGGCGGCTTTGGGTAACACACTCACCTGTTGCTGGACGGATTGCGCCCGCGCCACTTGCGCCAAAGCAAAACTATCGGCACGGTCGTCATGCTGGCTTTCAGGAGCAAGCAACGTCGCTCCCTCAATGCTGGCAAGCTGATAATAACTTGCAAATGAGTGCAGAATCTTCGTGCCATCGGCGGCGTTTTGCCGAAAATGATTAGCGCACTCCGTATAGAGCAACGCCTTGCCGAGCTTGCTGCTCATCCATCCCGGTTTGTCGTCATGCCCATGCAAGACCTTGACGCGCCGCGCATGTTCTTGCACCCACTGGATCACGGCATGGCCGTGATTATTGCGCTCAATCATCGCTGGCGCATGGTTGTAATATGCGCTCATCTCCTTGATGTGGCTGCCCAACGTAGACGGCTCAAATTTCCCCGCCAACACCGCGCACTCTTCGCCCGTGGCCCAATCCAAAATCGTCAACGCGCTGTCATCACTGGTCGGGTTGCCCTCCGCCGGGTCGCCGCCGATGACATACTGCGCGTCCTTGATAGGTTGCCTATAGATTTCCAGCCCAGGAATCGCGGGCGCGCTCTCAACCTCAATCGGCTCGAACTCGTCATAGCACGCTTCGATCCACATGGGGCTGATACGCTTGTCCAAACTGCGCGAGGCCAACGCTTCGGTGTCCGTCGCTGGATATTCCTGCTGTAAATCGTCCAACGCCCCTGTGCGCGCCATCACATCGGCCTTCTGCGTCTCATACCACTCAGTTGTGCGTCCAGGCCGTGCGTGCCAGGGCAAAAAGATGGCTTTCCACTCCGTCTTGCCACGCTTGGCAGCCCGATAAATACGCTTGAAAGGCGATTCGGGCCGCGACTTGTCTACCGTGGAGATCATAATCATCTGCCCGCCAGCGTCAATCGTGGGTTTGACGGCATTGAGTAGAGCGTCCAGGTCTTGTACAAAGTCGGCTTCGTCCACAATCACCAAGCTACCTGTATAACTGCGTCCGCCCGTGGTCGGAAACGCTTTGGCTGATGAGCCGTTGCCGAATCCGTAATCGTGCTTGCTGTCACTCGTGACAGAGCCACGCATCCAGTCAGGCAATCGCTGATCGATACCCCTCAATCGCTCAAGTAGCTCAATCGCCTCTTCGTCGCGCTTGGAAAAAATCAATACTGCCACAGCGGGATGAAAACGCATCATCCATAGCGCATAACAAAGCGTGAGCCACGACAGACCAAGTTGGCGCGCTTTTAGTACGAGCGACAAAAGCGACTCTTGAAAGTCGTTCAAGATTTGCAGTTGCGCCTCCCACAAATCAAAACGCACCCACTCTCGCTCAGTGGCATTGTAGATTTGGCAATACGTCGCGATGAAATAGGCCACATCAACCCTGCACTTCTGTAACTCCGCTAGATGATGTGTCGCCACCATCTGGGAGGGCTTCAAGTAGCCGGTAGGTTTTATCCGCGATGACGCCGAAAAGAACAGCGACCTCGGAAGCTGATTGTTTGTGGAGCCACGTTTTGTCTTTAACCACATGCAACATCTCTTTTGTTGTCTCCAACATCGCTTCCACGTTGTCAATGAGCAGTTCGCCAATGCGCTCGCGCTGATCGCCATCCAACATCGTATTGTCGCCCCGCATGGCGTTGCGCTCCCGTGCCGCCCAACTCTTCACAGTACCAGGAGGGATATTGTATTTTTCCGCCACAACGTTAATCGACTGCCCGCTTAACAAAGCGGCCATTGCGACGGCTTTTAATTCATCCGGGTAATGTGTGCGTGCCATTCGTTACAGCGTATGCTCCTCGGTGATGTCGCGCAGACCAGGATCGCCGGCGGTGATGTTCATATCGCCTATTCGCCCAATTGCGCTGGTTTTGAGGACGAAACTACTCGCATTCACGGGTTCGCCTACCCGAAAACTGCTGGCCGGGGGAATCTGCTCCATCACCCGATCCACCTGCTTCCCCGCCGCCTGTCGCAGCAAATAGACCGCCGACTTCACAATGCGCCGCAACATGGCCTCATCTAACTCTGGATAGAGTTCGGCGAGTTGGTCAATGGCATCCTCTTCGCGCTCATCACCTTCCAGTTCGCCGGTGCGCCATGCCTCTTGCACGCCGCGCACGATGATGCGGGCCGTCTGCTCGGCTTGGAGGATGAGTTGGCCGTACTCGAAGATGTCCAACTCTTCGTCGGGGTGCGCTGCCCACGACCGGCGCAACAGCAGATAGAAGATGCCCAGGACAAGCAAAACAATGACTGTGTTGAAGATGACTGCGGAATTGGTGAAATCCATGATTAGGCTCCTTGCAATTTGTTGTACGTTGATTCAAGCAATGGCACCACGTTGTCTACATTGCCCGGCCCATTGTAAAGGCGGGCAATCGTTCGCCAGTCCTTGACCTGGACAGCCTGAGCAAGTTGCGGATCGCTCAAAAAGAAATTGATAAAAGCCAAGACCTGCATCGATTCGCTATGGAAAGCGGCGAACATTGCTTCTGCCGATGCAAAGCCGACTCTCTGGGCGTTGAAGCCCATGATCTGCCCAAGCCCCATGCTGATGCTCTCATAGGCGGCATGGCGATTCAGCGAGAGCGCAAGGCCAAAGGCTGCATACTCGCTGGCCTGACTGCCCGTGTGAACTTCCTGCCAAGCATCTGACTCGCTGTGGCGGAACTTATGCCCCGTCCAGATGGGCGAGCCATGCTGAAAGTGCCGTTCATAGAGCGCATCATTGCCGAGCTTGCCCTTGAAGATGTGATTCTCGAAACGAATCAGCGGCTTGTCATCTGGGCCAAACGCACGTCCGCCCGATTCGACCCGGATCAACGTCTGCCCCACCAGCGGATCGATGATGCCCATAGTAGACTCCTGTGGTTGCTTCGGTTCCGGCTTGCCGATAGCGGGGAGGTGCGTTTCGACTGGCTTGGCATGTTGCCAGCCATAGGTTTCTAATGCCTCTCGGATGGTACGCACATCGAAGCTGCCCCACGGATGGCTAAAATCGTAGGTATACAGTTGATAGCTGTGGATAAAAGGGAAGATGGCTTCTATGCCTGCAATGGCACGGTCGATCCATTCACAATACTCATGCAATCGCCCTGCAAATCCCTGATGAAAACCGACATGCGGCCCGCCCCCAATGACATGCTCATCAACGCCAAACTCACCGATGATCCACACGACATCCCGCCATGTGCAAGCGGTCAAGCGGTCATAGTTGCCTGGTGCGAGTGGCACTGCTGACGTGCCATAAATATGCGCGATGGCGATATGATGTCCCCGCACAATGGCTTGATGAGATGCCTCGAATACGCTGTAATCGGCTGGCGTGTTAGGCGTTCCGTCCACCGTGCGAGGATGACCAGTGCTAAAACCAAATGCGCCACCACGTAGACCATGCTCACGGAGTCGGTCAAGGTAAGCCACGTTGTAACGGTCAATTTTGGAGCGATCCCCGTTAGTGGCATCAGGCTCATTGATGCCCAAAAAGAAGGTGCGATCAACGGGCAGATGATAGTTGCCGCTGCGAACCTTATCGGCCCACTCGTTTGCGTGGCGAATCCCAGTCCCAACCGGGTCTGCCCACATCGCATCCTTTTGTTCACTGAGAGGATGATCACGAGCCGTGATATAGGCGTCGCCGGGCAGGACTGCCAGCAAGTCACGGCAAAAGTCTGCGTTATTCCACATCCACTCGAAGGGCTTAATGCTGCGATATTGCATCCGCTCGACGTGTTCCAGGTCGCGGCGATCCTGGTGGTATTTCAGCCAGTGCATCCCTAATAGGTGACTCATTCTGCGTCCTTTGACTTACTGCGCTGCCGAAACGAACTGCTCAGTTCCATGTGCCGATCCAGTCGATTCAGCGTGTCCGACATAGGGCGCAAAATGCTCGAAAACTCAGCGATGGCCGTTGTGTTTTTGTCGAACGCCTCAACCATGCGGTTCGTCGTGTCCTGATAGTTGCGCGCATTGTCCCGCTCCCGCGCCAACTGCGCCTCAAATTCAGCTTTACGATCCTGGACATGTTGCTCGGTGGCCTTCATTTGGCGACTCAACATGAAGCGTGCCAGATAGACGATTGCCGCCAAGACCAAAACCAAAACCAAAACCGGCCAGCCGCCGCCGCTGCTATCCACACTATCCAAAATGCGCCCAATCAAATCCGCCACGATGCCATCTCCTCCTGTTTCGGGGTTTACGAGGAGCGTATCATGGCCCATTGCACTCGGAGTGCAATACGGATAAATCTTTCGGCATCTTTTGCCATTTGCGATCAATCACGACATAAGGCTGCACGGCGCAAATGGAAATCACGATCTTTTTGGCCCCGTTGAACGACATGCCAAGCCGTCTCGCAATCTCCGCCATCGTCAAACGTTCGCCAGCGTCTAGCCATTCTTTGACCATCACCGCCCGTTGCGGAGAATTCCAATCATGGTTTGCGTCGTGCATGGGGGATTCTCCGCGCTATTTCTTGCCCTGCAACGCCATCTCAACGGTGCGCTGAACGCGGTCAACGAGATCGCCGTAAACGGAGACCGCCACCTCCTTGCCATCAAAGAGCCGCGCAATGACCGTATCCAAATCACTGACCACGCCTACGCGCTGCACAACCCTGTCGCTCACTGCGAGCTTGCCGTCTACGATCTGCATTGCCCGTGATGGCTGTACGCCGCCTGCAACTGCCATTAGCCGATTCTCCCCTCAATGGTGCGCTGAACAGTCCTGAATAACTGGGCATCCTGCAACAGCCAAATGACCTTGCCCTTCCGCAAGAGGTCGATGGCCTGTTGGGCATCCCTCACAGGGTTGCGAACGATGCGGCATTGCTTGTAATGAAACGCGCCGTCCCTGACATACGTGCGGATGGCATGTCGATCATTTGGGTTGCCCATCATTGTCCGCTTTCCGCATATCCATCTCGACATACCAACCAGACAGCGGGTGATACATCAACAGCGCATTGCCATTCGCATCACCGACCACCGCCGTCACTAAGCCATCTAGCCCCTCAATTTCCAACTTGTTGCCATTGACCTTCCATACTGCCTTGCCACTCAGCTTGAGCGTCTTACCGGCTCCCATTACTTACCCTCCAGGTACTCTTCAATCAGCCCCATCGCCTCGTCAACGCTGTCCCACACCACATGGCACAGATAGCCCTCAGACCTGAGATTGCGTAACCAATCCTGTTGTGCTTCGCTCGGCTTGTTGGGGCCACATTTCAACTCGACAAAGAGGCCATGATACCCTTGCCGCGCAACAGGCAACATCAAATCAGGCACACCGGCTCTGACCCCTTCTGCCTTGAGTTTGGCGGCCACGGCTGGGTGACGATGCCCGCCGTTCGGGATGGCAAAGATCAACCCATACTCAACCCGCAAAATGCTGCGACGGTCGCACTCGGCAATGATGAGTGACTGTAATTGATGCTCACTAATCGCAGGGATAGAGCTAGTGCTCACCGGAACTTCCGTTGCAACATCATCTGCTAACCGCAAATCTGGGTTCGCCTCAAGCATTTGCCTCAACTCCCTGTCAGACCACATATCAAACATGCCTCCAAGTTTTTTGTTCGACAACCTGCTTGATCGCATGGTCAGAAACACCAAATGATCGCGCGAGCGATTTCAGTGACTCGCCACCCTTACGCCTTTGTCGAATCTCAATTACCTTTTGGGGATTCAGTTTTGCATGTGCATGCCGAGTGCCACTAACAACAGATGCCCTGCCTTTGATTACCTTGTCATTGTTGTTTTCGAGGGCAGTTCCAACGAAGAGATGATTTGGATTGCAGCATTTTTGATTGTCGCAACGATGACACACGAACAATCCTTCGGGTATAGGGCCATAATGAAGTTCGTAACTGAAACGATGGGATAAAACAATCTTGCCCTTGCCATCATCCAAGCCGCCGTAATTCTCGACTTTTTTGCCGCCTTGCCACTCCCAGCACTCATCGGGGCTGCGCTTGTCTACCTTCTCCCAAAAACGCTCTACGGCGCTACGGATGGGTTGAATCCGAGCGTAATGCCCTCTAATAAACCTAACTGGCTCACTGATCGCATGGCCCCAGCGAAAATCATTGACCTTTGAAATCGGCGCGTTTTCTCCGCACCCACACTGACATTCGCCGTATGGCGCGACAAGGCCATGCTTCGCAACCCACGGAGCATAGTCGTTCAGATTTTCGGGAAAATAGGGAATAGGGGTATGATCGGACATGGTACGTGCGCCTCTTTCGCATGTACTGAATGGGTAGCAGAGTGCTTCCAACACTCTGCTACTTTTTGTGTGGTTTACTCCTGTATTATACCTGATTTCGACCATTTGTGCTATCAGATTCATACCCCCAACGCTCCTTGCTTCGCTTTCGCCTTGCGCCGCCGCTTCGGATACTTGAGCTTATCCTCAGCCTCTTTCTTGGCGGCATTATGGACGCCATTCAGCCACGTCTCCCACTTGCCATCCTCCCCGCTCTTTGGCCCTTGCAGAGAAGCCACTGGCGACGTGGTTGCCCAGAGCGGCTCGTCCCCAACAAACTGCCTCAGCGCATGGGCGCGCTCATCAACCAACTGCTGAATCAATGGGCTAACACCCTTGCCAGCCGCACAGACGGCCCCAGATTCATCGAAAATTAGTTCTATGCCGAAATGTACCAACTGCTCATAGAACGCACGTCCTAGCCCGTCTGCTGCGGTCAGCGCCTCATACTGAAACGATGCTTTCGGGAATAGCTCCACCAATCGATAGACCTGCACCGCCGGCGCGTAGTAGCGGCGGCCATGCCCCTCGATGCCCGGCACCGTGCTAAGGCGACGGACGATCTCGGCCTCGGTTGGCGCATCGTAGTAAGACCATGTGATTTTGATATGGGTTGGTGTTGCCAGTTCAATGTTCATGTTTTTTTAGGTATGCAACCCAGCTCATCGCCGATCATTCTCTAGCTTTGCGCTATGGAAACGCAGCGACGTTTCGTCAAAGCGCAAGGTAGCTTCGCCTTGTGGCCCGAAACGATTCTTGACCACATAGGCGTTGACCAACTCTTTAGGTTGCCCTTTGTCATAACTCCACGGACGCACCAAGATCACGATGCACGCAGCATCGCGTTCGCCACCGTGCATCAAATCGCGCATCGATGGCGTTTTGTCGGCACGCGCTTCGATGTCCCGATTTAACTGGCTCAAGGTGACAACTGGACAATCAAATTTCTTGGCAATTGTCGCCAAGCCGCGAGTGATTTTGTTGACCCGCTTCGACTCGTCGCGGTCAAACTCGCCAGCTAATTCCGTGTAATCGAATAACACAAGGCTGATTGTCCGCCCTTCGTCGCTCAGGGCTTTTAGTTGCTCGGTGATATGTTCCAGCGTTGGCGCGGAGCTTTCGTCGATATAGAGGCGTTTTTCCGTCATCTGAACAAGGCGGCGATCCAACTGTTGATACTCTTTTTCGCTGCAACTGCCCGTCTGCACACGCCAAAAGCTAATGTTTTCAATAGCGCACGCTTCACGCAGCATCAACGCCTCACCATCCATCTCGGCGCTGAAAACGCACACCGCGCCCGTGTCGCCACGCTCAGTCATTTGAGCTAGAACGTTGTAGATGAGTTGCATACCAAAAGCGGTTTTGCCCGAACCACTACGCCCAGCAATGGTTAGCAATTGCCCTGGCATAAGGCGAACATACTGGTCTAGCCCCTTTAGCGTGGTTGTAAACCCAACCACGCCCCCCTGCAATGCCTTGAGCCGTTCACGAGCGCGCTGGATAGCAAAGCTGTTTGGCTGCAAGTTTTCTCTGAAAAACAGGTCTATGTCCAGTTGGTTATTCATCGTCGATTAGCCTCCACTCCCCATGACCATTTGCCCCATTCACCGATGTACCCTTGCGCTTCAACACACCCTGCACATAGCGCATCTCGTGTTTGTTGGCTCGCACCGCAATGCCGATGGCGTCGATAACCACCGCCTCGCCATATTCGGCGTCAAGTTGCTCAAGGTCACTTTCGATGATGGGCGTGACCGCGCATTGCATGTTTTCTTGCCAGTAGCGCAGCACGGTGCTGGGAGAAGGGTTTGAAAAACTACTACCACCACTACTTTCTGTAGTTGTAGTAGTAGTGTCTTTATTGTCTTTAAGATCGCGCGTGTGACTGCGAGTGATTACAGATTTGTAATCGACGTTGATTACAGATTTTTCGTCACTGTCATCATCCATGATGACAGATTCAGTAATTCTGTCATCATCCGTGATTACAGAATTGTCATCATCCGTGATTACAGAATCGAACCGCCATTGTTCGTGGTATTTGTTGAACCCCCACGTCATTGACCGTTTTTCGCCATTTCCGTGCGCCACGATCACGTTGCCCTTTATCAAAATCTGCAACTCACGCCAAACGTTCTGGCGTTTCATCCCTGTGCCGGCTGCCCATTCGCGCAGGCTGATTTTGGCTTCTTTGCGATTGAATCCATAGGTCGTGCGAAAGAGAAACATAAGACAGCGAAAATGCTGACCTCGCAGCGGCGCGGTAGCCAACACCTCCAAGATGGTGTGATGTATGCGAACAAAGCCCCCCTTGTCGATTTGGATACTGTCGCCGCTCTTTCTCACCGTCCCAACTCCTGTATGATTTGCACGATAGTTCCATAACCGGCGGGGTTGGGGTGACTATCACGCAGACTATTCCACTTTGACTCAGTGAGCGGCGCCTCGTTTGGCACATCGCTCCACGCCTTGACCATGCCAAACGCACCATCGCCATAGCTATGGCGGATGGCAGCAACGAGCTTGAGCCAAGTGTCGTAGCCCATCGCATAGGGGTGTACTTTGTCTAGCCGGTCGCGCAACTCACTGAGCGACATCTGTTCAGCGTTGGGTCGATAGTCACCGCCTGGTGTGCGCTGAATCCACTGGGCGCGATTCTGTTGCGTTAGTTCCCGTTGCTTTGCGAGGCGAATACGCGCAAAGCGACGCAATTCTGACAGGGGCAAACAGGCATTGGGCGTGAACCAAATGCCCTCCGTGCGACCTAATGCGTTCAGCTTCCCATTGCCATAGAAAAAGCGCGCAGCGTCTACGCAAGCCGGATCGCAGCCATCGAACATATCCGCAACCGTCTGAATCGCCGCCTTGTAGCCGGTTGCATCCTGGATTGGTTCGTCAAGGATGAAGATCACGCGGGCGCGTGGCGCGCTCGGCAAATAGCTTGGCGTTTCGTGAATGATGGCCCCGTATGCTTGCACAAGGGGATGATGGGTCAACGTGTCAATCTCGGCGCGCTTGTCACCGCAATCCATATCGATGGCAATGTGTTGCGCCGCCTTAAAGTTATCGACCTTGCGCGTGCCATCCATCCAAGCGCAATACGGATAGCCCAGATAGATGGCATTGCAGAAGCGCATAATGTCGAGTTCCCAGTTCACGAATCCATCGTTAAAAGTTGCCCAGTCCATCTCGCGACCTGGTTTTTCGACAAAGCGTTGTTTGTTGACGGCGATTTTGAAGGTGCGCGGTTCACTTGCCATGCTGTACCGCCTGTCCCGCCAACAAAGACATCGGGGCCACGAGTTCATGCCATAGTTCGTGGCACGAACGGCATAGATTCACGCCGCAGTGATTCCACCGTTCCCAGTTAGGCGCAACTCTGGGATCGCAGCGAAAAGTCCGAGGCAGAAAATGATGAAATTCTGTGCCTGTCGTATTACCGCACACAAAGCACGGCTCATTCTCTCGATAGTCATGGCGCGTGCGAATCTCGTCAATCGCGGAAGGGATTATGCGTTCCGGCCAGCGGTAACGTAGATACTCCAAGAGATTCAGCACGCTGGCATGGGGCAACGGTTGCGAAGCGAATTTGTCGCATTTTTCGCAATGCCAATAGACCAAAGAATTACCGTTGATCTGAATCGTCCGCATCAAATGAACGCTACCCGTCTGTTCGCAATGGCGACAAGCCGGGCGTTGCAGCAAGGTCGTGTCAGTCGGGTCTACCCACCCGATAGGTTGGTTACACTTGGGGCAAAAACATCTGCCCCAAGTGTTCTCAAGCCGGAACCCCGCATACGGATGGGCAGGGCAACAAGGATAGTCACCGGCCATAGTAGCTTCTACTCCCCGAATAAATCCGTCGAAACTTAGCGGGCCGCAACTTGAGTGCGGTAATCACGAGCATCGTCTTGGGATTGATAACCAGAGCGCAGCGGGTCTTTGGATCGCAACAAATGATTGTCCCGTCCCGTTGCCGCGCCCGCTTGCCGTCAAGCGCAGCTACCAACCACTCAGGGCGCAGTCTGCGTTGCTCGATACGTTGGATGGCATGGACTGAGAGTTGATAGGCTTCACTCATTGACCGCTCCGCTGCCGCCACACGTCCAACACGCCTTCATCTCAAAATCCTTGCCGATCGCCTTGCCGGTTCCGTTGCAGGTAGGGCATTTCTTCTTTGCGGCGTGAGGGGTCATGCTGTGGCCTCCGCTGCCTGTGGGCGACTCTTAAGCATCACGCTGCCGCGATACTCAATCCAACTGTCCGCGTCATCGGCATATTCAATCCATTTGCCCCAGGCGTCGCGTTCCGGGCGCGGGGCCGTGCCGCCATAGTCCTTGCAGTCAGACAGCACGCCATTAGCAATGTCGCTCCGACGAATTTCGTTCGCTTCGTAGCTGCCAAAAACAATCGCCATAACGCTCTCCTATTTGCGGTTAATCGGCATAATGACGTGGATAAACTCATCTGGGGCAGACGATGCTGGGCGCAAGGAGACAGGCCGATTAGCAGTCGTCATCTCGATCAACAAATCGGCATCGTCCAAGCGGCTGCATAGAGCGATTAGATAGCTGACATTTAACGCAATCGTCACCGGTTCGCCCTTGATCTCCGCCTCCAACGCATCATCACTCTGCCCGTTGGCGTCATTGATCGCCGAAACTTTCAGGCAATCATTCGGATTAGCGGTCAACGTGACGACCTCCTGATCCCCTTTGGCAAAGAGGCGCGCCATTTGGAGCGAGCGCAACAGAGCGGCATTATTGACCACAACGGTTGTCGTGCTGTGTTTGGGGATGATGGCCCGATAATCAGGATATTTGCCATCAACAAGTTGAGTGGACAATTCAGCGCGCAAAACACTGCCTTTGCCATCGACCGCAAAAACGGCGCGTCTTGCATCGCCGCTCATCACCACCGGCTTTTCGGTATCAGCGTCGGCAAGGATACGCCCCAATTCGTTGATGCTTGTGGCGGGTATCAACACCTCGCGGTCAGACGCGCCATGGTCAAGCGGCACGCTTCGCACGCCGAGCCGAAACCCATCGGTGGCGGCCATCGCTAGATTTGCGCCAATGCGACATTGCACGCACATGAGATTCGGTCGTGACAGGTCGGTAGTGGCGGCAAAGGCTACCTGGTCAATCATCTTCGCTAGTTGCCTGGCATCCAGTTCAATGCCGCCGGTCGCATCGCCCTGCGTTTGCGGAAAATCGTTGGCATCAATCCCCGCCACCTTCGCCTTGAAATTGCCGGATGTCAGATGCACTGAGAGTGTCTTGGCATCAAGCGCAAGGTCAACGCGCCCTGGCAATAACTTCGTCACCATCTCGCCAAAAAGCCGCGCGGGAACGGTAATCGCCCCCTCCTCAACAATATCCGCCGCGATCCAACATGCGGATGTAATATCCAGGTTACTGGCAACTAAGCGCAGTTGCCCGCCGTGTGCTTCCAGTAAAATGTTGCCGAGGACGGGCAGCGTGCTACGCGGCGACACAGCGCGCTGAACCATCGCAATGCCTTTAGCTAACCCCTGTTGTGTGCAAGAGATTTTCATGTCTAGGTTCCTGTCGAGTGTGAGTTAATCGGCGGTTTCGATGGCGAGGGTGTCGAGGTCGAAGAGCGTTGCGGTCTGTCGCTCCATCTCCGCATCTTGGAGATATTTGACCGCCGCCTCGAAGTAGGTCGAATTCAATTCCGTGCCAATCGCTCGCCGCCCCAGTTTCATGGCCATGTAGCCCGTCGTGCCGATACCACTAAAGGGGTCAAACACCAGGTCATCTGGATTGCTGTAACGAACAATCAGCCGTTCGACGATGTCCAGGGGCAACGGGCAAATGTGCTTCTCCACGCGCCGCCGCGCCTGACTCATGTTCAGCGTTCGCATAAACAGCACATCTGTCCACACCGTCTCCTCGTACTCATTCGGGGCTTGCGGTGGCATGAGCATGAACTTGGCGGGCAAGCGGTCGCCCATCGCCTCATTGAAGGCGACATGCTGGTGATAGTCGTAAGGATTTTCTTTCGACCATTCGCGATACCAGTTGAATACCTGACTGCCATCCATGCCCTGCAAAAGAGCGGGGTTATCGGCTGGCGTTTCGAGCGCATGGCCGTTTGACCGCCACAGACTGTGCGCGTCAATCTGCCAGCGACCGCGACTGTACTCGCGTTTATCCTTACGCACCGGCTCATCGGCATAAGAGCGGGTCTTGTCCGTTTGTGGCTTGCGGAAAAGCAATACCTTCTCCGATAGCCCTACGCCCATTTTGCTAGAGTCTTTGCAGTTTTCAGACCAACCCAGGCGATTCGTCGAATTGTTCTCGCGCACCACATCGGTCGGTATGAAAATTTCCCCATAGCTGACAAAGCCATGCTTACGAAAGGCGCGAGCGCAATCGTGGGTAAAGTAGTCAACTTCCATCATGCCGTGCGGGGTTTGATGCCCATAGAGCAACCGATCTTTGGCGTGAATACAGCACATGCGCCCTGGCTTAAGGACTCGCAGAAGCTCAGGAATCAAGAAGTCCATTTGCACCCAGAAATCCGTGTCGCTGGGGTTATGTCCAAAATCGTTCAGGCTGGCAACGTATTCGTAGTGATTGCCAAAGGGGATACTGGTCACAATCTCATCTACCGAGTTGTCCGACAGCGCCATCGTCTCAAGCACACAATCATTGTTGATGATGGTGTAGAAACGCCCGCCGCGCTCCTGGCGAGTGACGCCGAGCGTGCGCCGCATCTCCGACGCCAACGCCTCATTCGTCAAGCCGTACTCTTGGACAATCGCCCGCATCCGTGCCACCATCGCGTCATGTTGGCGCCACTTGCCCATAAGGATTTCAACGACGTGATCCTCGGCGTCTGTGTGGATAGTGTGCAATTCCACGGTCTGCGTTTGCCCGTAGCGTTGGAGCCGATGCACCGACTGAATAAAATCACGAAACTTAAAATCCAGACCGGCATAGATGGCGACGTGCGCCTGTTGCAGATTGACGCCGCTGCCCAGCATCGACGGCTTGGCAATCAGCACGCGACAATGGCGATCTTTCCACTGATAGAGCCGTTCCTCTTGTTCTTCTGGCGCAAGTGACCCATGCACCGAGGCATAAGTGATGCCCCTCGCCTTGAGACCGCGCTCAAGCGCAGACTGTTCATCGTTTAGGTTGCACCAAATGACCATCTGCTCAGATTCGTAGCTCTCAACAATCTGCAAAGCCGTCGCCACGCGCGCGCCAAGACTGTCGCGCTTTTCTTTCATGGCTTGGGTGACGCCGGCGGCGGTGTCCTTAAGCAAGAAACGTTGACCGAATTGATCAACCATCTCAAACGCTTTTTCGTGGTCAGCCGTGATCCGGTGCCAGCGGATGTCAAGCTCAGGCATGACATAGCCATCATCGGAATAGCCCAAATCCGACGGCGTATCGACGAACAAAGCCCACGATGCCACCCATAGCCAAAAGTCCTTTTCCATGTGCGGCATAAGTTGGAGATCGCCCGCTTTGTCCGGGTTGCGGCCAAAGAAACGCGTTAACGCCTGCCCTGCATCCATCACGTCAAGGAAATCGGCAAAGTAAATCATCTGGCGATAGTCATTAGGCGCGGGCGTCGCTGTAGCGACCCAGCGATAGGGAATCTCTGCCAGAAGCACATTGAATTGGTCTTGCGTCTTTGTGCCGAGATTGCCGAGGATAGCGCCTTCGTCCAAACTTATCGCTCCCAGCGTGCCGAGCGTCGCAGCAGTGATATTGCCATCGCGGACGCGCTCATAGTTGGTGATGAGGAACGGCGTGCTTGCCGCTTCGACCTCCGCGTCTGTCCGCACATAGGCAAATTGAACGCCCATCGCTGGGCCATCTTCGACCACAAATTGATGACGGACACCCAGCGGGCAAATAGCCAGAACCGGCTTGCCCGTGCGTTGATGAGCTTGGCGCAACAACTCGACTTGCATACGGGTTTTGCCAAGCCCAAATTTAGCGGCGATCAATGCCCGTCCGCGACGCGCCGCCCAACGGATAGCGTCTTGTTGATGCCCAAACAGTGAGGGGTGCATCTGGTCAACGGCGAAACCCGTTTCTGTGCCGGTCTGCACTTTGCCCCGCAAGAAATCTTCATAAGCTCGTGCGCGTTCGTGCTTCATAATTTCACCCCCAACGAAACGATGTGATGCCCCATGATGGCGGCCAAAATCAAAGCGACAATGATCGCGGTGGCGATGGCGACGTACAACCAATCCAACGCCTCGTCCTCAGTCTGCTTGCTGTGTTCTTGGTTATTCATGGCTGCATCCCCGTTCCCGTAGCGCACGGCACTCGAAAAAGTTACTCAGTTCTGGGACTTCGCGCATGGCCTTGCGTGCCAGCCGCGACGAATAATCATTTGGAACCTTAAAGCCGTCGCCAACGGTCTGGAGGTACGCCGCATAGCGCAGCACTTCCACCGCTGCCTTAGACCCCCAACGGCGCATCCCCTGTTGGCGCATCTGCAAACACAGACCCACAAACGCCCGCCAAAAGGTTGGATTCGCTTCAATCCAAGCGTCAAAGCGTTCCTGGATCGTCGCTTCGCGGGCATATTGCGGTGTGACAGTTGGCTGAATTTCAAAGAGGCTAGGTTGAATAGCGTTCATGGCTTGTAATCCCGTAAATCCATCACGGCGAGCGCGATCTGCGAGTTCGACACAACCAACCGAGTAATCAGGTTCGAGACCTCGACCGTGCGAGCATGTTTACTGAGTTCGGTTAATCCTCGTGCCACGTCATCGCAATGACGACGGACGCCCTCCAACTCGTCACGCCACGCATAGCCGCCCACTTGTCGCCGAGCGTTCATAGGCCACGCTCCTTGTGATTGAAGATCGCCCAGCCGACGATCAACGTCACCGGCGTAAACCCCACGGCCAACGAGATACTGACCGTCAACGCCGCTGTCCAGCCGATGAACGGCACGGTCGCCAAGACGCAAGCACCAACGCCAACCGGACTCATAAAAAGCAGCGTCGGAATGATGAGATGCTCCCGATGGCGCCACACCCATACAATCAATGCGCCGTGCAATGCGCCGTAAATCAACACGGCCAATGCCAGCAACAGCGGTAAGGCGAGTTGCCCCACTTGGAGGCCAATGTCGGTTTCCATCTTGCTTTGTCCTTTCAGATACAGGTTGGATGCAGGTTCGCTGCAAATGTATTGATGGCCTCGCCCACAGATGCTAGTCTGTAGGGGAGGTAATGAATGGACTTAGACCGGTTCGGGCAGTCTTGTGCCGTAAGGGTCAAAAATTGACCGCGCTGCATCTGCGCCAAAACGTTCAACGAAGCGCAAACGAAAACCAGGGCTAATCCGATTGCGATGAATGACCAAGTAGACGCCGTAATAGCTCACGCCAAGCTCTTTGGCGAGTGAGCTAATCGAGTAGCCATGTTCATCCATCCATGCTTGCAGTTTGTTGATTTCTGTCATTGTATCCTCCGTTTCGTTGTCGTATGACAACATCATACAACGCACGGTGATATTTGTCAACAGTTAATGCAAAGCTGTTGCCGCCAACATTTGTCAGTTGAAAAATGGGGATAAATTATGTATGATGGGGTAATGAACGAAATTGAAGATGGGTCAATCTACAAGGCGCAAATCGACAAGATTTACAAAGCGCGTGGCTTTCGCTCCGTGGATCGCCTTTAGCCATTCATCCTAATTTCATAAATACAAAGCCTAGCCGGAAAGCTAGGCTTTTTTTGTTTCCATGTGGCAACGCGCAAAATTGACAGTTGACAAATGGCAACACACATGATACAATGTTGTCAGATGGCAACATCTGCCGCAAAAAAAAAGCCCGCCGGTGCTAGCACACCAAACGGGCCACACCACTGAAAGGACATTCAGCAATGACAATCGTATCACAGATTACCCACGAGTTCAAGAGCGAAGGCCGCAACTTCACGGTCAAGGCCGAAACGCAAAGCACGCACCAGTGGGTGAACGGCGAGCCGGTTTTCAGCGACACCGAGGTGGTGGTCTTGGAATCGACCAACGCCGACGGCTACGACCACAAGTTGCAGGTGGTCATGCCTCTCGCAGCGGCGATTGAGTTCGCCAAAGCGGTCTTGGCGGCGCAGCAACAGGCGGATGAGGACGCTTGGATTGATGAGATGTACAAGCGTCACCTTGACCATCAAGCTCTGGTTGATAGCGCACTCGAACACGAGATCGCTTTCTAGGGAAATCAGGGGAGTGGGAAACCACTCCCCGCCACCATCGCCCATAGGCACATAGACCAAAGAGAGGCATCGAACCATGAACAGCCGTGTAATCGAACCTATCATCATCACGCCAGAGCAGATTATGGCCGCCGCCGCCAAGATCGCCGCCAAAGATGAGAACGCATGGGAGTATACCTCCACTCAGTATTTGGAAGCCGTTCGCAGCTATCTGGAAAGCTGCATCTACGACATCGTGAATGATGCCGACTGGCACGCCAACAAGGACAACTTCTCGGCGGCGAAGTATGCCAAGTCGCTCCGCACGGACAAGGTGAGCGACCTGGATGAAGCGAGTGACTTTGCCGTGCCTGAACCGCCGGAATGGGCGCATGACGAAGTTGCGGCGGCGGTGCAATAGAGCGAACAGCAATCAGGGCCGGTGAGAGCGGCCCCCACCTTCAAAGTGACAGGAATTACCAAGCCATGACCTATCATCCGCAACGCATCACGATTACAGCGGCGCAAATCGTCGCCATCGCCCAGCGCATTGCCGACGACAATCCGCAAAGCCTGGATGGGCAGTATACGCCGGAACAATGGCAAGCCGCCACCGAGCATTGGCTGCGCGCCAAGATCAACAACATCTTGGTTGATGTAGAGTGGCACGCCCGCAGCGACTTCGAGATTGAACCGACGTGTCAGGGGAATGGGGCATCTTGCCGCCAAGCCCCGCTGCCACACAGCATCTATTGTCGCTATCACAGCGACCAAGCCGTTGAAGATGGGGCCACAGGGATCACCGTTCCCGTTGCATCAACCGTCACACCACGTCACGGCAACGGCGACATTATGCAACGCCGCCGCCTGGAACCCGAACCCGATGGCGATATTCTGTGGGCGTAGTTCCATCCAACCGTAATCCAAGCCCCTGGTGACGTGCCAGGGGCAACATCCAACCAACACACAAGGAATCCGAGAACATGAACAGCTATCCCAACTTCACCATCCAGAACCCGCTGAACGCCACCATCGAAGATGCCGAGAGCATCATCGCCCAACTGCGAACCGCCAGCGACGCCCTGGAAGCCGCCATTGCCGACGAACGCCAGTGGCACAGCAACTATCGGGACGCCCTCGACGCCTACGAAACCGCTGAGACCGAGGAATTGGCCGAAGTCGTGGTCATGGCCCAACAGAAAGAGGGGCCGCTGAGTGGCATCGCCGCCACGTCCAAGGCATACGACATTGCCCTGACCAAGCTCAAGAACGATCTCCGCAAGGGCATCTTGGCGCATCTGTGGACGAAGGCCGAGCGCATCCGCCGCAGCCACGAGCAAGCGGAGGTCGAATTGCAGCAAGCGGAAACCCGCTTCAACGCCCTTCGCAAGATCGCCGATGTGAAAACGCAGGTTCTGCGCGCCTCGACGATATGAGAGAAATTGCTTTGACCCAGGGGAAAGTCGCCATTGTAGATGATGGCGACTTTGAATGGCTCAACCAGTGGAAGTGGTATGCACAGAAGGCAAGTAATACCTTCTACGCCAAGCGCAACGTGGTTTTGCCGGATGGAATCGACACAACGGTCTTTATGCACCGCGAGATACTGAACGCCTCAAGGCGAGTGCATATCGATCACCACGATGGCAATGGACTGAACAACACGCGCGCCAATCTACGTGTTGCCTCTCCCCATCAAAATGGGGGCAATCGCCGTCCCAACCGCGACAACATCAGTGGTTACAAGGGGGTTACGTGGCACAGACGAGCGCAGAAATGGCAAGCCCAGATTGGAGTGAAGGGATCGAACATATATTTGGGGTTGTTCGATTCAATCGAGGACGCAGCAAAAGCATACAACAGGGCGGCACAGAACGCCTTTATGAGTTTCGCTAGGCCAAATATCACAGAGGAACATCAATCATGAACGCATTGACCAAGTTTCAAGGGGGCCAAATCCAACTGACCGACGCCGAAGCGTTGATCATGGCCGAAATGCAAGAGGACAACGCCGCCTTTGACCTGCAACCGGCCAAGGTAAAAGTCGCCCCAGGGGGCATTGGGCAGTTTCTCATGGGCGACGATACCGCCAAGAGTTTTGTTGCCGTTGTCGCCATCTCCCAAAAGGTGCGCGGCTACTGGCCTGACAGCGGTACAGGCAACGCTCCGATCTGTTCCTCGCCCGACGGCAGCATTGGCATCTTCAACGCCGATCTGAGTGATGAGCAATTCCGCGCTGCCACCAGCGCACGCACGCCGCATCCTGGCGTCATTGCCCTGAGCGAAAACAAGCCGCTCCAAGAGGTGTATGGCTGTGCCACTTGCCCGCTAAATCAGTGGGGCAGCGAACACCAGCGGCGCGGCGGTGCAGGGAAGGGCAAAGGCTGCAAAGAACTTCGGCGACTGCTTTTGTTGATTGACGGATGGGCATTGCCCGCAATCATGGCCTTGCCGCCAACTAGCATCAAAGCATGGGACAACTACTGCTCTGCCTTGGCATCGAAGCGCAACGCCTACTTTGGCGTCAAGACCAAATTCACGCTTGACTCTGCCAAGGCGCAAGGTGGGGAAACCTACAACATCGTGCAGGTGGCGGTGGACAGCCCGATCAAGGACGTGGAATCGCTGCGTCTTGTCAGCGAGATTCGCCGCCAGTACCGCGAGCTTGTGTCACAAATGCCTGTGGTCGCAGACGACTACGACACGACGCCCACGAACGGCGACGCCACCACCATCGATGCCGATGGCGACGACCGCACACCGCCATTCTAAGACCCAAACGCCAAGACGCCCTGGTCCCGTGGCTTCGTAACGGGGCAAGGAAGACACATGCCGCCCAAGTCACTGGAAGAACAGATCAACGGCTGGTGCAAGCATTACACGGGCACCGGCAGAAATGACACATGCCGCGCCGGAGTCAATTACGCGCAACTGGGTGACGACAGCCGTCCGGGGATGTTGAACCGCTTGCCTTGCCTACGCACCCATTTCAAAGAGGATGTGGTTGCCGAGTGCGCCTTGCGCGAGTGGCCCACGCCCGAAGAAGTAACAGCGCGCATCGAAAAGATTCGGGGCGGGGCCATGCGAACAGTCACCGCCCGCGCTGCCATCATCGACTACCTCAAGGCGAACGGCAAACCGACGCGCAACATACAGGGGCGAATCCCTTGTCCCATTTGCAGCACCGGCACGCTGGGCTTCAGTATCGCCTACAACGGCCATTGCCACGCCTCATGCAGCACGAATGGCTGCGTGAGTTGGATGGAATAACCAACTACAGGAACCAAACATCATGCACACCGAATACGAATATCTTACTGACAACGACGTTGCCGCCCTGCAAGCCGAAGCAGCTTACTACGACGAAGTAGCGCAGCAGCCTGCCCGCCCAACGCTATCCAGCAAGCCGGAACCACTCGACACCCATCACCTCAAGCTGGCGCGCCGCCACATGGCCGAATACGAGCAGCGCATCAATGACGACCGCATCCGCTTCAGCGACATCGTGGATCGCCAGGTCTACGAAGATCGTGCCTACAAGCGGGCCATGCTTCACGCCGCCCTCGCTGCCGCGCAAGCGCAGACTCGACAGGCAGAGGTAGCGGAATCGTTTTTGGAGTTCGTCGCCGAACTGATTGACAAAACCGACCTCGTGAATTCGCTGCTCCAATGGGGCTACAAACAGGAAAGAATCGGATAACCATGAACATCACCCAAGATGCTGAACCAACCGTCACCCCAGTCGAATGGACGCCACCACCGACCCCAACCCCGCGTGATGCCATTGTCAAGGCCATCGCCCACGCGCAAATGCCCGTAGCCGCCAAGAAGCTGGCCGCCAAGCTGCTGGCAAAGAACAAGACATTTGGCACGCATTTTGTGGTCACGATGGGCGAGCTGCGCGGCCTCTGTCACGCCGCCACCAACCTTGACGTGATCAAGCATTTGCGTCACATGCGCGCCGCCAACTTGCTTGAGTACACCATCAACTTTGGCGCGCAGCGGGCAGAGATGAAGTTCTTGGTCGCACCAACCTCGCAACCATGACCACCGATCCCCTGGCCGCTGCGACCGCCGCCATCGCTGCCCTGGTCAGTCGCAAAGTGCGCCCGCTCTCCACGCTCGAAGCCGTGTTTGCCGTCACCGAGGCCATGAGCGAAGAGGATGCACGGGCCACGTTGCAACGGTTGATGACGCAACGCTATCTGTGCCAGTTGGACGGCGACATTGCACAAATGCTGGTGACGCGGCTAGGGGTGCAGGTGCAGTGGTCACATGCACGGCTGGCACTGGGCGAGTTGGAGTGGAAAGAGGGGAGGGGAACTTGATTAGCACAAATTCGAGTGCAGGCGCAAATGGCTCATCGTTGACCGTTGAGGCGTTGCTCGAAGCCTATCAGGAGCTAGAGGCTTTATTGCCGGAACTGATTTACATGACGCATGAGTATGTGTCACGCACAAAAAACGGAGAACCATTCTTCGCGGCAATTCCAGAATTCGATTGGCAGAGCGGCGACACAACGGATCGGTACGTCCTCTTTTTGCATCCAGATAACCTAGCCTTACTTCGCCTGAAAACGAAAGGCATGTTTCGACTGGTCGAGTGGCAACCAGAAAGGAGGGGGCCGTGATTTGGGTATATGTGTACATGGGACTATCGCTCATTTGCACCCTGACCTTCTGGGCAGCGTGTGTGATAGGAGCGAGGGATGAACGGGACACTTGGCGCATGGAACTTGAGGCGCAATGGCCGTCTATGCCAGAGCTAGAGGGCAACGATCTTTTTCTTGAGCAATGTGGCCCACCGACAGGGCAGACAGAGGAACCATGACAGCTAATCCCAAATTACCCTGGGCTGAAGATGTGAACTACTGGCAGACTGGCAAATCGTCGCCGGATAGCTGGATCGACAAAGCCATCAAAGAGATCGCCAGTGTCGGCGGCAAAGTCCTCGGTCACGCCTATGGCAGCGACGTGCAGAGTGGACGAGCCGCCTACATGCTCCAGTTCCAACTCAACGGCGAGCAGTTCAAAATCTCATGGCCGGTGCTGCCTAGTCGCGGACGCAACCAAAAGGCCGCGCAAATCCAGGCTGCGACGATGCTCTACCATGATGTCAAGGCGCGCTGTGTCAGCGCCAAAGTGTTGGGTGGCAGAGCCGCCTTTCTCACCTATTTGCAATTGCCTGATGGCCGCAACGCCAGTGAAGCCGCCTCAGTTGAGCTTGTGGCTGCGCTGCCTACGATGTTCAGGCCGATGTTGCCAGATAAACATGGAGCCAATCAATGAACGCAACCGAATACCAACAACTCGCCGCCCGCACCCTCATCGACCGCCCTGGCTTCGTTGTGAGTGACCAAGAAATGATGATCCTGTGGAATGCCCTTGGCCTCGCCGGTGAAGCGGGCGAAGTCGCCGAGACCGTCAAAAAGGGCATCCTGCATCAGCATGGCCTTGACCGTGATAAAATGGTAAAGGAGCTTGGCGACTGCTTGTGGTATATCGCCGCCCTTTGCACCAAGCTCGAACTCGACATGGGCGCAGTGATGGCCGCCAACATCGAAAAGCTCAAGGTGCGCTATCCCGCTGGCTTCACGTCCGCTGATAGTGTGGCGCGAGTAGACACGGGAACCAAATGATGAGCCGCTACCTATCTTTTGACATCGAAACAAGCAAAATCACGCCCGAAGGCGCGGACGTGCAAAGCCATCGCCCGTTGGGGATCGCTTGCTGGGCTATCGCCTGGTTGAATCTCAAAGGCGAGATCAAGACCTCCACGGGGCATGGCGGCAACGATTCCCCCGCCGCCATGATGACCCGCGAAGAATGCCAAAGCCTCGTGAACAAGCTGCTCTTTTCCGTTTACACCAGAGGTTTTACGATCCTGACTCATAGCGGCGTCGGGTTCGACTTTGACATCCTAGCCGAAGAATCAGGGATGCACGCCGAGTGTGCTGATTTGGCCCTGCACAGCGTCGATACTTGCCTACTGATACATTGCTTCAAAGGATACCCCGTTGGCTTGGACGCCATCGCACGGGGCATGGGACTAGCAGGCAAAACCGAGGGCATGAGTGGCGCATTGGCCCCGCAGATGTGGGCAGATGGCAAGTTTGATGAGGTGTTAGCCTATGTCGCTCAAGATGTGCGCTCCACCCTCGAAGTGGCCCTAGCCATCGAACAGCGGCGCGGGCTATCGTGGATCGCCAAGTCCGGCAAGCGCAACTCGCTGCCCATCCAGCGGATGCTCACCGTCGAAGAGGCACTGCGACTGCCTGAACCGGATACATCGTGGATGACGGAGCCGATGCCGCGCAGTCGATTCACGGGGTGGATGGAACGCCAAGCCGCCTAACGACACGAGGGCTGCGACTCGCCAACGCAGGGAGATACCATGAGCGACACACTCTATTGGCACTTTGCACAAGTTGACAATGACGGCATACCGCGGCTTGGCTACGAGGATGGCCGCGAAATCAAAGTAGGCAAGACATTGGCTGTCCACGCCAAGCCGGTATTGTGCCAGGTCGGTTTGCACGCCAGCGCGAAATTGTGGGATGCACTCGGTTACGCCAACGGTGAAAGGTTGGCACTCTGCCGCGTGACGCTTGGCGGTACAGTCCTACATGACACTGACAAATCGGTCGCCAACGAGCGCACCGTCGTTGCCATGTTGGATGCCGATGCAACCGACAAGTTGTTGCGTGATTGGGGGCGGTGGTGCGCCTTACAGGTCATCCACCTGTGGGATGCCCCCGATGTCGTGCGCCAATACCTAGAGACAGGCGACAAATTATTGCGGGCTGCGGCTAGGGCTGCGGCTTGGGCTGCGGCTAGGGCTGCGGCTTGGGATGCGGCTGGGGCTGCGGCTTGGGATGCGGCTAGGGATGCGGCTGGGGCTGCGGCTTGGGATGCGGCTAGGGCTGTGGCTTGGGATGCGGCTATGGCTGCGGCTAGGGCTGCGGCTTGGGATGCGGCTAGGGCTGCAACAATCAAAGAATACGCCGCCGAACTCGAACGGCGCGCGCTTGAGGCGATAGGAGTGACACGATGAGCGAGACACTAGCACCATGCCCGTGGTGCAAAGATACGTTTGCATTAAACGTGGTCAACTTTAGTAATCGGCAAGCCGTACTCTGCGACCGTTGCGGTTGCCGTGGGCCGATTGAGTACGGCAAAGACGTGGCGGTTGCTAACTGGAACCGTCGCGCCGAGTCTGCCGACCACGCCGCGCTGACGAAACGGGTGGCTGACCTCGAAGAGACCCTGGCGTTTGCAGCGCAATACAAAGGTATTGAAGCGCGTGCCTGTCCGTTGTGCCATTACGAAAATGGCGTCTTTGTTGATCGTTGCCAGATGCACAAGGACATGGACGCGCTGACGAAACAGGTGGCCGAACTCGAAGCGGCATTGGCCGCGGCGAACGCTGAAATAGCCGAGAGAGACGCGTCGTTTGATTTGCGATGGAGTGCCGACATGGAAGCTATTAAGCAATGGCAGGAAGCAACTGGCAGAAAACTGGTGTGGCCCGGTCATGGCGATCTGTGCGTTTGGCTGATGGCGCAGTTGGCAGAGGCGAAGCGGTGGGAGCCGAACCCCGACTGGTCAACCGCGCCGGTGTGGGCGCAATGGTGGGCGGTAGATGCGAACGAATGGGCTGCGTGGTTTAGTGGAGAACCAAAACTAGACGACGAACACCCCGAATGGCATACCTTTTCCCAGTGCAGAAATGCCGGATGTTGTGAATTGCCGGTCGGTATTGACTGGCGCACGACTTTGCGCCAACGTCCTAGCGTGGCGGGGGAGGGAACGAATGGCAATTAAATGGGAGACCAAAGACCCGGCGTGTGGGCATGTCTATCACATAAGCTTCCCGTTTTGCCCGTGGTGTTACGAACTGGAGGAGGTGACATGTCCATGTTGCGGCAACAAGAAGCAACGCGTGGTACTAACCGAAGAGGGCAAGCGTGTGCGCGCAGAGACCAGCCGCGTGGCGGGGGAGGCGAACAATGGGTAAGTTTCGCAAGAAGCCGGTGGTAGTTGAGGCGATGCAGTTCTTCTACGATGGGGAGCGCGTGCCCGGTGTCTTCTACCCTCCTAAGTCGGAGGACGGGAAGACCTATGAAGGCGATGCTTATGTGGTTACCATTCATGGGCAGCCAGCCTACCTGCAGAATGGGGACTGGGTGATTACTGAGCCGGATGGGGAGCATCACTATCCGTGTAAGCCTGATATTTTTGAGGCAACCTATGAGTTGGCAAGTATTCCTGCCACACCCCCGACCATTCCCCCCGACGTGGCAGCGACGATGCGCGAGGCGTTGGCGATGGCACGCGACCCGCTGCATTATTCGGACGCGCAAATACAGGATGCCATCGACGCCGCGCTCGCGTGGCTGAACGCACAGTCCCCCACGCCCTAACCGCGACCAGCCGTCGCCGCGGGGTGGCACACACTAGGCGGCGGGCGCGATGCCTAGCCGCCTGGGTTTGCGTTTGCCTCTGTTGCGCTACTTGCAACAACCCTGTGCTATAGCGCGCCTACTCCTGCGGCGGCGTCTGGCCGTCGTCGGTGGCCGCCGTGCTATCGGTCGGCGCGGGCGGCTCGCTCGGTCGCAGCACAAATCCTTGTGGCCCCACCACCCACGGCTGGCTCACATCCAGTTCGTGTTCTTCACTGAGATAGCCGATAAAGCCCTGCACGGCTTCCTGGGCGCGGGTCACGGCTTCCTGGGCGTCCTTCACCTCGCGCTGCAACTCGTTGAAGTGACGAATCTGCGCCTTGCTCCAGCGAATCTCGGTCGGCTCGGTCTTGGCTGTCTCTTGCGTCTGCATGGTCATACTCTCTCCTGGTGACAATGGTTGATTGCGCCGCTGTTGGCGACGCACCTTGCTGTTGGCGATGGTCATAGTTGCGCTCCCGCCTCAACCTTGCTCTTTGGCTTGAGTCCGCCCTCCTGG
>ERZ761584.33-NODE-33-length-45727-cov-14.847259_pt1 | contig 45727 bp, 58 predicted proteins | sample MGYA00512168_ERZ761584 | MGnify/ENA primary metagenome ERZ761584 (study PRJEB28899, sample SAMN03785564) | bioreactor sludge metagenome | biome: EBPR Sludge; feature: EBPR Bioreactor; material: 0.22µm filtered reactor supernatant | place: Saint Lucia: Queensland...
TGAATTTTACAGCCATAAATTTTGACTCTCTTACCCTAAATGTAAAAACGGGCGACCTGTTTATATTTGGAAGCATTGATGGGATACCAATGAGGTTGCAGGTGACGGCAGACACGCTGAAACAGGCAAACTATCAAGACATAAGGCGCATGATCGATAAATACATTAATGGGGTAGAGCCATTACTAAATTAAGAGCCACCCCCACCCCATGAGACTGAGGATACTAAACAACTTGTGAAGGATGGAGGTTGGGAATGAGGCACGCAAAATATTGGAATGGTAAAAAGTACGTATGTGGTTACTGCAAAGGATATGGCTTCATTAATAAGCTGCCATTAAACATGGACGAAATAAAAGTTTTATCTGAAAGGTTTCCAAATAAAAAAATGACGATAAGTAAGGAGCCGTGCCCTAATTGTTACACTAATCCCCTCGACCAGCTCACCAAACAGGCTGAGGAGAAGGAGAAGTAATATGGCCAGCAAAAATTACCTTTACAACGAAGTTGTGTTTAATAAAGTATCAGGCCGTTGTGTCCCCTGTAACCCTTGGCCGCAAAGTTTTTTTATCACTAATACCTTATTTAATATTGATGCCGTTGTCGTAAGACCGCTTACCGTTACTGGTCTAATAAAAGGTGTCGGCAAAAATTTCATTACCATGAATTATTGGAGAATTCTGTGGGTTTTGTGGCGCATGGGATTTTTTACCACTAAAGCATCAGAGGTTTTTTCTTGGTCTCATTTTACTTGGAAGTTTTGGCTGAGGAGAAGGAGGAAAGATGATTGCTTGTACTCAATGCGGATCTACTGAACTTGTTCATTGGTGCCCTCGGAATGAACGGCCACCCATGCCATGCCCCCACTGCGCCGAAGTCAAAGAGGTGATTGAGAAGGTGTCTGATAAGCTGAAAGAAATTATTCAGATGGATGTTGCGCGACAGCACGATGTGGTTCTATTTAGCCCTGTAAGCCTAGCTGATGAAGCCCTTACTTTAATCCAAGAATGGAAGGGGAAAGAATGAATAAAACATGGAACACATTAATGGCCGAAAAGCACGAACGGTCTGATTTATGGACAGCCAAAGACGCGCTCCATGAGGCCATAAGAAGTATTAAGGCCGGTGAAATTCCTGAACCTAATCGTCTCATGCTGGTGATGACAAGCCCGGAGCCGGAGAGGGGGTTAGAGGCTGAGAATATTGACACGTTCTATGTCAACATGGACTGTAAAACTCGAATAGCAATGTTGTCGGCGGCACTGCAAAAAGAGATTGAAACCTATAGGGGGAAAAATGATTGAATATTATGTAGGAACCAAAGGAGATGAACATGAGTAATAAGAAAGACATAATTATAAGTTTGGTGATCTTTGTTTTGTTTCTTGGATCTGCCTTTGGCTTAAAGGCATGTCAAGCAAAATACATTTATGGTGATATGCGTTGTATTTGGGCTGAGTGCTGGATTCAAAAATAAAGCCACCCTAGCAGGAGGATAAATGATTGAATATTATGTATCAAAAACAGGATCGGCAGTGGGAGACGGATCGGAAAATAACCCTTTCCTCACATTGCAACGAGCAGTGGATCAGGTTGGAGCATTTGAGTCGCTAGAGCCAACAATAATACATTTGGGTGAGGGAGTTTGGGAAGATCTGACTAAAATAGAAAAAGAAGGTAATTTTCCTTTCACATCACCGCTAATTATAAGGGGAGCCGAAAAAGAACTGCTTCCAGTTAAAACCGCCACCAGCTCAAGCAATCATTCAATTTCTGTTATTGGTGGGTCATGGAGGTTTGACCAATTCAAAGATAAGTGGGCTTATATTACTGGCGGGTCAGGAAGGGTGGCGCCGTTGTCGTGGATCGATTATAATTATCACAAAATTACAGGCAACACAGCCGACACGCTTTATTTTCACGCGCCTGTCTATTTTAATCAGACAACGCAATTTAAAATTGTAGAACAAGCGACCATTCTAAAAAGTGACGGCTTCGAAAACCTAATCAGTCATCACATTGCGGTGCCGTCTAGCGTGATGACCTTGGAATTTTTGGGTTTTGATGTGTCCGGCTATCGGGCAACGCGACCCTGGATTAGCTCTACGTCTGGAACGTTATGGGTTAATGCCTGTAAATTTTCAAACACAGATAACACGAAGTATAAGTACCTTGGAATAAATTGCAGTAATGCCGGAGGTTCGTTTTATTTTATTCAGTCGCTCATGCGCGGAAAAATCCGCCACGCGATTAACCTCACTGGCCTCAATAATATTTATATTAATAAAAGTGAAATTGATTGCCTTGATCTCGAACTGAACCAAAATGAAAACTTTGCGCTAAGCCGCGCCGCGATAGCGGTAAACTCAAGCGCGTCTTACAATGCCGTATCAACAACAACCAAGAACGTTAATAAAGGACATTGGTTGAAGAACGTTCAGACGGGAATTATCGGAAACTATTGTCTTATTGATGGTGTTGTTTCCGGCGTGAATGCTGACAGTTATTCCAATGCGATGGTTGAGGGTTTGGCTGAGATAAGGGGGGCGGTTCATCCTCATTTGGCGGCAAACGGGGCCAGAATTTCGACGTTATCAAATCTGGGTTTGAATGATTTAATTGTGACTAAAGACGCGAGTATTTTCTATAGGGACATCGTATGAAAAAAGATAAAACTAGGATTAAACGAAAAGAAAATAGAGAGATTAATTTAAGGACAAGGAATAAAATCTCAAAAGCGGCGCGAAAAATAAATAGAAAATAAGGTATGGCCCCCTATAACTCAGTCATTCAAGAAGCCTACAACATTGTCAACGGATCACGCGCCGAATCTCACGGTGACTTTAAGGATAACTTTGAACGAACGGCTAAAATTTTTAACGCATGGACAGGGCATGATTTGTCATCAGAAGATGTGGCAAAATTTATGCAGTGCCTAAAAATGGCAAGAGAATATGCAAACCCTGATAATAGGGATAACCTTGTGGATCAGGCTGGGTATATTGAATTGAGGTGTAAGCTGTTAGGGGAGATGCGTTGAGATGGCAAAAACATTCGCAAAAAAACACAATCCCACTTCTGAGTCAGAGCCACAAGCAATTCCTCTGAGATTCAGAAAGTCCTTTAAGTGGGTGGATGATCGCTGGAAGCCGATCACCCCTGAAGAATTATTCGATACCAAGGTCGGTGAGTTATGGCACGAAGAGAAGCGCCTAATGCTAGTGTGTGAGTTTAATGGCAATACAATTTATGTTGTCTGCAACGACATCGATCATGAAGCAGTTAAAAAGAAATACCCCACTTCCTGCTGCATCCACATTCATCAGTTATTCCGATTGTGGAACGGAGTCATGGACGCAAATTACGTGATGAATACCCTCCCAAAAGTGATGATGGCGCTAACTACATTTGAAGGCACGAAAGTTGTAGACGTAAAACGGTTATCATGATATGTAAAACGTTATGGCTAGAATAAAAAAGACAAACAAGAGAGAAGATAACGAGTCCGAGCAGCCGCTTCATGCGAATAATACGCGATTGCCGATAGAATGGATAGCAACTTTAAAAAAGTTGGCAGAGCAAAAATCGAAAGATGCACATCCTGATTATGTGTCGATGTCTGATCTTATCAGGTTGGCCATCTTTGAAAAGTGGATTAAGCAAAGCGAAGTTACAGAGTAATACATCAATCACATTTTTAAACAATCCCTGATTGAGTATTAATATTTACAATGTCTATAACGTTAATGAAGCATCAGGAAGAAGCATTGGAATTCCTTTCCACAAGGCCGCAAGCAGGATTGTTTTTTGAAATGGGACTTGGTAAAACAGCGGCTATCCTTGAGCATCTCCATAGAAATAGACAAAAACTTCCGTGCCTTATCGTGGCCCCTCTTTCGGTTGTGTCTGTCTGGGGCAGGGAGTCCGAGAAGTTCGGGTACGATTTTAAGTTCTCAAACCTAGTAGGCACCAGAGCAGATCGCAAGAAAGCCCTCGCAATTGACGCTGATTTCTACGTCATCAACTACGAAGGAATTAGGATCCTAAAACCTGAATTAATGGCAAAAGGATTCATCTCGATAGTTCTCGATGAGTCGCATCGCGTTGGCAAAAGATCCTCGCAACAAACCCAAGCCGCGCTTCAGTTAGCCACTGCAATTCAAAATAGATATATCCTGACTGGAACCCCGATGACGAATACCCCTGAAGATCTTTGGAGTCAGATTCATTTCTTAAAGCCTGGGTTTTTATCTAATTTCTACGCATTCCAATCCAGATACGTGGAATTTAAAAGCATGACTATCCGTACGCCTAGCGGTCTACGGGATATAAAAAAGCCATATCGTTTCCGTTATTTGAAGGAGTTAAACGAGCGGATATCCGGCGTGTGCCTTCGTAAAACCAAGGAAGAGTGCCTGGATTTGCCTGATAAAGTCTACAAAACAATCCCATGTCAGATGGGCAAAGAACAATCGGATGCCTATTATCTATTGAAGCACAGCCTTGCCGCAATGATTAACGAAAAAACAGTCTCTATCAACAGCGCAGCAGCAGCTGTCCAGAAAATGAAGCAGATCTGTCAGGGATTTATTTATGATGTGAATGGCGAAGCCCATTACTATAAAGAGAATGGAAAGCTGGATGTTCTGATGGATCTTATGGATGATTTAAAAAATGAAAAAGTCATTATCTTCACGTACTACAGAGCGGAAAATGAACTGCTCTACAAAGAATTATCAAAAAACTATAAAGTATTCCTATATGATGGGGATTCCAATGATCGTCAAGCTGTTGAAGTTGCTTTCCAAGAATCCAAAACACCTTGCATCTTCCTCTCTAATATTGACAAAGCCAAAGAAGGAATCACGCTCACGGCAGCGAGCAATGTTATTTACTTTGGAAACTCCTATTCTTACGGCGCCAGGTATCAGTCAGAAGATAGAGCGCATCGTAAGGGGCAAACCAAAAATGTAGTTTATCATGATCTTGTTTGTTCAAATACCATTGATGAACGTGTCGTCGCAATACTTAACCACAAAAAACACAGTGCAGACCTCGTGACTGGCGACTCAATGCGACTCGCTCGGATGGCTGCGGATATAGAATGAACTTCGCAGATTTTAAAAGATGTTTAGAATTTCACATAAAGAACGATCACTCTAAATGCCATAAATGTAGAGGCTCTGGCTATCAAACATTGTCTGGAGATCCTGCGACTGTGAAACTTGGAGAAGTTGATCTTTATTTAAAATATCTTAAAAGATTAAATCAAAAAAAGGAGAAAAAATGAATGCATCAGATAAGTTAACTGAATTAGCCCATCTTCAAGGGCTCTACAAGGATCAAAAAGACAACAAAACGGAGGCTCTAAAGAGTGTTTTGGGGGACTATGCAAAGACTCTCAAGCTGTTAGATTCCGATAAAGAGTCTATCGAGGCGAAGCTCAAGGATATCAACAAGCAAATCATGGAAGTGCAGGACAAAATCAGGGCTGTTTGGGGTCCTCATATCGCTGGAGCAGAGAGAGCGTCAATAGACTGCCATGGTATTATTATAGAAGTCATGCCAAAATTGAATATTAAAGTAGAAGAGGCCGTAACCCCTAACGGAGAGCTGGAAAGTCAAAGGGATGTTGCCTTAGACTGGTTTTCCAAAAATGGATATAAGGATGTCATGCGATGGGATATTAATACAAATAAAATGTATGCGATTGCGAGAGATGTTTATAAGAACGGTGATGGGAGCAAAATTCCAGGTCTTTCTTACAAGTATTTCCAAGTCATAAAAGTCAAATAACTTTAACCAAACCAACAAAGGAGCCTACAATGTCAACAAAGCAAACAAAGTCAAAAGAAGAAACTGCAGTAGCAGTCAAACAAGAAAGCTCAATGCAATTAGCAAGCCTGCAAAGTGAGTTTTCCAGCGCTTTAAATGTCCGCACAGATCTTTTAAAGATTCCATATTTAAGACTTACGCACGGAACATCAGAAGATTTCAAGGCTGGCGTTTCTGGACTTGGAGATTTTTCTTGCGGATTAAGGGCTAAGAACTACGGGAAAGAGGTTACAATCATTCCGTTATTTGTTTCCGAATCAGCCTCGCTGTTGTTTTCTCCAAAAAATCCCCCAACGATTATCTCGGATGAAGAAAGAAAGATTTCTGTAAACGGAGATGTTCTGTGTTCGTCTCAGGATTTAATCCATAATAAGGATGGGATTCTTTGCAAGAATTGTCCTTATGGTGAATATCATGCGGACTGGGGGACTAAATCAGAAAAGAGAACTCCAAAGTGCAAACAATCCATAGATGTAATTTGTTTGGTAGATGGAGAAATAAAATCTGTCATGATTAATTTCCGCAAAAGCAATTATAGTGCAGGAAGATCGCTGGTGAATCTAATTTCAAATGATCCAAGAATGATTCCTTTCGGATCAAAATACACTTTGAAATCAAAGGTGACAATCTCAAAAGACAAAGAAGAGTATATGATGATATCTGAGGCGATTACACGCACTATATTGACTGATGAAGAAGTTTCAAACATCATTCCTATTGCGCGACAGATATTGAATGCAAAAAAAGCTGGCAAAATTGAAGTTGTTAACGATTCAGAAGTCGATTTACCTGTTTAAGTATCAAAACGAATTGAAACGAGCATGTGTGATTGGCGGGGCAAGCTAGCCCCGCCTTCACCATTCAGGATTGATGGCTCAAGATTTCTCTAAATTCTATGAAGAGCTTTTGGCTAAATTGCCACTGCTTGACAAGCACAGGGAAGAACTAAAAACAAAAAGGGGATTTACCGATGACGCGATTAACACTCTTAAATTCAGAAGTTGCAGTAAAGAACTATTTGAAAGCCTCGAAGCAGCCTTCAGAAAGCAACTTCCTGCTGCTATCAGTAATTCGCTGTGTCACGAAAATATCCTTATACCGTACCTTGACCCTTCTGGGGCTTGTTTTCATCTTCGCCCTCATAAATTTGGATTTCAGGGGCAAGGCATCCGTTCTTATGTCCCTCACGCTATTTGTGGCGACGACTTTAGCACGGTGGTCTTGGCTGAATCTGAATTTAAAGCGGTTGCGTCGTGCCTTTACGGTGTCCCTGCAATCGGAGTACCAGGGATTTCTTCGTTTTCAAGAGAACATTTTCCAGAACTCAAACTTACATTAGCTGCGCTTGGTGTTAAAAACGTTATTATCTGCTTCGATAATGAGATAAAAGACGACCCAAGATTCCCCAACTACAAAGCAGATCCAACTAAAAGATTTGACACTCAATTCTATGCCTTTGTCATGGCTCAATTAATAAAAAAATCAGAGATTAAATCAAAAATCGCAGTACTGCCAAAAGAGTGGATGTTCCAAGGCAAGATAGATATTGACGGGGCTTTGGCAAAGAAAATGCCTGCTGAAGATTATAAGAAGTGCCTTTATGAGGCCGTTGATGCTTATGCATATAAAAATACATGGGATTTAAAGGGAATATCGAAGTCGTATCTTGAACGGAAGATAGAAAAATTCTTTTATCCAGGGCCTATCGAAGAGAAATTTAATTCCTATTATTATAAAAGCGAAAATGGGTCTCAAAAAATAACAAATTTTATTATTAAAGTTTACCATACCATGTTTGGAGAAAACGGAACCGAGCGTTTCTGTCAGTTTATATCTGATTATGGCAATTCAAATCCGGTAAAACTTACACCTGAAGTAATGGCATCAAAAGGGTCATTTGTTAGGTTTTGTTATGAGAATGGTGATTATCGATATGAGGGGACAGACCCACAACTCCAAAAGATTTGGGCCTGGATTTTTATGAATCAATCAGGAAAAATTGTCAATAAATTAACAAATTATGGATATAACGCAAAGTATAAAATGTGGTCATTTGATAATGGCATTTATTATAATGATAAATTTTATCCTGCAAACTCAGAAGGAATTGTATGGATAGATGAAGAGGGATATAAATTGTTTGATAATTTATCAGATAGTTTAATGGCCCCAAAACTTGAATCTGAAAACCCAGGTTTTACATTGAATGATATTTTTGAGAGATTCCAAGAAAAGCTGGGGCGTGATCACGCCAGGCTGCTCATAGGATGGGCCCTTGGAAATTTTTTCATGCCAGAAATTATAAAGGAGTGGGACACGTTCCCGTTTTTATTTCTCAATGGAAAGCTCGGATCGGGAAAAAGTGCAATAGCGAACTGGATTTCATCATTTTTTGGATTCAGCCTTAATAAAGGCATCCCATTTTCAGGGTCATCTGTTGTTGGAATCAGTCGAATTACATCTCAAATGGGAATGCTCCCTGTCTGGCTTGAGGAATATCGCAACAAGGGAGATCCGTTTATCGCTGGCAAAAATTCTTTCTTGAGATCAATCTATGATAAATCAACTATAATTAAAGGTTCAAAAAATCCAGATGAAATTAAAACTTACACCGCAAGATCAACGATTATTCTTTCTGGGGAGGAGCCCCCTAATGATGCAGCACTAAATTCAAGGTGTATTCAATTCGGAATCTTCTCTAAGAATAGAGCTTCCGATGAAGGGTTCCAATGGATCAACAAGCACAAATCTACATTCAATTATTTTGGCCACTACATTTTAACAAATAAAGCAACTTTATGGCCAAAAGTTTTAGCGACAATTATGGATTATATGCAGGGGTTTAAGAATGAAAAGGTGAAAATTTCTCCGCGGACAGCAATGCAAATGTCGATTATATCAGGTATATGTGATGTGTTTTTGGGTGACTCTGACACTTTCACTGAATTTGTTGGAGATTTTGCTGAAGACAAAGAAAGTAAGGTTGAACTCGATCAAGCATTAACTGTTTTTTGGGATGATATTATTAATATGTATAATTTGGGGAAATTGAATGATGTTAATTTTTATGAGTTTAGAAATGATATAGAAGATGTCAAACATGGCCTCCCTGCAAAGCAATTATGGGTTCAATTCAATGTTTTATACGCCGCATGGGAACAATTCTATAAAAACCTTCGGAATGATATCCCTGCTGCAAAAAAAGCCCTGTGCGATCATCTTAATAGTGAGGATTATGTTGTTTGCAGAAAAGCGAAAAGGTTCAAGTGGGGAATCCAAACAGGATATTGCCTTGATTGGAATCATAAAAATTTCCCTGAAATGCTTAAGAATTTCTTTGAGCAATTAGAAGAAGGAAAATATGTTAAACCTGTGGAGCAAGGTTATCTCCCATATCAAAGCTGAAGACGTTCTTTTTTCTGGAACTATTTTAGATCACCAGCCATCAGGCAAGAACAATTACCGATTAAGCGGCAAAAGAATGTTCAAGAAAGACGAGGTTAAAAACTATGAAACCTATTTCATGATTCAAATGGGGTCTTTAATGGCTAGGCAAAAATTTAGAGATCCTATTGACAAGAAGATTTTAGTGGCTCTGATAGCCAGGGTTTACAACAAAAACTGGAGAAGAGATGTGGATACAATTCTGTTTTGCGATCTTCTTCAGAGGTCCGGTGTTCTTGAGAACGATAGGCAAATAAGGCTTAAACTAATAGACGGCATAGAATGTGATGCAAAGAATCCACGCATCGAATTTTTTATCGTCAAAATATAAGGAGAATAAAAATGGAAAGAAGAGAGTATGGGCAATCAGATTTAGAAAAAGAATTTAAAGAATATAAGCTCCGCCAAGATGAGATCACGCAAAGAGCCGCATCTCTAAATATCATTCATGAAGACAGTCTTGTTGTTCAGAGGCTTGATATTAATAAATTTTACACTCCGCTAACATCAGACCCCGCTGGAGACAAAATCCGCAAACATGAATCATGGTATGCTAGGGTTCTTTTCATATCACCAATATTTTGTGGCGACGACATCAGGGAAAACAAAAAGAAATTAGTGAAAATAAATGATGTGATAATTTACAATTCCGAGGTCCCTTATTCTCTAAATATAAAAGGATTTGAGTATGATATTTACGTCATGCACGTTAACAATATTATCTGCATTGATAGGCAATTTGATTGCGATAAAATGTTTATGGATAATCTTATTAAGAAGTTGGGGACTACAATTTATTGACCATTCATGACAAGCCATTCAACGCAATAATGGGCGTCAATTAAATAGAGATCGAGAAGCTTGCCGTCAAAGGCAAGCGTGTCTTTATCTATAATAAATTTAGCTTTTATTTTTCTATTTAGAAATTCACGGCAAATTGGAGGGACTTTGATTGTCGTTACTGGCGGGGTTTTATGGCAGCTCGATATGATTAAACTTGCCAGTAGAAAGAAGGTTGCGAATTTGATTGACTCTCTTTTCACTTAATTCAATTTCCTTTTCTAATTGAGAATTGAGAAATTCATTTTTCTTTGTAAGATTAATGATCTGTTCCTGTAAAACACCAATATGCTTTTGCTTTTTAAGTAAAAAGAAAAGTGTCGCAGAAAATGGTAATATAATAGAGCTAACCAATATCAATAAAGTCATTTTTTGACCAATCCTCTTGAGATGCTATAAGCTACCGAACTTATTGTGGTGGCAAATGCTGCGTATTCAGCTGGAAGAACTCCGGCTAAAGAAGCCGTTATTGCCCCGATACTTGTAAGAATTGCAATATAAAATTCTGTAGTTTTCCATCCTGATTTTACTGTAAGTGAAGTAGCCATAATTTTCTCCTTTTAATAGCCTTTAATATACTCGCCAACCGCTCTTCTGATAAATCCTTTTTTGTTATTTTTCTTTTCTTGCTGATATTTGTTTAATTGTTTTTTGTAGGTTTTCCCAAAAACATATCCTCCTGGTTCTTTTTCCCCTTTGGATGTTGCATATGTATATGTCTTTGCGATCTGCCCAGCCCCTGGAAAACCTGTTAAATTTACAGATGAATATGTTAGCTCCTTTTTCGCCTCCTTACTAAGTCTATCATTATCCGTAGCTCTTGCATAAATATATTTGCTTGCATCCCAAACAATTCCAACAGGCCCAGAAACTCCCATTCCAAATCCAGTCGGCAATATTGGAATGTAAGATGAAGTGTCATACGCTTCAGGGAACCCATTAGCCCGCAGAACTTCATTGGTTAAACTAATTGCTGCATACCCTCTCAACATCATTGCCATGGCTTTAGCGGCCCCATCTGAATTGGCTATGTTTGGAATGTCATTGATGAGCGTACCAAACATATTGGTGGTAAATGTCTGAAATTGAGACAGTGACCGTCCTAAAACCGAACGGTTCCATTCCGGCTGCGACAGTTTGGACATATTAGCCTGCGTCGCATCCACCCACCACTCCGCGACCCGCTTCGCCCCAGCTTCATCCAAACCTTGGTTAAGGCCATATTTATACCCAGTCTCATAAGCGTGCCGCGCTGCCACATCATCAGCGATATTAAGCGCTGATTCCAAGAATCCTTTGTATTGATTAAATCCGCCTTTGATGACACCATTTTTAACTTTATCAATAAATGTTTTCATTTCAACATGGTCATTACCTTCGGTGGTGACGTTTCTTAATTTTTTATTGACTGACTCTGCCCATCGCTCACTCGCTTCTTTCCCATACATCGTAAATAAAGATGAAGTTGCTTCCTTAGTTCCAAGTCCAAAATTGGCTGCGATTGAAGTTGGCTGACGGACAAGCGTTGAAGCAGAGCCAAGTAAGGCTGATTGAGAAAACTTCTGACGAGCTACATCGATTGTCCTGGCAACAGCGCTCCCTAATTTACCCTTAAAAACAGCTTCATCAACAACATGTTTTTTGCCAAGAACGTATAAATTTCTTAATTCAGTAAGATTCTTATGCATGTTTGTACCGGCCCACACTCTCGCTGCATCAATCTGACGAATGAGATCTTGCCGGAATATACGTTTCGCTGCCGGATCCATGTACGCCAATGCACCTTCAATCGCTCCCAAGTTTTCATCGGCAACGCCTTTCCGTTTCTTCTCAAACCCTGCAAAAGTTTTTAACGCTTCAGCCTCTTTCTGTGCATTCGGAACATAATAACCTTCCTTGTCCACCATCGCCTGTTGCTCTTCCGGTGTAAGTGTAGCCCATTGCTTAAAGCGACTTAGAATCCCTTCCATTTGTCTTGGGTGATGAACGTAATTTTCTTTAATGTTAATCAACGGAAGATTATTTGCCTTCTGGCCAACGTTTATTTCTCTTATTGTATCAGCAAAGAAATCACTTATTACAGACGCCGCATTCTTAACCTTCTCCTTATCTGTAGGACTTAACGCAAGGAACTCTTTATGTGAATCATTAATGGATCCTTCAATATATTTTCTGGTGAGAACATCAAGCGGCGAAGAAGTTTCTATTCCAAGGGATGAAAGAATCTTTGTGTTTAAGTTCTTGAAAATATTCTCAGAGACTTCGGCCTGCTGAAATTGCCGTGTGATCTGCTCAAGAGGGTTATTAAATCCAAATTGTCTTCGTGTCTGTCTAATAAAACTTTCAGGATTAATGAAGCTCCCCAGATTCACTTCGTGGCCGGACATGTTCAGCCCGTGCAGAAAGTTTGAGAGTTCAGTATTATTCTTTAAAAGGTAAGGCGTCCCCTTGAATCCATACTTCTCAAAGAAAGCCTGCGTTGACATTTTCTCACCAACTTCTGTAAGTATTTCTCTGTTTGGAAGATAAGCATTGCCTGCAATTTCTTTTGCCTTGGCAAGTTGATCCGGATCGCTGCCGCTCAGCTTTACTTCAATCTCTTTTATCTTACGCACTCTGTCAGCGATGTTCTTGTAAGCACTTTGAAGTGCCGCAACATCTTTTAATTTTTCCTCGTCGCCAAACTTAGCGAGATCTTCTTTAGACATACCACTATAAAAGCGTTTTACATTCGGATCACTAGCTGATTTTTTAAGCATCTGCAACTTTGCATAAGAATCTTTTAACTCCATTTCGTAAGCATTCTTTTTTATATTCGCAATTGTGATATCCTGAAGCTCGGGCGGGATATGAAGGAAATTATCCGACAGGCTGCCTCCTCCGGTTTGAAATGATGCTGCCATGGTGTTAAAGATTGATCGGTTCAGAGGAATCATTGAACGGGCAAGCTGATCCAGGTCGTTAAAATGAGATAAATCTGAAAGGTTAAACTTGTCATTAGCAATCATCTTGAAGTTCTTTTCAAGTGAGTCGGCAACCAATATCTCAACCTGCTTGGAATTCATGGTCGGGTTGAAATTCTCCATCTTGAAAATATCTTTATCAGTGAATTTTAATGGCTTAACAGTCTTCGGAGCTTCTTCAGCCACTACCTTCCCCAGATCAGAAACTGTTTTTTTGGCACCATAAGGAAGTATTTTCCCCTGTTTAATCTGTTCTTTGATTGCCGCAAGTTCCTGCTGCACAGTCGGGTTAGTCCCTAAAGGGTCTTTCATGCGTGTCTCGTAGAAACTTGTTATGAGATTATCCCCACCTTCAAGATTAGCAAACTTCTTGTTTGAAGCCTGTAGCCGAGATGCCATATATGCCGCAGTGGAATTCGCATCCAATTTCAAAGGTCCAGTAATAAGGGTTTGCAGATCCTTCGAATCTCGCATCAACATATTATACTTTGTCTGAACAGTACTTATCGCTCCGGCATAGTCACCGCGCTCAAGTAACGCTTTCAAGTTTGGATTTGTATCCTTTAATGAACTCAACGGATTATTAGGATCATCAAACGCAGCCTTTGCTATGTCTTCAAACATTGTCTTGTTGTAGCCGGAAAGAATATCCGGATTAGCCAGTATCTCTTCAGGGAATGCGTTGAATTGGGGATTAAGTTTCTTGATTTTGGAGATTGCATTTAAGGCTTTGATCTGCTCGGAGGAATATCCACCAGGGAGATTGGCATCTTTATTTGCCTTTGATACAAAATTAGCAAGTCCATCTCCTCCCATTTCTTTTATGCTATTGAGAATCTTAATATTGACAGGATCGCTTCCTATGACAGCCCCTGCCTTTTCATATTGCGCATACCTACCACGAGTCAAAAAACTGCCAGCTCCGTGCATTAACGGTGTTAATGCCGCTCCTGTTGCCGCCCATGTGATTCCTCCTGCGACAGAATCAATCAATACATCTTGGGCATCGTTGCCTTGAGTGGCACTTTTAATGCCTTCGACTCCAGCGCCAAGTAACCCGCCTTCAGTAGCGACCTTTGCCGACTCCAATCCAATGGATTTGGCAGCTGATCTGATAGCGGCACTCTTTAATCCGTGCAGCCTGACGACTGCTCCGAGAGCGTCTTCTGTTTTGGCAGCTGCAGACAGCCCCTTTCCTATTTTGTAAGCTGTTTTTGCTGTCTTGGCAGCCTTCGATGCTTCTATCGCTATTTTAGTCAAACCAAAAAGTCCGCCAGTAATCTCTCCAAGCCCTGTTGCAAGCAATGCAAATGTTGGGATGCTGGCCGCAAATGATACGGCTCCTCCGATCACCTTCTCACCAATATTTCTTCCGCTCATTTCACCGCCTACAATCCCAAGAGTTGCGCCTTCTTTGATCTGTTGCCATAAATACTCTCCCCAGCTAAAAGCCTTGTCAGCCGCAAGATCAAGACTTTGATCTGATATTCCTATCTCTTGCAAAACTTTAGATGGAGCTTCTTTTGGCGTTTGCTCAGCTGCCAATCTTGTCAAATAATCATCAAATGATTCTTCTTTTGCTCCAGCGCCCGCATAGGCTACTCCTCCTGAGATTTGACTTAATAAAGATGATATGCCAGAAACCCTTTTTTTAGCTTCATTAAATTTATTTGCCGGTCGTTCCCAATTAATAGTCACCCAGTGACTTGCTTCTTCGGGGGAATTAAAAGACTGCTTTAAATATTTCTGCGTGTCAGGTTCTTGATTGATAAAATCAAGCTGTCCCTTCCAGTTAGTTTTCCAATCCGGCACCGCCGCTTCAAGCGCTTTTCTTCTCTCCCCAGTATGTTGTGCAAGCCCAATCCCGCCTTCATTTTGAGGCTTTCCAATTTCATGAATTGAAGGAATCAATCCTGCGGATTCTTTGTTGAAATTATTTAAAAACCCAATGGCATGAACGTGGCTATATCCCAGATTTTTAGTTAAATAATCGTACGCTTCTTGTGGTTGAACAGCGGGAGTTTCTTCAGAAAGTAGTGGTTGTTGTTTTTTTTTAAGATCCTCAGCGAATCCTGCAATGTCAAAATTTTCAAAAGGATTAGGCATGAAATTGAATTTTAAGACTTAAAATTTCCCAGACGTTCCAGAAAATGGTTTCTTTTTCATCTTAGACTTCTCTGCTTTAAACTTATCATAAAGAGCTTTTATATTGTTAGGATTAGAAATTTTATCGATCAAGGCTTGTTTTTCTTCTGAAAGCCCTGCTTTTATTTCATCTACCATAGACTTAAACTCTTCTGGCGTAACCGCCCCCAATGGAACGGCCTGTTCTGCTGGCGCATTAATATCATAAATCCCTGCGTCTGGCCCCCCCGCCCTGATGATCTTGTTACTTGTTTGTGGTGAAGATACGCTATCATAAACAGTGTCTTCAATAGGATTTATATATCCTTTTTCTGGATCACTTAAATATTTTTGCCATTGTTTAAACCCCCCAGCCATCCATTGGCCTAAAATCCTTTCTGTGTGAAAGGCAAGCTTGGTCGGGTTTGAAAGGTAAACATCTCCAGCAACAGACTGAAGATAATTAGATATTTGACCGCGCACAGCATCTGAAGCCAATTTGTAAATTGCATCCTGTTGTTGCGGGTCGAATTTTGTTTTACCAAAACCAAGAAAACCTCCAACGCCTGAAGATATCTTAGATGCTATCTGATTTGATAGTGGCTCATCAGATTCTGTGTCTATGTCAATAACTCCAATTTCCTTTCCCTCTGGAGTTTTTAACGGCACTTTGATTGATTTAAGATTTTTAAGAGATGTTACCAACCCGTTTCCAGAAACTGAATATTTATATTCTTTTGGTTTTTCACCCGCGGGAATGCCTCTTTCAATTTTAGCGTCTAAAGCGCCAGCCTCTTGATATTTTGCTTGATTATATTTTACAAAATTATATTTCGCTAATGTTTCATTCAATAATGAACGCGCACCTTCGTTACCGATTGATTCTCTAGCAAGCCATCCAATTGATTCCTCAGCGCTTTGCCCGAGGAATGATGCTATTTGAGCGGGTGTCATTTGTCCGCCTTCAATGCCAAGAGAAGCAACTTTCCCAACAGACGTGCCCCCCAACGGGGATTCTTTAACTTGTTCTGCAATCAATCTATTATATTGTTTCTTTTTTTCTTCTTCCGATAGCCCAAGTTTTTCGGCCCCGTAGTTATGGATTGACGCTCCAAGATTGCCTACTGATTGATTAAAAAGACTGACCGATTCTGTAATATCACTCATGATAATCTCCTTTAGCCAGCCACACTGCCAGCCCATGGATTGTAAGCATTTGCCTTGGCAGTCTGAGCCAATCCAATTCCAGATGCGGCGTTTATTCCTCCAGTAGCAAGTCCTGCCGCAGCACTTACTCCTGATAATATTGAACTAAACAAAGATGGGGTGCTTGTCTGTGTATTTTTTGATTTGTTTGTAGCTTCTGCAAATGTTCTTTGCTTCTCAATATCCAAAGCATGTGACGCAGGCCCAAGAATCCCTTGAGTCAAGCCAATTTGACCGGCGAGTTTGGCGTCCTGGAAACCTAGCCCGCTCTGTCCTGCGGCTAAAATCTCTGGAAGGTTCCCCTGTCCAGTGGCTTGCAGCTGCCCTTGTCTTTGCTGCTCAAGCTGTATTAATGCATCTCCACGAACGCCTGTAATAGCCTCCTTTTTCGCTCCAAAAGATTCAGCCAGCCCAATTCCAATACTAGAAACATTCTCTCTCTTCGCTCCTTGGTTTTCCGCGAGCTGCACCCTTGCAAGTGAAATTGATTTTTTCCCAGCCTCTGTTTCGCCTACAATCCCAAGAGCTTTATTTTGAAAGTCCTCGGCCAATCCAAGCTCAATACTCTTAAGCGCGCTTGCTTTCATCGCAAGAGCCTGATTCTTTTCAGCCATTGATCCAGGAGGAAGACCAAGCAAGGCGGCCTGTCTTGCTGTTTGCTGGTCAATCTGCTTTGACATTAAATCAAATTCAAATCTGGCCTTGTCGTTTGCGCTTGTATTTACTTTCTCAAGAACTCCAAGCAGAGTGTCCCCCGACTTCTCAACCTGAATTTGAGCCGCTTGTAGCGCATCTGAAATGTCATATCCTGATCTATCAATTTCAAATGAGAGCTTATTTATGGCTTCACCAACATTAGTATTTGTTCTTGCTGCCTCCGCGAAAAGATCATCCGTTGTTTTTAATATGACATCCTTAATAGGCCCAACGAATGTATCAATTTGTTGCTTTTGCTGATCTGTATAAGAAAAATCACCAGAAACAAATTTCTTAAGGCTCTTCAAATAGTTTGAGTTAACATCCGCAAGAGTTTGCGCTTGACTTAATTCTTCCTGCTTTATTTGACTTCTTGCCGTTGCCACTTCTGGCGACCCTTCCCCATACTTTGAAATAGCATCAAGCACCCTTGCATCTTCCCTCTTTTTAAGAGTGTAATCTGTGTAAGTTACCTTGCCAAGCCCGTCCAATTCCTTCTGCGCCTTATCAATTTTCTTCATTAAATCTTTTTTCTCAGCCTCTACACTTGATTGCCCCCGTTCCTTTTCGATTCCAAACCTGCCCCCTCCAGGCATAAATACAGGCCTTTTTGGTGTCTTTCCTTCTTTGGCATAAATCTCATCAAGCCTTCTTTGGTAATCCTTTATTTGAGCATCAAGGGTTGTCCCTCTCGCCTGATCTGCATACTCAGTCTTTTCTGTCGGGATAGGATCATATCCTCCTTGATCTAGAGTCTGCATAAAAAGATTCTGGAAAATGGAATCCCATTCGCGCCCTTCGGCTGACAACGGAGCTGTTTTAGATTTTGACTTTGATTCGCTTGTTTGTTCAGAGCTGAAATATCCCATAAATTTACTCCTTTACAAATCCATCCATACCTCTTGACTGCAATCTCTTAAGGTAATATCCTCGACATTTAATCGAGATTTTTCTCGCGTGATTTTTCCCACCTACAAGCCATGCCACCAAGACATCAATTTCGTTACAAAAGTCTCTGATAAACCATGCGCATGTTCCCTTGATTTTGTCAGGATTCCCTTTCCATATCTCGGAATCCTTCCAAGCATTCCAAGCCAAGAATATGAAGCTTTCAAGAGCCGCTCTATTTTCCATGTAGAAAGAGTTTCTACTGAGCTCAAATGAGAGCGCCCCAAATACTTCGTCGATTGTTTCTTTTTTAGCTTCTGCATCTTGATCCCAAAGATCGTCCCATACCCTAAAAACCTTACTCATTGTCACCAGGTATGCATACGCTTCTCCATTCCCATTCGATACTTCCTGTAATAAATTATCGTACTCCTGCTCTTCTGGAGTCATCCTTTTCTTTTCCTTCCAGCTGCCGCCATCGCCTGAAATTTTTCCTTTGAATATATTTTTCGCCCAATCCAAGCAGCTAATGCTTTAGGATTAGATGCCCCCTTAGCCGCCAGTTTTCTCGTTAAAGATTTAAATCTTGCACCGGATCCCAGTTTAGGCTTCGCCATACGCACCTTCTTTAATTTTGTCGTTCCAAAAAAATCAGGAAAATTTGATCTTAATTGAGTCATTTAATCAATATTATTGTTGGCATCCATGCTGCAGTTACAAATCCCAACACTCTCAAAGTCATATCAACTTTAAATGCCTTCCATTCTTGCTGATTAACCCTCTTATGCGCGTCAAGAATAACTTCTTTCACAATCACATGAACTATAAAAAATAAAACTATCCCAAGGCCGAACCACTTTGAAAAAATCATGAGAACTGAAAACCAACCAGTCACAATTTGACCAGTCCAAAAATGGCTAACCCCGTCGGCAGGTTCATCCTGTCCTTTATAATATTCCCCCACATAAGGTATTTTCTTAAGCAGGATAATTGCCATTGACAATAATGATGTTTGGCCTAGTTTCATTGAGTTCCTATTGCTATTATATGCCAATATCTTGCTCCAGTATCTGCCGCAGTATGTAAATTTCCCCCATTGAAAGAAAAATTTATACTCCCAACAGCTTGATTATAAACATAAGTATTATTAGAAGTAGTAATTGTAGTAAAATTACCAGCTTGAACATGTACTACATAATTCGTTGAAGAAAAATCAGTAGCCCAAGTTATTGTAGCAACTGTTGCGGGGGCAGCACCACCCCCGTCGGTGGTTACTGATGTAACATTATAAGAATCATCAACAATAACACCAAGATAATTTCCGCCAGCAGCAAGAGTATGAAATTTAACCCATCCCTTAACAAACCCATTCCTATTCCCATAATTCGCAGTAGGGGGGTCAACATCACCCAGAAGAAGTTCGCCTGAAGTATTAAATGTAGAATTGGTGTGAATTACCGCAGTTGTCGCCGTGGTTCTTAAGGCAAGAACACCACCAGTGTAGCGGTCTAATACGTTGGCTCCGCTTTCAACGTCGTAGGTGTCGCCACCACTATCGTAATAAGCTCTTTGTGTCGCGTCGATTATTAAAGGTAAACTATCAAGAAAAAAAGCAGTTGAATTAACGTGAAACCTCTGTGTGCCGCCGGTTGATGCGCTTATCGTATTTGCGGCCCCTAGAAAGAACCCAGTATCTGTATCATTAAATCGTAATGATGGAGTCCCTGCGCTGCCTGTTGCATCAATAAAAATCCCGCTTGAACTTGCTCGAAAAGAATTTGCTCCTGCAACCGAAATCCCTAATTCATTAGCGGCAACACGATAAATACCTGTATCTGTATCACCTGAAAATGTTATTGATGGCAGCGCTGCCGAGCCAGACTGTACGGCCAAAACTCTATTAATCAATACAGTTCCTGTGTCTATATCAATAGATGATGAACCTCCATTGACTAAGCTAAACCCATTTGCACCCCCTCTAAAAATCCCTGTGTCTGTATCTGACGTGAAAGTTATTGATGGGGCACCTACTGCGCCATCTGCAAAGCCTGCTACTCCTGTTATTGTAGGGTTTGAAAGATTAGAAAATGTTTTGGCTCCATTTACAGTCTGCGCACCTTCAGTTATTACAAAATTTCCACTTACATCAGGAAATGTAAATGTTCGATTTGCTGTTAACGCAGAAGTTGAAAGAGTGGCTGAGTTCCCATCTGTGTTTATTGTAAAATTATCAGATGTCGTTCCTGTGATTGGAGTCCCTCCGGCCGCCAAAAGATTGATTTGTTCTTGAAGGGATTGTGAAAGGTTATTATTCCCATCATTATCGAATTCATATCCCGTTGCAAAACAATCCCTAATTAGTTGAGTCAAGTTCAAATTGACAGTTGCTAATGCTGCTTCAGTCGGCTTGCGCCAATCATCAAGATTTTTTTCATACAATATTTTGCTATTTTTGTATTTTTTTGGAAGTTTTGGATCAATTAAACTCATAAATTTACCATACTTTTATAGCTGAAAAAAAAGTTGTCCTCTCGCCAGCGTTAACATCCAAATTTCCACCAGTATCCTGAAACACTTTAATTTCAAAAAAATCATTTACAGAACATGAGTCATGGCAATTTATTTGAACAGTGCTTGTAACGGCGGCATCTGGTGCAAATTCTATCGCCGTGGCTATTTTGCTTCCATTCTTATAAATATAAACATCTCTACGCCCAACTGCGCTCGCAGCAAAATTAACCTGCCCGTGAAAAATATAAATTCCAGAGCCTCCTGTAGGAATCGTTATACGAGACGGATTTACTGTATTGTCATGCATACTTCCAACATCATAAGTTTCTGCCGCATAATTAAGTGCCGTAATAGCCGCCGTCGGTATCACTTGAGCTACCGGATTTACATAAGCGCGGGATCTCATTTGACCGCTTGATGTAAATGTTGATGTAGATGTTACTGGTGAAGAGAATGCAGTTGATCCTGAAAAAGTCCAACTGCCTGTTACTGTTTCATTTTCAGCAAGTTGCCCTACAAGATCAATCAATGGAGTGGCGACGCTCTGTAACCCATCATTGTTATAATCATAAGTATTCCCAAAAACATCCAGCCCAATTTGGGTAAAATTTAATTTTGTATATGTGTCAAATTGAGTTTTGACACTAGCCGCAAGAGCATTTAATTGCGATTGCCGCAAAATCCTAAATGCTAAATAATTTTCAGTTGGTGTGAAAGCTGGTATTGTCATGCCGATACCTCCCCTATAGTCTTTTGAACTCTGTCAACATCAATAAGCACGCCTAACAATTCAAAATCTTCATCTTCGTCAGAATTTGGAGATGGAGTGCATTCTATCAATAATGAATATAACATTCCGTATCCTCTAATTATTCTCTTATCAATTTTTACTTGAGGCAAACCTCCAAGTACAGATTGCCCTGTTATGAAATCAACTCCAAGCAGATCTCCATCTTCGTTTGATTGCATAGAAAATTCAAGAGTATCTATTGTCCTTGAATTTATTTTGTAAGAAATAGTAAATTTTCCCGTTGCTTGAGGTACAAAAATCGGTGCAATCGCCTGGAAACTAAACCTGTCATCAGGACTTCCATCTGGAGCAATGATACCACTTTGGATATAAAGGGAGTAGTCTTTTCCGTAATCCTTTTTAACGTTTTTATCAATAAATCCAAAATCTCCAACATCTGAACATACCATTGTTTTTGGTCTTTTTTCGGTAAAATCAAGATATTTGAATATTGCCGTTTGATTATAATCTCTCCAGCGATACCATTTTCCGGCTAGAATGCTATACCCCCAAGCATCGCTGGGTAAATTTCTACCGGAAGGTGGAAAAACAAGAAGATATGAATTTAATTCAATGTCATAAGTTGCCTGTATATATTTAGATCTTGAGAAATTCACATCATCAATCCATGAGGGTTGTATTACATTAGACAGGAAATTGCTTTCAATCCCAGCCACTTTATCAGTGCTTTGAAATATGTGAACGCCACGATCTGATGTAAAAAATATATTCCCTTCAATGGCGACAGCTGCATTATGCGAATTACAACCAACGCCATCTACTATTTTTGATTGAGTATAAAAAAAGGCTGTTCCGTTAAAAGTAATTGGTGTGATTTTATAAATGGAATACCGCTTCGCCACATATAAGCTCCCGAAAAAAGGAGGAAATATCGCAGTTATGCCATCCGGATCACCATCGCTAACATCCAGATCGACTGCTCCTGCATCAGCATTTAAAAAATCAGTTGGGTCTCCGGTGACACTATGCAGCAATCTTCCAGGGTTGCCAGGATCTGGAATCCATAATTTGTTAAGCCAAATCCTCCCAAATGGAGCTTTCGGCATCCCCGATGCCGGAACGTCGGCTATGAGATCAAATATAGTTCCTGAGCCAGTCCATGCCTTCGGAGAAGTTATCCCATCTGAAAAGAAAATTCCAAGGAAGCCTTGAAATGTCACAAAAGTTACAGTGGCCTCGCTTGGCAAAACATTAGCCCCTGTAATGTCATCAACTTGTCCAAGTAAGTTTGCGGCATAAATTCTTCCATTCTGAAAATAAACAATCTTTTGGACCCCGAGTCGCCAATAATCCACTCCTCCTAAAACAGGCTCATTTCCTGCCGGTCTATTAGTGAATGCTGGAGATATCCCAGGACGTTTCTTTTTTGTTGAATATGTAGTATAGATAATGTTGTCTGAATCGACAACATCAGTCGGTGATATTAAAAGAGGATGGCGAGTAGAGTCCTGCTGCCCATCATAAGGATAAATCTTTTGCTGTAATATTGCCTCTGGCATATCATTTTAATACTCAGCCCTTCTTGAAATCCTGAATATTTCATCATCTCTATTACGAAAATGCTCTCTTTGATATCTGTCCTTACGAATAATAACTTTTGGCTTAATGTCTGTTTTGTGATGTTCCGCTCTCATTTCCTTAAGCATTTTTGTTGCTATCGCAAACTCTCTATCAGCTAAAGTTCCGGAATTATTAGAAGCGTGCCATACTCCAAGAGCATGATGAATAAGTATCCATCTATCATCCACTGGCATGATTGGCTTTTGATCCAACTCCATAAGAGGCTCAACCTGAATTGAATAATTTAAGTGAATTAATCTTGTCGTGTCGGGCTCTATTGGAAAAATTCTCAAGCGACTTACATCTTCGTCGGCTTCACCTCCAAGAAAATCATAATCTAAAACCTGAACATCAAGGGGTGGCAATGTTTCTGTGTTTATCATCCCATCACGATTATAATAAGCAGGAGTCCCCCGCCAATTTGGATTTGTTGAAAGAATCCTATTAAATTCCAAAACATTCATCTCTTCAAGTTCGCCAGCGGAGCCACCAAATGCGCTGTAACTATTATCTATATAAACTTGAGTGATAGTGTCGCAGTCAGGCGGTAATGGAAATTCATATTGATACATCTTATACGTTGCTAATGCATTTGTTGTCCCAGCATAAGATGATGATAAAAGAGCGGAGTTATTGGCTGTGTTAATTCCTATTATTCGATATAATTCAGAAGTCCCAGTAACTTGAAATGATCTCCCTCTATGCGTCGCATCAAGTGTTAGTCCTGTAAATACAACCTCGCGGCTCCCAAAAGTTACACTTGCCGTTCCAGTAGTTATTGCCAATCCAAAAATAAAATCCCTGTCGAATTTTCTCCATGTCCAGTTTCTTTCAGTGCAAATTTTTATGTAAAATTCATTAATAGCGCCTTTGATAAAATTTTTATCAGCATCCTGAACAGTCCCAGCAATTCTGGCTCTGTTTTCTACAATAGAAATTACATCTCCAAACGTATCTACTTTTATTGACGTTGTGTCTGCTGGCATATTATTCTATTTCAAAATGCGGAAATTCCCTTTTTTGACTTTTCCAATTTCCGCCCCACTTCAACCCAAGTTCAGTCCCAGTCTTCCCGACTATTTCCCATGAAGGATCGCTAATATCCCAAACACATTTTCCATTTTTTATTATAGCAATATCAAATGCTTTTGATGGCATTAAATTATGCTTTGATTGCCCCGCTTTAGCCCATGTAACAATTCTACCTGATTTTGTTCTACCTTGAGCATATAATTCATTTTGTTCTGCTCCTGATCTGTAAGTGCATGTAATTATTACATCTATCCCCTTGCTTAATGAAAATTCATAAAGTTTGCGCCATAAATTAAGTAAATTAGGATCGAGAAGTTTTGTATCCCTACTTGCCATTATTAAATTTTATTAATTATATAAACAAATATCCCGCTGACGATAGTAAATAACCAGATAATCAATGACGCCGCTACAGATCTATAAATTCCGCTAATCTTATCATTGAATTTTTCAATAATAAGACTATCTGAATTCTGTCTAGCTACAACTTCTTCGTGAAGTACTTTATTTAAGGCGTCAAATTTTTCACTCATTAAATGGAAAGACTCTTTAAACTCATTAGAATGCCCCAATAAACGATTAATAGAGCTTTTTACACTCATAATCTCTTCAATAGTTTCAATGTCTAACCCCTTGCTTTCTGTCATAAAATTATAAAAAATAGATTGTCTTGAATTAAAAAATTAAAAAAATGACATCGCTGCCAAGATGTCATTTATAGTAAAAAACTTTAAATGACCGTTTAAGCCACCTCATACCAACCCTGAGTTCCTCCAATTTCCATCAGCCTTAATGTCAATGTATCGTTTGGAGCGGCTACAAAATCAACCGCGCCAGAAAGATAAATCTTTGCTGTCCCCGCTCCTCCCGCTGTGTTGTGCTTGATTGTCGGCGTGCCAGAGAACCCTAGAGTAACTAAAGAGCCATTCTGCCATGTCGCCGTAGTAATCGCGTTTACTTGAACATTTCCTGTGATCTCAAAAGTGTTTCCATCACTGCCAAGAGTCAAATCATTTGCACTGGCAACATCGGCTCCTTGAGATTGTAATAATCTTCCTGTCAAAGCCACATTGCCAGAAACATCTAGCGGATGGCTTGGTGTCAAATCTCCAATCCCGACATTCCCGCCCATAATGGCCATCGAATTAACTTGAGAAAGAGTTCGAACCGTATCATCAAGATTTATTCCAAAACAATAATTCCCGCTTACCGTCAGATTTTTTCCGCCGATAGACGTGGCGTATTGCCCGCTGGCTGTATTGCTCGTGCCTATTGCAATGGCTCCTGTTGCGCTGGAAAGGTTTGATGTCCCGATGGCAATGGCAGAGTTACTTCCAGTTCCGCTTGCGGTATTGCTGAACCCAATGGCCATTGCATAAGAATTGGTATCGACAACATTTGCCCTTCCGAAAGCATATCCATCAACCACACTGACATTATTTTGCTCTCCGATTGCAACGCCGTATTGGGCTGAAGTGATATTCGCATACCCTAACGAAACGGAATCATCCCCTGCGGATTGAGAGTTTTGGCCTAGAGATATGGAATATGAGCCTATATTTGCATCATCCCATTGAGCCCCTGAAACCTTTCCTGCTCTTAAGGCAGACTTTGCGGGAACCCACATAAAACGAACGCCTGCACCAGAGACAGGTGTCGCACCTGTAGTCCCAGCCGACAAAATACTTCCTGTTACATCTAAAGTTGCATCTGGCGCCGCAGAAGCCCCAACTCTTAAACTCCCTGCCACATAACTGTTCCCTGTCCCTATAGCCGCCGTCCATTGAGTAGTGCCAGCACCAGGAGGGTCAACCAATAACCCATAAGTCGTCGTCCCTGCCCCAGCTCCCCCAATAATAGGAGCGGCATATACAGCGGCCCCGCTGGTTAGAGTTCCACCGCCGAGGCTTAATTCGCTCCAACTGCCTGCGGCAAAGCTGGTTGTTCCATTCGCGTTACTCCACCTTGAAATCGAACCAGCCGCCCTTGTTGCGCTTATTGTAGACCCTGCTTTATTGTTTGTTCCTACAAAAATACCTGCCGCGTAGGTTGGAGAGGTATAAGTGACGGCACCACCGCCTGAGTTATCTACAGTATAAAAAGCCCCGCCATATGAAGCGGTTGAATTTCCAGCCGCATTTGCGTTAACGGTCGTTTGGTTGGCAAACCTCAATCCTGAGGTAATCGTTGTCGCATCAATAAGATAAAACCTTGCCGCTGTTGCTCCCGCAATAGTCCCCAAGCGCAGAATCTTGTTTGTATTGTCCCACTGAAATGCCGAGTCTCCGGCAATGGTATCGGCAGCAAAGCCAAAAGCTATTTGACCAGAAGATATACTCCCGTTTATCAACCCAGCTCCACCAAAATTTAATTCACTTGTCAACGAATCGCTCATTATCGCCCCCTTGCCAGCCTAAGAGATAAGGCGTTTATTGCATTGGTTGTCAATCTGCGAATTCTCAGTCTTTCAATCATAATATCTGTGTCGAAAAACCATACTCCTGAAGCTGTATGAGTCGCGGCGCCTGTAAGAATAAGAGTTACGTCTCTCCATTGAGCTGAAGTTGGATCTGTAACTTTACGGCCCCATTCTGACGTAGAATCTTCAAGCTGATATTTAGTTACCCCTGAAGTCGTTGCCCCAGTAGCTGAAGATAGGGTCATAACCCCTGTAGCCCCTGTATAAGCAGTCACAGTTCTTGTAAGCCCAACATTGGATGGAGTTGTATTGTCTTGAATGATTCTTACTTGAATGCCAATTAAATCGGTATCAGATGGGAAGGTTGCGGTTAATCCAGAGTCTGTAATTTGCGTCCCTCCTGCACTTGTAGCTGTAGCCAAACCCTTTAATGTCGTGCCTTGAGCCTCTTGTCTTGACAAGCCAAGATTACACATCTCAACAGTTAGAGTTGTTGCTGTAATGATATGTTCAAGAGAAAGATGCTTCATCCCATCTCTTGCAAGATTTATATATGTAAAGGAAGTGTTTGCGTCTCCTAAATCACCTGACGCAACATTTGTGATTAGTCCGTCGATTATAGCAGACTCTCTGCTATATATTGATGCTCCCATGGGAACCTCCATTTCTCCCCGTATGGGGGTTAGGGAGGTTTATTAGGTTTCTATTTCCGATTAGAACGGAACCCCGATTAAATTTTAAAGGCCAGAAACATGATATCTAAACGCAACTTTTATTCTCAATAGGCCATTTCCTAGCGTTAACTCATTAGCCCCAATATTATGAATGACAATCGAAGCCCCGTTAGCATTGGCTCCTGTAGAAATTAATGCGGATGCCTTGCCTACGACTTGAACTGTATCTGCACCTTGATCTAAAAACCCAGTTGTTTCAACAACCTCAGAAACTAAATCGCCAGTTCCATTATTAAATCTAAACTGAAGATCATCACCGCCCGCCGTGATCGTATAAGCAGTTCCGCCAAAATCATAAATTAATTCAGCTGAAATAAATTCAGGAATTGAACCAGCAACCGCCGGAACAACCTCAAGTGGCGTCGCCCTTAATGCCAATACCTGAGCCGCTGACAAGTCCCTTGTTGCATATTGAATTGTGCTTGGAGCTAACATCGAAGAAAGAACTTTTGCAGCTCCAATTGCCGTCACGCCTGCGTTGCTTATTGTGACATCTCCAGTCACCGCTGTAGAAGTCGCCACATTGGCGGCGGATCCAACAAGAATATTTGCACTTGTTAATGCCGCCAGCTTTGAAAATGCAATCCCAGCCGATGCCGATACTTTAGCATCTGTTATTGCGCTATTTGCAATTGTAACAACTCCTGCATTGGTCATGGTTACATCTGAACTTAATGCTACAGATGTTATTGTTGTCCCGTTTCCAACAAGCACTTGCGTGTTTGTTTTTGCATCTAATGCTGTGGCGACGCCAGTTGCCGACCCTACAAGAATACTACCTTCTGCTAGAGTTATTTCTCCCGCCGAGATTGCTCCAACAAGATTCCATACAGGCGCTGCTGTAGTTCCTGTATTCTCATAAAGAGACTGATTTCCAGTGCCAGAATCCGTCCTAATAATCAAACAGCCATGAGCAAAAAGGCCCGCTGTGCCAGGAGGCGCTCCGGTGCATTTTGCAAAAATAGCAAGATTGTTTCCGTCAGTTAAAGCTACTGAAACTGCCGAATTCTCTGCGGACACATTAAAAAAATTGCTGCCGGATTCTGTTGTCATGGCCTTCTCCTGTTAATTTATCAAGCTCCTGGATTGCCACAAACTCCGCGCCATGTATCATATCCCTGATCAAAACGGCAATCAGCGATGATCTCATGAGCGAAAGAATATTTATCATAATCGGTAGTCACTTCCATGGGCTGACGATCACGAAATTTAAGATTGTGATCCATTTTACTGGCAAGTATAAACCATGCAGTGTCACTTTCAAGATATTGCCAACAATCCCCAGGCACTACATTCAATACACCATATAAAGTATTGATTGTATTGTTTGCGTTGTTAGGATTGTGACTTGATTTAATAATCTCAAGAGCTGTGTCTTGTAAGGCTTGAGGAACCAAAAGAGTGTTCATCATATACTTCACTCTTTGCCCCTGCTCATTCACGGTATTCTGCATGATATTGCGCAATTCTTTAAACGAAGTTGTCGAAAGAACAGATGCGGCAGCCGGTCGATTTGCTCCAACAGCACCTCCGCCGTTCTCAAGCGGATGAACAGCTGAGAAAAGGGGAACCCCATCAGGCCCGTTAACTGTAAATCCGTCATCAAAAACTTGAGCGGCCTTAAGTTCCCGAATTTCATACATGCCTTTTGCAAATGAATCGGTTGCTCGCTTAATCATGTTGATTTTCCCGTCACGTACCATCTCTTTTGTAATTCGATACCCAGTAGCATACGATAAGGCGGTATAGGTTTTATCAAACCCTGGGAACATCGTCTGAAAAGATACAGGCTGCCCCTCTTGCTTCAAAGAAGGATTCCTTAAGCCTGAAAATGTAGTAGACTGATCGATCTCCCTATCCATCGGCTCTTCATTAAAGATGAAAGGAATCATCGAAGGATAACTTTCCTTCTTAACAGTAATTACAGCCCCTAATTCCGGCAGTTTTGTTGTCCCAAAAAAATCAGGAAAATTACTTTGCAGTTGAGTGGTCATGATATTCCCCTTTTAAAGTTAAAATTAAATTCCTGTGCCGCCGCCACGGTATGCGCATTCATTGAAAACGCAATCAACCAAAACATTCGCTCCAAGAGCGTTCCCTTCTTCTGACTGAACATCAGAAACCCTTTCAATCAAAATTGGAAGAGTGGCTGTTGTCGCCTGTGTAGAACCATCAATTTCATAAACTGAACGCCCATTAACAGGCGCTCCAGCGATAAAATCATAATTAAGGCCAATGTCAGTTTGAGCGTTTACAGTCGCATCATCTACCTGCATCTGAAAAACAACATTGTTTGCGGGATGAACAGCAATCGTTCCGCCTACGTTTGCAGCCTTTGCCTCTTGCGCAATCCCAACAATTTGTCGGCTTGAAGCAACTGCTTGCCAGACAAAACCATCTGCCCTGCGCTCTAAAATATCACCAACGCCAATAGCGGTATTTGTAGATGCTAAATCGAAATATTCAACACCGCCAGGCCCGCCGTTTTTGCTACGAATAACTATTGCTCCACGAGGGAAATCTACATTTGCCATAATGTTCTCCTTTTATTGACTCTGCTGAGCCGGAATCCTTATAGTTTCTTTTGTTTCTTTTCCATGAGGATGAAATCCTACCATGGCATCATTTTTAGTGATCACATCAGTCACATCACGCCCTTCACGGGCAACCATTTTTTCCATTTCTCGCTCAAGATATTCCTCCATAGGAAGATAAGCTAAAACCATCTCATTTCTGTGAATAAAATTATCAGAAGCCACCCCAAAATTTTCTTTCTGCATTGACTCCTTATCTTCGTTTGCCCTGTAAAGCTTGTACCCCTCCTCATGCCACATGCCATTCATCTGTAACTTATTCATATTAATCCATACAAAATGCTTGTCTGGATTAGACTTTAAAATACTTTCATCAATGCTTAATAATTGCTTTCGGCTATAATGATTCTTAAGTAGTTCTAGTTTTTTCTCTGCACTTAATTTATCAAAAGCAAGTTTTATTGGATTGTCAAAACTTTGAACTGCCCTGCGGTTTATGCGTATATTTTGATTTGTCTGAGTAGGAATTGACATTGTTTTCCATAGATTGATGTTAAATGTAAAAAAAAGCAAGAACTATTTGTAGCGTCATGTGATGTAGTGCATTATATGGTCAATAAAGAAAAATATGGATACCTTGAAAGTAAGGGGCGCGACCAATGGACTATTACCTCTAGTGGTGAAAACAAAATTATAGAGAAGCTGGAAGAGAAGGTAGTGTCTCAGTTTGATTTCTTATCCAATAAGCCCGCAATTTCTTCAAGCCCCCAAACGTGGCCCGAAACCCCCGCTTCCATCGCAGGGGTGACTTTCAGGGCCTTATGGACCCGTCCGAAGTTATAATACATGAAATGAAGGGCGATAGCCGCTTCGTGGCTCTCAAGCTTCTTTGAGAAAGCATTGGTTAGCCGCGTAAACCGTCAACAAGAATGCCGATGATTTGGGTGCGTTTGTGAATGGGCAATCGGTTCGTGCCCATTAAGGTATGATTTTATACTTGATCGGTTAAGCAAAAAGTTCATTTTGACTTTTCTTCTGTCCCCTCTTTGCTTTTTCTATCTAACCTAATAATATTATTACTATTTTTTTCTTCTCTATCAACTAGGTGTGTAGGGATAGAAGCATGTTTAGAAGCTATATGTTGTTGCCTAACAAGATCACTTACTGAACTACCTTCTAAGGATTTAAATTGTTGAGTTTTAAGATTCTTCATTATTTTGCGCCTCCTTATACGCCTTCCGCAACGATCTGTTATATTTTGGCTTGCTAAGATCTTAACGCTTAGCAGGGCTGTTCATTTCTTTAAATTTCTTATTTACCAAAGAATGATCAACATTAAAAAAATCAGCAAGAGATCTACTGACTTCATTTTGCGGTGCCGATCCAGATCCATCTCCCGCTGGAAGAACTGCATCCCTCGATTTAACGCTCGCCATAGTAAGCGGCTTGATGCCAAGTCTGGCGGCGGCACGTTCAACCGCAATCGCTTCTGCGTCTGGTCCAGCTTTTGCCTGATCACTCATCTCTTGATTGTAAATAATCCTGGCCATCTTAAATAATTCAGATCCCTTGTTGTCTGCATCGGGATAAGTCATCCTAATATTCTGAGTATGATAAACCTTCTTTTCCTTGATGTCAGTTTTTTCGTCAACCTCACTTATAATCTCGCGCTTTAAATCAGGAGCTTTTTTTGCCATTAATTTACCCATTAAGTTAACCATCCCCTTAACCTGATTCTCATCAATGCCAATGGCTTCCATTTCTGATTTAAATTCCTCAACATTAAAATCAACGTTTGTATTGCCTGCCGAAACACTTTTCACCACAGGCTCATCCTTTTTTTCAACTACTCTAGAAGCAAGAACAGTGTCTATAATGTTTTTGTTGGTTTCTTTTACAGATTCAAGGATTTCATTTTTAAAAGAAACAGGATCAAATTTTTGTGTAGGTACTTCTTCTTTTTTTTCTTCAGTCATATAAAACTCCTTTTAATAAGTTTGTTTGGTTTTTTTCTTCATTGATTTTGTAACGCTAAAATTTGATGTGTATGGTTTTGTTATTTTAATGGTGTCCCCGCGTCTCTTTTTGAGTGGATTAAATCCGGACTTGTCTGTCAAGGAGTGCGTCCCCATCGATCCAAAACCGCCCATTTTGGGCATTTTTATTGCAGATGACATTGAACTTATTTTTTTAATTCTCATTTTTCCCCTCCTCCTTTATTTGATTTAAGTATTCAAAATAGACTTTAATCAAAGCCTCTCGTTCGTTTTTAAACCTAAAAAGTCCAGCCTGATACCCTTCATTATATGAAACATCCTCTCCGTAAGTTTTCGCGAAAGAGATTCCAATAGATTGGTTTTCAGATGATTTTTCCTGAAAAGCACTCCTCCTTTTAAAAGCGTGCATTACAGACTCGGCCTGAAGTTCTGCTTCGCATTCAAGATAATATTTAAAATCATCATTATGCATTAATTTGACTATAGCTTCTGCTGCCTTAATCTGCTTCTCTGTCAAATTTATTTTGCGCTTCAATTCGGCATTTTTCTTGGCGTTAAATTGCGCCTGCTTCTTTGCCTCTCCAACTTTTACGTGGTGCGGAACATATTCTTCCGTCGATTTTAATTCTTTCTTCTCGTCTGCCATTGTCATTCTCCTTTGAATGGTGTTTGATTAGGCCCCTGCGGCGCAACTCCTTCTGTAAATTGTGATTCTTGAACCTGTTCATTCTGCGGCTCCGGCTCTTGCCCCCCTTGCAACCCAAGCGTAATAGATTGTTGTGCTCCCGTCGGATTCCCTTGTTGAGATTGAACAGCATTTAATGCCTCAAGAAATTTCTCATGTTTTGCAATCGCCAATTTCAAAATCTCCAAAAATCTTGGATTCAATTGTCCATTCTGCACTTCAATAGCGACTTGATCTGGCTGGTTTAGATACTCCTGATATTTACTGATTTTTGCCTCGTGCTCAGGGTCGGCCATTACAATCTGCGGCATAATCCCTTGTGATATGGCAAACAATTCAGCTCCTAAAGGAAGCGCAGCTTCAGGCCCAGGGCGTTTAATAAATCTTTCAATCCTTTGTTTGCCCATATTCATGAGCATGTCCTTTAAAACCTCATAAATTTCATTAGGCCCAACAACATTGGTTACCATGGCTGCTTTCTGAAATAACATCTGTGACATCTGAATAGACATCTGTAGCTGTGCCTGCCGATTCATATTGCTTGAATTTGCGTATAATCCAAAATGAACCTTACTTCTTAACTCTTCCTTGGTAACATCAAGACGAACGGGCTTCCCTTCATCATTTAATTCTGGTATCCCATCCATTCCAACAACTGAAATTGTAAGTGCCGTAGGCATCCGATCAAGGCAGTCAGCATACAAACCTTCATAAGCTTCAGAAAGAGGTCCGTTAATTCTCTTGTAAAGAACATCATGATTAATATCTGATGCAGCATTCAATGCCTGCACTCCAGCCGCAGATCGTAACGGTCCAATAGCCCCTGAAACTGTTCCACTTGCTTGCGGCCCAAGAGATGTTAACTGGCTTGCCATTTGACTAAGCAAAGCTTGGACTGGAGTACTCCAATTAGGATTAATCGGCCATGTCAATAATCTCACATCCTGATTCGGATCATCTGTCTTGAAAAGCATCCCTGGTGTTATCTGAAACTCTTCAGGATCAAAACTTCCCCCTCCACGATAAACACCCATGGGGGTGTTTGCCAATGTTCCAGCGTCAATCGACTGATTGATCAAAATATCCTGCATTCTGTTTGTGGAATACAAGGTTTCTACAATGCCTCGTCCTGTCGATCTCCTTGGCCTGCGAAACAAATGTCCTAAATGAAGATTAATCTTTCCTGTAGAACTCACACGATCAAGAAATGTCCATCGCGCTAATTGTTTTGATGCCGGATGAACGTAATAAATAATACGATCAGCCATCTCCTTAGCATGTTTCCCTCTTGGGTTAACCGTATCAAACACACAAATAAACTCATAAGAATCTTCCTCGTAAGAGGAATTCAACGTGTTTATTCCTGTTATAGAATCTTTTGCCGTTATCAGCTGAGAATGTTTGGTAGATACCACTGTTCCACCAATCTTATCTGGGCCTCTGTCTAAAATAATATCCACAACCTCTTCATCAAAATATTGAGAGTCCTTAAAGGCTAAAAGTTGATTGCGCGTAAAATAACAAACCCTGATGACCGTTTCATGTCTGTCAAGATCAGTAGAGTCTACCACGTCACCCTTAAATAAAACATTTACAGGGTCAACCGCCTCAAGGGTTGGTCCGTTAAATGCCGTCCTTACCTTCATCTTCTCTATGTAGGGATGAGTTAAAAGATCGTTTGAAATGCTCAAAAATTCATCTTCATCAACATCCTCAGAAAATGCACGCTCAAGATCAACCTTGCGGCTTTTAAAAAATTCATTTTCCTCAACAGCCAAAAATCTACGCTGAACAACATCCCATCCGCGTGCTAGGATCCCCATCCCGTCAGTACAAAGATCCATCGCCCAATCATCAATAGCGTTAAAAATCCCCTTGTGATAATTACAATACCTCATGAGAATATATTTCATGTGGTTGTAAATCTTATTCACACGCAATTCATCCATATCCTCCTGCGGATCAACAAAGAAAGGAATAGGCGCAAAAAATATGCTCTGCATTATTCTTGCGTGCATCTGATTAATATGGATTTCCGTTGTCGGTAAATGAAGATTCGAACTCCCTGCCCAAGCTCCTTTGACTACAGGTGAAATATAATCATCCCAACTCAAATAAAATTCTTCGCGCCTGGAAAGCCAGCTTTGTCTGTCCGCTTGAAATTGAGACAGTTTCTCCAGCGCCCTCTCAACCAGAAAAACAGTATCAACCTCCATGTCTGGTAATCTATAGACTGGATCAACTGGCGATGAAACACTCCCTGTTTTGGCGCCTGATTTCCCTTTTATAGTAATTTTCTTAGCCATTTAGAATTCTCCGGCTTCTGGTAAGCCCTGCCATCGTTATATTGCATGAATCTGGACCCTGGTGTTTGAAAATGAGGTGTTAATGTCTCTATATAACGATTGCAGGCAATAAAATCGTCAAACTTAGGTAGCGGCTTGGAATTATCATGCACTGACTCCGGCCACTGATAATGCAATAATTCATACTTATACTTCACACAATTCTTAAATATATACTCCTTTGGAACCGGCTTGTCATTAACAATATCTTTATCTTTTGAATTACACTGTAAAACAGGTCTGTACAAATCCTTTAACTTCTGAATTGTTGGTAGTAAATTGTCGCGTTTGTCTGCATTGTAAGGCATTATATCCTCGCCTTCCTCACGCAAAATACGACATAATTCATCCTTCATATTCAGTCGCGATCTCATCTCGCGAGTATTTAATGATGTGTCACACACAGACCTCAAAAGCATTGCCCCATTGTCTGTTAGCCTTCGGCGCACAGATGCTATCCTCCTCCCGAATTCCGGTATTCCCTCTGCACAAGAAAGTTCTTCCACAACATACCTATTGTCATCCCTGTCGATGGCCTTCCACAACGCGCAATGATCCTTCTCGGGATGCGGATCTATTCCCTCGTAAATTACATAATCTTCGGTGAGATTAAATGGGTTAATGTCAGATAAATTCGGATCGTAAGTGTCTATTACAAGACCGGAAAGCTTGCTGAAATGCCCATAGTAACGAATTTCCTTCTCATCCTCACTTAACTCATCAACAAACATCTTTAAAGCTTCCTTATCAATATGCGGATTATCTTCAGGCGTCCCTCGAAAACATTTTACGAATGGCTTGGTTCCATTCATGCCTGGAACCCAAAGATCATCGAACACCCAACGCTCAGAAAGAGGTGTCATTGTAAACCACATCCGACCTCCCGTATCAACGCACCCTCGAAGATTCGCAATGTACAATTCTCGCGATGGCGGCTCGTCAAACCCAACATAATCCCAATTGCTGCCCTCGGCTTTCCTCTCCTCCTGATCGTAAGAACCTATACGGGTTAACGAGCCATTCGCCCAGTTAACCCCAGTCAACATGCCCATGTTGTTGTAGGTGTAAGGTTTACTGGAATGTAAATACTGCGGAGGAATCCACTGCTTCAACTTCAAGAATATGTTGTCCATTACCATTGGAAAAGAATCCGCGTAAAGTTTCCCGCGATTAGGAACAGGAATAGGATGAAATGGATGTGTCCCGTTAGCAAGCCATATGCATTCAATAATACTGCAAACAGTTTTTCCCCACCGATTTCCAGTGACAACGCACCTTATCTTCGCATCAGATTTGTGGAATGCCAACTGGCCGCCATCTGGCCCATTGCCATGGGGTTTATAACGTGCTAGCTTCCCGCGCTCCAAAAACGCCTCGTGCTTATCCAGTAACTCCAATAATTTTATCAATTCTTCTTTTGATTGATGTTGCGAAGGCATCGCGCAGATTTACTCGTCTGTGGCTTGTGTGTAATCTGAAACTTCGTCGCCTACTACTTCAGCTTCAATAACACTATCAGCGTCCAAAACTCCAGAAAGTAATTTGTATATGTCAAATGCAGGATCCTTCTCCTGTATGCTCTTCAACCTCTGCGCAATCATCGGCAGGATTTGATTTTTATCCATCTTTCGATACTCAACAACCTCATGGATTTTCTTTATCTCGCCATGCCCTGCCTGCCCTAACACAAACTGCGCATTCGCCGCCCTAATCTGCGGAGGATTCCTCCTGTCTGTCATCACATCTATTATTACTGACTCTGCTGCGGCCGCCGCCGCCTGCGCCATTCCGTTAACGTCATTCTCTTTTCTCGCAGATAAAACATCCAAACGCCATGGCGTCGCATCATCAAGCGCATCGCGAAAACTGTCAGGATCTGCCCATGCTACCGCTGTAAATGCCTTTGCCGTCTCCTCATCCATACTAAACCTCAATTCCATCTACATGGCCAACCCAATCACTTTTTATCGCCTTCAAATTCAATCGCTCCCTCTCATCCTCTATCATCAACCGCGTCGCCGCCTCCAACCTAAAACTGTTTATCCGGTCCCAAACTTTTCTGGCGGTTAAAGATGCCTGATATTTTATGAGTAGTGTGAGCCGTAATCTGCGGTCACTAACCCGACCTCGCTCGCGATAGGAACCTATCTTCGCTAAAAACTCTATCTCTTTATCAGTATCCCAAAATTCATGTGGAGTCATGGTGCTGTTAAATTACCATGGGCGGGGGGCGGGGGGAAGAAAAATCGTGATACGTTGGGGGTTTTCCCTTCGGGGTGGGGAATGGTTTATGATGTGGGGAAACGTCAAACGTTTTACGATGTTAAAATGGCGGCCGATGTTCGATGCGTAGGCCACTCAACCCCCTGTCGCGCAACGCCCTAACGTGGTCAGCCTCTTAAACGTCATAAAAGTCATAAATAATGCTACATTAGCACGTAATTTGCTACGCGCGCGCACGTTCCATATATTTAACATTATTAACAAATCTACCATACACTACATTACATCATAAATAATACATAGATTGCATACCGGCAACGTCCACAACGCCCATGCATTAGGTATGGCCAGGCATGTGATCGCCGTTTATAGGGCAACCTCGCAAGCGTTGTTACATTGTTAACAGCGTTAAAATTGTTCAGCTCGCAAAAATTGTGTGTTGGATTGCTAGAACTGTGTTGTGGAATAGAGTAATATTTGAGCAAAAAATGAAATTTCCTTAAACATTAATAATATCAACGTTGTAGTGGTGAATGTTATGGCTTTTTGGGGTGTGTTGTGATTTTTCGGGAGAGTGTTGCGGAAAAAATCACAACATACTTAACATATTGGATTACAATAATAATGTTGATCTTTTCTACCTCCAAAATTACATATATATATATAATTACATTTATTACTACTACTATTATTATTGTAATACGTTGTGAGGGGCGTCTCTTCCCAATGGTTGGGCATTGTTATAAAAACCCGCAACATACCTTTTTTTTTGCCAAAAACCTCTTTAAAATCATAAATGTAGTGTGTTGCGGACCCCATTCTGCAACATGTTTCATGTTGCGACAACACTTTATACGACATTAGTTAAGTAACTGAATTCATTAACAATTAAACGTTACACGTTGTATAGACTTGATAACATTCAACATTTTGAACACCCCCAAAATTTTAAGCACAAATAATTGTTTTATAAGAGTTTTTTATTATCCAAATAAAGTAAATTATATAATAGCTCTCATAACGTAGCATTATATATATGTTTTTTTATTTTTTATTGAATTTATCGGTAAAATTATTAAAAAAAAAGATTTTTGTTGACTGTTTATGTAAAACGTTATACGTAGAGAGATAGAGGTTGGATCAGACAACCACAAACCCACCCAGAGGGAGTTCTGGGGAAGAAAAGGAACATAAAAAGGAGCGCCGAATAATGAATTTATATTGGACTAAGAAAAACGGAAAAACCTTTTTAGTAAAAAATATAAAAGATGCGTTCTTATTCAGCACCGAAAAAGAAGCTTTTGAATTTTCTGGCCTGAAAGATCGCGTCATTAAAATTGGCAAGAAGTTTGCGGTTAAGTTTGGTTATTGAACGAGACATTAAAACAAAGAGGAGCGCCGAATAATGAAAAAAATAAAACTACCGAAAAGCCCAGACAGACTAATTAAGACATGTTTCGCTGGAAATGAGCATTTCCCACAAGGTGACTATGTTACAAACGGTCACTGGTTATTTCATGTTCCGACGATTTGCGCTTATCCCAATAAGCCATTTGAAAAGTCGCTAGATAGTATATGGAGCGCGACGCCTTACGGTAGATGGATTAATGATATTTTTGTTAAGGATGATGAGCCTTTGAGTATTGCCAGCGTTCTCCCGCGTAACATAGAGGAGTACGGTCCTTGTGAGTTTTCAAGGTTGATTTATAGAGAAGGCAACGCAAGTATGGCAATTTATTGGGATGAGAAGCGAAATTATTTATTCACTATAGCAGAGGAATATCATGAATTGATTGAAACATTAGGATGTACATTAAAGGCGTGCGTCCGAAGCGAGCACCTAGCGTTGCTTATAATAAGAGGCGATCAAGTTTGTGGTGTCGTCATGCCACGTCGATCTGATGTTTATGATCTTTTGAGAATGGAGAATCCGTTTCGGGTTTGTTCTCCCGAAGAAGTAGCACCGGCTTAATCAACTAAGACAAGGGCGCCTTGGCCGAAAGGCCTGGGTGATGGAAAATGATAAAGGTAAAAATAAATAAATATTTTTTAAATATCAGCAATAAAAATGACGCAAAAAAATATGAGGTAATAAAAAAAGAATGTTCCGCTTTGGGATATAAACTTTTTGATTGCATCTCAATAAGTGGCGAGCATCATAAGATGGCCGAGATGCCAGAGGATCAAACAATTGACCCCTCTTTTCTATTTGAAAATCAATACAACACTTTTGAGGGTTATCGTGTTTTTGAATGGAAAGAGGAAATTTACCGAAATAAGCATGTAAAAGAAGGGTATTATCTAACGGGCGATATTAACGCGTTGAACGAATTAAAACAGGCACATTATGTTTGCGGCTATTGCGGCAATAGGCATCAGGGGCATGACGCCCCTTTGACCTGCTCAAAATGTTTAGGGAATGAGTATCTAACCGAAGAATATCTACCTTTATTGGTCATGCAACCATTAATAGGCCCGAAGCGTCAAGCTGAAGGTCCATCAAAGAAAGCTTTTGAGGAGGTGCAAAGTAGATTTAAGGCCGCCCAAATTGAAAGGTTAAAAGCAGAGGCCGATAAAGTTTTAGCTAAAGTTGACGAAGCGTGCGCTAAATTACGTTATGAGGCCGAAACACAGGCAAAGGTTTTACGTTCAGGATTTTCAATCGATAATCTTATTTATTATAGCCATAAAAACGAATGGGTATGGGGTTGGCGTGATGGGGTTACTAAGGAGGAGTCCGAGCGTATCCGTTCGGTAGACTGGGATTTTAATTTCAAAATAATTCATAAAGACAAGACAGCGGCCTAAAATTTTACGCCCATTAGTCGGCAAAGCCGGAGGGGCGATTGTTTAGCAAAACTTTTTGCGCAAGATTTTATCAATATGGTCAACGCCAAATATGAGGACATTTTATTATGAAACTACTTTTATCTTTTTTTGCCGGGATGTTTGTATCCGGCATTTTATGGGCATCTTTTATTAATCATTATCCAATTCAATTAAATCAACCTTATGCATTAACTGTTTTAACACTTACACCCAAAATTGAGTCAATGTGTATTCAAGATGAAAACTGTCTTGATTTAACCTCTTTTACATCTTCCATAGAAAGGGCAGGTTTCAAATGAAGCAATATGAAAAATTGGAGTTAGCCGGTTACATTTTAACCGAATGCGGCAAGAAACTGGAAGGACATATTGTTAACGACACTCTTTTTGCCGAGATAAAGCGGGCCTTGGCTCTTGTAGAGGAAGTAATTAAATCAAGAAAGGCGAAGCCATGAATATAGAACCTGAATTAGAAGAGGCCTTAGTTTTACTGAAAGAGTCACTAGATTTTATTTTGGATTGTCATGCCTATCATTTTGGCGACTGTGATAGATCTGAAATGTTAATGGAAAAGCTTACATTAATGATTCAGCATCACAAACAGCGCAAACTAGACGGATATGAAAAATGAATAAAAAACAAGCCAAAAAAATTGTAGAATGGTGTAACAACAGCATTCTAATGAAGAATCTTTCAGCCAAAGATTATGGCACAAGTTACACTAAAGAAAAAATTGATGAAGCATTTTGTTCATTATCCCCAAAATACAAGAAGGGCTTTACGAAAGAAAAGAAAAAATGGGAAGATTTCATTGGTATCCGAGCATCTTGGCGCCTTGATCAGAAAAGAAAGAGAACGCCAAATTCTTGATATACTTAAATCCGGAAAAGCGAAGCAATGAACGATTTCCGAAAAGGCTATATTGTAATGCTATCGGATGAGGGTATCCGAAAATACACATCCAGGCACCGTGCCGGAAGAAAGCCCGCCGCTCCATGGGAGGGCCGCATCGGCATCGTCAAAGGATTCAGCCCATCCGCCGGAGACAACTTCGTCCGAGTCCACTGGAAAGGTAATAAGAAAAAATGCAGCCATACAATCCACAAAAGCTACTTAATTATAATTAACCCTTGACCGTAAAACGCTTTACGTTGTATAACGTTCATACTTTATGGTAGAATTCATAAAATCAAAGCCGAAATTTACTAATATTCGATTAAGTCCTATATTTGAGTATAGCCTTGAAGAAACTGCTGATGCGTTCGGGGAGGCTCTGGCGCTTTTGTACAATGTGCTTCAGAACCATGAAAGAGATAACCGCGTCCACATTGTTGGCGAGATACGAGAATTTTTAACACGATTTACCAAGGAGGTTTGATTTATGCTCACCAAAAACATTACATCCCTTGATAAGGAATTGAATTATCGCTGTTATGAATTCAATAGACGGCGAAGCCCATCTATTAAGGCGGAGGAATGGGCAGATTTTTTTCCTAACTGGCAGGAATTTGAAACCAGGATGTTTTCAGATCATATAGAACGCAACAAAATTGTGTTTCCATCCAAATTGATGGCCGCCCACTATATGGATAATTGGCAACCTGCGAATTATGATCTTGGGGAGGTATGCTGTGATTGCCGAGAGCATTCAGGCACTGAGCTTTTATATGCATGGGACGGCGGAGTTGATTTATACTGCTTGCCGTGCGCTGGCGCCAAACTTAATTCCCAAGGATGTACGATATGAAACACATCATCTTTATTTTAGCCGTAGTTACTTTTCTTTTGCTTGGTCCATCCTTATTTGCTTATGAAGTAGTGCAGAACTTAACCAAAACAGCCTGATAAAACTATGAATAAATTTTTGGAGTACGCAAAACATGTTGGTTTAGATCAATATGGCCTTGATTGGGTAACCAATACTCTTGGGGCAGAAGCTAAGAAGCGTGAACTAAAAACAGAAGAAGTTGAACATATTATAGATTTTTTAGCTTCCACTTCTGTTCCGAAGCGCATTTCAAAAATGTCTTATGTCCAGGCAAAGGCTTCTGCTGAAAAATGGCTTAAAACTCAAATCAAAAAGGGCTCCGCGATAAAAGAATTGCCTTCAGATACAGAAACCATATTGGATTTTAAAGACGGATTCCGTGTTGTCAGGCTGGTTGGTGAGAATGCTTATAAGCGTGAAGGATTTTTGATGCGTCATTGTGTCGCTGATTATTATGGCCGCAACGTTGAGGTTTATTCTCTTCGTGATGCAAACAATATGCCGCACTGCACGATGGAGAAAGATAAGCAGATTAAAGGGAAGGGGAATGGGGATATTCATCCGCGTTATATAGACTACATTGTTAAATTTTTGGGATTTACAGGGATGAAAGTTGGGGATTCTGAAATGGCACATCTTGGGTATGTGAATATTGAGAAAATAGCGAAAGATATTAACACGGATAAGATTAAAAAATATTTATATGCTGGGAAATATTTACCAAAAACAAGAAGAAATGAAATTAAAAACAAAGATGGGTCTAAAAAAATAGATTTAGATATGCTCGATCTATTCCCCCTTATTGAAGAGACTGAAACATCAATAAAAATAGCCTGGGACATCCCTTTACTTGCAAAGACTTCTGTTGAATTTATTAAGGGGAAAATAAGCTCAGTTAAACAGAAGAAAAAAATAGAGTCTGAAGCTATACAGGCCGGAGAAGACTCCTCGCAATTAGCAGGTGCAGACTCCTCGAAATTAGCCGGAGGAAACTACTCGCAATTATCCGGAGGAGATGACTCGCAATTAGCCGGTGGAGATGACTCGCAATTAGCTGGTGGAGACTCCTCGCAATTAGCTGGTGGAGATGACTCGCAATTAGCTGGTGGAGATGACTCGCAATTAGCCGGTAGAGACTACTCGCAATTAGCTGGTGGAAACTACTCGCAATTAGCCGGAGGAGTCTCCTCGCAATTAGCCGGTGGATGCTACTCGAAATTATCCGGTGGATACGCCTCAAAATTGTCCGGTGGAGACTCCTCGAAATTAGTAGGAGGAGACTTCTCGAAATTAGCCGGAGGAGTCTCCTCGCTATTAGCCGGTGGAGTCTACTCGAAATTAGCAGGTGGAGTCTACTCGCAATTAGCTGGTGGAAACTCCTCGCAATTAGCCGGAGGAGACTACTCGCAATTAGCCGGTGGAGCCTCCTCGCAATTAGCAGGTGCAGACTCCTCGAAATTAGCTGGTGGAAACTCCTCAAAATTAGCTGGTGGAGACTCCTCGAAATTAGCAGGTGGAGTCTACTCGCAATTAGCTGGTGGAGGCTTCTCGCAATTAGCTGGTGGAAACTCCTCGAAATTAGCTGGTGGAGTCTACTCGCAATTAGCCGGAGGAGACTCCTCGCAATTAGCCGGAGGAGACTCCTCGCAATTAGCCGGAGGAAACTACTCGCAATTAGCCGGAGGAGACTCCTCGCAATTAGCCGGAGGATGCTACTCGAAATTAGCAGGTGGAGTCTCCTCGAAATTAGAAGTTGGTAAATATGGGATCGCTGTTGGCGATCATAATTCAACTGCCAGAGGCAAAATAGGCAGTCTCATTGTTTTGATTGAGCGTTCAGAAAAGAGAAACAAAGAAGGGTTTTATGAAATTAAACACTACAAGGCGGGGGTGATCGACGGAAAAACTTTAAAGGAAGATATTTTTTACACGTTGGTTAATGGGGAATTTGTGAGAGTTTGAGAATTAAAAAATGATGAATTATATGATTTGTTTCCTGGAACATGGAGCGTTACAAAAGCTTTTGAAACTTGGAAGAAAATGTTTTTATTGCCATAAATGACCACCGATAACAGGGAGAACTAAAACAACTCGAAAGGGTTGACGTTACCCCCTAACGACCAAATTCCCTCGGGCCTCGACCACGATTGGGGTTTAAGGTGGAATGGACTTCTTAAAATGATTAAATTATACACCACACACCACAAAATTAGAGATGATCTTTCTGTCTGTTTCAAATTTTTATTAGATAAGAAAGAAGAGAAGATCAAAGTCATGAACATATCACTTACAAAAGGGAATGATTGTTATGTAAAAAGTACAAGGTGGCAGTTGGATTTTAAAAGAGAACTCAGGGAACATAAAAAGTTTTAACCCCCTAAAGACTAGCTTCCCTTGGTCCGGGCACATGACCGGGCCGAGGGGGCTGGTTAAATATATGAGCTATCAAGATAATTTAGAATTGGTTTCCCTTGTTGGTAAGACTTGTTCTTCCATTGAAATCAATGAGGACAAAACAACAATTAAACTAATATGTGATGATGGCATTTATTTTCTTAATGCTACTGGTGATTGTTGCTCAGAGTCTTGGTTTGATCATGTCTCGATAGGGCCTTACAAATATCCTTTTACATTTTCAGCTATCAAAGAAATTGAATTGGGAAAAGTAATGGCTACTCGCCAAGAATACGATAATATTTATGGCTTTGAATTCTCTACTGAACAGGGCTCTGTTCTTATTGAGATGAGGAACTCTTCCAATGGTTACTATGGGGGATTTCTAAGAATAAGTAAGGAATTAATCCTTGATCAATACAACAATGCTGTTTCATCTGACGATATGAAGTTCAAGAAATGTGATGGATTTTAAATAACCCTTCCCCTTGGGCCTCTACCACGATTGAGGATCAGGGGTGGATGGTGTAAAGAATGAAGAAGAAAGATAAAATTCATTGGAAATTTACTTTTTCGGAATTCCAAGATGACCTTGGAAAATCAGGGGACCAAGTTGCCTACATAACAGGTAGCATTGGCCCTTTCATTACGCCAATAAGAATTAATGCCTCTAGGCTTAATGGTATAGAGGAAAAATCAATGGCTTCCTTGATGAAAAAGGAAGTTGAAAAAGCCAAAACAAGATTAAAGAAATTTGTTTATCGAGCAATAGAGAACAGAAATAAATGACCACCGAACTCTTTGCATTCTTCGCCATAGTAGTGAGTGTAGGTTGTGTTATTTGGATATTAAAGAAAATGGGAGGATTGAGATGAGGTATCGATTAATAAAATCTACGCCGTGGGGCAAAGAAGGAACTGAATTCAAAGTTTATGAACATGCTCATGGTTATGTAACACATGCAGAAGGTGGTCTTTTAAAACTTTATGGTCGCCCGCAAGATTGGCCAGAATATTTCGAGCCAATTGAAGAGAAGAGTGATGAACAAAAACTTAAAGAATTTATGTATAATGTTAAAGTTCCAAATGATTTAAATACTTTTTTAGCTGTTGCAAAAGCCCTTCTCGAAAAAGGCTTAATTGACCGCACAAAACTTTAACAACTAACCAAAGGAGGAATAACATATACGAAGAACGATATGCATTAAACCATACTTCAGGGCTTTCAAAATTAATGGTTAATTCGCCATCTATTTTGGATTCGACAAAGATGGAAATTGATTCTTTAGAAAAGAGATTGGCCGACAAAAAAGAGTTGGCCCGGTTACTTGAAGAGGAACCAAAGGCAGCACGCATTATTGAATTGATTAAAAGAACCGGATTTTAGCAAAGTTGTACCCTGGCATGGCGGCGTGGACAGTGACACGCTAGTTACGAGGATAACTAGAGTAAACCTCGTTATATCGGCGGTATGCGGGACCACTATACCGATGAAAGACGATATGATCTCGCGCAGCTGGTGCAATTCCAGCCCATGCCAGCAATATTTTTATGGAAGATAGAAATTTAATCAATATTCAAAAATTGAGACGTAAAATTAAGAGAAGAATTCAAAATAATAAGAATAAAAAGTTAACTGCACATCTTAAAATTTGGTTGGAACGTTCAGAATATGCGTATGACGATAAATTGAATAAAATTTTTGATTCTTTAAATGGACCTAGTAACCGAACCAACAATCATTAGCTGTATCCGTTGTGGGAAGAAGAGAGTGTATACAACGCAGCAATACAATAACAGCGTTAAGTATGGTGGTATGCCACCAAGGTTTTGCGGAAAATATTGCTCGGCAAGGGCGCATAAGAAACACCCAAGGGTTAAAGAAAGCAAG
>ERZ761584.34-NODE-34-length-45277-cov-20.703441_pt1 | contig 45277 bp, 50 predicted proteins | sample MGYA00512168_ERZ761584 | MGnify/ENA primary metagenome ERZ761584 (study PRJEB28899, sample SAMN03785564) | bioreactor sludge metagenome | biome: EBPR Sludge; feature: EBPR Bioreactor; material: 0.22µm filtered reactor supernatant | place: Saint Lucia: Queensland...
GAAAGGAAACTGAAATGGCACGTCATGGATATGTGGATGATCTGGAACAACAGGACTTAGCTATGTGGCGTGGCAGGGTAATGAGCGCCATTCGCGGTAAACGCGGGCAGAAGATGCTGATTGAACTTCGATCAGCGCTTGATGCCATGCCACAGAAGCGACTCGTATCTCGCGCTCTCCAACGCAAGGACGGTGACTGTTGCGCCATCGGTGCCGTGTGTGCGTCTCGAAATATCGACTACACAGAACACGAAGATGATGATGAGTATGACCTGCAAGAGTTGAACTCCGAAATAGCCGGGTCTCTCGATGTGGCGGAGTGTCTTGTCCAAGAGATCGAATACGAGAACGACGAAGGCGCGTATGACGAGACTCCAGAACAGCGGTGGACACGAATGCGGGCGTGGTGTGACAAGCACATTGAGGACACCCCCAATGCCAAGTGACCAGCCGCCAGAGTGGGCCGTGAAGAAGGCCGGAGAGATCGCCGCCCGCAAGGCGACAATGGCGATTGGCTCAACACGATCGACAAGCGACGATCGCTCAAGATCGCGGGTGACGAAGCCACCCAACAGCGCGGGGAGGGGGAGTGATGGAGAGTGACATCGACTGGTACGACATTCTAAAGAGATTCACCGCCAACGCTGAGGAACTGTTGACATCAGCAGCAACCGACAAAGAGATGCTGGCCGTCGCACTCTCGTATGCAGGAATGAGCGCCGATGAACTGCGTTCCAAATGCAACACCGATATCGAACTGACGATGGCACTCGCTATGACCGCCGTGGCGTACCTTGGCCGTCGTCGTCAGGAAGCAAGGGAGATGACATGAAGTACTACGCAAAGCCACCACATTTCGATTCGTGGATCGACGCAGCCGTAGCGACGTTTCCGAACACAAACTACTCGCTGCCAGATGACTGCTCATTCGACAACGCGGCCAATAGTGCTAAGCAACAGCTTGATGCGATGCGACAGAAGTTGGCCGCCATCTCCGCCGAGAACGCGAAGCTGCGCGAGCAGTGCGAGGTGCTGGGGAGGGAGTGCGGGGCGGCGAGACTCTTGCTCAACGGGATTCCACAGAGGCGCACGATGCTTCTCAAGCTTCCAATCTTTCAAAAAGCCCGCGCCGCAACCGACGCGCACGCGGCGAGGGAGTGGGTGAAGGTATAACCCATGCAACGCACCGACGACGATCTCAAGACGGTCAAGCTCACGATACCCGCGTGCGAGGAGCGCGGGACGGTGGCACGCCCAACCCCGCTCGTGTTCAACTGGCTCGATGTCGCTGACTACTTGCGGCTCAGGGGCACGCGCGAGCAGGCAAAAGAGGCGGTCAGGTCGATCCGCAAACAAGGACTTCTGTCCGGATTCCGAGCGGGCAACGAAGTCGTCCACACATTCGACGCAGTTCTCCAGTGCATTGAAGCGCTGAAGGAAGGAAAGCCAGCATGACGCGGCTCCGTACTCCGTTGCTCCAAGATTCGGTGCTCGATGAACAGATCAAGCTAGAGACGCGGGCCGTGGATGATGGCATCGCGCGATACAAGCGATTGGCCGAGGAAGCGACACGGCGAGGCGCAGGAGCACAGCTCAAGCCCGCCGAGCGGCTCATCGTGTACTGGATGCCCGATCTCACGCGCGCCATGCGCCGGCTGCAGCGAAGCCACGCCAAGGGAATGCCGGGCCCGTCACGGCACCTTCACGCGCACCTAGTCGGGCTTGTGCACCCACAGCGAATGGCGTACGTGCTGATTCACACCATGCTGAGTATGCTCATGCTCAAGCCCACCGGCGTGAAGCGCACGCATCTTGCCGCGATCATCGGCCGCAACATCATCGCCGAAGTGAACGCCGACACGTTGCGAGAGGAGAAGTCCGAAGAGTGGGACGAGTTCGAGCGCACGCACAAGAAGATGCACCCGGATGATGTCAACGCGCTCGCTCGTGCGGAGTCGGTCGCGCTGTCGGCGTCGAATAAGGAAGTGGTGAGCTTCGGGCTTGAGCTGCTTTGGATCGTGGTCGACCAGTGTGCAATCCCGGTCAAGCGCGGCGATGAGCTTGTGTATCCTGCCGCGTTCAAGGGCGTTACCCGGCGATTCGGCAAGAAGACGCCCACGTTCATCGTTCCGACCAATCACCTGCTCAAGGTGATCGATGATGGGCACGAGATCCGCAAGATGATGCGGCCTCGATATCTGCCCATGCTCGTGCAGCCGTATCGGTGGAACAAGGATCAGCCGGGCGGATACGTTCGCATCCGTACCCCGCTGATCTCGAAGATCAAACCTCACCAGCGCGAAGCGATCAACCACGCGAACATGGACCGGGTGTACGACGGACTCCACGCGGTTTCATCGACGGCATGGCACATCAACCGCCGCATCCTGGAGCTGATCGGCGAAGTGTGGGCAACCGGCGGCAACGATCTTTCGGTCCCGCGCGCCGACGACATGCCGCTCCCCCCACCGCCATCGGGCTTCGATGAGAAGGCGCCGCGCGGCAAGCGATGGAAGAACGTTGCGCCCGAAGCCCGCGAGCAGTGGGTCAAGGAGTACGCCCGCAAACGCAAGCAGAACATCCTCGCGCGGTCCGAGCGCGAGACGTTCATCCGCAAGTTCGACATCGCGACGATGATGCAGGAGCACGAGGCGTTCTATCTGCCGCATCAGATGGACTTCCGCAGCCGATGCTACCCGATCCCGCAACCACTCCATCACCACAACGATGACCTGTGCCGCGGCTTGCTCCAGTTCGCGGTCCCGAAGGACATGGGTGAGCACGGCCGCGAATGGGTCTACATCCACGCCGCCAACAGCTACGGCCTCGACAAGATTCCCTTTGCCAACCGCATCGAGTGGGTGCGTCAGTCCGAAGCCGAGATCAAGAAGTGCGCCGCCGACCCGATGGCCCGCGAGTTCTGGCGGAACGCAAAGCAGCCATGGCAGTTCCTTGCCGCGTGCATGGCGATCGCAGGCGACCCGCGCCGCATCCCGATCCAGCTTGACGGCACCGCCAACGTCCTGCAGCACTACGCCGCCATGACGCGCGACCCGGATCTCGCCGCGGCCGTGAACATGATCGACTGTGAAGAGCCGGCAGACCCGTATCGCAACGGCGCCGCGGCGATGCAAACGCTCGTGACCGCCGACATCATCGCGAACATGATCTTCCAGCGTCGCATCCGGGTGAAGGGCAAAAAGACGCTTCTCAAGTTCAACCCGCAACTCGTGGACGGCCTGATCGATCGTGACATGGCCAAGCCGCCCTGGATGACGACGTTCTATGGCTCCACGCTCTCGGGCATCATCCGGCAGATCAAGACGCGGCTTCTCAAGGTCGGCAAGCACATCGAACCCGCCAGCCTGTTTATCGGTGCCCTGTATCTTGCAGAGGTTGCCCAGCGGTCGATCCGGTCATCGTGCCCATCGGCCCACAACGCAAAGGCGTTCCTGACGGCGTGCGGAGAAGCCTTGGCAGAGCATGGTGTCGCGCCCGCATGGCTCACCAAGATCGGGTTTCCTGTCGTGCAGGGCTATCGGAAGCCCAAGCGGAAGCAGATTCACACCCTTTGGGGCAACGTGCAGCTTGCCGAGCGAACGATGCTTGACCCCATCCGCCGCGGCAAGCACAAGACCTCCATCGCACCGAACTTTGTGCACAGCTTGGACGCCACGCACATGCTGATGACGGCGAGCGCGGCCGTCAGCGCCAACCTCGACTTCGCGGCCGTTCACGATTCATACTGGACCCACGCGGGCAGCGTCCGCACGCTCGGCCAGATCATCCGCACCCAGTTCATCGACTTGCACTCTGGCGATGCCTTGGCCGACTTCGCGGATCAATGCCGCCGGTTGTGTCCCGAGGCAACGATCCCCGATCCGCCCGCACGCGGTTCATTCGACATGAACGAGGTCATGCGAGCGCGATACTTCTTCTGCTAGTCCGGCCCTCTACCCACTTGATGTATTACGACGCACCTGTACCTTTTCTTCAGCGCCCCATCTTCGCGCGGGCGGCTCACGCGGATGATCCGTTGGGCTGGGCGCTCTCCGATCACGCACGTTGCCATCGGCGACCGCTTCGCCGTGCTTGAGCACACCGCCGAATCGACGCGATGGTGGCCGACCGACACGTACGCCCGGGGATATCCCGGCTTGCGATGGATCGTGCGGCTGGCCGTTCCACGCGAAATCAGCCTTGGCGACCTTGACGGGACGCCACCCAAGTGCCATTGGCGCATCGCGCTCTGGATCCTCGGCGGGGGGCTGTTTCCGTGCCGAACCGGGTGCGTCGCGATCTCGGTCCAAACCCTTCGCCGTGCCGGAGTGAACGTCCCCAAGCGCATCACCACCCCGCGGCAACTTCTGGAGTGGTGCCTTGCCAATCGACTCGAAGCCGCGGCTGTTTGAGTTCTCGCCAGATGTCTTGCACGCACTGGCCGCGGAGCTTGATCGGATCGCGCCCGATGTCGTTCTTCGCACCATCGCCGACCTCTCGGCAGACCCGAAAGAGATCGCGTTCAAGCTCGGCCGTGCCAGCATCCGCAGCGACATCGTGGCAGCACTCAGAAAGCAGGAGGCAAATGGGACCACGTAGCAGCCCGCCGCCCCCGTTGCCCGCCCCACCGCCGGCGGACTCGCCAGAACCCACAGCGGAGGAGCTTGCGCGTCTGCGCCGTGCCCGCCGTGACCTGCGCGACTTCCCATCGCTGATCATCGACCCGGCCACCAGCACGCCCACGCCCGCATCACCCCTTGCGATCGTGCCCAATCAATGACACTCGAAGCACAGTTCCTGCAAGAGGATGCGGACCGGGCGGACCGGCTTGAAATGATCCGCAAGTGCGCCGCCCTGTCAAAGCCGTGGCTCGCGCCGCCGCGTGGTCAAAATGCGGGCCAGTCGCTGCCCGAGACGTTCCAATCGCTCGGTGCACGCGGGCAAACAAACCTTGAGGGGCAGACGCTCCAGGCCTTGTTTCCGATCGACACGCCGTGGTACGTGGAGGCTCCCAGGACGGAGTACCGCTACGGCAACGTCGATCCCGACGAACTCAACGAAACCGAGCAGGCGCTGTACATCCGCTCGCTTCTCGGCCAGGCGAAGCTCGAGGCCGCGGGCGATCCCGACGATTCGTGCCACACGCCCGGGTTCCGCACGGCCAAGCGGCAGGCGCTCGCGTTCATCTTCGGTTGCGGCGACACGCTGGAACGGCTCGGCGACAACTACCGCATCACGGTGTTCCGCCAGGAGCGATACACCACCAAGCGCAACACCGATTGCTCTGTGATCCACCACATGACGTGGGAGGACATCGACCCGCTCACGCTCACGGAAGAGCAGTTCGAACGCTCCAAGCTGAAGCGCGAGGAACTTGAGGACAAGCCCAAGCACGAGCGGATGAGGCCGCTCTACACGATCATCGAGTATCAGCCCCGCGGCAGGAACTGGGTGATCCGGCAGGAAGTCAACGGGCGCAAGATCAACGAGTCCCAAGAGCCGGTTTCGCCCTACTTTGCGACGCCATTTGAGCTGATCCCCGGCGAGAACTACGGCCGCGGCTTCATCGAGCTCAATCGCGGCGACCTTCGAAGCTATGACGGCCTGTGCGAGCGATTACTCGACTTTGCGGCCATGGCTTCGAAGATGACGCCGGTGATCGACCCTTCGAGTCAGATCACGCCGGCAGACCTGATGAAGCCGACCGGCACACCCATCGTGGACCACGTTGAAGGTGGCCGACCCAAGAACATCGCCTTCCTGCAGCTTGACAAGTACGCCGACTTCACCGTCGTTGCCAACACCGCCGAACGGCTCCGCAAGGACCTTGGCGCCGCGATGCTGCTTGGCGCCGAGACGGTGCGCGACAGCGAACGCACGACGAAGTTCGAGGTTCAGGCCATCACGATCCGCGACGTGCAGGGCGCGCTCGGCGGCTTCTATGCCCCGATCGCTGACTTCCAGCAGGTGCCGCTCGTGCGCCGCCTCAACTACCAGCTCGAGCGCGACAAGCTTCTCCAGCCCGTAAAGCGAGATCAGACCGAGATTCGAGTGCTGACGGGCCTTGCCGCGCTCGCGTACGAGTCAAAGGCCCAGCGCATCCTCGAAACCGCCGACATCATGGCGAAGTTCGGCGACATGGGCATCAACGAGATCCACATCGGTCGGTTCTTCGAGACGGTGAACCGCTACCGCGGCGTGTACGAGCCGACGATCTTCAAGACTCAAGTCGAAAAGAAGGCGGAAGCGGATGAGGCTCTCAAGCGAGCCGCCGCCGCAGAAGCCGCCGCGAAAGCGATCGAAGTGACGGGAAACGTGCAGCAAGCAGCCTTGACAGCAGGGAACACCAATGCCTGAGACAGCCACACCGACGAGTCAGCCAGCCGCACAGCCCGGGACGCAGCCAGCCACACCAGCAACTCCGCAGGGCGGTCCGCAGCAGCCGGCGTGGATCAACGGCGTTCCCGAGAAGTTCCGCCGCGGCACGATCGAGGAAACGCTGTCGGCCGTGCTGGGTTCGAATGGTGAGCTTGAGAAGAAGCTCGGTGAACGCGGCCAGCAGAAGCCTGACCCCGCAACACCAGCGCAGCCCGCGGAACCCAAGCAGGCGCTGTCGCTGATCTCAACGCCGGACACCAGCACGCGGGGCGTTCAGCGTGTCCTTCAGGCCGCAGGCCTTGACGGCAAAGAGCAGGAGCTCAAAGACCACTGGGAGAAGAACGGCAATCTCTCCGAAGAGCACTACCGCGCGTTCGAGAAGGCGGGCCGTGATCGTGAAGAGGTTGACGACTTCTTTGAGGGCCAGGCTGCACGCTCGCGCGAGGCTCGGTCCGCGAAGGAGAACGCGATCCGCGACGGCGACAAGGCCGCGGGCGGCGCTGATCAGCACAAGGCCCTGCTTGTGTGGGCCAACAAGAACATGCTTGATGAGCTGAAGGAATACGAGGCGATGGTCAAGCTCCGGCCATCGTTCTACCCGAAAGCGATCAAGGCCATCCTCGTCGCCTACAACGAGGCGGTCGGCGCTGGCAAGGCTCAGCCGCTCGTGTCCGGTGAGACTCCCGCGAACGGCAACGTCTCCGACAAAGAGCTTTCCGACCTTCGCCGCCGCTATCGCCAAGGCGATGAAGCGGCCGCGGATCGTCTCGCACAGATCGGCCTTTCCAAGAGGAAGTAACGCATGTTCACGCCCAGCAAGTTTGCGTCCGAGTTTCTTGAGAAGTACAACGCCAACTACCGGCTCAGGCACCGGTCCGCATCGTTCATTGAGAACGAGCAGTCCGGCCGCGTGGTGATCGACAAGAACAAGCCAGGACCGGGCATTGTCTGTGAGATCGTGGACCTGACGACGATGCGGTTCTACGCGAGCGCGGAGGGAGCAACGGAAACCGAGGCGCTCGACAACGCTTGCCGCGCGGCGATCGACGCCCCCAAGCCGCTCACCCCGGCTCAGGCCGCGTCGGCGCGACAGGACGACGAGATCAACAAGCTTCGCGCCGAGAACGACGCGCTGAAGAAGCAGCTTTCAGAGAAGAAGCCGCCGGAACGTTCCGGCGATTCGAAGAAGTAAGGACCCCCGAACGAGCAGCGCTACGGCGCTCGCTACGACGGCACGCTACGCAAGCCCATTGACCACGCGGACAACTCCGACCGGAGCCCGCGTGCTGTGCACTGGACAACTTGACGGGCGCGAGTAGTCACTCACCCGCACCCCCTTCAAAGGACAACAGAAATGGGAGCTACCCGTTTCCTCGACGGAACAGTCGCTGATGACCGCGCACTTGCGCAGGAGGTTTTCAGCGGCGAGTTTGGTGATGCGTGGCGCAACATGGCCGTGCTCTACAAGAGCCCGACGCCCGCGATCCACCGCAAGTCAATGTCAGGCGTCGGCGCCAGGAGCTATCAAATGCTCCTGCGCGCCGCGATGGGACGGCCGGAACTTGAGTACACGCCCGGCGTGAAGCTCTTGGGACAGCCCTTCGGCGCTGATGAAGCGATCAACTACGTGGACAAGTACATCGTCGCGCACGCCAAGATCCCGCGTGACGAAATGAAGGTCGCCCACTTTGATGTGATCCCGGACAACGCCAGGGAGTTTGCCCGCGTCATCGGCCTCGAAGCCGACCGCCGCATCTTCACCAAGTCGTGTCTGGCCGCACGCGCCACCGCTTCCAACAAGACGGTTCAGGGCTCAAGCCTGAACGTCCACAACGGCGGCAACCGCGTGACGCGCACGGGCGGCTCCCTCACGGCCGCCTATCCGTACTCATCCACCGGCGCGGCCAACTTCCGTGCCGACCTGCGCACACTGGCGCTGCAGATGGACCAGGACAAGATTCCGCGCGGCAATCGCCCGATGTACGTCCGCCCGGAAATGATCAACGTTCTTCTGTACGACACCACCGCGCAAGTCTTCTCGCGGGACTATGTCGATGCAGCAACCAACCAGATCCAGAAGCGCATGGTTCGTGAGGTTGAGGGCTTCCAAATCCAGATAGATGACCTTGTCAACCCGACCAGCTCCGGCGGCTCGCTCCCCGACGAGAACATCCTCACGGGCCCAACCCGCTACCAGGCCGACTTCTCGATCGGCGCTTCCAACGGCACGCCCGTTGCCGTCGCGCTCTGCCCCGGCCCGGCCGGTGGCGCTGGCGTCACGGTCGGCACGTGGGACGAGGTTGCCAACGTGATTACCTACATCGAAGACGAAATGTGCTGGTTCATGATGTCCGCGCTCCTGATGGGTGTGGACCAGATGTACCCGTACTGCGTCGGCTCGATCGAAGTCATCACCTAATCCCAACCGCGTCCACTTCCATTCGCACTTCAACCGGTCCATGACCGGGAGTTCAACATGCCTCTGACCACTTTCGATTACGCGGGGCAGAACAACTCCGCGCAGGGCAACTTCACGCCCGCATCCAAGTCCGGATGTTTGCTGAAGTTTGCCGGCAAGGCGACGATCGAGAAGCTGCGCATCGAGTTCAGCGCGATGAGCATCACGATCACCGACGCTCTGGCGTACGCAAGCCAGCTCGTCGGCACGTTCGCCGAGGGCCGCATCGCCATCATCGGCGCTGTGACATCGCTCGCGTTCACGACCACGTCGGCCATCGCGTCCACGCTCAACTCGGGTGTCGCGGTGCAATACGGCTTCGGTTCTGCCGCGGCCTCTGCCACCACGCTGGCGACGACGATGATCAACATCCTGCCGGGCTCTGGCCAGACGGTTCCGACGTTCACATCCTCCACCACGATCAACGTGGCGAGCGCGACCGTGACGGCGGCGTACGTGACCAACGCCCAGAGCCAGCTCGATGGCACGGCAACCGCAATCCCGATCTACCTCAACCTCGCGGTCGCCACGGGCACGGACATCGACGGCGATGCCACCGTGACTGTGACGGGCTTCCTTGAAGTCACGTACTGCAACGTCGGCGACTACTAGTCGTCGACTGATCGATCAGGGCCGGGTCCGGTTCATCGGGCCCGGCGTTCCTCTCGCACTCTTCACGAGAACACACATGCAACAGACCCATCGCGACCGGCTCGCGGCGATCAAGGCAACGGCCGAGATCGAAGTGTCCGGCGTCACAAGCAAGGTGGTCAACGGCGCGGTTGTGCCCGAGGGCAAGCCGTCGTACGCCGTCAAGATCAAGAACGAAGCGGGCGAAGTGGTTGCTTCGGCTTCGTCGGAAAAGAAAGCCGACGCCTACGAGTCGGCGATCGCCAAGGCTGAAAAGAAGCTCGCCAAGGCTGAGAAGTAACACCACCCAACTCGAGCCCCGAAAGGGGCTCGAGTTGATTTCACTTACCGGAGATTGCCATGTTTGAAGCGAAGTTCGTGTGCGGCCAGATCATGGGTGTTGCCAACGGCGTTGAGAAGGGCGAGAACAAGCCCGGGTACCTCGCCACGCTCAAGCCCATCGAGAACGATGATGACAACATCAAGGCCTGGGGCGGCACCGTGCCCAACGGCGGGCTCCAGCTCGGCAACCTGCCACCCGAAATCGCTCAGAACATCACGCTCGGCCAGCAGTACAAGGTCACCATCGAACCAATCTGAAAAGTGTTGCCCCGGGTAACACTTTTGGAGTCCGACCATGCGATCACTCCGCTGGACGATCGTCCTCGCGCTGCTTCTTTCCGGCTGCACGACAAGCGGCGTGGTCAGTGAAACGTTGACCTCGTACTTCCCCAACGGGCAGATGAAGGAGCGTCACACCGTCCGCCGGGCATCGATCGCCAACGTGAGCAAGGATGCGCCGCAGCAACTCGCCGACATGGGCGAATCCGCGTGGGCAATGGTCCCGGATTCGGTCAAAGTGGCTGGCTTGAGCGCGCTGGGCGTTGGGGGCCTTGGGTTTCACACGGTCCGCGTCCGCAAGCACAAAGAGCGTTCGTTCAACAAAGCTCTCTCGTTGCGGCTTGGGCCGCCGGAGGTCAAGCCTTGACGGGTCGAAAGCGTGTCCTCATCCACGATCTCGTGATGCCGGTGATCTCGGCGCTCATCGTGTCGATCATCGTCGGGTTCGTCGGCGTGTACAACGCCAGCATCACGAACGCGGCCGAGAACAAGTCTCGGGATGAGCGCATCGCGGCGCTTGAGCGGTCACGCGAAATCGACAGCGAGAAGATCGACAAGATCCGCGAGGATGTGGCGTACATCCGCGGCAACCTGTTTCGTCGCTAGTCCCAAAGGAACATCCCGATGCTGATCCCCCGCCGAGTGCTCTTGGTCGCGCCGGCGGTGTTGTGTTCGCGCACCGCCTTGGCCCAGCCCGCACTGAACATCCTTGATTTCCAGTGCTTCATCAATCGGTTCGCCGCCGGAGACGTGTACGCGAACTGCGACGGCTCAACCGCTGCGCCTGTCCTGAACGCGCTCGACTTCTCTTGCTACATCCGCGAGTATGCCGCGCGCAATCCGTACGCCGACTGCGACGCACAAGGCTGGACGACGTTCATCGTGGAAAACGTGTACTTCGTCTCATCCTCGACCGGCAGCGACTCGAATCCGGGAACCGAGGCTTTCCCCTTTCGCAGTCTGGCCCGCGGGTATGCGGCGCTTCGTGCGGGGCACGCCGACCAGCTCTCGCTCAAGTGCGGCGACTCGTGGCTGGAAGCCTTCCCGCGCTGGACCAAGGGCAGCAACCAGGCTGCGTACATGGTGGTCACGAGCTACGGCACGGGGCCGCGGCCGCAACTCCGCACGCCCGCGGCAACCAGCGCGTTCGATCTCGCTTCGGGTGTGACCGGGCTCGCCATCGCGCACATCGACTTCGCGCCAAACGTCCGCGGCGGCAGCAACTACGCGGGCATCAACAACGTCGGCGGGCTCAATCACTTCCTTGTCGAAGGGTGCAGCATCACGAGCTACCCGGGCAACATCGTGATCCAGGTCGCGGGCAACGCGCCGATCAGCGACATCAAGATTCGCCGAAACATCATCGCCGACAGCTACGACACCGGCGCCGGGCACTCGCAAGGCATCTTCATGCAGGGTGTGCAGGGCTGGGCGATCGTCGGCAACGTGTTCGATGCGAACGCCGTCAACAAGGCCGACATCTTCTGCCACAACGTCTATATCCAGACCGACTGCTCACCCGGCGAGTTCAGCGACAACATCAGCGCTCGCGCATCCAGTCACGGGGTCCAGCAGCGGCCCGGCGGCACGATGGAGAACAACCTCTTTCTCCGCAACCCGATCAACGCCTACCAGGGCCGCACCACACCGGGTCAGAACCTGTGCCGGTGGAACGTCGCGCTCGACAGCCAGAACATCAACGCGATCGACATCCGCGGCGTCGGGTTCGACATCGGTGCGATCGGCGGGCTGATTTTCTCGCACAACGTGATCGCACACCAGACCGGCAGCAACGGGCCGTACAACATCAGCGCCGTCAGCTTCGCCAACATTCAGGGCGGCGCGACCGTCGAGGGCAACGTCATCCGCGACTGGGGCTATGCCACCGCGGGCCCGCCAATGGCGTGCAACGCGGTCGCCTTCGGTTGGTATCAGGGCGCGACCGGCACCATCGAAGTCTTCCACAACAAGATCATCCAGCGCCGCTACGGGCAGGTCATCGCCCACAGCAACGGCGCGCCGTTCGCGTCCAACTTCAACTACCACGACAACAGCTACTGGACCACCAACGACACGACGCCCGGGTGCTACTCGCCATTCGACTGGGCTCCAGCCAGCGGCGGCTCGGCGTCCGCATGGCGCAGCATCACGGGTGACAACAGCACCTTTGCCGACCCGGGCCCGCTCGACCTCACGCTCCAGGGCGTGACCGGCATGACGCTCGCCGAGTTCATGGCCGAGTGCCGCAAGCAGTCACGGCAGAACTGGCGCGACGAGTTCACGAGCGATTACATCAACGACATCATCCGCAAGCGGGCCGGGGTTCAGCCCAACTAATGCTCCGTCTCCACCACCTATCCGACCCGGGGAATCTCACGAATAACCCGCTGGGCCTGCACGCCTACATCCGCAGCGGCGGGTGGGAAGCGGCGCGGGCGACCAACCCTTGGGGCGCGCGTGACTGCCCGTCGCTGGACGAGACCATCGCGGCCGGGCACGGGTTCATCGACTCGTGGGCGACCGGTCTGTTTGCTGACGGTGAAGCGGCGGTTGCCGGCAACTACCCGAAGCCGTGGGGCGGCAAGGTCACGTGCTGGCCGCGCGGCCCCGGCGCGTTCGCTCGCTTTGATGAGTTCCGACCCGGTGGGCTTGCTGAGTTCATCCGCTCGACCCGCACTCGCACGGACGTGTGCCGGAAGCGCGGCCTTGACGCGGGCATCTACATCGGGTGCCCGCCAGCGAGTTCCATCACGAGCGCCACCAGCTACTACACGCGGACAAAGACGCTCAAGGCGTGGGGCAAGCCGATCATCGATGCCGGTTACACACGGGTTCAACTCGATGCCGCGGCTGCAACGTCACAGATCAACGAAGTCGGCAAGAAGGAACGCAACGCTGCGATGTGGTTCGCGGAGTACTTGCTCGAGCAGGGCATCGCGGTAGACATCGAAACGTTCGAGCGCGTGACGCCCGCGCTCTTTGACTGGTTCAACGGTCGCTTCGGCATCATTGCCAGCTCGCACGACTGGGAGAAGCGGTCGGGTGCTGGCTGGTTCAACGCCTCGTGCGTCGGCACCAACACGCGGCGGTTCGTGTGGATCCCCGGCAGCGTCCCCGTTCAGGACCGCATCAGCATCGTCAATGCCGCCATCGACACCACTCCCGTCGTGGAGTTTGGCCAGTTGCCCGAATCGTTCTGGAAAGCTGCGTAAGGAGACATCATGCCACCCACCGCCACTAAGAACCTCAGCATGACCAGCGACAGCTCGCCAGTCGCTCCGATGAGTGTCGTCTGCGATTGGAACTCGATCATCACCGATCCGAGCGCGGCTGACGGTTCGTACCCCATCACCGATCTCACGTCCATCAGCGCCGCGACCCGGTTCATCATGAAGCGACCGGGGCAGGCGGGCACAACCTTCCGCGCCAGGCTCCGCTACCCGTCCGGTCTGACGCTCACACAGAACCCCCGCGGCCAACTCTTCGGGCGTGTCGGCGACTCGGGCGAGTGGGAACTTCTCAAGACGCTCTCTGGCAGCGACTACGCCGAGTTTGCGTCGGCAGCCAGCGATCCTGTGGTCGCCACCGGCTACAAGGCGACGTACTGCGACCCGCTCGCGCACGCATGGGACACCAACGGCAACGACCAGTTCATGTTCGGCATCACTCAGGCGCTGACGGGCAGCGGCGGAACCGCGTCCGCAGCATCCATTCAAGCAAAGGTGATTTGACGCATGAGCCTGTACGCAACCCTGGCTGGTGAACCGCCCGCTCTCTACACGCTGGCGTTCCTCGATTGGTGCGACCGCTTGACCGCGGCGCTGCTTGCGCGCTGCCCGATCACGCGCACCACGCGCAAGTACATCGCCTACAACGCGGCGGGAACGAGCGCGGGCGGCGGCGGCGCTGGAACCACCGGGAGCCCTTGGCTCTGTGCAACACCGGCCCACATCAACACGCTCATCGCCAACAACGCGGGCTCGGGAGACATCCGGTTCAGTCTTCGCCGCGGCGACACGTTCTACGCGACCAACGGCGGCACCGGAATCAGCATCAACGTTGCCAACGTCACGCTGGACGACTGGGCGGACGGCAGCGCCGGTCACACGTCCGCCGATGCGGTCCCGGTTATTTCCGGGTTCAAGGCGGCGTACAGCGGCGGTTGGACCCAGCACGCGACACAGACGAACCTTTACTACCGCACCGAAACCGACACCGTTCGATGGGTGCGCGAGGATGATGAGCCCGAACACGCGATGCGGCAGATGACCACCGCATCATCGCTCGCGACGCTCAACGGCTCATCACTCGCTGGCACCTTTGTTCACGACACGGCCAATGTGTACGGCCTGGGCGCAAATACGCTCGTGATCCACCCGAAGCGCTCAGGCGGTTCAGCCCCGACATCGACCACGCAATCGTGCGTCGGCTCTGGCGACGGAATCGAGATCAACGGAAACGGGTCGCGGCTCAACAACCTGCGCTCAGACGGCTGGGGCATGACCGCAATCGGATCGCAGGACTACTGCATCAACGCGACCCCGACAGGCACCAATGCCGTCGCGATCACCAACAGCACCGGTTTCTACTCGTCCGGGCACGTGATGGGGCACTACTCGACTTCGGGCGGCGTGTCGCTCTGGATCAACAACCGGATGGGCCTGCCCATGTACAACGGGGCGGGATCATCGAGCGTGTTCAACTTCTACGCGGATTCGGGCGGCGCCGAAGTGGTCGCACAGGGCAATCAGATCGTCGCGGGCGGACTCAAGAATGCCACGTACAACGATCGGTGCCACGGACAAGGCGTGTACGCGCACACGAACACGAGCGTGAACGCGCTGATTCTTGTGAAGGACACGACGTACCCGTCAGCCCTGTCGGCGTTCGGGCTCATCGAGGCGTCCGGTGGCGGCCAGACGGCCACCATGTCCAGCCGCGACGACATCAGCTCGATCCGCACCTACTTCATCAACGACTTTGCGCCGTTCATCGGAACCGTCAGCCCGGGCCTTAACATGGTGCCGCTGCTTTCCGACTGTGCCCGCATCAACTGCACTTACTTCGCGTTCGTCAATACCGCGTTCGGCGGCGAGGCCTTCGTCGGCTCAGCCACGCTCAACGGAATCGCGATCAACACCAAGTTCTACTTCGACTTTGCAACGCAGGCCCCGCTCCCGGTCGAGGCCCAGTGCGCGATCTACAACACCGCGGGCGCAACCGGGGCACACTTTCTCAACAGCGCCATTTACCTTCGCGGCGCTCCCGGCATGGATGTCGGACTCTCGATCTGGTCCAACTCGCCGCGGGCGTTCACCAACAGCGTGTTCGTCAACTGCATCCTTGCGGCCGAAGGCACCGCCGGGGGCAACGGCAACACGATTCACGGTGCCGCCAACGCCACGCCCACGACCAGCACCGGCGGGTACAGCGGATGCGTGTTCTCCGGGTTCCGCGCGGCCGATGCGGGAGCCGTGGTCGGCTATGACGGCTCGCAGCGGCCAATCACACTCGGCAACTTAGGTGAGGCGTTCGGGGCACCGCAGCTCAGCAACGATGCCGCGCTGTTGCTGGCGACCGGAGTTCACCCACGCGGATGGAATCTTGAGTACGACGCGCGCGGGTTCGCTCGCATACCGGGCAAAACCACGGTCGGCCCCATCGAACTCGTGTCCGCATCCATGAACTCGAGTTGGTCGTATACCGGCCGCTCGTGGTTCTCGCGCATGCGCAACAGGTGGTTCCGCCGATGACCAAACTCGAAGGCGTCAACCTCATCCTGCAATCGGTCGGGCAACGGCCGTTCACGGCGCTCCAGACAGGCAGCGCTTCACTGGCGGGCGATGCCGAGCGATACCTCGACACATTCAACCGCGAGGTGCAGATGCAGGGCTGGGCGTGCAACCGGCGAACGCAGGAGATCACCACCAGCCTGGTTGTGGCCGACTACAAGTACGCGGCCCCGACCGGCACGCTCGCCATCGACCCGACCGACAAGTCCAAGAAGTGGGTGCTCCTCAACGGCTACCTGTTCGACACCGAAGAGAACACCGACGTGTTCGCGCAGAACGAGACGGTCGAGGTGGACCTTCTCGTGTTAATCGACTTCGACAAACTCCCGCCCACGCTCGCCGAAGCGATCGCACGGGCCGCGGCGTTCGACTTCCTTGTCAACATCATCAAGCAGTTCAGCGGCACAATGTACGCGAATGTACGCGACCGCGCCGCAGCGTCGATGGCACGCGCCAAGAACTCCGACATCGACCAGACCGACGTGAACGTGCTCGATGAGCCCGGCATCCGCGACATCAAGGGCGACCGCAACTCGAATCGATGGAGGTAGCACATGGCAGTTCTCGGTATGACCAAGATCGACGCGGTCAATCAATGCCTGGCCGCGATCGGCGAAGGATGGTGCACCGCGCTCGAAACGGGCGGCACAAGCGATGTCGCCGAGGCCGAGCGCTACGTCGATATGGTCACGCGGCAGGAGTGCACCAAGTTCTGGCCGTGCAACACCACGATGGGCAAGGTCTACACGCCCGCGGGCAGCCCCACCATCGTCACGCTCGGAACCGATGTCCTGAACATCCGCCACGTCCGCAAGCAGGATGAAAATCGATTCTCGGTCAAGGGCGACAAGGTGTGGGACCAACGCTCAGGCTCAACCACGATCAGCGACGCCACAATCCTTCTCGACATCGCGGTCCTGCTTTCCTACGAGGATTGCTCGCCCGACCTCAAGGAAACCATCGCCGCCAAGGCCGCGCTTCTCTTCCAGCGTCGCAAGCAGGGCAACCCGATCCGCGACAGCCAGCTCACGCAGGAGGGGGCTCTCACGGATATCAACGTGTCGCGCACCGACGCCAAGGCCGGCATGCTCGGCAACGACCGCCCGATTCTGCCCGTTCCGCAGCAACAGCAATGAGCCGAGGCAACAACGCGGGCGCCGAGGGCCGATGGGGAGCGGGCGGCGTAGACGGCATCCCGATCCCGGCGCTGTACGGCGGCGTCTCACGGCAACCGGCGCACATCCGCCACGCGCACCAAGTGCAGGAAGCGCTCAACGCCGACTTCTCGATTGTGAACGGAGCGACCAAGCGCCCGCCGACATGGCTGATCCGCGAAGTCTGCCAGCCGCCCACCATCCCGACGAGTTCGCTCCGGCTCCACGCCATCGACCGCGACGGGTCGGAGCAGTATCTCGTGATCTACGGCGACGGCGTGCTCCGCATCTTCCCGGCCGAGAGCGGCGATGAGGCGACCGTCACGATCACCGCGGACGCGGCGGCGTACCTGCTTGGCGCTGCCGCCAGCGAACTGCGCATGCGGTCGATCACCGACTTCACGCTCATCATCAACACCGAAATGCAGGTCGCCACCACATCGACCGGCAACTACACGGTCTCGGCCCAGTACCGCGACTACGAGGTGATGCTCAGCCATTCACAGCTCTCGCCCACGGGCACGCCCGCAACCTTTGAGGGCATCTACGTTCAGACGTTGGTTGACTACCCCGGCCAGCCCAAGGGCTATTACCACTACTCGACCGGCGACAGCAACCGCTACGCGACGATCCGCTTCAACACGCTCACGGGCATCGTCGCCAACCCCAACTTCTGGCGCTCGCAGGGCGCGCCGGTTGGCTTCACGATCGCCATGCGGCGCATGTACCTTCCGCTCACCGGCGTCGCGCTCAACAACGGCGCCCTGACGCTCACCAAGACCGGCGGCTTCACCAACTACGCCCACCAGCCCGGCGACCAGATCCTTCTGACGGCGGGCACCGGGATCACGGCCGGGTGGTACACGGTCAACAGCAAGAACAGCAACAACCAGATCACGCTCGCCACCGATCCCGGCGGCACAAACCCGGCCGACGTGACGACCGATTCGGTCGGCCGCAAGTTCACCGTGGTCAAGGACCTGAACGGCTCCGGCGCCCGCGCCATCGTGGACATGAACGATGTCGCGCTCTCGATTCAGGACGAGTTGCAGGCGCAGGGTGCCCAGGATGCGCTCGTGTCGTGGGACTCCATCGGATCAGACTCGGGTTTCTTCACGATCACCTGCACCTACCGAGGATTTGACGCTTTCGTGTTCGGTCCGGGAAGCCCACCCACCGTGTGGCCAAGCCCGGGCGGAGCACTCGACCTATCCGCCGCGATCTTCCAGAGTCAGACCCCGCTGGGCCTTGGCACCGGTTGGTACACCACGGCGGGAGTTGGGCCCGACCGCGCAGTCACGATGACGCCCGATTCGCGCTGGACCCGCGTGCCCGCTCCGGGCCAGGCCGGCGGCACGATCGTCGCCACCACCATGCCGATCAAGCTCGTGCGATCCTCCTTGGGACCGCCCGCGACGTTCACCATCGACACCATCGACTGGGATGAGCGCACGAGCGGCGATGACGAATCCAATCCGGCCGCGGCCATCTTCAAGAACCCATCCAGGGTCCGCGATGCCGTCTTCTTCCGTGAGCGGCTCGGCCTGTGCGGCGACTGGTTCATCTCGTTCACGCAGAGCAACGACATCTTCAACCTCTGGATCGAGGATGCGGACAACGTTGTGGAGTCCGACCCGATCAACATCACCCTGTCGTCCGATCAGGTCACGATCGCCGACTTCATGACGCCGTTCCGCAACTCGATCTCGGTCACCACGCTGGCCGGACGACAGTTCGACGTGGCGGGCGCGGACACGTTCACCACGACCACGGTCAACGTGCAGGCGTCCACATCGCTCACGCTCCAGCCCTTGCGCCCGGTCACGATGGGCACGTTCCTCTACATGGTCGGGTTGTCCGAGTGCACAGGCCAGCTTTACGAGTACACCTACAGCGGCGAAGTGGTCGCTTCCGATGCCGCGGATGTCTCGGCCCACGTGCCCGCGTACATCGACAACGAGGCACGCTCGATCGTGTGCAGTAGCAACGCCCGCAAGGTGCTGATCCTCTCATCCGATGGCCGCACGGTCCACGTCTATACAACCTACTGGGATGGCGCGGAGAAGAAACAATCGGCGTGGACCGCGTACCAGTTCGATTACACATACAACATCCTCGACCTGGCGGTCATCGGCACACGCTGCTACATGCTCGTGCAGCGGACGATCGACACCGTGGTCCGCTACACCATCGAGCGGTTCAACCTTGTGCCCGAAGAGCCCGGCTGCGACATCCCGACTGTCACCGCGTGCGCATCGGGTTCTGGCAGTGGTTCCGGTTCAGGAAGTGGATCAGGCAGCGGATCGGGCGGAGGATCCGGTAGCGGCTCTGGCTCAGGCAGTGGATCGGGCTCGGGAAGCGGCAGTGGCTCAGGAAGCGGGTCCGGGAGCGGATCGGGAGGCCCCACGGGCTATCCCAACACACCGGCCAGCGTGTGCAGTTCATCGTGCTCGGCCACCGCCACCAACTGCCTGCAAGTGGGCGGCGACTGCATCACCCAGTGCCCGCCGATCTCCATTGGAACGCCGGTCGGCTTTGTCTGTGGCTGCTACCTCATCACCTACGGCACATGCCGGCGCGGCGGGGCAACCTCTCCCGTGCAGCGTTTCTATTGCTGCTACACCAATGGCGGCGTTGAGTATCAGTGGGGCGCTTCGCTCGCATGGGGCGCGAGTCCCGGCCAGGCGTTCTGCGATGCCACCGTTTCCGGTTCCACCTTTGAGGCATGCGTTCCGTGAACAAGGCCGAACTCGAGACGGCCCGGATGCTCGCGTGCCCATCCCGACGCAACGGTGGATGCGGCGAAATCGATGTCGCGCTCGGCTTCACGTGCTCGCTGCCCCTTCCCATGTGCGATCGGTGCTTTGCGGCCGGCGGACGCGAACAGGGCGGGAGCGTGCGCAGCGAGTTCATCGGGCTCACTGTTGAGGGAATCGCATCCCAGCCAGCCAGAGCGCCGGCCGGTCCCCTCTCTCTTGTCATCCGTCACCACGTCCCGCCCGATCGTGCCCGCGAAGTCCTGCGCCTGTGCGCACCGCGACTCGGGAAGGCGCTCGCTATCGACTGTGCGCATCACCTTGGCATGCGCGAGGAGATACAGCACCTCTTTGGCGGCATGAGCGACGAGGAGCAGATCAGCGCGCTCGACCCCGGTCTCCGCGCATCGGCTGAAAACTTCGGGGAGGCAGAAGAATGGTCACTCGCGCAGAAGTTCGCATCGCTGGCCGAAGCGCTGGCATCGGGCCGGGGTTGCGACCGGGCCACCGTGAACCAGCGGCACATCAGTTGCCATGGCACGGATCTCGAAGGCAACCAAGTCGGAGCGCCGTGCCCAAGCCGTCGCGAGAGCCAATCCGAACCGGGCGCCTTCTACTGCGCCGACTGCGGGTGCGGCGAGCGCCAGGTCGCACGGCTCAGGGCCGATGCCAAGTTCGCGTTTGTCAAGCTCCGGTGCCCGCGTCGCCGCAAGGGATTCAGTAACCAAATCACATGACCATCATCGATTCCCGCGCGGGCGGAATGGGCGATCTCATCGTCGCGTTCTACATCGCCGAAGGGCTCAAGGCCGCGGGCAGACCGTGCTCGTTTACGCTCCAGATGCGGCATGGCGCGCACGACTCGCTTGTGCAAATGTTCGGGCAGACGGGCACCACCGATCCCGGCTTCGATCTTCATTCCGGGCCCGGGTGCACCGGTTGGGAACTCACCGTCAAGGGTGAACCGATCTACCACAAGCCCCGCGCCATCCTGTGGCAGAAACGACTCGGCATCGATCCGTTGGTCGAGCCCGCACGCCCCAGCGCCAACATCCCGCTCCCCGCGATGGACTGGGCGGCAGCGCACAAGCGAAGCCTCAAAGGCAAGAAGCTGATCCTGTGCTTCCCGTTCTGCGCATGGCCCAACCGCGACTGGCCGCTCCACAAGTGGTCGCGGCTCGTAGCAGCGCTCGGAGGACACGGGCACGAGGCGCTCAGCACCCACACATGGAACGACCCGCGTCTTCTCAAGCTCGGCCGCTACTTCTACGGCTATGGCGTTGACCACATCGCGGCGCTGTGCCACCACGCGGACCTGATCATCGGCAACGCATCCGGCGGCGCGATGCTGGCCGGGGCGCTCCAGCGAAAGACCATCGCGATATGCGGGTCCGATGACCCGGTCGCCAGCTTCGGACACGAGCCATTTGTTCAGTGCATCCGCTCGGAAGTCCCATCCTGCAGCTCGTGCCGGTTCGACGCGGCCCGCGGGTATCACAACTACTGCGATGACGGGTGCGATGCGCTCGCCTGTATCTCGTGGGAGCACGTTCTCAAGACCGCACTGGAGGCCCTGTGATCGAGGACACGATTCATCCGCACGTCCCGAGCGAACGCGCTCACCTGTTCAGCGCCAACGACTCGCAGGGCACCGAGGATGAGTACCTGCACCTGCTTGAGGCGCTCGTTGGCGTCGAAAAGCCAACGCTGATCCTCGAAACCGGCACATACAAGGCGCAGGGCACGCTCGCTCTGGCCCGTTCGTGTCAGGCCAACGGTCAGGGCCGCGTGATCACCATCGAGCAGGCGACCGAGCGAGCCGTCGCGGCCGAGCAATACATCCACGCGGCAGGCCTGTCGGCGTACGTCAAGGTCATCCAGCACCCGAGCGTGTCCTACCTTGCCAACCGCGACCCGCTCGAGCAGTTTGATCTCCTGTTCTTTGACAGTGACCTACTGATCCGCATCGATGAGTTCATGGCGTGCTTCAACCGCGGCACGATCTCACGCGGGGCCCTTGTCATCTTCCACGACACCAGCCGCGTGCGCACCACCCGCAACGGCGACAAAGACCCGCGCGCCGCGGCGTTCTGGAGCGCGTTCGAACGGTGCGTGCGTCCGCACGCGGCCCAGGTCATCGAGTTCCCGCTCTCCCGCGGCATGACACTCGTGAGGATGCCATGACCTATCCGTACAACCCGATGCTCGACTCGCGGGTGCAACTCACCGGCTCCTACAACTTCGGAACCGGGCTCACCACGTGGACGCTGCCCTACGCCGACAGCACCATCAACGCCGTGGTGGTCGGGTACGGCGGAAACGCGGGCACCGTCCTGACACCGACTGTTTCAGGCACCAGCGTCACGGTGGCTGGCAACTACTCGCTTGGCCCGTGCGTGCTCGGCCGCATCTACACCAAGCTGATCGAGCTTACCCGCCCCTTCAAGCGTGACGGCAGCGGCATCGCGCAGGTGTCCGAAAAGGTCCGCATCGATTCCATCCGCCTTGCGCACGTGCAGTCGATGGCGTACACAATCAAGGCCAGCAGCCCGGCCCGCCCGACACGATCCAAGTCGTTCGCCGTTTCCGGCCTCTCGCCCGACACCGCCGGGGGCCTGACCGCGGGGTTCGGCGGCGATGCCGCCACCGTCCGTCACTTCATCGAAAACTCGACCGCCATGCCCTCGTGCATCACGGGCGGGCAGTTCGCCATTGAGTCCGCGCCCGACCGCGCACGCAACGAGTAAGGAGGCATTGTGGGCACCGAAGCCGCATGGGTTCCGCTTGTGATCACCGCAGCCACCGCGGCGGGCACGGGCTACGTGACCTACGAGCAGGCCCGCCAGCAGAACGCGGCCGTCAAGCGGTCCAAGGCGTCGGCCCGGAACGCGGCCATCGTACAGGCCCGGCAACTCACCCAGGCCGCGGCGATCGAGCGGCAGAAGCGGATTGACGAGTCGGAGCGCATCCGCGGCCGTCTCCGCGTCGCATCCGCCGCGGCCGATGTCGGGCTTGGCGCTTACGACGCGCTCGACCAGCAAGCCACCGTGGACGCGTTTGAGAACATCCAGATCGTTGACCAGAACCTCTCCACACAGACCGCGCGCGTCGAAAGCGGGCTCGCCGCTGACCTCACAGCGCTCAGCAACCGCACCCAGAACTCTGTCCTCGCCGCGTTCATGGGCGGCATGCAGGGCGCGAGCACGGGCCTGTCCATCGTCAGCGCCGCTCAGCAGGTCGGACGAGTTCGGACGAAAGAAGGAGCCACAGCGTGAGCGCGTACCCCACCCCCGGCCTTCCGATCCCGGGCTTCAACCGCCACGCCGCGATCCCGGGCGCGCCGCTCACGGGCCTTCGCGGTTCCCTGGAAGCCCCCGGCTTGGTCGCGTCTCCGGTCGATGAGCGGGCCCAGCGCGGCCTTGGCGAACTCCGGCAGGCGCTCGGCTTGGTCGGCGCGGTCGCTGGCGACATCGGCCAGACCGCCCGGTCCATCGCCATCGCCCAGCGCGAGCGCGATGCCGAAGCCAAGGCGCTCGACCAAGGCCACGCGGCGCAGGCAGCGCGGACCGCGCTCCCGCAGATTCAGGCCGACATCGCCGCAGGAAAGTTCACGATTCCACAGGGCCAGTCGATCGAGGCGTTCGTCAACGAGCACTTCATCGACCCCGGCACCGATGGGATGAGCGATGCGTTCCACGAGGAATACGCGCGCATCGCGACACCCACGCTTGTGCGCGAGTTTGTCGCCAAGCAGGTCGAGATCAAGGACAAGGCCCGGCAGGAGAACATCCAGCTTCTGTCTGAACGCGCCACCGCGGCGACGCTCCCGGCAACGATCAGGGAATCCGTCGAAGAGGCTCGCCGCCTCTACCCGGAAATGACGGACACCGACCTGATGGCATCCATCGTCATGCCTGCGGCCAAGAGCGCGGCATCATCAGGGAACGGGGCGCAACTGGAAGCGGCCAAGGCAGTGCTCGGAGACCGGTTCCCCGCCGAAGTCGCCCGGCTCAACGCCGTGTACACCGACGCCCGCGCGCATCAGGAGGCGCGCCGCAACGACGACTTCACCAACACCATCGCCGACCTGTACGTCAAGGGCCAGCCGTTCGACCAGATCCGCCAATCAATCCGCGCCTATGACGGCAAGATCGATGCGAAGCTGATCGATGAGCAGCTCCAGCGGGTGAACCAGCGGGAACGCGAGAGCCTCAGCAACTCGGCCACGCTTTCGCTCAAGGCCGCGCTTGGTGCGGCACGCTCGCAGATGTCATCACGCATGAAGGCCGCGATCCTTGACGGGCACGCGTTCGCCGTCCAGGACCAGCAGATCGAAGGCCCCGATGGTCAGCTCCACAAGATCGATGCGGACGGCGTTCGAATGGCCGCGTTCCAGGATGAGTTTGCACGCATCGCAAAGACCGCGCCGGACCCGGAAACGGCGTTCGCGGCCCAGGCTGAACTCGCTTCCCGGAATGGTTACTCGCCGCCGGTGTGGGCTTCCACGCTCAGCGCCGGTTTCGTGGCCTCCACAGAGCAGTCGCTCGTCAAGGACCCAAACGCTGCAATGCCCGCCGCGGCCGCGGAAGGGTTCGGGATCTACAAGCGGCTCAAGGCCCAGGCCCCAGGCTTGCTCGAGTCGATGCTTCCCGATGCCAAGGCCCGCGACTTCTATGAAACCGCCTACGCGCTCCAGCAGCTCACACAGGTCGGAGGCGATGATCAACGGGCGCTCCTGACGGCGCGGCTTGCCATGTCGAGCCCGATCGCGCTGGCGAGCATCAACCCGCGCGACCTTGCGAACGCGGCCGATGACATCGTCGGGCGGTTTTGGGGCGACGACAAGAACAAGACCGAGATCGCGGGTGTGCTGCAATCGCGTGCAATGCCGCTCATCAAGCTTGGCATCCCGCCCAAGGAAGCGCTCTCGCTTGTGGCCGACCAGGTCCGTAAGTCCGCGGTCAGCTTGAACGGCTACAGTCAGGTCATGACGGGTGTGCCGGACGCGATCAAGCGGGAACTCCCGTCGATCAGCAAGTCCATCGCCAAGGCATGGTCCGAAAAGTACGGCGCGGCGTGGTCGATGGACGCTTCCGATCTGACGCTCCGCTGGGGTTACACGACCAAATACTTATTCCTGTGCGATGCCCGCACCGGCATACCGGTCGATGGCAGCGCCAAGAAAACCGCGTTCTCGCTGGCCGACCTTTTGCATTTCCGCGATGCCCAGCTTTCCGCCGACCAGGCCGCAAAGGACGCGGCGACCATCAAGCGGCAAAGCGAGAAAATGGACGCGATCAACAGCGGGTACGGCTTCAAAGCAATCAGCGATGAAGAGGCCCAACGGATGCAGGATGCGGCGACCTTGCAGGAAGAACAGGGCCGCGGCCTGTCCGGATCATCGAGGGGTGACTATTGAGCACGCTCGCCACGCCGACGCTTCCGATCGCGACAAGCGATGCCGACACCATCGAAGACCGCAAGCGGCAAGCGGCATGGGATGCGGAGAACCGGGCCACTCTGGTGGGTGGCCTGTACACCGCGTTCCTCGAAACTTCGCCCGCGGTCGCCGTTCGCACGCTCGCCGCGCCTTCGTTTGAACCCGACCCGTCGTGGCGGCTCGATCAGAAGCGTTTGGATGAGCTTTCGGACGGCATTGATCCCGATCTCCGCGAACTCTTCGGCCGCGCTGTGAGTGAGGAACACGCCCGCTTCCTGCAGGCTCAGGCGATGGTCACGATGGAGCGCCGCAAGGTGCTCGGCTCACTCGGCTGGGCCGGCACGGGGCTCCGCATCGGCGCTGGAGTGATGGACCCCGGGATGCTCGCCATCGGCACGCTCTCGGGTGGCGCGAGCTACGCCATGCTCGGCGCAAGGGCCACACGCATCGGCCGCATGGTCCAGCACGGCCTTGTCGCGGCGATCCCGATGGCGGGCATCGAAGCCATGCGGATGGATGAGGAACCGTCGCTCGGGCCGCTCGATGTCGTGGCCGCATCACTCTCGGGCTTTGGCATGGCCGCGGGCGGGGAACTTGCCGCGGGCGCTTCACGAGGCGTCCGGGCAGCCGCGGTCGGCGCAGGCGCCGCGATCCCGCAAGTCTCGGTTGACACGCTCAACGCGGCGATCGGCGGGGAGAAAACCACCAGCGACATCGTCATGGCGGGCATCCAGCAGCTTGTGTTTGGCTCCTTGACCGGCGCGATCACGCCCGCCCGTCGCCCGCTTGAGAACATGCTCCGCGATGCCGAGTACGCGGATGTGGTCGCCAGCGGCGCAGCGCTCACCGACAAGGGCAAGGCGTACTTCAAGGACCAGATCAACCCCGAGGCGCGGCAGGAAGCGGTTGCCCGACCGGTAGCCGATGAGCTTGCGAGCGCACACGCCGACCTTGAGAGCCTGTACACCACGAGCGAAGTCAAGGGAACCGAGCCGCCGCCATCATCTGTCGTTGAGCCGCCTAAGAACTCGGCAGAACCGACCACCTGGGCCGAGTTGCTGCAACTCCCACCGAAGGAACTTTCCGACCTTGCCCAACGGCAGAAATTGGAAGATAACGCCATCGCGTCGCAGATCATCGGACGCAAGTATCGCGGCAAGGCGCAGGACATTGCGGACCTTGAAGCAAAGGCAACGCCTGAGCAGTATCAGCGCCTCTTTCAAACCCTGCGCGGAGAGGCGATCGAAGGTGTTGCACGCGCGGGCGCTGAGGCTGAATCTCTCACGCCGGAGGATGCTTCGTTCCAACTGTCTTTCTTACTCTCTAAGTTGCCCGACAAGCCGCTTACGTTCGATGAAATGTTGCCGAGCCAGCGTGAAGCGGTCTACGCGATGCGATGGCTTACCCGTTCTGCCGCGGATCGGGGAATGGATACCAAGGCAATCAGCGAATCGGCTGTGAAGCAGGCCGCACAGCGGTTCCGCGACCCCGAAGATGCGGCGGTGGTGCTCGGTCGGTATCTCTCGCCGGAGAATACTCAGAAGCCAGCCCAATCGGGCAAGGCACTGCAACCCGCTACGCCAAATGTAGCGGCGAAGCCCACCGGCCCATCCCCGATCGAACAGTACACCGCGGACATCGTCGGTGAACCGAAGATCGCGATGGGTGCCGCGGCCGGCGCTTCACTGACTCCCCCACCGCCGCGCGGAAAGATCAAGGCGGGCGACCTCGACCTGTCCGGCGTCAACGATGCACCGCAGAAGTGGGCACGCGGCTCACCCACGATGGGCGATGCGGTCAGCCGGAGCGAAGTGCCTTCCATCCGCAAGATCAGTAACGCCCTCAGCCCAGACCCGCTCCTGAAGTCGGACGGCTCGCCATCGGTGTTCACCGCCCCCGAGTGGTCCGACGCCAAGTACAACGCCCACATCAACGCGCTTGAACGGCGGATGGATGAGCTGTACGGCGACCACATCCGGGCCCGTCGCCAGACCTCGATGGAGCCGATGACGCGGGACGAGTGGCACGCGGAAGTCACCAAGGCCCAGCGGCGCGGCAGGATACACCAAGACCCGTCGATCGAGCAGGCGTCACAGTGGATCTCCGAACGAACCGCCGAGCTTCTGGAGCTTGCCCAGCGTCACAACGTCAAAGGTGCGGCCGCCATCGATCCGGCCGAGCCGTACGTGCCGCGCGTCGGCGTTCGCACCAAGATAGATGCGGCGAAGAACACCTTTGGCGAGAAGAACCTCCTGATCACGATCGCCAACGCGATCGAGAAGGGCACGCCAGGCATCAGCCGGAACGCGGCTGAAAAGCTCGCGATCGTGTGGGAGGGGGTCATCGGCAAAGTCCACAACGGCAGCGACATCGTCCGCGGCCGCATCCTCGACTTCGACCAGCGTGAGACGCTCATCGAGCAGCTCAAGAAGCAGGGCCTCTCCCAGCAGCAGATGGATGACATCCTGTGGGAAGTTTCGGGCAAGCAGAACCAGGATGCCAACTTAGTCCCGCGCGTGAAGCGCCGCATCGCGATGGATGAAACCCACTCCGAGCAGCTCATCGCTCTCGACGGCTCCGGCATCCGGCGATTGGCGATTGAGGACCTTCTTGAGAACGACGCGATGGTCCTGCAGCGCACCTACGCCAAGCAGATGATCGGCGCGTCGGCAATGGGCGAAGTCTTCCGCATCGCCAGCAAACAGGGCAAGGCCCCGATCGAGTCCATCGACCAGCTCATCCAGTCGCTCGAGCGCGACGCCCTCGATCTCGGCCTGACGACTCCGGACGGCACGCTCACTCCCAAGCCAGCCGCGGACCTCAAGAAGATCGAAACGATGGCCCGCATCACCCAGGGCATCCCGCTCCGAGAGGACACCGCGACGTTCAAGGCGCTCCGCGTGATCCGCGGCCTCAACTTCATCCGCCTGATGGCCAACGTCGGCACGGGTGTTCAAAACGCGGCCGAAGTGGTGCACAGCCTGAGCGAAAACGGGTTCCGTGCTTCTCTCGAAACCATCCCCTCGATCAAGCCCATCTTCGAATCGCTCCGGTCCGGCCGCGTCGATAACGACCTCATCCGCGAGATCGAGCTCTTCGGCATCGCCACCGAGCGTCGATCGTTCCGTGTCCGGCCGCGTTCCACCGTCGATGATGGCACGAACGCCGGTCTGTCCAAGGCCGAGACTCTCATCGCCCGTGCACAGCGATGGGCCGCGGATCTCTCGCTCACCGCACCCGGTCAGGAAGTCATCGCCAAGTTCACTGCGATGTCCGTGATGAACAGGTGGGCATGGCAGGCCAAGAACGGCAGCCTTCCGCGCATCAAGCGGATCCGCGCCATGGGCATCGAAACCGAAGCCGACGCACGCGCGATCCTCGATCAGATCAACACCCACGCCCTGACCGAGCGCGGCATCATCGGCCCCAAGATGGTCCGTCTCAATCTCGATCAGTGGGACCCGGCCGTCGCATCGCAGTTCATGGCGGCGGTCACCAAGACCACCAACCGCATCGTGCTCCGCAACAACCCCGCGGCCTACGCCAAGTGGATGACGCACCCGATGGGCCAGGTAGTCGCCCAGCTCCGCACGTTCGCCTTCGGAGCCCACCGCAACAAGCTCCTGTTCGAGCTTCAGCAACGCGACCGCATCAGCGCCCAAAACCTCGTCGTCGGAACGCTCGCCGCGGGCCTTGTGTACGCCGCCCGCACGTACGTCGAATCGCTCGCCCGCGACGATGGCGACGAGTATCGCCGCGACCGCCTCTCGCCCAAGAAGATCGCGGCCGCATCGTTCAGCCGTGCCGCGTGGTCCTCGATGCTGCCCACCGCCATCGACACCGTGGTCGCCGACATCGGCCAGCGTCAGCCCGTGTTCAGCTTCAGCCGCACGACGGGGCTCGAGGGCGGCGCCTTGCTCGGCAACCCCACCTTCGACTGGGCTAACGGAGTGGCACGCGCCATCGGATCCCTGCAGGCCCCGTTCGCCAGCGATTACGACTTCTCAAAGGAAGATGTCCGCAACTGGATGAAGGCCGCGTTCATCCCCAACATCGCCGGCGTCAAAAGCATCATCGAACACCTGACCAAGAAGCTCCCTGACAAGAGCTTGCCACGCGAATAGGAGCACCCATGCCCCGTTACTCACTTACCGTCGAAACCACCAGCAACACCAACACCGGACCCGCCATCCAGTTCCTGGCCCCCGCCAGCAAACTCGCCAAGCTCATCGCGGTCATGATCAACCCCATGAACTCCGGCGGCACCATGACCCCCGGACAGTGGGTGGTTGACCGCATCACCGCCGTCGCGTCCGGTTCATCGCTCACCCCGCTCAAGATGGACGATCAGGCACCCCGCTCCAGCGAGATCACCGACACCACCAAAACCATCAGCACCACGCTCGCGTGCAGCAACACTGTGGGTGATTCCGCCATTCTGCAGCTTGCCCCCGGTTGGAACTTCCTCGAAAAGCTCGGCGTGATCAGCGGGCTCAACAAGGGCTTTGCCATCCGCCGCGCCACCGCACCCTCCGGCGCCCAGGTCTGCCAGGTCACCGCCGTGTGGGAGGAACCGTAATCCACATGGACGACACCAAGAAGGCGCTCTCGGACGGCCTCGACAAAGCCCTGCTTGACGTTCTCACCAACGGGCAGGTCGTCATCGACCCAGCCACCGGCAACCCCGTCAAGGTCACCCCGAGCGCCGCGATGCTCAACGTCATCCGCGGCCGGCTCAAGGACTGCGGCGTGACCGCGAACCCAGCGGCCGGCAACAACCCGATCTCCGACCTCATGAAGCGGGCCCGTGAGACCGGCCTCAAGCTCCACCGCGGCGATTTGCCCCCGCTCTCCACAGAACCGGATGCGGCCACCGGATGAGCGAGCAGGAAATCTCGGCGTACGTTCACCGGCTCGTGAACGACGTTCAGTTCTTCGCGCAAGAGCTGTGGATCAACCGCGGCCTCGACAGGGTCGCCCCGCTCTCAGAAGTCGAGCTCGACATGATCCAGTTTGCCGCGGCCGAGGGGCCGTACGCGAACGTCGGGCCCTTCCGCGGCATCCTCGCGCCCCGCGGCGTCGGCAAGACCCACCTGGTTCCCGGCACGCTCACCGCCTACCGCCACATCCGCGACAAGGAACGCAAGGTGCTCATCCCATCGGCGGGTGAGGCACACCCCAAGAAGATCGTCACGCTCCTGCGCGGCTGGTATCGGCTCGTGCCGTTCCTGCAACACCTCAACCCCGAAGCCGACGACATCGCCAACTCCACCCAGTTCCACATCCAAGATGCCTCCGATGACGCCACTCAGAAGTCCGTAACCGCCATCGGCATCGACGGCCAGCTTGAGGGCAACCGAGCACACAGCATCTTCCCTGACGACGTGGAGACCGACAAGAACACCATCACGCTCGATTCCCGCATGGCGCTCGATCAACGCCTGGGCGAGTTCAAGGACATCCTGTACCCCGACATCCCGCCATCGCGCGGCGGGCCCCGCGACCCCACCGAAATCGTCGCCGTCGGCACCTACCACCACGAAGAGTCGGTGTACATGAAGATGGCCGAACGCGGCTACAAGTTCCTCACCTACCCCATCCTCTACCCCAAGCCCGACGAGAAGGTGCTCAACCTCGCCCCGATCCTTCAGCGTCGACTCGACTCCGGACAGGCCAAACCCGGCGATCCGGTATTCCCCCACCGCTTCGGGCCCGACGAGATCATCAAGCGGCAGAGCGAAGGCCGTCGCCGATTCTTCATGCAGCACATGCTGGTCTGCGATCTCGGCCAGCGACTGCACTACCCGCTCAAGCTCAGCGACCTCATCGTCTTCGCCTGCAGCCGCGACTCCGCACCACTCGAGTTCAACTGGGGCACGCTCAACGATGCCGGCCGCAAGAACGTCATCGAGGACATCCCGTGCTACGGGTTCGCCGGCGACCGCCTCCACCCGCCCATCCGCTTCTCGACCGAATGGGCGCCCTTCATCGGCACCAAGGTCTGGATCGACCCCGCCGGCCGCGGACGCGATCAGACCGCCGCCGCCGCCATCAGCCAGCTCGGAGCCTTCCTCCACTTGAAGGGCATCAAGAGTCTCGCCGGCGGCTCATCGCTTGAAGACATGCACGAGCTCGCCCTCTTCTGCCGCAAGCACAACGCCCGCGACATCTACATCGAGTCCAACGCCGACACCCTCGACACCTACCGCCCCCTCTTCGAATCCGCTCTCCGCCACGTCTTCCTTGAGCCCGGCGACGATCCCGCGTTCCCCGATGGCTACAAGGCCAGCCTCATCCGCGATTCCAAGATCACCCACAGCACGCGGCAGAAAGAGATCCGCATCATCGACGCGATCGAGCCGGTCACCAGCAACCACCGCCTCATCGTCGACCCCAGCGTCCTCCAGCCCGTTGACGGCGAGGACCTCGAGCAGTCGTTCCAGTTCCAGTATTCCCGCATCACCCGCGACCGCGGATGCCTCAAGGAATACGGCAAGCTCGACGCCGTCGCCGGTTGCCTTCTCGCATGGGCCTACACCCTCAAGACCGATCCGCTCCAGGCACGCCGCACCGAAGAACAGCGACGCATCGAGGACGACATCCGCAAGATGCAGAAGCTCATGGGCCGCGTCCCCACCGAGCCCCGCATGTTCAAGCACCGCTGAAAACCCCACGCGTGTTTTTCTGCCGCGATAGGGTGGGGATCGATTGATGTTGATCGGCGCTCGTATTCCCCCCTGTGCACCCCTCCTGTCGAAAGCCTGAATAGCTTTGGCAAGTGCCGTGTTTGCAAGGGTTTGCGTCGATTGTGTCAGTATGCTGTGTCAGGAAGCACGCACGAGGTCGCAAACGCGCTCCAAAGGGGCACCAAAGGCGCGTGAATGTTCGCACGCACACGCGCGCATGCCGATGCTCACTCGTTCTCGCTCGCTCCTGCTTTGGTGTTCGCATGTGTGCCAGCGTGTCATGACATGATGAGTGCTGGTGATGTGGTTGGCATCAGCTTTTTTGTGATGTGTTCGATAGATGAACGATTCCGAGCCCGTCTGCAGGCGAACCGACCCCGACCGAAGGCGCCCAAACGTATGCGAACCGAGAGGCACGCACCGACCGTCGCGTTTGGTTCAGGCATCGACGGGTTTCACCCTGCCTGTGAGAGCATGGACAATCAGGGCCGAAAGCACCCTGAAAGAGCCGCACCGTACGTCGCCACCACATGCGGCTGCCTCGGCGGGTTCCAAGCGATTGTGCCGTAAGGCTGCCTCGCGCCGGCTGAACAAGCTGCCGTGAATCCGTCATCACCGGCTATGCGTCCCGGTGACTTCTGACGCTCGGTTGTGCGAGATGGGCTGCTCGCCGGGATTGATCGGGTGCGTCCAGCCGAGAGGCCGCCCCTGCTTGAGAAAGCATCATCTACCCGTTGGGGCAGATGCCGCAATGAGAGCAATCTGAACGGCGGACTCAGTAGACAGGACGACGGGGCAGTTGGAAAGCCATCGGTTGATAGCGGCCATGCGGATATCGGCTGATGGCTGGATCGGTGCCTTGTCTTGCCGCGCCGCCCGCTTGATCGGGCTGCCGCAAACTCTGCATTTGGGCTGCGTGCGACCCGGCTTGAAGTCGTCGGGCGACTGGGTCTGCTCGCTTCCACAGCGAACGCATCGGTATTGGCGATCCCTGCCTGCCATTGATCTCCACCGTCAAAAAACCCGCCCTGGCGGTCGCGTCGCCAAGACGGGCTAGTTCAAACGTTCGATGCTCCGCGACAGAGCAAGTTCTGACAAGGTTAGACACAGTGATGGCTTTGTGTCAAGCCCGGTCTAAAGCGGCCTGAAACCGTGAATATTTCTGCATTTCGTGTCTCTTTGTGTATTGACACAACATGACACGTCGATAGTATGTGTCAATCGGATGCGGGCCGCGTGGCCTGGTCCGATGGGTTCGGGCGCTGCAACGCCCCTTTGCATGGAGAAGATGCAATGAACGTCCTCAAGCTGAGTCAGGCAATCGGGGCCCGGGTGCTGGTTTCAATGCCGATCGCATCGGGTTCGATCGCGGTCTATGCCATCGTTCGCGATGTGCGCAAGGTATGGAATCGGGTTGATCTCATGATTGAGCCGGAAGCTGGCACAGGTCAAGGCTGGGTATCGCTCGAGCGCGTCGAGCGAACGAATGACGGCGTGTGCACGTTCCCGGTCCGCACCATGATCGGCGGTGCGGAATCTCGACTCGGCTAGTCATCTGCCCTGAGCCCTACCGGGTTCGGGGCGGTTTCGCTTCCGTCGTCGTGACGGGCGCAGTTTTCGCCTTGTGTTAGGAGCACAGAATGAGCACCTCTGGTAACATGAGCAACGTGTCTGAGCAAGCCGCCATGTTCTATGTGGTCGAATACACCGAGCGTCGCATCGGCGGCGGTGCCTCTGGCTGGCGTGCGGCGTGCGGTTTTTCGTTTGCAACCGAGGCCGAGGCACGCGAATGGCGCGATAAGAACGTGCCGAGCGCGAAGATATCGCGTCGCTTTCCCGGCTATGTCGGCGATGCGATCAATCACCTCAATAACTCTGACCTGATCGACTGAGTACGCGCGTCTGGTGCGGCGTGGAAGCGCGCCGCGCTGGTTTCGCTCGCATCGCTGTGATGCGCGCAAAGAGCGGGCCCGATCCACCCTGCAAGGTGAGTCGAGCCCTAACCACGTCGTGAGAAGGACGAACATGGCTAATGAGACTGTAGACAAGCGCGTGACCTGGTCGGAACGTGCGGCGGATGCTGCCCGCATTGAGGATGCGCGGGCGCTCGATCGCCTAGCGCGTGATATGGGCCTGGAGTCGCGGGACGCGGCCGATGCGGCGCAGGTGTGCCGCACCCTCGATGCCACTATCCGGCGGATCGGCGGTGCGCAGTGATGAACGCACCACTATTCGAGCGTTACCGGCCGCGGACCTGGGCCGATGTCGTCGGGCAAGACAAGGCGGTCGCGCAGCTCCAAGCGATTGAAGCCCGCACGGGTTTCGGTGGCCGCGCGGTGTGGCTGTCGGGCGCTTCGGGCGCTGGCAAGACAACGCTTGCCCGCATCATTGCCGGCACGATCGCAGATCCCGCGGCCGTGATGGAATGGGATGCGGCGGACGATTTCGGGGCTGATGAGCTCGAGCGGATGCGTGATTGCATGTCGCTCTATGGCATGGGGAAGGGCGGGCGGGCCTTCATCATCAATGAGGCGCACGGGTTGCGGAAGCCGATTCTCCGGCCGCTCCTGGGCGTGCTCGAGCGCTTGCCCAGTCACGTTACTGTCATTTTCACCACGACCAAGGATGGCGAAGATGGTCTATTTGAGGATCAGATAGACGCCTCACCCCTGCTTTCAAGGTGCATCCGCATCGGCCTGACGAATCAAGGCTTGGCTAAAGCGTTTGCCGAGCGAGTTCTCACGATCGCACGCTCCGAGGGCCTGGACGGTCGCCCGTTGGCCGAATACGTCAAGCTTGCCCAGCGTTGTCGCAACAACTGTCGCGCGATGCTGGTCGAAGTAGAGGCCGGCGCGATGCTGGCGGGGGGTGCGGCGTGAACCATATCAGTGTGATTGCTCATGGCGCACCGGGTTCGTTCGTTCGGCGCGTGCAAGAAGACCCGGGGATCGCGGTTGATCTTCTGGCCGCCCTCAATGGGGCATTGAAAGAGCTTGTTACCCCAAAAGGTCTGCCCGACGTTGGCAAGGGCAGAACTACCGCGCAACAGGCGGCGTTAGACAATGCCCGTGCCGCGATCGCCAAAGCGGAAGGCGGTCACTGATCTTCTCACCCGTCCGCGCCCGCAAGGGTGAGGGCGGGTTTCTTTGTGACTGATTCGCGCGTGCATCGGAGTTGATCGCGCGCGGAAGGTATATCCGCGGAGCTCCATTGTGAAGCGCAAAGGTGATGGCGTGTATCTGTCCAGCAACGGCGAGTATTGGATGGCCGTGTACTACGACAACAACGGTCGCCGCGTGCGGAAGTCGATCGGACCGAAGGCGCGATGGAGCAAGACCGCGGCTCAAGCCGAGTGCAACAAGCTCGCCGCGCGTCACATCGTGCAGCCCGGCGCCAGAGACTTGAAGCATGCGCCGACGCTGGGTGCGTGGAAGGAACGCTATATGCGGCTCCGGCAAGACCTGTCCGCCGGTTCCGTCACGCTGCACGAGGACACTTTCAGGCGGCTCTATGAGTTCTTTGGGCAGACAATGCGGCTCGATAAGGTCACGCGCGCGGGCGCTTCCGATTTTCGGTTGTGGCTGGCCGAGCAGCCTGGGCGCCGGGTCGATGACGATGGCAACGCGAAGAAGATGAGTGAACAGACGATCTCGCGGTACATGCGAGACTGCAAGGTAATTTTTGGATGGGCGACGCGCGAGGACCTGTTGCCGATCAATCCGTTCGACCGCATCCCGTCAAGCGCTCCGAAGGTGGACAAGCAGTGGGTGTTTATCACGCGCGAGCAGCTTGAGAACATCCTCAATGCGTGCCCGTCACAAGGGTGGCGCTGCATGTTCGCGCTGTGCCGACTGGCTGGGCTCCGATGGGGCGAGGCGATCGGCCTCAAGTGGGGCGACATCGATTGGTCAGCGCGAATGATCCGGTTGCACTTCGTGCGCGAGGACACAAAACACAAGTCCCGCAACGTGCCGATTCAGCCAAGGCTTTACGAGATGCTTGAGCAGGCGTTCACGGCCGCGGATGATGGAGCGGAGCGCGTGTGCGATCTCAGCACCAATAACCAGATCCGCGACGCCTGGGCGATCATCCGTCGCGCCGGTATCGAGGTCTACGCGAAGCCGTACCACACGCTGCGCAAGAACCTCGAAAGCGAATGGCTGGCCGAGTTCCCGCTCTTGGCGGTCTGCGAGTGGCTGGGACACTCGCCCGCAGTGGCCGCGGCCCATTATCACAAGCCGACCGCTCAAACGATCGCAAAAGTTACGTTGCAGGGGCCAGCACTGGCCGAATATCCTGTCAACGCTGAGGGAGGAACGCCATGACCATGCAAACGCTCAGGATTGCGTGTCGCATCGCTCGGATCGTCGGGCTGACCGGTTGCGTGGTCGCTGCGGCGTGGGAATCAGCGTGGGGGCGCACCGCGGCGGGGCTTGTCGGCCTGGCGTTCATCGTCTCGTTCCTGTGCGATGCCTTCGACGACCTGCCTGGGGAGCGGGTTCCGCACGAAAGGGTTTTATGACCAACAAATACAGAGAGCGCTGGCAAAAAGAACGCGAACGTCAAATCCGCGACGCACTGCCGCTATGGCTTGAATTCGACATGCTCTGTTGTGAACTCATGCTCACTTACGCAATTCACGGCGGCGACAACGGCGACTTCTCGTGGTACATCACGATCCACTCGGTTGCCCCCAGCGAGCGGTGGACTAGCCGAGAACAGCAAGAACTCTCACACGTGTTCAGCAGAGCGATCGAGCACCTAAAGGAGCCACGCCCGCGGCAATGACGGGAGATGATCTGCCCGGCGAGCGCGTGCCGCACCGGAAGTCTTAGTGACACAAATCTGTCAGACCAAACAGCGAAGTGTCACAAAAACCGCGTTCCTGAAAGCGGGCGAAGGGATTCGAACCCTCGACATTCAGCTTGGAAGGGCATGGTCGCAGCCCGCGCCGTGCATCAATACCGCGTTTGTAACCTTGCAGAAGGGTTACGTGTGGGACAGCGCGGAACAACACGGGATGCGGCGGGACCATTCTGACACAAAATCTGTCAAAGCGACCACTGGTAAGTCGGCACGCCGCCACGCGAGACTCGGTAGGCAATCACGCCCAGCAACGCGACCGTAGCGGCAAGCAGCACGACAACGACCCAGCGAAACGCGCGCTCGTTCATTAGATCATCCTCCGCGACCGGCGCTCGATCGCGACGGCGAGTTGTTCGATGTCCTCTCGGCGCGCAGTCCGCGGCGGATACTTCGGATTGTCTTTGGTGAGCGTGATCTCGCCACCTTTGCCAAGATGCCACCGGCACAAGCAGCCACCACCACCGGCATCCTGGGTAAACCGAATGAGCACGATGGATCCATTCGGCACCGGCCGGGTTTCCTCGTAGGCGTCACGCGGCGTCAGCACGACATAGTCGCCCTCGTGCAGCATCGGCTTCATTGAGTCGCCAACGACGATCACCGCGAACGCATCGACTTCACTCACATCGCCCCAGTCGAGGTACTCAAAGCCCTGCCCTGAATCGACGCCGTATTCCTCGTAATCAACGATGGTCCCAGCGCTTGCCCGATTGATCACCGGGATGCCCGGCCCACCACGAGTCCGACCCGGCGGCGGCGGCTTCCACCGCTTGTCGAACTCTTCCAGCGACAGTCCAAAGAACTCGGCAAGTTGCTCACGTTCCAGCTCTGAAATCGAGACGATTCCGCGTTCTTTCTTGCCCAGCGTGCTGAATGAGATCCCGACCTTCTCACTCATTTCGCGGAGCGTGAGACCCTTCTTCTCGCGGAGTATCCGAATGAGGTCGCCCGGTCCTGGCATGCTCCAAAACTACTTGTGTCACTTTGTGTAATCAAGATTTTTCGTTCATAAGTCTTTGTGTCATTTGTCGTTGTGACACAAGGCTAGATTTGTGGCAGTTTGTGTCTTGACACACCGGACACAAGCAGTATCCTGTATCCCACTATGACACAGACAGCCGCACGGAAGCCGACAAAGCGAAAGAACCCGCAAACGAGCATTTCGGTCCGCCAAGTGGACATGGACCGGATCAAGAAGGCAAACGCAGAGTATCCGACCTTGCGCATGAACGTCTTGGTGGCGCTCATGCTCGATACCTGGCTCGGACTCCCGACCGCCAAGCGTGACGAGATCGTGCTGCGCGGTCCTCGCGCCTGACCCATCGGCGGGGTAGAGCAGTGGTCAGCTCGGGTGCCTCATAAGCATCAGGTCGCTGGTTCGAATCCAGCCCCCGCTATTCGAAGTTTCACAACTCAGCAAGGAGTATGAACGTGATCCATCACGACGAAATCCGTGCGCCCGTATCCGAACTGTTCCAAGGTGGTCAAGGTCGAAGCGCATCCGAGCTTGCCGACCTGAGTCTGTGCACGCTCGCGTTCTTCTGTGCCGGGGCGCTTCTGGCGTTGGCGACCGGGCTTGCGATGCTCAGTTGGTATTACCTCGCGTGCCTGATCGCGCTCGGAGCTGTGGGCGCTGGCTTGTGCGGCTACGCGTTCGTGCCGGTGAAGCCGCGCGCGTTCAGCATCGACTCGCACATCGACATTGAAGGCTGATCGGAGTCCACCCACCCATCCCGGTTCGTGACCGGGACTGCTCGGCCCGCCCGTCACCACACCGTGCCTCTTGAAAGCGGGTCGAGTGGTCCATGCCACGAAGGAAATGAACATGTCCACCATCGCGCTTCCACAACTCCGCGGCTCGAATCTCCTCACCCACTCGCGCATGCAGGCGAACAAGACGTGCCCACGAAAGCACTGGTTCCGCTACGAACTCGGTGTGCGGCCCGACACGAGCGGCAAGCCGTTGCGTATGGGCAGGGCGTACCAACTCGGCCTCGAAGCACGCGACAACGGCGAGCCCGTCGATAAGGCCGTCGAGATCGCGACTCGCGACTACGAAGCGTTGCCATCATGGGCGAGCACCGAGGAAGCTATTCACGCATGGCTTATCGAGCGCGAGACCGTTGCACGCCTGCTTGAGAGCTACTACTGGCGTTGGGCTGTCGTGGATGATGCGAAGAACTCTAGTGACCCGCTCGGCGTCGAGAAGGTCATCGCGGCCGAGGTGCCATTCGAGATCGCCATCCGCAACCCCGAGACCGGCAAGCCCACGACGAACTTCAAGCTCGCGGGCAAGATCGACGCCATCGTGCGGCTGATGGATGGTCGCATGGCGGTCAAAGAGAACAAGACCACGAGCGACGATCTCTCGCCCGAGTCCGACTACTGGAAGCGGCTCCGCATCGATCAGCAGATCAGCACCTACTACATCGCGGCCCGCGAACTCGGCCACGACATCACCACTGTGATCTACGACGCGACCCGCAAGCCCGCCATCAGCCCGTGTCAGATCCCGCTCGTGGATGCTGACGGCGTCAAGATCGTTCTCGACTCCAAGGGCGAGCGAGTCAGGACCAAGGACGGCAAGAAGTGGCGCGAGACCGGCGATGCCGGCCAGGGCTACACGCTGCAATCGCGGATCGAAACGCCGCACGAGTTCGGCGAGCGATTGACGCTTGACATCACCGAAGAGCCCGACCGCTACTTCGCGCGCATGGAGATTCCGCGTCTCGATGCCGACCTTGACGACTTCCGCTGGGAGCTGTGGCAGCAACAGCAGCAACTCCGCGAATCGCAGAAGGCCGGGCGCTGGTTCCGCAACACGAGCGCGTGCGTCGGCTTCGGCAAGTGCGAGTACTTCGACGTTTGCACGAACGCAATCGACGTGATGAACACCACGCCCACCGGCATGGTTCGCGTTGACGACATCCATCCCGAACTTAGTCAAGGAGATTCACTGTGACCACCACAGCACCCGCACGCCAGAGTCCGCCACCGCGCACGACGAACACCACGAAGCCAGCGCCCGCACGAACGCTCGCGCCCGCGAAGCCTCAAGCGATCTGCCCAAAGATCGTGTTCGCCGCGGTCGAAGGCTTCGGCAAGACCAGCTACGTCGCCAACGCACCAAGCTCCGTCATCATCCAGTGCAAGGAGCAGGGCTACGACGCGCTGCTTTCCGCGGGCCGCGTGCCGCAGATTCCCGCGCCGCAGGCACAGGACTGGCCCGACATGATGGGCTGGCTCGATCACATCATCGAGAACCCGGGCGACACCAAAGTGCTGGGCCTTGATGCCATCGGCGGCATGGAGCGCTTCTGCCACGAGTTCGTTTGCAAGCGGGACTTCGGCGGCGACTGGGGCGAGCGTGGTTTCGCTTCGTACCAGAAGGGGTACGACGTTTCAGTCACCGAATGGCTCAAGATGCTCGCAAAGCTCGATCAGATTCATGCCAAGGGAATCTCGATCGTCATTCTTTCGCACGTCAAAATCAAGACGTTCAAGAACCCGCTCGGCGCTGACTACGACCGCTATGTGAGCGACGTTCACGACAAGACGTGGGCCGCGACGGCGCGATGGGCGGATGCCGTATTCTTCGGCAACTTCCTCACGATCATCGACGCCGAGAAGAAGGGCAAGGGCAAGGGTGTGGGCGGCACGGATCGCTACATCCACACCGAACGCCGCGACGCATGGGATGCGAAGAACCGCTACGGCATGCCCGCCGAGATTCAGCTTGAGAACGACCCAAGCCGGACCTGGGCCCAGGTCTGGCAGGCGATCACAGGTAAGGACACTTGACGATCGCCGCTCCGGTTCCACGACTCACCGTGGGGCCGGGACCTGCGACCGTCACTTTCAACTTGGAGAACGAACATGAGCGAGCTTTGGAACCCGGGCAACTACGTCGGCAACCTCGTATCCGGCGAGTTCGGGAAGAACGACAAGGGCACGCCGCAGTGTGTGCTCAAGTTCGACATCGAGGGAAATCAGAAGATTATCTTCATCTACCTATCGGATGGCGCAAGAGAGATCGCGTTCGAGCAGCTTGAGCAGCTCGGCTGGAACGGCAGCACATCATCGCCCGAGTTTGCGAACGGCCAGGGCGTCGACCTGTACATGAAGGTCGAGCGTTACGAAGACAAGGACCGCGAGAAGTGGTCGATCAGCCGCGGCTTCAAGACCGAGCCGATGGCTCAGGATGAGGCGCGACGCATCGAGGCCCTGTGGAAGCAGCGCGGCAAGCCGGGTGCGACAGGATCGAAGCCAGCGGCATCGGCGCCCGCACGCACATCGACCGCCGCACCTTCACGCACCGCGCCGACCGGCGACGCGTTCGGCAAGAATGAGGCGTGGGATGCGTTCCAGAAGAAGGGCAAGAGCAGCGGCGACTTCTACGCCGCGGTCGATGGATTGCTCGCCGAGAAGAAGATCGAAGAGTCTGCCATGACCACGGCTGATTGGCGCTATGTCGCTGGCATCGCTGGTACGCCGTTCTGAACCTCTCTCTCTTTCTCCCACAGAACAGCGTTCGCGCCCGGGAAACCGGACACGAACGCTTACGCCCGGAGTCAAGGACGATGAAACTTCATCCGCTTTGCGAAGCGTTCCCGACGATGCAGCCCGACGAGTACGAAGGGCTCAAGAAGTCGATCAGCGAACACGGGTTTGACGAGGATCAGCCTGTCATCGTATTCGAGGGCATGATCCTCGATGGTCGCCACCGCGCCCAAGCTTGTGACGAACTTGGCATCGAATACACGGTTCACGAGTTCCAAGGCAGCCTTGAAGGTGCCTTGGAGTTGGTTGAGCAGCGGAATCTGCATCGCAGAAATCTGACGGCAAGCCAGCGGGCAATGGTCGCAGCGAGTTTGGAGCCGTACTACGCGGAAGCGGCAAAAAACCGCCAAAGAACAGCAGGAAGGCCCTTAGCGCCGATCGGCGCTAAGGGGAAAGCAATAGAACAAGCGGCCAAAGCTGCTGGCGCGTCGGCTCGAACTGCCGAGCGAGCGAAGTCTGTTGCGAAAGCCGATCCGAAGCTTGCCGACAAGGTGCGCAAGGGAGAAATCTCTCTTGACAAAGCCGCGGCCCAGGTGAAGTCAAAGGCACCGCCGCGGCCCAAGGCACCACCCCGCCCAACAGAAGCCAAGGACGCTGCCGGCCGAGTGATTCACCCGAAGGCCAAGAGCGCTATCGAGTCGGCACCGCTATTCCGGGAAGTCGTGAATCGGCTCCACGAGCTGAAGCGCGAAGTGCTTGGTTGGCCCGATGACGGCATCGGCCGGGATCTCAACAAGCAGCGGATCGAAAAGGACTTTAAAGACCTTGTCAGTGCGATCGGCCGCGTTGCGCCGTACACGAGCTGCCCGATCGACGATCCCTGCACGAAGTCATGCACCGCGTGCCACGGTACGCAGTGGCTTACCGAGGACCAGTGGAACAACGTGCCGCCGGAGTTCAAGAAGTAATGCGTCCCCGCGACTACCAGCTCCGCGCACTTGACGGCATCGCCGAGCAGTTCGCTACGAAGCGATCGGCGCTCGTAGTGATGCCAACCGGCACCGGAAAGACGGTGCTGTTTGCGAACGCGATCGCGCGTTTCAGCAGGAAGCGCACACTGGTACTCGCGCACCGTGAAGAGTTGATCCGTCATGCAGCCGACAAGATCGAAACGGTGCTGGGCGAGCGGCCGGATATTGAAATGGCGGCAGAGCGTGCGGACCTGCATATGTTCCGGCGATCGAAAGTCGTGGTCGCATCCAAGGACACGCTGCGACCGAAGCGTCTCAATCGACTCAAGCCCGAGGACTTCGACCTGATCGTGACCGATGAGGCTCACCACGCCGTCGAGGGCAGCTACCGCCACATCTACGACTACTTCAAGGATGCCAAGCACCTTGGCGTGACGGCGACGCCGGACCGCACGGATGAGCGGGCGCTCGGTCAGGTGTTCGAGTCGGTCGGGTTCGTATACGAGATCACAGACGCGATCAATGACGGTTGGCTCGTGCCCGTGTCATCGCAGGCAGTCGAGGTGAGCGATCTCGACTTTTCGAATGTGTCATCCGTCGCGGGCGACCTGAACCAGAAGCAACTCGCCGAGTTGATAGAGCACGAACGGGTGGTGCACGAGGTTGCGGACCCGACGATCAAGATCGCACGGTGGCGCAAGACGATCGTGTTCGCGGCATCGCTCAAGGCTGCCGAGCAGCTTGCGGAGATTCTGAACCGCCATCGCAAGGACTGCGCGCGATGGGTGTCGGGCGACACGCCGAAGGAAGAGCGTGCGGGCGTCCTGGCGGACTATCGCGCTGGCAAGTTCCAGTTTCTTGTAAACGTGGGCGTGTTCACCGAAGGGTTCGATGAGCCGAGCATCGAAATGGTGGCCATCGCTCGCCCCACCGAGTCGCGGAGCCTGTACGCACAGATGATCGGCCGCGGCACCCGTCCGCTATCGGGTGTCGTGGATCGGTGCGAGGATGCGGCGGAAGCACGCCGCGACGCCATCGCCAGGAGCCGCAAGCCCGAGCTTCTTGTCGTGGACTTCGAGGGCAACGCGGGCCGTCACAAGCTCGTGACCGCGGCCGACGTGCTGGGCGGCAACTACGACGATGAAGTCATCGAGCGTGCGGCGAAAATCGTGCGTGAGTCGGGTGGTGCCAAGCGTGTCGCCGAAGCGCTCGTGGATGCCGAGGCCGCGCTCCACAAGGAACGCGAGATTGCACGCCGCGAGCGGTTGGTCGGTAGCGCGACGTTCAACACCCGCACGGTCGATCCGTTCGACGTGTTCGACCTTGAGCCCAAGCGTGAGCGCGAGTGGGACCGCAACAAGCAGCCGAGTGAGCCGCAGAAGGCGATGCTGCTTCGCAACGGCATCGACCCCGAGGGATTGAGTTTTGCACGGGCTCATCAGCTCATCGGCGAGATCATCGAGCGCCGGAAGAACGGCAAGTGTTCATTCAAGCAGGCGAAGCTACTTCGCAAGAACGGACTCAATCCCAACGTGAGTTTCGAGGAAGCCAATCGGCTCATCACTGACATCGCCGCGCGCCAAGGTTGGAAGCGGCAGGAGGCAGCAACGTGACACCGCGCCGCATCCAGCCTGGCGAAGTGTGCTACCTGCGCGTGCGGTACGTCGGACCCGGCGTCGCCACGAATCCAGCGAACAAGCAGCCGCAAGCCGCCGTGCAGGTGGTGAACCGCGCCGGATTCGCGGTCAACAACGGGGCGACCCATTACGTGAACGAGTCAGACCTTGTGACACAGGCCGAGGCCATGCGAGCGATTCGAGGCGCAACATGAGACTCTTCCAACTCCACGACAAGACCACGGGCGATATCAACTTTGCGGGCCTGGAGGCGTCACGCTCGCGACGGTGCCCCGTGTGCGGCCATGACTCATGGTGCCTCATCGACGCGGCACGCGGGCTCACGATCTGTCCGCGCACAATCTCGGCACGCAGGATCGGCGAGGCGGGCTACTTGCACGGGAACGAAGCGGACGGCCGCAAGCTCGCCCGTGTCGCCGAGAGCGTGCAGCGCCCGCGGCCACCGTTCAACGCGGCCATCGCACAGCGACTTCAACGCGCCATCACGCCCGAGCAGATCGAAGCGTGCGCCGCCGATCTCGGTGTGTCGCCACAATCACTTCGCGATCTCGACATCGGCTGGGATCCACAGCGGGGCGCGTTCGGCTTTCCGATGCGCGATCCGCGCCGACTCATCATCGGCGTGCGGCTCCGCAGGCCCGATGGTTTCAAGTTTGCCGTCGAGAACAGCCGCAACGGGCTCTTCTATCCAACGCTCAAGCACAGCGGGCCCGTGTACCTACCCGAAGGCCCCACCGACACCGCCGCACTACTCACGATGGGGCTTGACGCCATCGGCCGTCCATTCTGCCGCGGCAGCATCGAAGCGCTGTGCGAAGTGTTCGATTCGATCAAGCGGCCCGCCGTCGTCGTCGCCGACCAGGACCAGGCGGGCATCGAAGGCGCGCACGCGACCGCTGACGCGCTCGCTGGCATCGCCAAGTGGGTGAAGGTCATCCGTCCACCGAAGGGAATCAAGGACTCGCGCGCATGGTTGCACGCGGGCGGCACTCGCGACTCTGTGACGTGGCGAGTCGATCAGCAAGCACTGTTTACACGGGAGGAAGTCGCATGAGAATCAGCAGCAAGGATGCCGCCAAGCTCGGCATCATCGGTCGCACGCTCAACAAGTTCAAGGTCGCACCCGCGAAGGAACGCACCGCGAACGGCCGCGTGTACGCGAGCAAAGCGGAAATGCTCTACGCCAACATGCTGTACGACCAGATGCGAGCGGGCGAGATCATCGAAGTCATCGAGCAGCCATCGCTCTGGCTTGGTGTGCCGGAGAACAAGTACCGGCCCGACTTCCTCATCGTGCCCGCGGGCGCCGCACGTCCGTACTACGTGGATGTGAAGGGCATGGAAACGTCGCAGTTCAAGCACGTCAAGAAGCTGTGGGCGAAGTACGG
>ERZ761584.35-NODE-35-length-45091-cov-31.189049_pt1 | contig 45091 bp, 48 predicted proteins | sample MGYA00512168_ERZ761584 | MGnify/ENA primary metagenome ERZ761584 (study PRJEB28899, sample SAMN03785564) | bioreactor sludge metagenome | biome: EBPR Sludge; feature: EBPR Bioreactor; material: 0.22µm filtered reactor supernatant | place: Saint Lucia: Queensland...
GCCCACGGCGGCTTTGTCAACGCCAACAACGACGTGGACTGGTCCAGTGCGAGCGCCGCTCCGACGATGGGCCGCAAGAACGCGCTGCTCGCTCCGGGGCTTGCCGCCGTCGTGACCTACGACGAGGTGGATGGCGGGGCTACGGCGGACACGCTGAACGTCGTGACCGGCGACCTGACGGCCCGCATGGTCCTGTCGCGGAACACCGGCAACATCAGCGACAGCGGCGCCGTGTGGCCGTACCTCATCGCGACCGACACCGACACCCTCTCGCGGTCGGTCTACTGGGAGCGGGCTGGCGAGGAGGGGGCGCCGGCCCTTGTCGTCCAGATCCAGAGCGGGGGCGAGGGCGACCGGCGCAACACGCTGATCTGGGAAATCACCGCCGGCTCGCTGCCGTCCGACTTCTCGCGCTGGCGCATCTACCGCGACCCGTGCGACGGCTGCACGGACTTCATCTACGACGACAACCCGACCGTGTACTACTCGGCCGAGTTCGGGCAGGCGTATTCGTGGACCGACACCGCCGCGGCCAATGGCGTCGAATACGAGTATCAGGTCGCGGCCGTGGACCACAACGGGCAGGAGTCCGACCCGGCAGCATCCGACCCGATGACCCCATACGACGACACGGCGCCTGCGGCGCCGCAGAATCTGGTTGCGTCCGGCGGCCCCGGATACATCGACCTGGACTGGTCGAATGTGACCGCCGCCGACCTGATCGGCTACGAGGTCAGTCGCTCGTTCGATGGCGGCGCGTTCGCAGTGACAGACACGGTCACAGTCTCGGCGCATCAGGACTCTACCGCGCTGGAGGCCAACGAGTACACCTATCGCGTCCGGGCGCTTGACGATGACGACAACCGCTCGGCGTACTCCGGAACCGTTACGGCCGCGTGGTACGGCGACCCCGACCCGCCGGCCATCCCGCCGCCGTCGAACGTCATGGCGTGGCCCGACACACCGCAGGGCAGGACGTCGGTGGTCGTGTACGCCCCGGCCGACACGACAGGACTGACCGGATACCAGGTGTTCCGCGGGGCGGCGGCCGACACCGGCTCGCTTGCCCTCTACAAGAACAACATCGCCGTCGGCCAGTTCGCTGGGGCCGTGTTCGAGGACAACAAGGCCAACTCCGACCCGGACACGACCTGGTACTACACCGCGAAGGCGATGTACGGCGCGGCCAGGTCCGAGAAGTTCCACACCCCTCGCGGGGCGCTGACCACCGGCAACTACCCGAGCATGATCCCCGTGACTAGCGTGGCCGGGGCGGGAGCGCTGTCGGCGATTGTTGTGGCGTGGTCGCAAATCGCCGGCAGCGACTCGACGGAGATCTATCGTGGCACGACGGCCGGGTCCCAGACGAGGATCGCGACCGTCGCCCACGCGGCAAACCCGTACTACGACACCGGGGCAGCGGCGAACACGGACTACTACTACAAGGTCCGCTACAAGGACAATCCGGGCACCTACACGGCCTACTCGGCCGTCGCCGGCCCGGCGCGCTGGACGAGCGTGCCCAGCGGAGATCCGTCCGTGTCCGGCGTCACCGGTTCCGTGAGCCACGGCTCGACGATCACGATCTCGGGAACGAACTTCGGAACGAACTCGACGGCCAACATCTACTGGGACAATGTGGAGGGCGGGAGCTTCGCCGGGTTCTGGACCGACTCGAACGGCTCGCCCGACGGGAAGATCGTCGCGAGCGCGAGCGGCGCCGGCCGCCGGCACGCGGGCTCGGCGTACCACGCGGCCGCCGACTTCGGGAGCGGCGGCGGCTACGGGAGCCTGGAGTACGCCGGCACTTCGCACACCTGGTTCTGTCAGTACTGGGTGAAGCTCGACAGCAACTGGAACTGGGGCGGAGCGGCGAACACGCCCCTGTCGAATGTGAAGTTCTGGCGCATGTACCAGACGACTGGCAACGAGGACTTCGTCGTCGCCCTGAACACGTTCAACGGCTCGGTCATCATCGTGAACGAGAACATCTCCGGGTTCCAGAACACCTGGTACCACTGGGGCAACTACGCCACGGAGTTCACCGAGAACGTCTGGCACTGCTGGCAATTCGAGTACAAGAACAGCAGCGCGGCCGGAGTTGCCGACGGCGTGTTCCGCTGGTGGCGCAACGGAGTGCTGGCGTATGAGCGCACCAACATGGTGACAATGGAGGACTACTCGTCACCAAGGTATCCGCTCATTATGGGCTTCTACGACTCAAGCGGCGCCGGTGGATATGACGGAGCCAACACTGTCTACTTCGACGACTTTTACATGTCGAAGAGCTGGGCTCGTGTTGAGATCGGCAACGCATCGACGTACGGGGCATGCACGCATCGCGAGATCCAGATCCCGAGCGCGTGGTCGGCCACGTCGATCACCTGCACGGTCAACGCAGGGACGCTGACAGGAAGCGGGAACTACCTGTTTGTGGTCGACGAGGACGGCGTGGTTAGCGACGGCCACCCCGTGACGATCGAGGCCTCGAAGGCGACGTTCGACTACGAGAAGGTCGACTACATCGTCGGTGGCACATCGTACAGGATCGAGAGCATCCAGTGGCCGGCCGGCGTGTCCGGCTCCATGACCATCAGGGCCGTCGACAGCTTCAGCGGCTCCGTGATCGACGAGGACACCAGCACCACCGGCAACCCGTCGACTGGGCCCACCCTGACGGGCCTGGTCGTCGGCAACCAGTACAGGATCGAGTACACAACCAGCACCGACGACGAGGCCTATGAGCCGAAGACGGCGTGGACGCGGCTCTATGGGCCATACATCCAGCCCGCCCGCGGTTCAGAGGTCGTTGGGCGCATCGAGCAGTAAAGGAAGATCATGGCGTCGCCCAGGCAGGCAAAACTCTGGTTCATGAACGACGAACTCCTTCGCGTTGTGCAGATCGTCGCCGTGGTCATGGCGATCGGCGTGTTCGTGGACACCACGCGCGAGACCAAAGCCACGAACGCCACGCATGAGGTCAGGCTACGCTCGGTCGAGATGCAGCAGACTGTCCAGAGCGAAACCCTGTTGCGCACGGTCGAGCTGCTAGGCGCCCTTGAGAAGCGTATGCAGTCACACGAAATCGAAGCGTCGGCCGCCATCGAGCGCCTCAAGCGGGTCGACGCCACGGTCGAGAAGCTCACCGCCGAAAGGAAGTGATATGCCCCTGAGCGACGCCCTAATGGACCTGGCCCGCGGCGAGTGCAGGCGGCAGGGGGTCTCCCTGCCCCTGATCCTTGGCATCATCAACACCGAGTCGTCCGGCAATCCCTGGGCCTACAACCCCGAGCCGAAATACAAGTGGCTGTGGAGCTGCAAGAGGCAGCAGCCGTTCCGGGCGATCACGAAGCACGAGGAGTGCAGCGAGTACCCGCCCCCGGACTTCCCGGCCCCGCACCCCAGCGTCGATCCTGACGCTGAGTGGTGGGGGCAGCAGGCGTCGTGGGGCCTCATGCAGGTGATGGGGGCGGTCGCGCGCGAGATGGGGTTCGCCGGGCCCTACCTGACCGAACTGTGTGACCCCGAGGTCAACCTGCGGATCGGCTGCGCGAAGGTCGTGCGGCTGCTGAAGACGTGGGGCGACCCCGAGATGGCCGCCTCGGCCTACAACCGCGGCGCGATCGCGTACAGGCCCGGCACGAAGGAGTTCGTCAACCAGGCCTACGTCACCAAGGTAATGACCGAGGCGACGCGCCTGATGAACCTGGGGGTGGCCTGATGGATGACGCAACCGCCTATGCAGCCGGCATGGCCATTGCCAGCCTGGCGGCCGCTGGTGTAAAGTGGCTGTCTCGACGCAAGGAGCGCGTGCTGCACAAGTGGGCAGCGCCCGCCCTGGGGATCATCGCCGCCGGGGCGGCCGACGCGGCGTTCCGGCAGGAGATCGATCTCATGGGCGTGCTGGAGGGGACGGGGGCTGGCTCCACCGCGATCCTGATTCATCAGCTCCTGTGGAAGGGCGTGCTGCGGCCGAAGCTGGTCAAGCAGCCGGAACTGAAGGAGTGACGACATGAGTTTCCTGACGAGTCTCTGGGCGAAGATCCTCAACAAGCTCGGCGTTCTGGGCGCCGCGCTGACGATCGTGGCCTCGCAGCTGCGCTTCGCGATCAAGCAGGGCGACGCGGCCCTGGTCCAGTTCCGCCTGCAGCAGATCCGCGAGCTGGGCATGGCTCTGATCCAGTTCGCCGACAAGGGAGACGAGGTGATCGCCGACGGAGTGATCACGCCGATCGAGGGCGGCTCGCTGGGCCTCGAGCTGGAGCAGGTGGTGATGGAGGCCGCGGACATCATCAAGCGCAAGCCGGAGCCCGACGCCCCGGGAGCGCCGCCGGTCGACATCAGATAGAAGGGAGGCGCGCCAGCACACCCGGCGGCCGGCGAGGGGGAAAGCCCCCTCGCTTTTTTACAACTACAGGGTTGACGGGCAGGCAAAACACAACTACAGTATGAGCAGCCAAACAGAAGGGGGGTGTTATGACCAAGCCCAAGTCAGCGCACAGCAGCAGGTTCATTTCCGCGCGCGAAAGGCGCGAGCGCGTCCTGCTGTTGATGCCGGCGAAGGGGTTCGCCTCCGTCAATCAGCTGGCCGAGGCCATGGGGGTGACCTGGACGAGCCTCGACAAGAGCCTCCGCAGCGATTCCCTCACGGCGAACACGATCTGCAAGCTCGCAGAAACGCTCGGCGTCACTGTCAACTTCTTGCTGGAGAGGTAGTTATGAACCAGTCACTCGGTGACCGCAGGACGTACCTCGGGGCGTCCGAAGTCGCGGTCGCGCTCGGCTACTCCCCATGGCAGACCCGCCACGAGCTGTGGGCCTACAAGACCGGCCGCGCGCCGGCCAAGCGGCAGACCCCGCAGATGGAGCGAGGCCACGACCTGGAGCCCGTGATCTCCAAGCTCTACACCAGCAAGACCGGCCGGCCCGTCCTGGCCGAGCAGGTCGAGTTCATCCACCCGGACCTGCCGTGGCTGCGCTACCACGCCGACGGCACGACCTTCCGCGGCGAGGGCCCGCAGGCCCAGGCCGGCCTCCTCGAGTTCAAGGCCCCCGACCCCGAGGTCGTCCGGGGCTACCTGGACGCCGGCCTGCCGGACGACTACGTGTTCCAGCTGCAGACCGGGATGCTGCTGGCCGGGCTTCCGTGGATCGGGGTGGCCGTCTACGACTACCGCGGCCACTCGGTGGTCAGCTTCGACGTGGAGGCCAATCCCGAGTTCCAGAAGAACATCATCAAGGGCTGCAAGGAGTTCTGGCGGTATGTCGAGACCGGCGAGGTGCCGCCCGATCAGGCCGACCACATCGACATCCCGAGCGTTGACGGCAAACTGCGGGCCCTGACCGGGGCGGCCTACGAGGCCCTGGCCGAGACGCTGACGATTGCCCGCTCGAGCAAGCTGATGGCCGAGGCCGACGAGGAGCGCGTCATCGCCGAGATCAAGCGCGTGATGGAGCAGCACGGCGCCGGCCTGATCCAACTGGGCCGGAACGTCCGGGTGTCGTGGAATCCTGGCTCCCCCCGGGTCTCCTACGACGGGGACAAGCTGCTGCGCTGGGTGGAGGAGCTGGCCTCCGCGGCGCGCGAGGGCGAGTGGGATGTCGTCCACCAGAGACTGAGCGTCTTCTCGGGGCACGACTTCAAGAACGTCACCGTCCAACGGAAGTTCCTGCCGACGTTCTACGGCGAAGCCAAGCAGGAGGTCGAAAATGCCCGCAAGTGACGCCCGTCTGACCTACGAAGATGTCGAGGGAGCCATCCTGGTGGCGTGCTACCAGTGCCATCAGGACGGCCGACCCCTGCCCGGTTACGCCGAGATCGGCGCACTGGCGGGCAGGGGGGAAGACTGGGGGCGTGCCGTGATGCAGGGCATGCTCTCGGACGGCCTGCTGGTGGGGATGGCCGGCCGCAAGCCGACCGGGATGTCCGAGGCCGGCAAGGCCAAGGCCCAGCCCTACCTGCAGCCGGGTGTCGTGCTGCAGATGGCCAACCCGTCGACCGCGGTCGTGGCGCCAACCCAGCAGGCGCCCAGGTCCATGCTCGTCGAGGAGTTGGCCAACCGCTGGGGGATCGACGCCGGCCGGATGTTCGAGCTGGTCTCCAAGACCATGATCAGCAAGCGACGGGAGGACGGCCCGGCCTCCAAGGAGGAGGTCGCCATGGTCATGCACGTCATGCGCCAGTACGACCTCGACCCGATCCTGAAGCAGCTGCACGCCTTCATCTCGGACGGCCGGCTGCAGATCATGCTGGGGTACGACGGGTGGGTCAAGGAGGTCAACAAGGCCCGCGCCGGCGGCTGCCTCGGCATCTCCCTGCGGGACAGCGAGGCCATGGTGAAGGTCCCGGGCACGACCCATGAGTGCCCTGCCTGGGTCGAGGCCACCCTGACCTGGGCCACGGCGCTCGGCCGCGTCCCGACCGTGTACAAGGCCATGTTCAGCGAGTGGTTCGTGCCGAACCAGAACTGGAAGGCTCGGCCCTACCACCGGCTGCGCATGAAAGCCTACTGCCAGGCCGCGCGCGAAGGGCTGGGTATCGGGCTGGCCGACGAGGTCGACCGCGACCAGTTCCAGTGGCGGGACGACCCGGACGCCCGGATGCAGGAGGCGACCGCCACCCGCACGATGTCCATCACCGAGCGGCTGAACCAGATCACCTACGAGGAGCCCGAGGAGGCGATCATCGACGGCAGCGGAGAGCCCTCGCCGCGGGCCCAGGATGACGCAGGGGAGGCGCTGGGCGGCCAGGGCATGGACGACGGCGCCGAGGCCTCCGGCGCCCCACAGGGGCCCGTGGAGAGCGACGAGGAACTGGACAAGCGCCTGCTGCAGGAGCAGGTCGACCGCGGGGAGGTGTAAATGAATATCGTAACCATCTCCGGCATGCTCGGGAAAGACCCCCAGGTGTTCGACATGTCCGGCGGCGTCCGCAAGGCAGAGCTGTCGGTGGCCAACAAGATCTGGACGAAGGCCGGCGTCAAGACGGTCTGGATCCAGGTGCGGGTCATCGGCAAGCGAGCCGACGCCGCGGCGGCGAACCTGCGCAAGGGCGACAAGGTGTGGGTCCAGGGGTCCTGGCAGGCGGACGAGTGGCAGGACAAGGTCACCAAGCAGAAGCGGCGGCTCGATTACCTGTTCGCGTCGTCGATCGAGTGGTCCGGAAGTGTCACGCGTGACGAACAGCAGGACATGTCACGTGACATGTCACGCGACGGGCCAGACGACGATGCATACTGACCAGCGCGTATACCTCGAGTTGCCGTGGCCCCAGAGCCTCAACCTGATGTACATGCCGAACCGCAAGACCGGCGGCCGGCTACTGTCGGACAAGGCCAGGGTGTACGTCGAGTGGGTGTGCGTCATCGCGAAGCTGGCGCGGGCTGTCGGGGCATTCAAGCGGCACGAGCGGGTCTGGGTGTCGTTCCAGGTGTACATGCCTGACTATAGACGTCGGGATCTGGACAACCTGCTCAAGTTGCTGTGCGACTCGATCACCAAAGCCAAAGTGTGGCATGACGATTCTCAGATTGACGACCTCAGGATCACGCGCTCGCTGTCGACCTACCCAGGGGGGAAAATCTTGCTTCGCGCGGGAATTATCCTTGCGGATGGCGAGGCTGTCGACTACACTGACGGCAAGCCCGCCGGCTGATCACTGGCGAACGGGCGGGGGCGGTCGGTTATCCTAGTTGCCGGCCGCCCCCAACAAACTAGGAGTCGCTGTGAAGCACACCTGGCTGAAGCTGCTGACATCGCTTCTGTGGTCGAAGAAGTTCCGCGGCCTGCCCGACAACGACCACCGCATCGTCTACGTCTGCCTGCTCATCCTCTCCAAGCTGGAACTGCTCGACGAGCCGAAAGAGCTGCTCGCCGCGCTGTGCTTCGTGTCCCTGGAACGTTTCATGATCGTTCGTGTCCGGCTTCAAGAGGTTGGGCTCATGAACGAAGACGGAACGCTGCAAGGATTTGAGGATAGCCAGGTTACGCCAGATGCGATACGCAAGCGGCGCCAGAGAGAGCGTGACATGTCACGGGACATTCCGCCGGAAAGTCACGGGACAAGTCACGGGGATAGCAGAAGTAAGAAGGAAGAAAGCAGAAGTAAGAAGGAAGAAGAAGAACCCCCCTGTAGTCCCCCCAAGGGGGACGCGATCCCGCTGTCGAGGATCGTCGAGTCCTTCAACCAGATCGCCAGGCCGGCGAGACCATACCAGACCAAGCCGGTCAACAAGGCCATCGCCAGGCTGATCAGGGCCCGATGGTCCGAGGGCATGCGCGAGAGCGACTTCGCCGAGGTCACCAGCATCATGCTGGCCAAGTGGGGTGGAGACCCGAAGATGTGCGACTACGTCCGCCCGCACACGCTGTGGACGGGCAAGATGGAGAGCTATCTCGCCGAAGGTGCAACTCGCCGGCGGGATGATGACTGGAAGCGCGAGTTGCTAGACGAGGTTGGAGGACAGTGATGTTCGATACCGACGCCGGGAAGGCCGAGCCCAAGATGCTGATCGTCAAACCGTACCGCGTCACCCGCGGGCGCGTGAACGCCCAGGTGCTGATCGACATCAGCAACGTGATCAACCTGGCCAGCGACGCCGACGAGGCCATGCGGGGCGTCAGGGCGATCGTGGGCAACGTGAACTTCGGTCTGAAGGGGCCGGCGGCATGAACGTCGACGAAGCAGAGGAAATCCTTAATCAGTTGACCGACTTCTATGGGCGCAAGCCCATGACGAAGACGGCGCTGAAGTACTGGTGCAAGGGTATCCTGCGCTTCAGCCGGTTGGCGGCACAGCGCGGGCTGGCTGAGGTGTGGGACAACAACTCCACAATGCCAGCCCGCAACGTGTTCGTCGCCGCGGTCAGGGCCCAGCATGACGCGATGAACCCGCCGGCAGACTCGCAGAGCGAGAGGGTGGAGCCATGGGAGGAGCGACTTGGCGCCGCGGCCATCTCGTTTTTTGTGCGCTACCTGGATGGTTCCGACAGCCTAAATGACTGGGCCAACAACTTCAGGTCCGTCGCGCGCGCCCAGGGTGTCGAGGGGCGCATCAACTGGGAGGCATGGGAGGGTATCGGTGTTACGTTCTACGTCTGAATGGAGCGCAATGGAACGCCACGAAGACCTACCGTACGAGATCAGGGCCCGCCTCGAGATCATACTGCGCACCCTTGAAGCCATGGGCCTGCCGTGCCCGCGGCAAATCATCATTCCGCCAGACATCGTGATCGACATCGAGCAGGTTGTCGGCGCAGACACGCAGATCGATAGCGTCCTGCGTGAGGCCATCGAGGCCGCGGATAGGGAGAAGCCATGAGTGAGGGGCTGAAGTGGCCGGGCACGCAGAATTGTGACCTGTGCGGTGAAGAGACCGCCGATCTGGTATTCACACTCACTGGCGCCGTGTGCTGGAAGTGTCACGACGGCCGCATGCAGGCCGACGCCGACCGGGCCTACGACTACGCCAGGGACCGCGAGATGTGGGAGGGCGAGTGATGAACGACCGACGACTAATGGTTGCGAGCGAGCAGTTGGCTGCGCTGAACGCACAACAGCACATCACATCAGACCGCGCCGAGCGCATCGAGTACGCCCTTGCCGAGGCTGACGCCCTGATCGCCGCCGCCGGGGGGCAGGACGGCGGGGCCGACCCCGGCCACTGGCACAGGGTGGCGATGCGGCAGGTTGACGAGATCGACGGCCTCAACGCCAAATGCGCGGACCTTGAGCGCAACATCGCCCGACTCCGGGCCGAGAACTCGGCGCTTGAGGCCAGCAGGCACCTTCATGCCACAAACGGCGAAACGCTATACGCCCGAGCCGAGAGGGCCGAGCGCGAGGTTGCCGACCTCCAGGCCAAGCTCGACGAGGCCGCCCGGCTGGCGAGGGAGACGGCGGGGGAGGCGATGGCGGTGGCGCTGGCGGACACCCCCGTCATCGTCATCCCCGAGGCCGACTGGAAGCGGATGGTGGAGTTGTCCATCGATTCCCAGGTTGGGCACAGGCCCGCCATTGGCGCCGAGATCAAGGCCATCATCGAGAAAGTCGAGGCCGCAAATGGCTGACCGCATGATCGAGTGCCCGCGCTGCAATGGGCTTTCGCGCAATGACGGGACTGCGAGCCTGTCGTGTTCGCGCTGCGGCAGTTCCGGCACCATCCCCGACCGCCGCAAGCCCAGCGAGATCGAGGACGCCCTCCGCGCCGAGGTCGCCCGCCAGATCAAGGAAAACGAGTCCTTGGCCGAGGCGAATCTGACCTATGCGATGGAGACGAAAGAACTCCGCGACGAGGTCGAACGGCTCAAGGTGGCCGAGGGTGAGGCGATGCTGGTCGTGGAGTCGCAGGACGTGTCTGTCGCCAACCTCCGCGCCGAGGTCGCCGCGCTGCGAGAGCAGAGGGATCACAAGTTCGAGCAGTTCCTTGATTGGCGCGGTATTGAGGTCGGGGAACAGTGTGATCGATGCCAGGGCGCGGGGTCGTATATGTACAGCAGCACGGCAACATGGATGGGTGGCATTGGCGGACAGGCGATGACGGTGGGGGTTTGCAACAAGTGCTGGGGGTCCGGGAAGAAGAACAGCCCGTGGACTAATCTTCGCGACGTTATGCAGATACGTCGCGAGATCGCCGCGCTCAAGGACGAGCGAGATGAATGTGCGCTCGGCGTCATGACCGCAAGCGAGAGAGCCGGCAGATACGCCAACCAGATCGCCTCGCTCAAGGCCGCCAAGGCGAGGGCGGCGGAGGCGTTCCCTGCTGTGATCCCGTTCATCGGGGCCGATGACGACGGGTATGCCTGCAATGCGGCGATGGAAGTTCTTAGCGCCTACTTCGCGGAGGAGGCCGGGGATGATTGACCCAATCTACCACAACAGGCCGCTGCCGCCTGATGTGCTTGCAGATGCACATCACGACACAGTTCACTGCGGGCCGACACACCACAATGCCTGCAACTGCCGGGAAGCATACTTCGCCGCCCTCCGCGCCGAGGTCGCCAGCCTGCGCGAGGCGCTGACTGACGAGGGCCACACGCCGACCAATATGCAGATGTGGGTGGCCCGGTCGCTGAAGGCAGAGGATATGGTTCTCGGGCTCCAGACCGAACTGGCGAAGCGCGACGAGCCGCTGCGCCCGGCTCTGGCGGCGTTCGCGTTGGCCATGGAGGCGAAGCTGAAAGCCAATGACCACAAAGGAGGGTGGGCCGGGTGCGATGAACACTGGCTCATGGATCGTCTGTACGAGGAAGCCGATGAACTGTGCGATGCGATCAACAAGGGCGACCCCGAAGCCGTCGCCCCCGAGGCTGCTGACGTTGCCAACTTCGCCATGATGATCCACGACGCCGCCCTCCGCGCCGAGGTCGATAGGCTCAAGGTGGCCGAAGGCGAGGCGATGCTGGTCGTGGAGTCGCAGGACGCCTCTATCGCCGCGCTCAAGGCCGATCTTGAGAAGTGCCGGAAGGCATACGGGAAGTTGTTCAACGAGAACGCCGCGCTACAGGGAGAGGTGGACGCGCTCAAGGCCAAGATCGAGGCGATCACGCTATGGCGGCGCGAGATGGTAGACGACGGCTGCGGGTGCTCGGAGGGCTACGCGAAGCGCCAGCTTGTCGATCCCGGCTGCCAGTGGCACGACATCGACGTTGAGCGCCTCGACGCGATCCTGAACGACGCCCGCGAGGGCGGGGAGGAAGCATGAAATACGAGGTAAACGAACGTGGCGGATGGATCGTGCCCGACAAGAGCGTGATCGGCGCTGGAACCAACATCCCCGCACATTCGACGCTCGGCAACGAGTGCACGCTCGGCAACTGGTGCACGCTCGGCTACGATTGCATGCTCGGTGACTGGTGCACGCTTGGCAACAGGTGCAAGCTCGGCAATGAGTGCAAGCTCGGCAATGAGTGCACGCTCGGCTACGGGTGCAAGCTCGGCAATGAGTGCACGCTCGGCTACGATTGCATGCTCGGTGACTGGTGCACGCTTGGCAACAGGTGCAAGCTCGGCAATGAGTGCAAGCTCGGCAATGAGTGCACGCTCGGCTACGGGTGCAAGCTCGGCAATGAGTGCACGCTCGGCTACGATTGCATGCTCGGTGACGGGTGCAACTGGCTTGGCGTCACTGTTTCGCGTTGGCTCACGCTGGCCAATGTTGACGGAAGCGGCAGGCAGGTCAAGTGCGTCATCGGCAAGTGTGGCGCGTGCGTTGTAGAAGCCGGGTGCTTTCGCGGGACTCCAGAGGAGTTCACCGCTCGCGCCACAAGCGAAGGCAAGCACGTCTACGCGGCCGTAATCCAGGCGGTGTTCGCGGCTATGGCCCGCGAGGGCGGGAAGGCATACGAGGAAACGAGCAGCGAGCAAGCAAACAGCCCTTACCGCCTCTGCCTTGCGTGTTGGGATGCCGAGCGTAAGCGGCTTGGACTGCCGGACATCATCTGCAAGGCGAACCCGTCCAGGGAGCTGTGCGCGGCGTGCGGGCTGTGGTTCAGGGATGATCTGCACATGATGCAGCACCAGTGCCATCAAGGAAAGCGGGGTTCATGATGGATAGCCATGAATGCGGATTCACCTGCCTTGCCTGCGGCCAATTCCGGCCCGGACCAGAAGGCGCGCACAGCGAGGCTGCCTGTCTGCGTGTCCAACTCGCCGCCGCGAACGAGAGGGTGGGGGAGGTGGAGCGAGTACTGAAGTCGCTCCGGGACGAGTGGCCGATGTTCAATTACGTCGATGACACCGAGGGCATGGTTGCGGTTGAGGTGCCCGAGGTAGTCATCCAGAACTTTCACCGCATCCTCGGAGGTGCCTGATGCCCTGTGAGCGGAAGCACATCGAGGCGATTGAGGCGGCGGCGTCCGCCCTTAGCACACAAGATGATCGCGTTATTTTCGGGCATGACGACCTGCTTGCGCTTATTTCCACCGCCCTCGCCGCCCTCGACGAGAGCCCCTGGCGCAGCATGGACAGTGCGCCGAGGGATGGGACGCCGATCCTGATGAAGTTCGCGCACGGGTGGCCCGCTGTTGGATCATGGTTCAGCACCAACACCGATGGGTGGTGGGTTTGTGGCTGCCTTCCTGTTTACCCGACCCACTGGATGCACCTGCCCGCAGAGTCGGAGGTTAAGTCATGAAGTGGTATGCCATCAAGAACCCCAAGGGCGAGTGGGTTGAGGATGCCGTCGCCACGACCGAGCATGACGCTTGGGAGTACGCGGGTGACACCGACCACGACTTCCCGCGCCATCCCGAGTACCTCCTGAGCGAGTCCGGCGAGGCCGCAGGCTACTGCTGCGTCGAGGTCGAACTCGCCGAGCCGGGGACCGCCGACGCGCTCAGGAGGGCGAGGGAGGCGTGGGCGGTAATCGTTCGCATCCGGTCTCACATCGAAGCCGACGCGAGGCATTTCGAGGAACAGGCAGCGGCGCTGGCAACGCTGCATGAAGTGCTGACCCGCGTCACCGACACCGCCGCCGGAGAGGGCGGGGAGGGGGAGAAGCATTGAACCCGAAAGGAGGAGACCATGGAGATCATCGCCGGAGCGCTGGCGTGGTGGACCTATGTCCACGTCGCAGCCAGGGACGTTTTCTGGTTCCTGCGCCACTGATCGACCTGGCCGGCGGCGAGCCGCTGTCGGCATTCGCCGAGGCCGCAATCGCAGCCCACTTGGCCGCGGTGGCCGCGGTCAGCGCAATCACGAACGAGGAGGAGTGATGAGGTACGTCAAGATACTTGTTGCCGCGGCCGTTCTGGGGCCGTTCGCGCTGGCATTGGCGCAGACCACGTCCATGACCTTCACCTACCGCACGGCCCCTCCGGCCACGGGGAGCCCTGTGGCCGTCTACGAGTGGCAGGTGAGCGGCAACGGTGGCAGCTCCTGGGTGGATGCCGGGACAAGCCCCGACCCGAGCAAGGCCATCACGCTCGCCGTCGGCGGCACCTATGTCGTCCGCGTGCGGGGCACGGATGCCCAGGATCGCAGTGGCCCGTGGTCTGTCGCGAGCGACCCCAACAGCCCAGACCCCGGACCTCCGGGGGCCTGCGGCAAGCCAACCAGGCAGTAGCCCGTGAGGCGCGCCCTTGCGTTTGTCGGCTCGGCTGTAGGATACTCGGCCGCGGCGTATCTGGTCCTGTGTGTCTGGCGGGCGATCATGGCGCTGGTCACCCGCTACATCTGATCCAAGGAGCGGCAATGTTTCTGAATCTGGGCGTGATCGTGACCGTGACCATCGACGACGAAAGCGGAGCCCTGGATGAGCTGCTTTCCGAGCGCAACAACAGGCTGACGATCGACGTGGGCGACGATACCGACCTGCAGCGGGTTCTCGAGCAGATGCAGTGGGCCATGGACACCGCCGGCCAGACGGCCGACAAGGCGGCCAGGGCGTGCTGGTACGCGGCCTCGCAGGCCCTGCAGACCCCGGACATGCAGCAGGCCGCCGGCCTGGCCGGCGCGCAGGAGGCGCCGGCTCCCGAGGACGGAGCCGTCAACTAAGCGACGCGGGAGGTGGTGGCGATGTTAAGACGAAGCCCCCCGGCAGACGGACCTGCCGGGGGGCGCAGTCTATTCGGCGAAACGGTCGACAACCAGCAGGCCCACCAGGCCCAGCAGGCCGAACAGGGCCCCCAGGTCAATCGCGAGCATCAACAGGATGACGCCGATCAGGAGGCAGGCCCAGCTGATCAGGGCGGCATAGGTTAGATTCATGAGCCCCTCCTGGCTTTGGCGATGGCGGCGCGGGCGATCGACAGCACGGCGTCAGCCTGCTGGCCGTCTCCGGTGTCGGACGGTTCGGCGTTTTTCTCAATCCACTCCGCGCACGCCTCAAGCGCGGCCAGGCTGTCGGCACGGGCCTCGCGTTCGGCGCGCTGCAGCGTGGATCGGCTGATGAGGTATCGCCTCAGCGCCCACTGGGACATGGGCGACAGGCCGGAGTAGTAGCGGAGCCTGCGATCGGTCGTCACGATTCGACCTCCTCACCGGCTCCGGCTTGGTCACGCTCGGCCTGTTCATCGAGGGTTGACCCGTCGTGGGCCCACGGCGATCGATAGGTCTCCGCGTCGCCCACCTCCTTGATTACCATCGATAGCCAGCACATGCAGTCGGCCGCGCGCACCAGCGGCGCGCCGCGGGTCATGCGCCTCTCGTGCCGGCGGATGAGCGCGTCGATCATCCAGGACACCGTGAGCAGCCCGTTGGCGGCCGATCGCCCATCGGGCATAGGGTCGCCCATCTGCAACGCCACCTCGCGCTCAGTGACCTCGCGCCGGGCGCCAAAGGCATCATCGGCCAGGCGGCGCAGCGCCAGATGGGTCCTCAAGTCCCTGCTTTCCTGTTCTGCTCTGGCCTGGGCGGCCCTGGCGTCGGCGGCGATTTGCTGTGCGGCGCGCAGGTCTTGTTTCAGCTTCCGCGCCACATTAAACCACGCCGAGCCTACGCTCTTGGGCTTGTCTGTCATGTCCTGTCCTTTCGCTTGTGACTTGCCACGGCTTCCCACTTCGCGCGCAGGCGCTCGTAGGCCCCATTGCCGTAGCGGTGGCGCATCAGGGTCTCCAGCAGGCCAAACGCCAGCGCCAGCTCGGCGGCGACCTGTTCCGTTTCGTCGTCCGGCTCTGCCTTGTGCAGCAGTGCCAAGGCATCGCGCGCGCAGGCCTCCGCGGTCACGGCCTTGACAATGGCCGCCTCCATCGCGCGCGCGGCTGATCCGGTATAGGTGGACATCAATCCTCCTTAGTGGAGCGGGGTCCAGATCGCGGTCCCGGGCGCCACCGTGGCGCACTGGTAGCCGCAATCGTCGCACTGGCCCGGGCACCTGATCGCGCCGGCCGGCCCGGGCGCACCCCGGGGCACAGTGACAAACCGCGGAGCCAAGGCCGGCACGCCCGGCGCCAGGTGGCCCAGATATTCAGAGGCCAAAAGTTGCAGGTTGTCGGGGCGCCAGCAGTCCCAGACTGCTGACTTTGTGTAAGCAAAGAAGCGCACCCCGGGCGTGGCGTGCGCGATCAGCGCCCAGTCCCTGAAGTAGCTGAGACTGTAGAAGTCGCCGGCTTCGTGGATCCTGAAGTGATCAAACCCCAGACGCCGCCTCATGGCCTCGATGCGGTCGATCATAACCGGCGCGAAGTCCGGGCGGAACGTCCACGCCAGATTGTGGTAGCGCGCGCGGCGCACGGATGGATAGGCGCGCTGCGCCTTCAGGGCGTAGCACCCTTTGCGGCACCCGGCCGCGGCCGCGCCGGGGCAAGTGGACCCGGCCGGCAGGTTCCAGACGGGCGCGCGCATGATCTTCTTGTTCCAGCCGTAGCCGATAATGGGCGGCTTCATCGCGCGCCCCCCTTGTGGACGCGTTCCGGCTCAACCGTCCAGACGCTCAGCTCCGCCACGATCGGCGGCCCGTCGTCCCGCGTCACGCGCAGACGGACCCGCCCGCACCCGGGCCTTTCGCTATGGGTGACGGTCACGCCTTCGGGGTTGATAATCTCAAGCGCGTCGGCCACGAGCTGGGCGACAAGGCAGAATTCGCACGACATAACGGCAATCCTTTGCGGTTGCGCGCCGCCGGCCACGGGCGCCGGCGGCGCTTGGTTAATCAGGCGGTGAACGGGAAGCTGCGCGGCCGCTCAGGCCAACCGCTCTCGCGCATGGACAGCCACGCGCCCGGGTCGATGCGGCCATGAATGTCACCGTGCGCGATGATGATATGATCAAGTAGCGCGACGCCCATAAGCTCGCCGGCCGCGTCGAGGCGGACGGTCAATTCGCGATCATCCATAGACGGCGTCACATCCCCCGACGGGTGATTGTGGCCGACGATGATAGCGGCAGCCTTGGCGCGGATCGCGGGGGCGAACACTTCGCGAGGGTGGACTAGTGATGCGTTCAGCGTGCCCGTCGAGACAATCAGCGGCGCGGCCATGGGCGCGTGCCGGGCATCGAGCAGCAGCAGTGCGAAATGCTCGCGGGAGTCGACCGGGATGCGGGCGATAAACAGGGGCGCCACGTCGGCGCCGCGCCGCACGCTATCGGGGCGTTCCGCGCAGGACCAGCAGCGCACGCGCGTGCGCACCTTGACAATCCGTTCACTCATAGCACACCCCCGATCGCGGCCACGGCCACGGCCAGCCCGACCACGGCCAGCGCGATGATTGCCACGCCGCGCGCCACGAGGACGGCGCTTTCGAGCCGGGCCGCGCGGTCGGCGGTGACCGCTTCCCAGTGCGCCCACTGCTGGGGCGTGCAATGGACTGGGCGGTCCTGGTGGGCGCCGCGCAGGGTTTCCAGGTACCGAACCTGTGCATAGCAAAGGTTGGCCAGCGGCGGGCGCCGGCGGGCGTGAGCGGACTTGTCGCGGATGATCATCGTTTAACCCCCTAGTAGGGTTGCCGGCGGTGCGGGCCGGCGCCGTTGGGCGCGCTTGCACCCGAGAACATAGTCAACTATCGGCGCGGGCGTGTCAATACTTTAGTGGAGATATCTACGGTTGGCCCGGCAGGCCTGCTGGCTGTCGCGATTGACAGCCCTGCGCGGCGGGCGCTAACGTGCCCCCGCTGGCGCCGCACAATGCCGACAAAGCCCCCCCGCAAACAGCCCCCCAAGCCCGGGCGGGTGGCGCGCGCCCTCGAAGCGCACGCCGCCGGCGTCCCCCTCGCCGATGCCGCCAGGGCCCAAGGCGTAAGCCGGCAGGCAATCTATAAGAGGATGCAATCTCTTAGGAAATCCCCCCTAGAACTAGAGCAATCCCCTGATGATCCTGCAATCCCTTGTCTGGGTGAATCACCTAACGAATCCGGCGGCCGCGCAGCGGGCCGGACGGCCGGGGACCCTCTCAGGGGGTTCGAGGGGTCTGGTTGTGGGGGACGGGTCGCCACGCCCACCACCCCGCAAGCCCCCCCGGGCTATCCCACCGTCCAGCAACTCCGCAAGGCCGTCGTGGACGCGGCACTAGCGAGCGAGGCCGACGCTCTGGCGGCCTATTCCCGGCACGTCCTGGCGGCCCACAGGGCCCGCTCCAGGCAGCTGTGGCGCCGGCTCCAGGAGCTGGCCGCCCGCGAGGACATGGGCGCCGGTGCGCGGGGTTCGCCGGCCAGCGCTCTGGCGGCCCTCGCCGGGGCGCATGCGCGCCTGGTCGACGCCGACCGCACAATCCTCGGCATGCGTGACGGCCAGACCGCGCCGGCCAGCGCGGACGATACGCCTGCGCCCGTGCTGGGGTTGGCGGCTACGGTGACGCCGGACCGCTTCCGGGAGCTTGTGGATGCGCACCGGTCAGGCCAGACGGTGACGGTTGCGCCGGCCGGCGATGGGCCGGGCCTGGAAGGCGGCGCGTGAGCGGGCGGGCGGACTACGTTTGTCGCCGGCGCGGCGGCACGTGTCATCTGCAGGCGGGCGGGCGTGCCGGCGGGCGGGTGCGGGCGCGCTCGTGGCGCGGGCGGGCGTGTGGGCGTGCGCGGGCGGGCGCGAGGGGGCAGGGGGGTGGGGTGTCGCGCGGATCTGCATGCGTTGGTGAACAGGTCCCCTCCCCCAAATTTTGAGTCCCGAGGCCTCCAAAACGAAAGGTCAAAAGATGGAACGATACGGCGGTAAGCGGTGGAAGGGGTTTGGCGCGGGTCCGCAGGCGTTGCGGAAGGCGGCGCCGGGCCCGATGAACCGCGGCGAGGGCCGGCTGGCGGCGATGATGCTGAAGACCGGCACCCCGACGCTGCCTGGCGGCAGCACGGTGGGCAGCCAGAACCCGCGGCTCAGTCCATCAGCTGGTGGGCGGACCCCGTTGACAGCGCATGCGCAGCGGGGTAGGCTGAAGATGCGCAGGTCGATGGCTCGAACTGGGGGTGGCGTTGATGAGTGAGCGCGCGGCGTGATCCAGCACTGGGAAGTTCCACGTGGAACAGCCGGCGCGCGCAAGGGGCGCCCGGTCAACGTCGTGTGGCAGCCCCAGCCGGGGCCCCAGACGCTGGCCTCGGTATGCCCTTGCGACGAGATCTTTTACGGCGGGGCCGCCGGCGGCGGCAAGTCGGACTGGATCCTCGGCCACATGACGAAAAAGGAGCATCTTTATCGGGCGGCGTTCCGCGGCGTCATCTTCCGCAAGACGTACCCGGCGCTCGAGGAGATCGAGCTTCGGGCCAAGGAGATCCTCTTTCAGATCTACGACTCGACGATCTGGGCTGCCGGCCGCATGCAGTTCAACTTCCCCAGCGGCGGGTGGCTCAAGCTCAGGGCCATGGAGGCCGACAATGACCGGTTCAAGTACATCGGCCACCAGTTCAGCGACATCGGGTTCGACGAGTTGACGATGTGGCCGACGGACGTGTGCTACAACTACCTGCTGTCGCGCAACCGGTCGGCCGCCGGCGTGCCGTGCCAGATCGTTTCGGCCAGCAACCCCGGCGGTCCTGGCCACCATTGGGTGAAACAGCGGTTCCTGCTCAAGGAGGGCACGTACCTCAAGCAGCCGCCGCTCGAGCCCCAGCACACGTACAACCCCCGCACCGGCCGCTACCGCACCCGCATCTTCATCCCGGCCAAGCTCACCGACAACCGCGTGCTGATGGAGAACGACCCCGGCTACGAGGACCGCCTGGAGGGCATCGCCGACCCCCAGATCCGGCGCGCGCTGCGCGATGGGGACTGGGACATCCTGGCCGGGGCGGCCCTGCCGGAACTGCGCGAGGACGTCCACGTCATCCGCAACATCACCCCGCCGCCCGGGGTGGACCAGTGGTGTTCATGCGACTGGGGCTACTCGAAGCCCTACGCGGTGGGTTGGTTCTTCCGCAACTTCGACGGCAACGTGGTCATGTGGATGGAGCTGTATGGCGCCGGCGCCCGCCAGGGAGAGGGCACCCGGGAGTCCCCGGAGATGGTCTGGAACAAGATCCGCTCGATCGAGCAGGAGTTCGGCGTCAGGATCAAGGAACGGTGGCTCGACGCCCAGCACTTCAATGCCGAGCCCGGGAGCCCGTCGATCGCCGAGATGCTCGGGGGCGAGCAGGCCGGCTGGCGGCCGTGGGCCAAGGGCGAACAGAGCCGCTTCACCAAGAAAATGAAGATCCACGAGTACCTGAAGGTCACCAACAACGTTTCTAGGCTTGTATTTTGCGAGCGCTGCGTCCACACTTGGCGCACTCTGGTGGCCCTTCCGCTGGACCCGAAGGACCCTGAGAAGGCCGACACCGCTGCCGAGGATCACGCTTTCGACATGCTCGGCGGCGCGCTGCAGAAGGACATCAAGACGAAGGACGAGATGGATCGGATCCTGGCCAACAGGAGACGGCAGCAGGCACAGGAATACGGCCCGGTAGACGGGCGGGGCGGTTGGTAGCATGGCAATCGTCGGTGGAGTGCCCCCGCAGGCTGTCGTCTCGTTCGTCGTCGACCGCTGGGACGACCTGAAGACGGCCCGCACCGGCAAAGAGAAGATCTGGTCCGAGTGCGTGGACATGTACCTGTCCCGCTTCAGTCCGAACGTCGCCCGCTGGCTCAAAGCCAACCAGAAATCGGCCCGCTACATCGGTTTGCCGTGGGATGCGGTCGAAACCGTGTACGCCCAGGTCATGGCTCAGATGTTCCCGGGCGACCAATGGCTGAAATTCAGGCCTTCGGAGCCCGGCAACTTCTCGCCCGACGACAAGGCCGCGGTCGGCATGCAGCGCCTGCTCTACCAGCAGCACGCGCAGAGCGGTTTTCAGCGCGAATTTGGCCTCGGAGTGGTCAAACAGGCCATCATCATCGGTTCGGCGCCGTTCACCAGCTCATGGGACGTCGAGTGGGCGGTCGATTACCCGTCCTACGCCACCGCCATGACGCAGTGGACGCAGCAGAACCAGCAGATGTGGGCCGAATACCAGCAGGCGCTGCTGGAAACCCAGATGCGGGCGCGCGCGATGGCCGCCGCCGGCGCCGACCCGGCGCAAATTCCGCAGCTGCCGCCGTTCGAGGCCCCGCCGCCGCCCGTCCCGCAGGACAAAATCGCCTACCAGGGCCCGGTTTTGGAGTGCGACGATATCTTCAACTTCGTGATCGACCCGTTCCCCAACCGCAAGCGCACGGCTCTGCGCATCAAGAAGTCGTTCAAGAGCCTGGCGTACCTGCAGCGCTTCGCCGAGCCCGACGAAACTGGCTACGCGGCCTACCAGAACCTCGGCGACGTCCACGAAATCGACCTGCACAGCAGCCGCGGTGCCACCGACACGCAGATAGCCCAGCGCGCGGCCGCTTTCGGCCTGAATGTGCCGAAAATGAACCGCGGCGTCGAGCTGCTCGAGGCCCAGGGCGACATGGAGATCCCCCTGGACGGCTCTGGCGGCATCCGGGTCTTCGTCAACTTCACTGCGACGGTCGCCAACTCCAAGACGCTGATCCGGTTCGAGCCCGGATTCCTGTGGCTGAACGAGCCATCGACGCAGTTGGCGACGATCTGCAACCCGCCGGGCGAGGTCTACGGCGTGGGCATCCTCGAGCCCAACCGCGGCACCAACGAGGTCCTGCAGGCCCGTACGAACCAGCTGGTGGACGGCGTCTCGGCCGCGATCAACCCCGAATACAAGGTCGTGGACGACGGCATCATCGACATCAACGCCGTCAGCGCTCCCGGCAAGCGGCACCTGGTCGGCAAGATGGACAACATGGAGCCGATCCAGAAGAACCTCTCGGGCATCTACGCCGCCATGCAAGACTACGCCATGCTCAAGGGCGAATTCCAGCAGGGCACGCGATCGATCAATCCGTCGGTGCCGATGTACCAGCGCTCGGCGACCGAGATCTCCCAGAACGCGGGCGTGATCGCCGCCACGCTGGGCCAGATCGTGCGCGACCTCGAGGACGGCCCGCTGACCAAGGCCATCCAGCACCAGGTGTGCATGAACGCGATGTTCATCAACGAGCCGGTCATGGCCTACGTCATCCAGAACGGCGTTGCCGACTGGATGCCGGTCTCGCCGTACGACATCCGCCGCGGCTGGATCATCCAGGTGCGCGGCAGCCAGCACGTGGCCGAGCGCTCGCAGCGGCTGCAGGACCTGTTCTTCTTCGGCCAGATGACCGGCGGCAACCCGGTCTACGCGCCATTCATCAGGCACCTGCAGTACCTCAAGAAGGTCTACAGCGAGATGGGCTTCCACGACTCGGACGACATGTTCGTCGACGAGAAGACCGGGACCGCCCTGCTGGTCGAGCTGATGGTCAACGGGACGCTCGCCGGCAAGGGCTCGACGAGCGCCCAGGGTCAAGGGGGGCAAAGTGCAAAGAGTGCTGATCAAGGCTCAGGCGGCTCCGAGGTATACGACGGTGGCGGCGGCGGCGAGGGCGCTGCAGTCGGCGTCGTCGGACCTTGGGTTTCTGATGATCCTCTCATACCTGGTGAAGGCTCACGAGAGGCTCTCGCAGGCATCAGAGCCTGATGGGAGCGACTCGTACCCGTACCGGGTGGTGTTCAATGAGGGCGCGCGCTCTGCGTTGCAAGACGTCCTCAATCGGGTGGAGACGCTGCTGAACCCCGATGTCGCCGACAGGCTGATCATCGATGGGTCCAGCGAGGAAGATGACTGATCGCCTACCGAGGCGTAAACCCGGGAGACATGGACATGCTCAACAGCGACCCGTTCGCAGAATTCGACCAGGCCGGACAGGACTTCGACGACCAGGAACCGCAGGCGCCGCCGCCGCCATCCCCCCAGGGGCCGGCCCCGGCGCCAGCACAGGTCGGCACACCGCCGCCGGCTGCTGCCGGCGACCCGGACCTCGAGGCGCTCTACAGGCTTCTGGACGCGGACTCCGATCCGCGGGCCCAGCAGCCGGCAGCGCCGGCCCAGGCCGCGCCGCAGGTGCCGCAGGCCGTGCCGTACGACCGGTTCCAGCAGGTGACCGAGGAGAACCGCTACCTGCGCTCGGTTGTCGAGCGCGCGCTCGGCGGCGCGCAGGTCGGCCCCCAGGGCCAGCCGGCGCAGCCACGGGACGACGATCCGCCGCCCGATGGCTACGACCCCGACGTGTGGGCCTACCTGAAGCCCATTCGAGACGAGGTCAAGGCCATGCGGGCGCAGATCCAGCCCCAGGTGGAGCAGGCGCAGCGTCAGGCGGCAATCGAGAACCTGTCGCGGTCGGTCCCTGGCTTCTCGGCCGACATGGTCGAAGAGATGGAGCGAGAGTTCGCGAGCATGAGTCCCGAACAGCAGGAGAGGTACCGGAACGAGGCAGGCATCGAGGCGATCGCGCACCGCGTCGTGGCCCGACGCGGGATGGCGCCGCCCACGGCCACCAGTCCGCGCACCATCTCCCCGCTGGCATCGAGGGCGCACAGCATCAGCCGCAGCGGTGGCGTCTTGCCGCCGGTGCAACCGCGTCTGAACATCAACGACCTGACCGACGAGCAGTTCGAGCGGTACAAGGCCGAAGTCGCGCGGCGCCGCTACGGCGGCAGCCTGAACGAGAACGAGCCCGATCCGATCCTCGACGGCAGGTTCTAGGAGCGTGATACACGATGGCAGTCCTGAACACGATCGATAGCCTGGCCGGGGACGAGTCCGCTCTTCCTCGCATCGCCAGGGGCACGTACAACCGCGAGCTACTGGCCCGGGCCCGACCGCTTCTGACCCACCAGAGGTTCGGGCAGACCAAGCCGCTGGGCATGCGGCAGGGCCAGCAGATGGTCTTCCGGCGCTGGAACGGCCTGGCGCAGGTGACCGTCCCGCTGACCGAGGGCGTGACGCCCCCCGGTGTCAGCCCGACGAAGACCGACGTCATCGCCACCCTGCAGTGGTACGGCAGCTACATCCCGGTCACCGACAAGATCGAGATGACGCACGTCGACCCGGTCATCACCGAGTTCTCGGCCATCTGCGGCGAGAACATGGGTGAGTCGGTCGACACCATCCACGCCAACGCCCTGGCCGGCGGCACGAACTTCGTGCGCGTGCAGGACGACGACGACTCGACGGCCGACCTGGCGCCGCACACCGAGTCTGGCCCCCCGGCCCGCGACACGGTCGGCGGCGTCCTGTGCCGCACGGCTCTGGACTACGTCATCCGCGTGCTGACCGGGGCGAACGCCAAGCCGTTCACCTCGATGGTCGGCCCCAGCGGCGGACAGCAGAGCTACCCGATCGCGCCGTCCTTCTACGCGATCATCCACACCGACCAGGTCCACGACCTGTACAACCCGAAGTCCGGCTTCATGATCTTCAACACGACCACCGGCACGCTGACGCGCGACCCGGCCTTCACGCCGGTCGAGCAGTACGCCAGCCAGTCGGGCGTGATCGAGGGCGAGTGCGGCAAGTACCGCCAGATCCGCTTCGTGGCCACGACCAACGCCAAGCGCTGGCCCGACGCGGGCGCTGCCCTGTCGGGCGCCGGCGCCGGCCTGAAGTCGACCACGGGCACGAACTGCGACGTGTACTCGGTTCTGGTGATCGCGCGGGACGCCTACGGCATCGTGCCGCTGGCGGGCAACTCCGCGAAGATCATCGTCAAGGACCGCTCCAGCGGCGGCACGTCCGACCCCCTGGAGCAGCGCTCGACCGTCGGCTGGAAGGCGATCACCTGCCCGGCCGTCATCCTGAACGAGTCGTGGATGTGCCGCATCGAGTGCGGCACCACGGCCTAGACCGCGGGCCTGGGGCTGGACGCTTGAGCCGGCCCCAGGCCGCAAGAAGGAGTGAATCATGGCTGTCGCAACGAGAACCGTCAGCTACAACGGCGGCGACTCGCCTCACGGCGGGATGGCCTCCGGGCTGCTGGTGCCGGCCACCACGCCGGCTGCCGAACACATCGAGCTGGGCTGGGAGCCGAACTTCATCGAGCTGGTCAACTACACCGGCACCAACCCGAACATCTACACCTGGCGCAAGGGCATGGCGTCTGGCTCCGCGTTCCTGATGACCGGGTCGACCGGCGTCTACACCAAGGTCACCGGCGGCCCGACGGTCAACGCCGGCGGCCTGAAGACCGTCGACGGCGTGGCGAACACGATGACGCGCCCGGGGTTCATCATCCCGGCCGCGCTGCAGACCGACGGCGACACCTGGGCGTGGCGGGCGCACCGCTAGGCCGAACCATGGCGCGGGGCCGCCCCCGCGCCAGCCCACTCTCGCCGGCGGGCGTAAAACGCAAGGAGAACCACATGTCCACCGATCTCGAGAGCGCCGCTAAGGAACAGGCGGCGGCCCGCGTCAGGGACTCAGAAGCGCGTGCGCGCGCGGCGGCAGCGGACCCCGGGTCGAAGTTCACCTTCCACAAGGGAAAGCGCCTGCCGGCCGAGTTCAAGAACCCCCCGATCGGCACCCGCTGGCATCGCTGCGTGGACAGCCAGGGCCTCTACCAGCCCGACTGGATGCAGTTCCGCGTCTACAAGACCGACACCACGCAGGCCGACGTGATCTACGTTCACGCCGCCGCCATCAGCCACGGCCGGGCGTTCGTCGCCTGCCACAACCACGTCAAGACGGGCGTCTGGATGGATGCGCCGCCGGCGGTGATCGAGACGATCCGGCAGGCCAGGCGCGAGACGGTCGACATGGTCACGACCGACGTGGACGGCAACCCGCTGGGCCTGACCGGCCCGCAGCGCGTGTTCCGCGTGGTCGAGGACCGCCCCCAGTACAACTGCGAGGTTCTGCCCTCGGCTTAGGAGGCCGGCATGAAGCGAAGCCAGAGGATCGTGTACTTCAGCGCCATCATCGCTGCGGTGGTCTTGACGGCGCTGCTGTGGTTTGCTGGCGACGCCAATGCCGCCACCTACAACCGCACCGAGGATGTCGTCCGCAACACCAGCGGCAAGACGGTCAGCGGCGCGTCGGTGTCCGTATACATCGCGGACACCGACTCGCTGGCCGATCTGTACGCCGACAAGGAAGGGTCGACGAGGAAGGCGAACCCGACTTTCACCGACTCGGCCGGGCGATACTTCTTCTACGCCGCCCCAGGCCTCTACGATGTCACCGTCTCAAGGAGCGGCATCTCGACCTACACGGTGCAGGACGTTCGCGTGTACCCAGGTGAGTGGTTCACATACAACGTGCTGGACTATGGGGCCATCCCGGACGACGCGCTGGACGACTACCAGTCGATCGCGGCCGCCGTGGCCGACGCCAGGGCCGCCGGATACGGGCGCGTCTTGCTGCCGACGGGGATTTACAGGATATCGCAGCAGATCGTGGTCGAGTCGAACAACATCACGATCTATGGCGACGGAGTCGGCGCCACGGTTCTGACGCCGCTGACGACGCTGCTCGGCATCAACGGCATCGTGCTGGACACCGTCGAGAACTGCTCGGTCAGCGACATGACCATCGCAGCGTTTGCCAGGACGGGATCAGCCAAGGCCTATGGCGTGAAGGTTGTGGCCGGCTACAACAACACGGTCTCCGATTGCGCCTTCATCGGCTGCGACCACGCCGGCGTCAGCTTCCAGCACGACAGCGACATCTATGGGGCCCTGTCCGACTCGGCATCGATCACGATGAACAAGGAGAATTCGTTCGACGGCGGATACCACATCGCCCGTGGAAACCGATTCGAGTACTCTCCAGAAGGCGTCGGCGTCGAGGTCATGAGGTCCGACAGGTGCATCATCGAGGGCAACAGCTTCCGCGGCAACACGCTGTGGGATGTCCGCATCGTCGGGTCAATCGGGACCCTCGTCAGCGGCAACCGCATGAACGGATCAACGGCTGGCGTCGTGGTGCAGGGCTATGGCGACCCGGCCCCCGTCGGCACGACGAAGTACTCCAAGCGGACCGACGTGATCGGCAACAGCATCGAGGCGTCGTTCGGTGTCAAGCTGTACAGCGGCGCGTTCGACTGCGCCGTGATCGGCAACAACATCACGGCCACCAACGACACCGCCGGCGTCTGTGTTGACATCGCCCACACCGGAGACATTCTCAACGGAGAGAACGCCGTCGGCGACATCCTTGTCTCCGGCAACCTGATGAACGGCGGCGCCGTCGGCGTCGTCTACACGGCCGAGGGCTACGGCGTCAATATCCGCGGGAACACGATCGCGGACTACGACTGGATGGGGGTCTACGCGAGCGCAGCCGACAGCGGAGACACGCTGCGCGGATTCGTGGTTGAGGGCAACACGATCAGGCCCGGATGGAACCCGCCCTCCAGAACGGTGAAGCTCGGCCTGTCGCTTGCCGGGGCGCTTTTGTCTGGTCGCGCCGGCGGAAACACCTTCGACACGTTCGGGTACACCGGAACCTGGACGGAGAAGTCGTCAACGTCATCTGTCATTCTCGCTACGATCCAACCAGTTCAGTCCGCCGCGGCCCCCGACACGGTGGGCCAGCGCGGACTCATGTGGTTCGACAAGACCAACAGCAAAATGAAGGTCTACACCGGCAGCGCGTGGGTCGACCTGCACTAGGCGCCAAAGCCAAATAACGAGGAGCAGCCATGCCCAGCGTGATCGAACATGGAACACCGAAGACGCTGCTCGACGCCGTGCAGGAGGCCTGCCGCATGTCCGGGGTCATTGCCCCATCGACGCTGGACAACCCGGACCGCAACACAACCCGCGCCATCCTGGCCGTCAAGCAGGCACTGAACCTGATCTGGTACAAGAACCGCTGGGACTGGCGGTGGCAGTGGGCCACATTCGAGATGGTCGAGGGGCAGATGTGGTACGACCTGCCGGCCGGCTTCCATGCCGCCGGCGCCACGCTCGGCATCAACAAGCTGGCGTCGCCGCTGACGTTCGTCGCGTACGAGATGCTGGTCGAGCAGTACCCCGAGATCCGCAATCTGCCGCCGGCGTTCGGCAATGCCGACACAGAGCAGGAGGCCGTCGACGCCGGCTACAACAGCAGTCCGGACGCCTGGACCATCAAGGGCGGGTATCTCGGGCTGTGGTACCCGCCGTCCCAGTCGTTCATCGACCTGACCAGCACCCACGTCATCGTCGGCTACTACGCGCAGCATGTCGCCCCGACCGCAAACGACGATGAGGTCGGAGTTCCTGTCGACTTGTACCCAGCCCTGGAGAACCTGACACTGGGCCGCTTCCAGCAGTACAGGGAGTGGCCCGACTGGAAGGTCACCTATCAGATCGGCCTCGATCAGCTCGATCAGGCCGTGGCCAGAGCGAGGCAGGTCTACTGGGAAACCTCGCAACTGATGCCGAGGGAGTGATGGCGTACCGAGACAGGATCTCAGAGCGCATCAGGTTTGGTGGCGTCAACACAAGGGACGCCGTCATTGACCTGCCCCCAAATGCGAGCCCATACGCCCGCAACGTGGTTGCGGTCCCAACGGGGGCGGTCCGCTCGCGCAATGGCTTCTCGGTGCTGATGTATGGCGAGAGCCCGGACACGCCTGGCGATGTTGACGCCGATGTGCCGCCGCGCGGCCTGGCTCTGATGTCGAGGATCTCCGACGGGCGCGACTATCTGATCTGCGCTCGCGGCGGCCGCATCTGGCAACGCGACACATCAACCGGCGAGGCCTGGTTCGATGCCGGCATGCCGGTGGTGGACGCGGGTGGCGAGCTGAACGTGGCCATGGGTCGATTCCTCGACGCATCCGGAACGTACCACGAAGCCTCCCTGTTCTGCTGTACCGGCCAAGACGAGCCGTTCATCATGACCGGCGCCGCCTCAGATGCCGTCTGGTCGGACGACGCCAAGGCCATGGACGAATTGACCGGCGCAGCCGAGAACGCCGCGGTCGCGATCAAGATCACCGCGCACGGCCTGGCAACAGGAGACGTGGTGTCGTTCTCGGGCATCACGGCACTAAGCTGGACGGCCCTGAACGGCAACAACTACCGCATCGAGAAGATCGATGCCGACAGGTTCTACCTGCTGGACGCCTCGCTGTCTCGCGTGAACGCCACGGGCGGGGCATGGTCGACGATCGCGTCCCCGTCTGGTGTGGCGAAGATCGGCCTGCTGGCGGCCCTGCGCTGGCCAAAGGGCAAGTACAGCGCGGGCTCAGACAGGAAGTACGGCTATCCGGCGCGCTGGGACGACCCGGATGACGACTCCTCGCTGCCGTGGGGGACGGGCGAGCCGGCGAGCTGGCCGCGCGCGCTGTCGATCTTCGGCGAGGGGCTGACGATGCGGGCGTACGCATACGGGTTCCCCGACGACCCGAGCCGCGTCGACGTGTCGATGCTCGGCGAGCCGTCGAACTTCCTCAAGGTCGACATCGAGGGGGCCGACGAAGACGCTGTCACCGACAGCCCCGAAGACGGCGGGTACTTCTACGTGACGCGCGGAGACGGCGACGTTGTCACGGGCGCCGCGATGGTCTATGGCTATCTGGTGTTCGCGAAGAAGAAGACGATCACGCTGTGGACGGGATCGTTCGGCATGGAGAGCGGCGGCCTGCAGATGATTGCAGCGCTGCCGGTCGGCAACGCGAATCCGAAGTCGATGCTGACCATCGGAAACGAGTTGTTCTTCTGGGACCCGATCCATGGCCCCAAGCGCCTTGCCGCCGTGCAGGAGTATGGCGACCTGGCGCCAAGCGACCTTGCCCTGAGCATCCCGGACGAACTGGCAGCCATCACGCCCGGGACGAGCGACAAGATCCGCGCCATCCACGACCGCGCCGATCGCTGCGTCAAGTGGTTCGTCTGCTCTGGCGGCTCGGAGTCAAACAACCGTGTGCTGGCCTACTATTACACGACAAACGAGTGGCAGGTCTGGGACGGCGCGTACTGTGAGTGCGTCGACGCCGCGGCCAGCGAGGTCGCCAGCGACGACGGCTGGCGCCAATACGGGGCCCGCCACGACGGACAGGTCGTGATGCTCGACATCGGCTACGAAGACGGCGACGGCGTGGCGATAGCGTCCGAGTACAGGACCAAGTGGTTCGCGATGCCCGACATATTGCGCGGCGCAAGGCCTTTGTTTGTGGACGTCGTCTACGGAGAGATCGGCAACGGCGAAAGCCAGATCGCGATCGCGTACGACTTCTCGAGCGATGCCGAGTCGCTGTCCGAGGTTGACTTCGTTCGCGGGTCGCTGTCAAAAGGCTATGACTACGGGGTGTACGACGAAGGCACCTACGACGATGCCTCGCAGCTCATCATCCGCCACAATCTCGATGGTGACGGCAGCATGTTCCAGCTGGTCATCAGATCAAACAGCACGACGCCGTGGCAGATCGTTGGCGCAGCGATTGAAATCGCAGTGAGGGGGAAGAGGCAATGAGTTGGAAGGCCAGCAAGAGGGACGTGGTGGCGCCGAAGGACCTGTACGAGCTTGCGGCGGCTCACAAGCTGGTGCCGCGCGACATGGCCACGGCGGTGCAGACGTACAGATCAATGGCCGGCATGGTCGACTGGTGGACAATCACCGACAGCGACGGCCGCCACGTCGCCGACATGCTGATCACGCCGATGCCAAGCGGATTGGCCACGCTGGACCTCGTCCCGGAACCGGAGTTTTTCGCGCCCAGCCGCGACTTCGAGGGTACCCTGGTCGAGGCCGCGCTGCCGGTGATCGAGGCGGTCTACGGGGGCCCGCACCAAATCAGGAAGATCGAGGCCGAGGTTCCTGTCTCGCGGAGCCGGACAAAGAAAGCCCTGGTGGCGCTCGGGTTCAGGCACGAGGGAAAGCGCGCCGTCGGCATCCAGTTCTACGGCAAGGAGCCGGAAGACACGTTCATCATGGGCAGGGTCGCGACTGCGGCCGCGGAGGTATGACATGTCTGGTCTGCTGGGAAGCATCACGAGCGGCCTGGCCGCCGGAGTCCCCGGCGCCCTTCTCGGGCTGTTCAGTGGTGGCGGTGGAGAAGCCAACCAAAGCACCAGAACGCGCCTACGCGGGCTGACGTCCGGCGAGCGCAAGCTGATGAGCGACTCCGTGGCCGGCCTGCGCGGGCTCGGCACTGGCCCGTACAGCCAGGACATCTTCAACATGCTGTACAATCCGGCAGCCGAAGACACGCGCCGGACGTTCGGCCGCGAGCGCGGCCGGACCAACTTCATGTTCGCCTCGACTGGCGGTGGTCCCAGCAGCGTGCGCAACTCGGCCGCCCGCGGCATCGCCGCCGAGGAGTCCAGGGCCCTCGGGAGGCTCCGTGGCGACACCGCCGGCTACGCCGCCGGCCTGACCAGCGGGGCGCGCCGCGACCTGCTGGGGACGTACAGCGCGATCCTCGGCGGCCAGAACGTCGGCGCCGGGCAGGACGTGTACTTCCCGCAGGACAACCGCAACAGCCTGCTCTCGCTCGGCATGGACGCCCTGGTCAACAAGGACAGCTGGTGGAACAGCCTCGGCTTCAACCGCGGGGGCGGTGGTGGTGGCGGCGGCGGCGGCAGCCTGTTCGCTCCCCGTCAGTCGGTTTCTCTGCCTCCGGTGGACCCGCGGCTGCTCGGATTCGGGAGGTAGGTCGCCATGGGATTCCGCTCTCCTGGCCACGGGCTTTTGGCCGGATACCAGTCCGGCATGGCCCACAATCTGCAGAGGCGCCAGCTCGACGTCTCTGAGCAGTCCTTGGCAGCCAAGCAGCGCAACGACGAGGCCAGCAACGCCGCGGCCCTCGCCAAGGCCATGGATGACCGCCAGAAGCAGCTGATGGCCGACGCCAAGGTCGTGACGGACTACCTGCGCGACGACACCCCGGACAGCCGCGGGCTGTCGATAGCGTACGCCAGAGAGGCCGAGCAGTACTGGGGCGCGGACTGGCCGGAAGAGCTTCGGTCCAGCAGGCTGATGCCGCAGGCGCCCGTCGCTTCGCCAGCAACCGCGGGTGCGGCGCCCAGGCCCCAGCAGGCCGGAGCCCCGGGGCTGTTTTCCAGCTGGCGCGCGCAGGGCCTTGGCGGGACCGGCAGGCAGGCCCCGGGCGCCGCGCCGGAGCCGGTCCCGACTCCAAGCGCGTTGCTGACGCCGCTGGCCAGGCGCGGGTACGGCAACGCGAAGCTCGCCGCCGATGACGCCAAGGCCGGGCGCGACATCGCAACCTACGACCTGGCCGGCGAGATGGGCAACGATCTGATCACCTGGATCGCTACCGGCGGCGGCCAGCACGAGCCCAGGCAGGGCCTGTTCAACGCGGCCCTGAACAACCCGCAGGCTCTGGCGCCGCTGCTGATCTCCCATGCGGCGAACTACACGCGCGAGGGTGTCGACCCGGCGGTCGCCGGAGCCGAGATGGGCAGGATCTGGAACATGGCGATGGACCTGGACCGGATCGACACGGGAAGCACCAGCCGTCAGTACGAGGCCATGCGGCTGCGCCTGCAGCAGGACGACCAGCTGCGCGGCTACCTGTCGGACGTGGAGAAGGCGGTGGTCACGCGCTTCGGCGGCAGGATCACCGACGCCGGCATCGACATGACCACGCTGACCGAGGGCGACAGGCCGCGGGCGATCTTCTTCCTGCAGAACGCCCTGAGCAAGGTGTTGGCCGGTCAGCACTCGGCTGAGGCGATCCTGCGCACCACCGAGGAGATGGGCCAGATCGACTTCACGCCCAAGTCGATGAAGGACGCTGCCGCGGACATGGGCGACTTCTCGCCGCGGCCGATGATCAAGACCGTCAACTCGCCGGCCGTGCAGCCGGGCACGAATCTCGAGCCCGCGGAGGCCGCCGAGTTCCCGTGGCAGCAGATGTTCCCCGGGGCCGACTACCAGTTCGACCCGGCCAACGGCCTGTACATGCTGTACATCCCGACGCCGGACGGGAACTGGCAGGTCAGCGCGCTGGACCCGAAAGATGTGGCCGAGTATGTTCGTCTGATGAAGAGCAGCGGCATCAACCCGACGCTCGGCCCGACGCAGCAGGGGCTGCAGTGGAGCATCGACGCGCGGCGCGCCGGCGAGCAGAAGCTGATGGGGCGGATCGGAGGCCGGTAGTGGCGAAGCTGACTCCCGAGCAGATGGCAGCCATCCGCCAGATGGACATGCGTGCCGTTATCGGCGGGCCTGACCCCGCGTCCAGCGGTGGGAGCGTTTCGCTCAGTCCTGAGCTTGCCTCCGGCAGGACTGTCGACATTCTCGCCCGGCTCGGCAGGCCCGCCGCATCACCAGTGCCAGCCCCCGGCCCTCATCCCCCCACGCCCGGGCAGGCGCTCGCGGCGTCGCTGGGGGCTGGCCCCATTCCGTCGCCCGGCGCGCCCGGAAAGCCAGGCCAACCCCAGATGGGGGGACAGCCGCGCGGGCCCGCCGAGGTCGCCGCGTCGAACAAGGCTGCGGTCACCAGGGGCGGCAACCTCGAGGACGCCGCCAGCCTTCTGCGCGATCCACCGAACCCGTTCAAGGCGCTCTGGAAGGGCCTGACGTGGATCGCCAAGAACACGGCCAAGGACTTCAGCAGCCTCGGGCAGGCGAACGAGATCCTCACCTCGTTCAACCGCGGCGTGACTGGATTCGGGGCATCCCAGCTGGCCGGCGCCGGTGGGGCTCTGATGGGCTCCGGGGTCGGCGCCGGCACGCCCATTGCGCCGCTTGGTGGGATGGCGACCGGGGCGGCCATGTTCAAGGCCGGCCAGGCCGCCGAGGACTGGAGCGCAAAGACCTACCAGGTCAACGATCAGGGCATCCCGGACATGGTGGCAGGGGCCCTGGGCTCGATGGCGGCAATGATCGTCGAGACGCTTGCTCTCGGCGGCGCGGCCTCGGGATCCGGGGCCTATGCCTCGCTGTTCAGCAAAACGGGGTCGCTCGGGGCCACGCAACTGGTCAAGACCGTGACCGGGGCCACAACCGGCGGCATCCTGGAGGCCTCGGCCAACCAGGGCCAGATGATGCTGGAGTTGGCCAAAGAGAACCCCGAGATGCCGCCACAGGAGGCCTGGGACCGGTCGAAGGCGATGTTCTGGCGAGAGGTCGGCCCGAACATCCTTCTTGGCCTGCCGCTGTTCAGTCCCGGGCGGCGCGCGCTGCAGGTGTTGCTCGAGGCCGGCAGCGAGGGGGCCCAGGAGGGCCTGCAGTACGTCAACGCCGAGATCCAGCGCGGCCGGAAGCTCAAGGACATCCTGCACGACCCTGAACTGCTTTTGTCCGTTGGGATTGGGTCGCTCGTGGGCGGCATGGCCAAGGGCCTGATGCCGGGCCAGGAGATCACGCTCGCCGAGCTGTACTCGATCATGACCTCCGAGCGCCAGGCCAAGCAGGCCGGACTGGCGCAGCCGCAGGGGTCGCCCGGGATTTCGGTCGACGGGGTGGACCCGTACGGGATCCACCGCATCGCCGAGCTGGTGCCGTTCCTCGACGACCCGGGACTGGACGCGCTGATCGAGCGGTTCACGGCTGAGGCCCGGCACCTGACGACCATGCCGGGCGACCAGTCCGAGGCGTCGGCGCTGGTCGGGGAGTTCGTCCAGTACCTGCACGAGGAGCGGCAGCGCCGCGAGGACCGCAGGGCCCATGACGAATGGGAGCAGGGCCCGGGCCGGCAGACATACCCGGACGAGGTCCCCGAAGGATGGGACGAGGGCGACGAGTGGCGGACGCCCAGCGACCGCCAGACGGGCCCTGAAAGCCCCACGGACGCGCCGCCGGCTCCGGCGCCACCGGTACAGCCCGGAGGCGAGATCGCCCCGCCTGCGCCGCCCAGGGAGCCGCCTCGGGGCAAGGGCGTCAAGCTGAAGGAGCAGCAGGAGCGCAAGCGCCAGGAGCGCGAGGCGCGCCGGCAGGCCGCCCAGCGGGCCGCCGACGAGCGCCGGGCTGCGGCGATCAAGCGCGCCGGGCGCTACCGGTACAACCCGCCGATCCCCGCCGGCGAGGACCCGGCCGGGTTCCTGCCGCTGGACGAGGCCCGGAAGGTCGCCGCCAGCCGCAAGCAGAGCCTCGACGAGATGCCGCTGCAGGTCTTCCTGATGGAGGACGGCACGCCGGCCGTCCGCAGGGCCGACCTCGACAATCAGATGGTCCCCAAGAAGCTGCGCGACGCGGCGGCCAAGAAAAAGCAGCAGGACTGGCAGCGGCAGAAGGACGCCGAGCGCGAGGCTCGCCGGCGCGGCCAGCCCGTGACCCCGGCCGGACCGGAGCCGGGCACGACGGTGATCGCGACCCTTCCCGGCCCGGGCGGCACCAAGGCAGTCGTAACCGGCACCGGCGATGGCCGGTTCAGGGCCGCGCTGCAGGATCCCGACGGAGACGAGATCGACCTCGGGGACTTCGATAACCAGGCCGACGCGAAGCGGGCGGGCAAGAAGGCCGTCCAGAAGGCCCCGCCGACCGACGCCGGGTCCAGGCCGGCCGTCGAGAACCGGCCCATCATGGAGGGCACGCCGCCGGCCGCGGTGGCCACCCTGGAGAACCTGGACAAGTTCTATCGCGAACAGGGCCTGACGAAGATCAAGACCATGGACGCCGGCGAGGGCGAGCGCGTCGACCTGACGACCAACCAGGCCGGCGAGCATGTGCTGGTGTTCTACGCCCCGGAACGCCCCGGCTTCAGCACGAAGACGTTCCCGGCCGGCAAGGAGGGGCGGACCAGGGCGATCCAATACTGGAAGCAGTATTCGCAGTTCAAGGCTGACAGCTCCCCGAAAACGGCGCCGAAAGAGGAGCCGGCCCCCACGCCGGAGCCCGCGCCGGAGCCAGCCCCGGCGCCCGAGCCGACCCCCGAGCCAGCACCCGAGCCCGAGCCCGAGCCAGCCCCGGCGCCGAAGCCCGAGCGCAAGAGGCTCAAGCCGCGGCAGCAGGAGTCGGGAGAGCCAGATTGGAAGACGCCGCGCACACCCGAGGAGGCAGCCAGGGACCGCGCCAGGTACGAGAAGGCCGCCGACACGCTCGGCGACACGGACCCCGATCCGGGCACGATGGCGATCTACATCGGGGACGCCGAAGAGACGATGGTCGGGCGCATCGACCAGGCGCACAACGGCGAGGACAGCGACATCGCGGAGTCGGTGGAGTACCTGATCTGGGAGACCCAGCAGGTGTTCGGCGCGGACGTCGATTGGACCTCGACCGACATCATCGTCGTCAACGACCGCGGCGACATGATCAAGCGCATCCGCTTCGACAAAGACGGCAACCGCATCGATGGCGACAAGAAGCCGCCGCCCCCGCCGCCGCCGGCCGCGCCGGCCCCAAAGAAGCCGTCCGACCGCCTGAAGCAGGACGCGAAGAAGAAGGCGGCGCCGAAGGCCGCGGCCCCATCGCCCGGGCCGCGGTCGTCGGCGCACGCCGCCTCCGACTTCTCTGATGGTGGCGGCGTCGACGCGAAGCTGAAGAAGCGGTTCAAGCCGGGCAAGTCCGTGGACGTCATGCTGTCGGCCAGGGAAACCTCCAGCGGCGAGAGCGCGGTTGCCATTGTCAGGCGCCGCAGGACCGCGAACTACGCCACCGGCATGCAGATGGACTACTACGTCGTGCTGACCGACGGCTGGCTGCACGACAACCGCGGCAACCGAAAGAGTGGAAGGACGGACGACGCCTCGTTTGGCACCTTCGAGGAGGCCGCCGAGATGGCGGCCGAGCTGCTGAACGAGCAGGAGGCCATCGACGCTCTGCCCATGCTGGAGATGCCGGAGACGCCGCCCGCCCTGAAGGAGGGCAGGTGGACCGAGACTGTCATCCAGATCCGCAACAGCAAAGACGGCATGGTGCCCGTCGAGGCCCAGGTCTACGGCACAAGCGGCCTGGCGCTGACCGGGCCAGCGCGGCAGAAGGGGCAAGCCCCACTGTCTGGCGGCAGCAACTGGACGGTCACGCACATCAAGAGCGGGCTCGGCATCGGACTTCGCGACCTGAGCCAGGCCAAGGGCCGGCGCGCGATCAAGCAGCTGGCTGGGATCATCGACTGGAACGCCGACGAGGCGGCTGTTCTCAAGCAGAAGGACATCGTCCTGCCGGCCGTGCAGGCCATCCTGAACGGGCAGGACATAGAGAGCGCCAGGCGCGGCGCCGCCTCGATCGACATCAAAGCCCAGGCCAGCAGGCCGGTGGATGTCTCGCGGCGCAAGCCGTTGAACAGGCCGCCGAAGCCTACGCCCGCGCGCGACGCCGTGATCGCCGAGTTCGGCTGGACGGTGGCCACCGGGGCCGAGCGCGACGCGGCGATGGGCCAGCAGAACGTCGCGGCGCTGATGAGGATCGCCGAGATCCTGGGACTGCCGGTCGAGTTCTACACGGGGCCCGTCAACGGGACCGAGGGATTCTACCACCCCGGCGACCAGTCCGTGGCGATCCATGTCAACGCGACCCAGCCGATCGGGTACGTCATCGCCCACGAGATCGGCCACTACCTGCACCTGTACGCCCGTGACGAGCTGGCGGCGCTGGTGGGCCATGTCGAACTGCTCGACCAGGCGGCGCGCGCCAAGATGGTCGCGCTGCTCAGGTTCTACCACCCGACCAAACTGACCCGCGAGGCCATGGCCGACATCGTGGCCGACCAGCTGGTCAACCACGACGGGATCGCGTTCCTGCTCGCCAGGCTCGAGCCGTCGATGTGGCTGCGCCTGCGCAACAAGATCGTCCAGGCTATGAGGAAGGTCGCCAAGCGCCTGAAGCTGGCCGGCGTTCACGACCACATGGCCGGCATCGAGGCTCTCGAGCGCCGCCTCGATGCGGCCTACGACCACGTCGTGCGCAACGTGATCGTCCGCAAGCGCAAGCGCGGACCGAAGGCCTGGCTCGGCGACGAACAGCCGGACATCTTTGCCTCCAAGGGCCAGTTCGACCCGGGGGCACCGGCCCAGGACGTGCTGCAGAAGCCAGAGGCGGCGAAGGTCAAGCCGAAGAATCTGAACACGCCCGTCAATCCTCGCTATCGGCCCATCGCCAAGCGGCGCATGGTGCCGTTGCGCAAGCACCCGGACTGGCGCCCGGCCGATGCCCGCGGCCTGATCGAGGGCTACTACCGAGCCAGGCGCCAGTTGACCGGCCCAAAGGCGCGGGAGGGGCTGTGGGCGTGGGGTGGGCACTGGTTCAGCAAGCGGACGCTCGAGCGCTGGTACGGCAAGATCTTCAATTACATGCACGAGGCCCAGGTCGCAGTTGACCAGGCAATCATGCACAGCCGCACCCTGATGTCCCAGAAGGGCCTGTCCGCCATGGCGCCAGACCTGCGGCTGGACATGCCGATCTACCAAGACGTGATCCGCATGGCCCAGCTCTACAATGGGTGGGGCGGCCTCCTGCAGTCGTTCCTCGAGCGTGGCATCACGGAGCTGGATGACTCCAGTGCCGTGATCAACTCGACGGGCCTGACCGAGATCCTGTTCGACAAGAAGTACAAGATCAGCGGCAACTACGACGACTTCAATCAGTACCTGATCGACAGGCAGATCATCGAGATCGAGAGGGCCCGCACGGCAAAGGGCGAGAAGTTCGTAGACCGCAAGAACCCACTGCACGTCAAGAGATACATGCAGGCGGTCTCCAACGTGGCCGCCTATGAGGCGAAGTTCCCCGAGTGGAGACAGGCCTCCATCGCGATCACGGCATGGATGAACGACCTGCTCGAGTTCGCCGTCCGCGCCGGCGTGATGGACGCCAAGACCAAGCAGGAAGTCGTGGACATGTACGAGAGCTACGTGCCCCTGCACCTGCTCTCAGGATGGGACCCGCGCGGGGCGATCAACGCCACCGGCCAGAATGTCAGGGCCAAGCACCTGCTCGACAACATGGGCCTGCTGAAGGAGGGCGAGTTCATCGTCCCGCCCGTCGAGGCGTGCCTGAACAACGCGGCGTACATGATCCGCGCCGTGATGATGTCCGTCCAGTCCAGGCGCATGGCCGACCTGATCGACCAGTTCTCAGAGCCCAGCAGGGCCGCGGCCGAAATCACGGGCGGCCCCTGGCTCGGCAACAAGAAGTCCCCGGACCGCGCGCCCGTGTCTGTCAGAAAGGGCGATGCGCTCAATGCGGCCGGCATCCCCACCGGCACCGCGGCCGAGGAGGTCCTGATCGACAGCCCACAGGGTGACCCGATCGGGGACCACTACGGACCCAAGCAGATCGAGGAGGTCGTGTCGCTTCTTGGCCTGTCCGAGGCCCAGCAGGACGCCATGATCAAGCTGTGGGTCGTCTCGAGCGTCCAGAGCCCGGGCACGGTGGCCTTCGTCCGCGACGGCAAGGTCAACTACTACGAGGTGTCCGAGCAGATCTTCACGCTGTTCGCCGGCCAGGGTCACTCGTCGGCCGACATCGCGATTACGCTCATGGCCAGAATCGCAAAGCTGCAGCGCCTTGGCGCGACATCGTTCAGCCCGAAGTTCCCGTTCCGCAACTTCATCCGCGACATCGGGTCCGCTGTCGTGATCAGCCAGCACCTGATCAATCTCAAGGACGGCCCGAAGCGGACGATTCAGGACACCATCATGCTGTTCTGGCGCCTGATGGACGCCTTTTTCCAGGTGGCCAAGGTGCAGGTCGGGCTGCGGTCCGAGATCTACGAGGAGGCCCTGCGCAACTACACGTTCTACTCGGACTTCTTCGCGATGGACCTCGAGAGCAGTGAGAAGCGGTATCTCAACATCATCAACCAGGGCGGCGGCAGGATCTCGTACCTGGTCAAGCACCCATTGGCTGCGATGACCATGCTGTCGTCCGCGATGGAGCAGACCACGCGCCTGGCCGTCTACAAGAAGACGCGCGACGACGTCATGAAGTACGGCGGTCCGACGATGACGCCCAAGCAGGCCAGGCTGATTGCGGGCCTGGCCGGGCGCGAGTCCTCGACGGACTTCCAGCGCCGCGGGTCGGGCCTGCCAACGTCTGGCATGCTGTGGAACTTCCTGCATGCCAATCTGCAGGGCATGGATGTGATGCGCCGGGCCCTGTTCGGGCGCAGCACGCGCGGCAAGAAGTACAACTGGGCCGCGGCGTTCCTGACGATCACGCTCCACAGCCTCGTCAACTGGTGGGAGTACAAGGACGAGGAGTGGTATCAGTCGATGAACCGCTGGGAGCGGGACATGTTCTGGGTGTGGTCGACCGATGGGGGCCAGACCAGGTGGTACGTGCCCAAGCCGTTCCAGTTGGGGTACGTGTTCGGGACGATGGTCGAACACGCCCTGCAGAAGATCTCTGGCAACGACCCGAAGGCGTTCGACAACATCGCCTCGGAGCTTGTCGGACTTGTCAACTCGTTCCAGGCGACAGCCGTGATGCCGATGGGCGTGGCGGCGCTCGAGGCCGCGGCCAACTACTCGCTGTTCAGGGACAAGGACATCGTGCCGCGGTCCCAGCAGTCGGTGTCGCCGGAGTACCAGTACAACTCACGAACGGCCCTGTTGTCTCGCGAGCTTGCCAAGATCCTCGAGGGCAAGCCCGTGCCGGAGTTCATGAAGAGCCCGCTTCTGTTTGACCACTGGGCGCGGGCCAGCTTCGGATCGGCCGTCGACTACATCAACCCGATGACCGACGCGCTCGTGCGCCTGTCGGGCGGGGCCGCTCGCGGCGAAAAGCCCGAGGCAAGGAAGCTGTTCAACGTGATCCCGACCGACTGGCCTCTGGCGATAAACGCGCTGGTGTCCGTCGGGCAGCCGCACACAACCAGGTACATGACCGACTTCTTCGGCTACGTCGAGCGAGCGCGCACCGCCAAGACCACATACGACAGGGCGCTGGAGATGCAGATTGAGCCCGATGCGGCGCTGGCTGTTCTCGGGCGCGACGCTGCCTTCATTGGCGCCCACGACATGATCGTCTCCGAGATGGAAGAGGCCGTGGCCATCATATCGACGATAAAAACGATTGAAATGGAGTCGTTTGGGGCATACACTGGCGCACAGAAGCGTGAAGCGATCGAGGCGCTGCAGAAGCTCATGCACCAGAAGATCCGCTACACGACCATGCTCCTGTACGACATCGAGCAGGCCGGTGAGGACATTGAGAGGCAGCACAGAGACGTAATCAGGAAGGCCCAGAAATCCTTCCGAGAGTTGGGAGGAAGCCAGTGACCCCGCTGTCCCTGCTGTACGTGGCCGAGATTTTGGCCGGGCTGAAATACAAGGCGGTCCACCTGACGGCCAACTTCGGCCAGCTGATCGCCAGGTCCAACGCCCACGACACAAAGATCACGGCGCTGGAGGCCGGAGAGGCCAGCGCCGTGGCGCGCCTTGGCGCCATCGAGGGTGACGTGACCGAAGCCCAGGCCAACATCACATCTCTGCAGGCCTCACTCGAGGGCTCGGCCTACAAGGTGACCTCGAGTCCGCACACGATCGACATCGACCATCACGCGACGATCACCATCGACCGCGACCTGGTCAACCCTGTCGTCCGCCTGCCGTATGCCGGCGGCCGCGCCGCGGGGCTCCGCGTCTTCATCTACGGAGACCCGAGCAGCGACACCCCGTGGACGCTCGAGGTCGAGAACTCGTCATCTGGCGTTACCGGCACCTACTACCTGCTTCCAGGCGCCAACGTCAAGGCAACGCTCGTGATCAGCGTATCGTCGTCCATCTCAAAGTGGGTCGTCGATGTCGATCGCGCTAGCGTCGTCAGCTCGCACAACATCGTCACGTCGACGCTGGCCCTTTCCCAGGGCGACATCGAGACTGGCGCCCTTGTGGTCAAGAACACCACGACCAGCGCCATCATCGTCACGCTTCCCGCCATCGCCAACCTCGGCACCATGCTGATGCCGGTTACGGTTGACGCCGTGTCGACCGGAGACATCACGATCAAGGCCCACGCCAGCGACGGCGGGGCCACGCTGGTGTCGCTGACGACAAACAACGCCTCTGCGCACTATCTCCTCGCCGCGAACACGTACACGTCAACCTGGCAAAAGGTCGCACTGTCCTAAAGGAGTGCCCGCAATGAAGAAGGTTCTGATCCTGATCGTGGCCGTCGTGTTTCTGGTGGCGGCAGTGTCGTCCGCGGCTGGCCTGCCGAAGTGGGCAAAGCAGGTCGCCACCAACGGCGCACACAAGCTGTACTCGTCCACGCCGGGCGACCAAGGCAACTGCTCGACGTTCCAGATCACCGCCTACACGGGCGACGTGACGTTCTCCCTGCACAACTACACCAAGGGAACCAGGGCGACGTCGGACGACGGGTGGCATCGCCTGACGCTCCTCGAGGCCCGCGGTGACACCACCTTGACCCTCGCCGAGGGCGAGACCGCCGTCTTCGAGTTCAGCAACGGCTACGGCCCCGAGCTGTACCTCATCTCCGGGGGAGGGCAGGCTCGTGTCTGGGCGCAGTAGGTCATTCGCGGCCGCCGCGCTGCTGGCGCTGGCAGCTCTGTTCCTTTGTGGCTGGGCCAGGCCGGCCTGGATCAAGAAGGTTGACCAGGCCGGCGGGCGCCGAGGCGCCTGGGTGTCTGCGCCGAACGAGGCCGCCTGGGACACAGTGGTCGTGGTGCTTTCGACCCAGGGCATCCGGGCCGCCGCTGGAGATACGTTCCAGTTGCCAGCATCACCACAGGGAACGGCATCGCCGCCGACTCTGGACTATGCTCGAGTCTACGAGATCAACGACTATATCCTGGGACGTGGCAAGAAGTCGTGGCGCAATGACAACGGCGATACCGCGCTTGTGCGCCGCCTCGGGTCTGCCACGGGAACCGCCGGGGACTACGCGTTCGCGTACGCCGACATTGACTCGCTGCGGCCTCTTGGTCTCAATGGCAAAATTGCTAGTGGCATCGAGGTCGGCGCTTACAGCCTCAAGAGTGCTGTGCGCAACGGTGTTCGCTACCTGAATCTCACGAGCAACAGCTATGACCCGGCGGACTCGTCCTCGCTTGGCCGCTCTCACCACCACATGTTCTATGTGCCGTTCGAGCAGATTGTCCCAGCCAATGCTACGATCGTCAGCGCAGAAGTGATTGCGTCGTCGAGCATCAATGCGTATGCCGCGACGGCAGACAGCATCATTGCCACGCTGATGACAAACCCGAGCGATGACAAGTGGTATCTGACGAAGGGGATCAGCAATCACAACGACCACGCGAAGACTTCTTGGGCGCGACAGCGCGCGGCCTCCTGGGGCGGGACGACGAACGCCTACCCGTGGTCGCCAGAGCTGAAGGTACGCAACCGGCCATGGGATTGGGGGCTGGTGTCGGACTGGACCGGAAGTAGCGTGCTGTCTGGGGCGTCGCCAAATTACATTCCCCAGTACACCAAGTTCCCGATCAACATCACAAACTGTGTGCAGTCCGCGGTGTCCGGTTCTGAGAATAATGGAGTTATTGTCCAGTTCGCCGATGCATCCACGGCGTCTGCCCAGGTCAAATTCTACTTGTGGGACCGCGTGAGCAACACGACGGTCAACTGGCGAACGCCGGTTGTCGTCATCAAGTACATCACCAAGCGATACACGCCTCAGTTTGGCACGTCTGACCTGGCTTTCGCATTTACCACCGATGACTTCATCGAAGGGGCCAACTCGGCGTTCACGGACACGTTCAACGCGCACGGCGGGCGCTATACGATGTTCGGGTCGCGCATCCATGTCGACCATCCGAGCGGCAAGCAGGCCGGCATGGACTCGCTGCTGTGGTGGCTCGGCGAGGGGCACGAAGTTGGGACACACTCGTACTGGCACAAGAATCCGGCTGGGCTCACACACTGGGAACAGAACAGGCCCGGCAAGGTGTGGGACGCCACGGCTCGCGCCGAAGTCTATGCCGACGCCAAGCCTGACTGGCTCTACGCCCTGGCGGATAGTGCGACCGGCGACTCGCTCAAGTCGCACCCGCAATTCGGCAAGTCGATGGCCTTGCCCAACAACACGATCAGCATGGGCGTGCAGCGCGTGCTGGCCGATATTGGATTTCTTTCGGTGCGCGGAATGGCCGTCGTCGGGAACAACGTGATCTCAGACCGCAACAAGTACCCGTGGTCGCCATCGTGGGCTGCTGCCTACGGAGATACCGGGATGTCGGCGACGCGTGACGCCCAGCGCCGGCCTCGCAATATGATGCTGATGCCGTATGCGATGACCACCGCCCCACTGGTGGGCCCGATCTCTCGCGCCACGGCCCCCGATTCCGTGCGTCAGAACATGCGGCGGGCCCTATTCCAGTGGCGCGGCCAAGGTCGAGGCGAATTTGTAACGCTCACCCACGATGTCAAGTCAGGCCATGCACTTTCGTCTGGATTCGGGTATGCCGACGGTATCAACCCAGACGAGCTGGGGGCGATGCTGGATGTTGTTGACGAGTTCGGCGCTCGCTACATGACGGCCAGCGACCTCGGCAGGTTGCGGCGCTCCGGCGCCACCCCCATCGACACGCCGACCGGCTTCTACAACGCCTCGGTGGACGACGACTCGGCCAGGTACTACGCCCACGAGGGTGTGTGGTACAAGCCGCACGGAGTAGATGGCAGGTGGATTCCCGGCGTTCGTGATCGCATGATTGCCCAGACGTACGACAACACGCCGCCACTCGCCCCCGGGGGGCTGGCCGCATACGGCCTAAACAGATCCGTCGTCTTGACGTGGGCGCATCAAGGGCCAGAGGCGGCCAAATACAGGCTATACCGCTTCTTTGACAATGCCGCCGATACGGTCCTTGTCGCCGACAACATCACGTCGCTCCTGTACGTCGACACTGGCGCCGTCAATGGCAGCGCGCACAATTACTACGTCACGGCGCTGGACGCTGCCGGTAATGAGAGCCAGCCGTCAGCAACGGCATCGACGACTCCGGGGACGATTCTGGTTCTCCCGCGTCCAGCTTACTACGCGTACTGGTACCAGGACCCAGCAGACGGCGCCGCGCTTGCCCAGGCAGACGTTGAGAAGCTGGCCGAGTTCGACATGATTGTCGGGTCGCCGCACTCGCTGGAAGGCCCGCAGTTGGACGAGGTTGCGTTCGATGGGCTTCTCGGGCGCATCCGGGCGATCAACCCCGACTTCATCTACCTGACCTACTACACGGCGTTCTGCCTGTACGACTACTGGGCGGATGCGCCGTCCCAGTCTGTTCACAAGCGGGTGTGGGAGTACGCGGCGAGCCTGCCTGATTCGTCCGGGTTCGGCAGGGACGCCGACGGGGACGTGGTCTACGGCGACTTCTACCCAGGTCAGGCGTACTGCAACGTGATGATCCCGTCCTTGGCCGACACCATCGCCAAGATCCTCGTTGAGACATACGAGGGCAGCGGAACTGACGGCGAGTGGGCCGGGTTCTTCCTAGACGACAGCGATACGACGCTCTCCGAGTGGATGTGCAACGACCTCGCCTGCGGCGACCTGATCGACTTCGACCAGGACACCAC
>ERZ761584.36-NODE-36-length-45084-cov-14.969642_pt1 | contig 45084 bp, 61 predicted proteins | sample MGYA00512168_ERZ761584 | MGnify/ENA primary metagenome ERZ761584 (study PRJEB28899, sample SAMN03785564) | bioreactor sludge metagenome | biome: EBPR Sludge; feature: EBPR Bioreactor; material: 0.22µm filtered reactor supernatant | place: Saint Lucia: Queensland...
TCTCGTCGATACGTTTCTCAAGTTAACATAGAGATACCCGTGCATAGTCGTAAGAAGCTTTATTTTGATTGGGCTTTTCGATCGTTTTTTGCATCCTGCCGATCCGTTGTATCCTCGACGTTTCCAAGAGCGAATGTTTCCTAAACTGGAAACCTCATAATCTCCACCATATCCTGGAATAGGAAGCCATTCCTCTTGCGCCGCCTTAACTTCGCTCATTTCTTCTTTTCCCTCCTTTTCCTAACCAATTCATCGACAACTTTCGCCCTTTCTTTGTGGTTTTCCCATGCAGAAATAACTACAACGGCGAAGAGAGAAAGAGCAAAGATCGAAACCCCGGCGCAAACTCCCCCTATTGCGTAATTAAAAAACTCGCTCATTTTTTCTTTTCCTCCTTAAACATGGCCTCGGCTTCCTGCCGCGCCGTGCCGTCTTTCTTGATGACCAGGCGGTAGAGGAGGTCGCGCAGGCGATCGCATTCAATCTCAAGGCCGGTGATTGTTTCCTCCCAATCGGCTTGTGCACACGATTTGCATATTCCATGAGGGTGCCCGCACCTATCCGCCTCGGTCCTACCTTTACAACAAAAGCCGCACATCCAAGTACACCCATGTTCAATTTCGTACGGTAGTAACTCTTCTGCACTCATTTCCCCTCCTTCTCCGCGAGCAGGGCTTCCAAATCATGCAGCACTCCGAACCACCTAGCCTTTAAGTGTGGCTCGCAAGACGGTCTAAGTATCAACGGTTCTTTCCCGATATCGAAATGCCTTTGGTCGAGGGCTAACAGCATCCGCGCCGCTTCTTCGAATGCTGCAAGTTTGGCTTGCAGCGACGCGACGGTGGTCGCTTCCTTGGCGAGGCGTTTCTCAGCCACAGAATAACGCTCTATGGCTATCTCAAGATCCTCCTCTATTCGTTCGAAACTGCTCAATAAACCATACAGCTCCCGCGCCTCGGCTATCGGGACAAGAGCGTGTTCCAATTCATCCCCAGGCCCAACGCATAGCCACGGCAGCGGCTTTTTCTCGTGTTCGCTATTGCTCACGCGTCATTTCCTCCAGCTGGCGCTGTGCCTGTAATTGCTCGGCCATACAGCAAAGTTGCCCCCAAGTTTCTTCGGTTCCAGGCGCGAGGATGCAAAGCAGAGTCAAGTAGTCGATCCATTGCATTGAGCAAATTGCGCTCATTTCGTCATTTCCTCCAAGATCGCGCTGGCTTCTTTCATATCGAAACATATCGGCATCGGATGGATTGCCTTGCATTCGCATTGCTCTAGCCACGCAATAATCCTCTCCGCCAGCGCTTCTTCCATGACGCGATCAAGTCCAGATCCGCGAACTTCCCCGGTAGAAATATCGTTAACAGTCGGCAGCGTGCAGCGTGTCATGGCTTGGCCTTCCCTGTGCCGGAGCAGGAGGGGCATTGATGAAGGGGGCCAAAACGTCCGCCATTTATAAATCCGTTACCCCAACAGTCCGGGCATGGCGTTTCCTCAGCGGCGGCTTGGAGTTTCGTGAGCAAGAGATCATAGCCAACGCTACCTCGACAGTCGGAATTGAAACCATCGAGAACGGTCATCGCCTCCTCCCTCGTCAGCACAATGTTACCCTTGGGCATTGGCGGGGTCCTCAACTGGCTCATAGGTCGCCTCAAAGATGTCGGGCTTGCAAGGATAAAACTCGCCTTTAACGCCGCGAATAATCCAATCTCCAAAGCGCGCCAGATGTGTACCTTCGAGGGTTTTTATTTCTATGCCATCAAAAACTGGTTGTCCGCCACACCAAGCGCGGACTTTTTCTGCCTGCTCTTTCTCTCTGGTGAGTCGCAGGGCCTCAATCACAACGGGCTTTTTACGATACAGCATTTTCATTCGCTTTCTCCTCGTCGAAGGTGGGGAGCAATGCAAGCAACGCCTCGAACTCATCCATAGTAGGTCGGTAAAGCCCTGGTAAATAAAGGTGCGTCAATCCTTCTCTGATCAAGCTAATCTTCTCCCTATCCAGCGCCCGCGCTATGCGGAGCTGGTCGGGGGTGATACCGAGAGTTTCAAGGGCTTCCCTTCTGCCGGACTGATAACCTTGCTCCCAAACTATCGCCATCTCCTCTCGAAGTTTCTCACTCATCTCTTCCCCTTCCTGCGCTTCACGCCTTCCCCCGAATCTTTTCGAGGGCTGCCGCACTTATATTTACTCCATCTATAAATAATGGCATAGGCAAGTCGCGGCATTTTTTTAACGCCTCCACCGCGATCTGCAACTTGTCATGCAGCGCCAGGATCTCTTGCTCAACGTCGGAGAGCACCTCGCCACGTTCTCGCAACGCCAGGGCTTTCTTGAGGCGACTCACTTCCCCTTCCTCCGATCCGGTCGCCGTTGCTGGCGTAACGGTCAAATCGTTTAAAGTTGCCTCCGTTGCAGCACCAGTTGGAAGGCTGACGGTCCCAGAAATATTGGTGATATTCCAAGTTCCGGATTGGGCCGCTGTTGTAAATAAACGGCTCGATGAATCCACCCTTAAACTTACCCGATCCCCGTCCGTTGGCGCTGGAATGGCACCAGAATAGAAATGTCCTGCTACTAACACTGGGTTTCCTGAATCCGCAGAAAAAGAAGCGACATTGCCAACGACTTGCGCGTTTAAACTAGAGGCAGTCGATTGAGTCACAGTGCTAGACCACGAACCGGATTGCGTCGCTGAAACTGTTCCGTCGACTGTTATCGAGTTGCCGCCGTCTTGGATGTTTACCGCCGAAGCGCCGGAAGCGTTGTTGACTGTAACGTCCCCAATATCAACGCCGGGCTGCGTTTGCAGGGCCGCCGTCGCTGCGCCAGTTGGGAGAGCGCTGGAGGATACCGCAACGTCATTATTGGGACCTAAATCCACCAACATGCCACCGGAAAGTGTCCCTTGAACCGGCACAAGAGTATCGCCACCAGTCTCCATGAGCATGGCGGTTCCGGTTATGGTGGAGTCTACATCTCCTTCCGTGTATTGGGTTCCGCCGCCGAATGAAGTCACTTGGTTTCCACTTCCATCTACCAGTGCCACGTTCAAAGCGTCGTTAGATCCAAGATCTCTTACGGTAGCCTTGGTTGTCCCATCGTGGATGGAAGCGAGCCATGGAGATGTATTCGCCGTATTCCCTGGCTGCACCGTCCACGTTCCCTGTTGCGATGATTCAACAGGAACCCTCCCTGAAGAAAGCGATGGAGTCTTTCCGTCAATAGAAGATAGACTCGTGTTTCCAGTGTCCTGCTTTGCTTCAGTGGCCGCACCGCTCGGCAATGCACTCGTCGTTATCGAAGCCTTGACAATCGGTCTTCTTGGAGCCCCTTCACCCATTATGCCCTTCCATTCCCCTCACTGTTTGTTGTTCAACATGAAAATTAGAAATTGCGAAATCTTCTGCGACACCTTCGCTGACACTCCCAAGGAGTATCCCTGTCGCAACGCGAAACCACGCAAGCCAGTCAAACCCTTCTGAGAAAACTTCTGGAGCATCAAGGTCAAACGATATTTTTAGTTTCATTTTTCATGCCTCACATGTTTGTCGTAAATTTTATTTCCATTCCAATCGGTCACTTCATGCACGATGTATTTATTAAACTCGTGCGTTCTCTTTTGCGGCAGACCACGAGTGGCGTGGAGTTCCATAGTCTTATGCAGCGGCTCTTTGCGCTTCATGTCTTCCAATTCCTGTACGGTTATCCTCATATTGTCTTCGCCCATTCATCGCTCAGTCGATCAAACACTGTGACGTAATAGGAAGATGAAACAAGGTGATCGTTGATTAGGTCCTTCGCTAACTGACTTATGTTAGGCTGGCTGTTTGGCGCTACGATCTTCATGTGTCGAAGTTTCCAGCACTCTGCTTCGATTTCGGAATTGATCCTGAAATCGCTACTCGTCAGGTAATGAAACGTGAATGATCTGTCGCTCTTGATTGTTCTTCGCTGAGCCAAGTGCGCTGCTTCGTGGCATAAGCACCGCTGCATTGCGTCTGGTTTCCACGAAATGAAGTTGCGTGCGAGATAGATCTTGTATTGAGATACCGTTGTGACCTGCGTTGGGAAAAGCAACCACAGCGGTTTCTTCTCAACCTCGCATCCAATGAGAGAGTGGTAAACGTCTTCGAGCCAAAGTTTCGTTTCTGGCTTTATGTGTCTCGTTCTCAACCAGAGGATCTCCTTCGCGGAGGCCATGAATACACGCTCGAAATCGCTTAGGTCATTCTCCGGTTTGCTTCCTACTGGGATCATCGGCACTCCTTTTGCAGTTCTTCGACGTTGGCCATGTAGTCAACGACAGCATGCTTGAGGGCGTCAATCTTCACCTCGCACGCAGACAGTCGCTCCTCGCATGTTTTGTAATCCGATGGAACGCCACGCGTGCATGCCGTTGCAAGAATCAAAATAACTGTGCAGCGTTTCATTTCTTCTCCTCGCTAAGCAGAGACTCAATCTTCGCCTTTTTCTTTTCGATCGACTCGTTGAGTTTTCTGATCTCTCTTAACCTTCGTTTTTCAGGGTCGCCGTAAACCGTAATCCATGCAGACACGGCATCGGCTAGGCTTCTGAGAAGTTCGGTTGTCGCTGTGATCGGATCGATAGCCACTATACAGCGCCTTCAGATTCTGAATCGTCTCCCGGCTCGCGTTCATGCGTGGCGGCAGGGATTGGAGGTTCCTCCATCGGAACTGTAAGCACGGCGTCTCTCAAGCGTTGAGATTGCTCCTTTGCTTCTTTCTGAATCGGCTTCACGTTATCAGGTTCTTTGGCCACGTCCACAGTCTCGTTATCGAAATCCTCTCCGTCGTCCTTAAAGAAGTCCGAATCGATGTCCGTTGATGACGGCAGGCGCTTAGCGAGCCGCTTTGTCACGGATACCTTCGCTCCTTCCCCCCAGAACTTCGTCCACTTGAGAGAATTTTGAGCTTTTGACTGCGAGCGTACGGCCTCAATTTCAGCCTTTGACATCCTCTCGAAATAAACAGAGCCATCTTTGAGCCGAGCCATGCAGTACACAAAGCGAGGTTGGCCAGGGTCATCTTCCAGGCACGGGACGTGCTTAAAGTGCTCACCGTTTTCGTCTACCCAGTGCTTGAACTCGTCCTTCTCATAGACAACGTGAGGAGAGATCGACGAAAGTTCCCCGGAATTTCTTACTTTCTTCAACACGCCAGCGATCATCTGCAAATACTGGGCCTCAACTATCCCGGTTGTGCTGTTCTTAAACGGAACAATCGCGCACTCTCTGCCATCTGGCAGCAAGCCATCTTGCGCGGCCTTCATGCACGCTGCCCAGAAAGAGCCGCGATCGCACGTAGCCAACTTTGGGTTTGTCTGCACTGCAGTAATAACGACGCGCTGGAATTTCTCGACAGAGATGTGAGCCGGTAAGGCCATCTTAAACTGAGGACCCATCTTATCGAGAGCTGATCTCAACATCTGCATCTGATCTGGCGCTGCTTTTTTAAGTGCTTGCTCGGTCATTTTACATTTCCTTTCTTAAAGTTAACTCTGAACATTCTATAAGGATCTCTTGTGTGTGCCTCGATAACGGAGGCCTTCGACATGCCACACGTAATGGACCAGTCGTTCCCTTCGACCTTGGAAACCTCTCCAATCCGCATGAGAATCTTAGCCTTCACGGCGTCCTTGCAAGTCGTCCACATTTTCTCATTGGATGAGGCGTGCTTGTATTCTTCGATGAGCGCGGCAATGTCCTTATCTTCGCGCGCATCAAGCGTCCCCTCTCTTGCCTTCGAGTAAAGCGACTGCACGAATTTCGCATCGACGGTCCAGTCAATGGGCGGCGGATCGTTTGCGTCGACTCGACGCCAGAACTCCTCGGCCTTCGTGAGTATCGCCTGATGGATCTCTTTGTCGGCAACGCGCTTAATGAGCCGAACATCGTTACCGCCCACGAACGCACCGATATAGCAGGTCGGAATCCCGGAGACGAGCATCTGGTGCTGCACTTGGATTTCGATATGAAGCGGGGCCTCGATCGAATCTCCGTCAACGATCCAGCCCTTGGAGAACGCGTCGATGCCGACGTTTTTGATTTCCAGTAATGAGTTCTCGCCGCCTGGGCCACCATCGATTTCAAAATCAAAGCTTGATCCGATACGCCATTCAGGGCGACGTGAGTATTCGTCTATGCGAGTCACGTTCCACCCCTCATCTTCCGCGATCCCAGCGGCGATCGTGTCCTGCATTCTGGTTCCCCACTTCATGCGCTCGTTCTCTTCGATGACCGTGACGACGCCGCTGCGCTTCTCGTGGAACAGTTGGAAGAGGCTCTTATAGGGAGACATACCAAAGAGCGCAGAGGCGTCCGTTGACGTGACGTCTTTCGTGCGCAGGGCGAGCCACTCTTCCTTAGTTTTTGGGTGAATTATTTCCATGCTTTTTATCCTCAGCGAATTTCTTAATCGCCGCCATGCTCGGAGATTTCTTTTTCTTCGCGCCGAGTTCTCGCTTCAAGCGCTCCTTTGGAGCAACCTTTTCCGTGTCGCGTGCCATGCGATCGAGGAAAACCTTCTGAGCATGCGCGGCATCGGCAGCGATCAGTGAGACCGGAAGATCGGTGGCACGCGAAATCCTCGCCATAAGGATATAGATGTCCTCGTGGAAAGAGACTTGGACCGTGATACGTTTCGGCCTTTTATCCTCTGAAGCAGAAGCGGCCTGCAGCATTTTATTTCTAAATTTCCATGCGCTCATATTAGTTCAACTCGAAAATAAAATTCTCGCCCGGGTTTGCGGATCGGTACTCACGATCCATGACGATACGTTTTTCGTTCTTGCGTTTTGAAGCGACATAGATCCCCGAAAAGAAGATCTCAATCTCTCGCTCTGGCATCATGCGACAAAGCTTCGCAACGCTTCGGAAGTAACGGCGCACCAATGGAAGGTGCTGACGATGCTCCCTGTCAGCCTTAACGAGCACGAGAAATACTCCTTCGAGGTCCTTGGCTTTAATGGAGCGCATTACCGCCTCCCTGCCGCTCGAACTGCGACAACCAAGTTTTCAACTTCTTCCATCTTCTTCGCCCATAGTCCAGGGCAGTTGCCTTGTAGCGCCCGAAGCGCCTCTGCTGTAGATGCGAGGATGTCTACCGTCCCCTTAATCATAGCCGATCTCCAACCCTCGAAATACTTATCCAGCATTTCAGCGTCCATCGTCGCTTCGCCCGCATCCCTCACAGCTTCCTTCCTAACTTCCATCCTTCCCTCCTTATTGTAAGAGTTGGTCAGCCATGATCCCCAGTGCATTGCAAATGCGGATCAAGGTGTCCGTGTTAATTGTTTTACGCTTCCCAGTTTCGAGATCTGAAAGATACGCCGCTCGCATGCGTCCGTCTTCATCCTTAGAGATCCGGTTCACTGCGTCAGCAACCTCCTCCAGCGTGATCTCATGCTTCTCTCGATACTCCCGAAGCCGCCTACCAATGTTTACATTTTTATAAATCATATTTCTAGTTTTAACATTGAAATGTAATACCGTCAAGTGTACTATAAAAATAATTTTTATCGAGAACGACGCGATGTGTCACATAATTTCATTGCAAGAAAGGCAACGGGCGTGAGATATGAAAAATCCTAATGCACTTATCCCCGGCAGAGTACGCGATCAAGATCTTCGGTGGGATCAGGCCACTGGCGCGGGCGATGAAGCGGAGTCCTTCGACGATTGCAAGGTGGCTCGTGCGAAGAGAATCTTTTCCCCTAATCCCTGCCACGTATCACCGTTTGATTATAACGATCGCCAGACAAAAGCGGATCGACCTGACAGAAAAGGATCTCGTGTGGGGAAGGCGAGTTCGTTGATTTCCATGCTCGTCCAGCCAGCCGTCAATGCCATTCGATCCGTCGATCGCCAGGGGGAATTTGTTTGCGAGATGAGCGTCATAGCGCGAACACGTTATCGGATGAAGAACCTTAGCGCCGGTAAATTTATGGGCGCTATTAAGCGCTTCCGCCCCTACGAAATAACCACTTGGGGCGAGCGGACAGTTTACTTGCCGATTGGCTGGTCATCTATTGACGTGCTGGAGCAGGCATCGATGCTTATCCGAGAGGCTGTAAGGCAAGAGCAGTGCGGAGCGCTTGGCTATGTCCCGTTTTTTCTTATGTACCTGCGCAAGGAGCGCGCCCCCCTTTTCGATCTTCCAGCTAACAGCCGGGAAGTGGCTTGGCGTAAGATGGTCGGTTTGGTGAAATGATGAATCTATATCCGCATCAAGTTGACGGCGTGAATATGCTGCGTGATTCGTGGTATCGCGGGAAGAGAAGGCCGCTCCTGGTTTTCCCCGTTGGTTCTGGGAAGACTGTTATGTTCTCTTACTTTTCCAGCGAGGTAGCGAAGAAGGGTAAGAGGACCCTAATCCTAGCGCACCGAAACGAGCTTCTCGATCAAGTCAGCGAGACCCTCGGCAAGTTCGATGTTCGCCACACGTTCATCGCTGCGGATCGTTATTACGATTATCGGGTGAACACCCATGTAGGCTCTGTCTTTACCGTGGCCAAGAGACTCGACAGCCTACCTGAATATGACGTCATCATTGTTGATGAGGCGCATCACTCGACGCTCAACACAACCTGGGGGAAGATCCTTGCTCGGTATCCGAAGGCCTTTGTTATCGGAGTCACGGCTACGGCGTGGCGTCTTAGTGGTGAGAGTCTCGGGGATATTTACGACGATCTTATTGTTGGCCCTTCGGTTGCGGATCTTATCGCCCGTGGGTTCTTGTCGCCTTACCGGCTTTACGCTCCGGGATCGATCGATGACTCTAAGGTTCGTAGCGTTGCGGGCGATTATAATAAGGCGCAGTTAGAACGCGTGTCAAACCGTCCCTCGATTACAGGAGACGCGATCAAGCACTACCGAAAGCACGCGGATCAGAAAAGAGCCGTTGCATTTTGCGTGACGCTTGCGCATGCGCAATCGGTTTGCGCGAAGTTCAATGCCGCTGGCGTTCGCTCTGAAATCATCGATGGCACGATGGAGCGCGAGGCTAGGAGATCGCTCGTGAATCGTTTCAAGTCTGGCGAGACGACGCTCATGGTTTCCGTCGACGTTGTTAGCGAAGGTTTCGATCTTCCGGCGATCGAGTGTGTGATTTCTCTACGAAAAACCAAGAGCCTTTCACTCTGGATTCAACAAACCGGACGCGGGCTCCGTAAGTTGGAGGGGAAGAAAGAAGCGATCATCTTGGATCATGCCGGAAACTCGCTCATGCACGGGCTACCCGATGACCCGAGGACGTGGAGCCTTGTGGGCGAAGAGCCTGGGCGCTCACGCTCTGATTCCTCGGATGCTGTGAGGGTGTGTCCTTCGTGCTTTGCTGCCCAGCGTCCTGGAACGGATGAGTGTATTTACTGCGGCGCTCCGTTTGAGATTCGAGCGCGCAAGATCACGGAGTCTGACGAGGAGTTGGTTGAGGTTGATGTATCCAAGGCGCGGGCCAAGTGGAGCCGGATGAAGGAGCAGCAGCAGGCAAAGACGTTCGATCAGCTCGTGGCTCTGGGTAAGGAGCGGCACTATCCGAAGCCATACGGATGGGCCAAGCGCGTGTGGGACGCGCGGCAAGCGAAAAGGATTAGGGGGAAGGCTGTATGAAAAAGACTGCGAGGAATTTTTGGTACCACGAGATGATCGATTTTTACCGCAGGAAGTTCGTGCTCCAGGACTCTTCCATTGCTACCGACCTTTGCGTTTGGATTTATCCCCGCGATGGAGTGCCTGGTGGAATGATCCATCTTAATAGGAGGCAGGCTAAGAGGGTGATTTCTATTCTTCAAACCTTCGTTGAAACCGGCTCTATATGTAAGCGGGGCTATCGATCGCTGTGAAGGAATCGACTCTCATGCGCCAGATTATGATCGAGGCCCCGAAGCATGGGTGCCGGTTGTTTCGGAACAACTGCGGGTTCTACGAAACTGCAGCGGGTCACAAGATCCGCTATGGGGTGGCGAATCCAGGGGGCGCGGATCTTATTGGGTGGACTTTCGATGGCGCTTTCCTCGCGGTCGAGGTGAAAAAGCCTGCCAATTCGCGCGCACCGTGGCACCAGTTGCAATTTCTTCAAGCGGTCCGGGACGCTGGTGGCGTCGCTGGGATCTGTCGCAGCGTGGAAGACTTCGTAAAACTTATTGAGTCGGCTTAGACCGGGGATTTCTTGGGGGTAACGTGGGGCAACTAGATTTCAAGGGGCTTAACGAGCGCATCATGGATCGGATTCTCGAACTTCTTGCCGAGTTCTGTCCGGGCGGCAAGCGGCGCGGGGTTGAATACTGCGCTGCCAACATTAACGGAAGCCCCGGCGGATCGTTCTCCTTCAACACGGAAACGGGTCTTTGGTCTGACTTCAGCACGGGTCAGTCTGGGAAGGATTTCATTGCGTTATACGCCGCGCAACGCGCGATCGATATGGGGCGGGCCTATAAAGAGTTAGCGGATCACATTGGGTTTCAAGACTTTCCCGACGTTGTTCCCACTCGCCGCACCAACGTCCCATCTCCTAAGCCGGTCGAGCCGCGCGCGGCACCTATTCCTGTCCCGACCGCTCCGAGTGAGCCGCCGGATTTCAAGCACCCTGTGTTCGGTGAGCCGGTCGCGCACTGGACGTACCGCGATGAGAGCGGCAACGTATTGTTTCACGTGGCACGTTACGAGCCGCCGGATAGCCGCAAGCAAATCGTGCCTTGGTCATGGGACGGCGAGCGCTGGCAGATGAAATCCCTTCCAGCGCCTAGGCCGCTCTTTAATCTCGATAAGATCGCTCAGTCACCAAGCGGCAAGGTTCTCGTTGTCGAGGGGGAAAAGGCTGCCGTTGCCTGCGAGCAGTTAACGAACCGGATCGTTACGACCTGGCCAAACGGCGGGGCGTCGTGGAAGAAAGCAAACTTCGAGCCGCTCCGGGGCCGCGTCGTTACGCTCTGGCCTGATGCCGATGCGCCCGGCATAAAGTGCATGAACGCTCTTGGCGATTACCTCCAAACCCTTGGCTGCGATGTGACTATTCTTCGAGTTGAAACGGATGGCGGCGGGTTCGATGCGGCGGATGCCTTGGCCAAAGGCTGGACGCATGCGGATCTGGCGAAGTTCGCTGCGCCCATAAGTTTCAAGATGGACATGAAAAAGCCCGCTCCCAAACCCGAGTCGCGACCCGAGCCGCGAGTGGAGCCCAAGCAACCTGAGCCGCCGCAGGAGGACGAGGAGCCGCCGCATCCTGCTGAGTTGGTCCTGGTTCCCGAGGTGATGCCGCCCGAGTACTTCGATCCGCCCGCTGCTGTGGACATTCGGATAACGGATGAGCGCCGGGAGCCGCTGCCTGCGTCGCTCATGGCTTTCTTCGAGGATAACGGAATCCTTGTGAAGCCTAAGCAGAACGAGCCAAGGCCTACGATGTCGAACGTGCTTCGATTCCTTGGTGGTTTCCCTGGCCTTCGTGATTCGCTTTGGTATGACGAGTTCTATCAGCAGCGGCGGACGACATGGCTTTCTGAGAATGGGCAGACGACGCACTGGGAAGAGCGCCACGACCGGGAGCTTTGCGCCCTACTGCAGGACGAGTTCGCTTTCCATGGCATTACGCCTCACGTGATCGAGGCTGCAACCTGGACGTTTGCCCTTCGTCGCAAGCGAAGCGAGCCGCAGGAGTGGATTTCTAGCCTTACCTGGGATGGCACGCCGCGCATTGAGCAGTTCTTCACAACGCACATGGGAGCGGTCGATAACCCCTATATGCGCGCCATCTCGATGAACTTTTGGGTGTCGATGGTAGCTCGAGCTCTGGAGCCTGGTTGCAAGGCCGACTGCGCGGTGATTCTGGAAGGCCCCCAAGGTGGAAAAAAGAGCCAAGCCTGCGCGGCAATTGGCGGTAAGTGGCACTGCGAGTGCAACGCTCCGGCCTCTGACAAGGACTTTCTGATGTCGATGCGCGGCAGGCTTTTAATTGAAATCGCTGAGCTCGATTCCTTTGCGCGCACGGACCCGGCCACGGTGAAGAAGGTACTTACCTGTCGCGAGGACGTATTTAGGCCGCCCTATGGCCGCGAGGTGGTCTCTCACCCTAGGCGGTGCGTCTTTATTGGCACCACGAATCAGTCGGAATATCTCTTCGATGAGACCGGCGCGCGTCGGTTTTGGCCCGTCGCGGTGAGTGACATTAAGATCCCCGAGATTAAGCGTGATCGAGAACAGCTTTTCGCTGAGGCCTACCATGCCTTTAAGGCCGGGGTTTCGTGGTGGGAAACGCCTACGGAAGAGACCAAAGCGGAGCAGGAGGCGCGCTATATCGATGACGTTTGGCATCCGGTGGTGAAGGCCTACCTGCAGGGCCGGACGCGCGTAACGATCCATGAGATCGCTACCGACGCGCTTAAAATCGATCTCGGGCGGATTGACCGCAAGGTATCGGTGCGAATCGGGAAGATTTTGCGAAGGATTAACTTTTTTCCCAAGGTTGTTTTTAATGGGACGAGTTCGGTCAAGATGTTCTGCCGCGATGGGATAGCGGACGGGGTTTCCCCCGCCCGTATCGTTCAAACCTCTGTGCCTCTTGATTCCGCCGAGGCCTGACCCTTTTCGCGAATCTTAACGGCGGTGTTGTAAATCCAGGTAGCCAGGTCCATATCCACCTTTCCGTCTTTCAACGCGCGCCGTATGCGCGGGTAAGTTAGGCTAAGGTCTTCCCTTAGCATTTCCCGCCACAGGGCATAAACGGTCACGTGGGCCGCTTCGAGTACGGCCAAAACTTCACTTCTCCATTTTTGCGTCGGCGTCATGGTCAACCATCTCCTTGATTATTTTTTCAGCATTTGAGAGCTCGCCAAGTTCCTTGTGAATCTTTCGCCGGGCAGGTGTCTGAACAAGATACACAGTGCCACCAACCATTAACGGCGAAAGTGTGGCGATCATAGACCAAACGAGAACGTTATCAAGTTTTCGTTGCTCGCTTTTTAGGTAGGCCTTTCGCTCCGTCAGCATTCCAAGCGCTCCCGGCGCGTGCAGGTCGATCATCGGAGCTGGGCGAATCGTGCATGCTGTGAACGTGAGGCAGGTCAAGGCTATTACGATTTGTTTACGCATGGTTTTTACTCCTTTTTCCAGCGTTTTCGGCAGTCGGGGCAGAGTTCTTGCAGTTCGTCGAATTCAACTTTCGTCGTGACTTCCTTCGTCAGTCGCCTCAGTTCCTCAAATGCCTCGCTGATGCGTACACATTCGGGGTTATCGATGACTTCCTGGCAGTTGTCACAGTAGAGTTCGATGTTTACGCCCATGGTCTTATTCTCCTTCCGGTTGCAAGCAATCGTCGACACAGCCCACGCAGGTGTCGCTGAAGTCATCCGGGCCGCAGTCGTCGGCGGTATCACTGACGGCGCACGAAATCCCTGCCGCATATCCAGGGCCGGGCAGGTACTCTGTACTTTCAATCGTGCCGACGATAAGCATCGCGGCAATTAAGGCAAAAACGGCGTTTAGTGCTTTGTCCATGGTTTTTTCCTTTCAGTTGGTTAAGTTGCGACGCACGCACTCCATGCATGGCGCGCCTTTGTCATGCGGAGAAATTCCATGCTCACATTCAGCATCAAAAATTTCTTTTCCTACCTTCGTTTTGCCGATGGTTTTGTAAATAGAGAACATCAAGTTTGCAGCGGCTCTGGATTCTGCATCGCCAGCGTGTTCGTGCTGAACCCATTGTAAATATCGAACGACCGTTCTTAAAACATCTTCGAACAAGGCTATTTGTTCTTTGTCTGACATAATCACTCCTAATAAAGAACTGAGTTAAAAGATTTAGGATCATGCTTTAAAAAGCGCAGCACTCGCTTTACTTGTTGCCGCAACTCGTTCGCGTAATCGTGTCGTTCCTGCCACGGCATCGCCGCCAGCCAGCCGTCTTTGGTATTCGGGTCAGTCGCCTCTCTAATTTTTTCACGCATGGCGTTCACGACAGCGCACTTCGCGTTGTATCTTCTAGATTTATTGTTCATCTTCTTTTCTCCTTTCGCTGATTTGCTGGGCATGGTCATTAGAGCGACTCCATTTTTAGGCCCTCTAATTCCTTAAGCGCTTCTTGCAATTCCGGGCACCATTTCTGCGCCTTAAAGCCCTCGATGACGTCGGCGTCTTGTTCCAAAACCCAAGCGGCGAACATTTCCATTTCGTCGATTGCAATCGCGATTTCTTCATCGACAACCCAAGCGAGCGTTTCGCCGATTTCGCTGTCAATGTATTCACTGACGGCTAAGCGGTAGGCGACAGGATCAACCTTTTTCAGGCACTCGCTAGGCGCATAGTGAAGCGATCCGATGCGGATTTCTTCGTTGCAATTGTCGAGCATTTCATCGAAGCGTTCTGCGAGTTGCTCGCTATTTAAGGTGTCGCACGGCAGGTCGAGCGTTATCCATTTCGCTTCCCACAACTGCATTTTTAGTTCTTTGTCTGTCTTCATTTTCCGTCCTCCTTGGTTAAGCAATTTTCCCGTCTTCAAAAAATTCATAATCGTTAGCCTTAATCGTTTCCTCTATCGCTTCGTGGCTGGTTAGGTATTCGAACTCCCGCCGCAACATGTGCAAGTATTCTTCTTTCAACGCTCGTTCGAATTCGGTGCAAAGGTCTTCGTATGCTTGCGTCTCGCTGAAATCGAAATCATCTTGCACGTTCTCTTTGTGCGCCTTCGCGCCTTGGCGAACGTCATAGAGGAAATTCCGCGCAAGTTTCGCGGTATCGGTTTCAACGCCGTGCTCTTTTTCGATCAATTCGGCGCAATCGAACGCGCTACGGGTAAGGTTCCCACGGATAAAATTCTCGCGGTCAATGTCGAATTCCGTGATTTTTAGACCGATCCTCTCGGCGTCTTCAAAAACAAATTCCCACCATCTATGGGAGACGTTGAATCCACAGCACTGGTCAAGCGCCCTCTCCTTCGCTTTCTCGCTTAGCTCGGAATACTTAAAAACGATCTCTTTTTTTACTCGTTCACGTGGCATTTTCTGTCCTCCTTTTTTTATCGGTTTACGCTTATTTTCCGCACTATGTTTCGACTCGATGCGTTATTTCCCTTGGGTGGTTTATGTTCTATTATCGACGATCTTAGTGGTTTGGTGTGTGCTTGTCAACGTTCTAATGTAATTATTTTTCTTTTTTTGTTCTATTCGCTTTGTTTTATCTCGACAGGTACTTAGTGCGAGCGCGTGAGTATTCGCGGCGTTTATAGTTCGCCGGGCGTTTTATTGTTTGTGGCGCTTAGTTTAGCGGCGTTGGTGCGTTATTGCTTGACGCAGCGCGGCTTAGGTAAGGTCGGTAATGTTCGGTAAGCTAAATAATACCAAGAAGCTTACTAAGCTTACTATGTTTACTGAAGAAGAGTTCCGTATAGAGTTAGTGAAGATATTGGCATGTTAAGGAAGTGGAATACATGTTCTACTTGTTGGCATTACATTTTATTTATATATACCGTTTGTCCAACTACGGTAATGTCGGTAAGCTAAAACCGTGAAACATTGCAGGCTATCGGGATCAATAATCAATTCTAGCTTACCAAGTTAGCTTACCAATATTACCTAAGTTTCGCGCGATAGGCCGATAGTTATGATATTGTTCAAGCTTACCAAGAAATCCGTTGGTAATTTTCCGTGAAACATTCAAAAGTGTAGTAGTTTTCCCCTCACAGCGTATTTTTTTCTTCCAAAAAAATATCTCTTTTTTGCTGTCGAAAACGCGTCGAAAACTGACCCGGAAAGGCGCTCGCTCGCCGTGCGCGAGTGAGCGCGTTGACGCCAGCGCTGGGGGCCGCGCGTTGTGCTAAATCTTTGCGCTTGTTCTCTCGCTCGTGTACTTTCGCAGATGATGACGATACCCCAAACCATCTACGGGACTCCTAGAGAGAAAACCAATCTCGCTCGGGGTGGGGAGGGACGAAGACGTAGGAGTGTTGAGAGAGCTGAAAGGTCCTTCCTCCATGTCTGACTCTTCCGCCGACTCACACTCTGCCGACTCACAATCCTCTCCTAAAACGCCTAATCGGGCATTAGAGCGATGGCGAGCGATGCAAGGGGATGCGTACCGCCTAGAGGCAATGCTTCTCACCTGGATCGCCTCAGGAAGTTTCCTGCACGAATTTACGGGACTCCTAGAGATCGGCGTGGATGAGGCTCATCGTTTCCTGAATCAGACTGTCGAGAGACGGAATAAGTGGCGGGAGGCGGAAAAGATTGGGGAGGAGGTACAGAAATCGCGGGTAAAGGGGGAGCTTGCGAAGATTGCGTACTCGGACATAAGGCGGCTTTTCGACGAGCGGGGGAAGATGCTTGACCCGAATTTGTGGCCGATCGCGGAGGCTGCGGCGGTGACGGGGTTTCAGGTGAAAGAGGGTGTCGATAAAAACGGCGAGCCGTATTTTGAGACGAAGGTATCGTTTGGCGGAAAGATGGAGGCGCTGAAATCCTTGGGGCAGGAGCATGGGATGTTTGCGAAGCGGCACGTGGTGGACGTTGGGGAGAGTTTTGAGCAGTTGCTTCACGGGACGTGGAAGGCGACGGAGCTGGGAGATCAGCATACGGCTGAGGTGATCGAGGCTGCAGTGGTAAAGAGTGAGGAGCGCAAGGATGGATGAGGCGGCACGGAAAGAGGCTCTACGTGAGGCGGAGAAGTTTTTGGAAGATATCTCGCGCGAGTACTCGAAAGCGTTATTTACGGACGTGGTGGGTTTTGCGGTTACGGATGGATACGTCAAGCCGACGAAGATGCAGCGGTTTAGGTGGTGGCTTCGCCGCCGCGTGCTGGAGCGATTTCGCTTGGCTTGGTTAGGGCTCATGCTGGAAACAACGGACGACGAGGATTCGTGGTGATCGAGAATGAATCGGAGCGAAGGCGGATAATTGAGTGGCGGGAGAATCCGTGTAAGTTCGTCTACGAGGTCTATGGGGCTACGCCGGACAAGTGGCAGGAAAAGGGTCTTATGGAGTTCGCCAAGCCTGGAAGGGGGCGCATCAGTTTCCAGGCGTGCGCGGGTCCTGGCAAGAGTTGTGCGCTTGCCTGGATGATTGGGAATTTCGTTGCTTGTTACGGCGAGGTTGGCGAGCACCCGAAAGGGGCTGCGGTTTCGATTACGAAAGAGAACCTGGCGGATAACCTCTGGACCGAGGTTGCCAAGTGGCACGGCCGCTCGAAGTACATGCAGAAGCGTTTTGACTGGCAGAGCGACTCGTATTACTCGATCGAGCACCCGCGCACCTGGTACGTCTCGACGCGCACGTGGTCCAAAAGCGCGAGCGCTGAGGAGCAGGGCCGAACGCTCTCCGGGTTACACTCGAAGTTTGTCCTCGCGATCGTCGACGAAAGCGGCGATATCCCGATCCAGGTCCTGCGAGCCGGAGAACAAGCGCTCACGAATTGCGCGTGGGGGAAAATCGTCCAGGCCGGAAACCCAACCTCCGTCGACGGGATGCTGTACGCAGCCTTCGCGCTCCAACCCGATAAGTGGGTGATTATCCGCATCACGGGCGATCCTGACGATCCGAACCGAAGCCAGCGGGTCGATATCGATCACGCGCGCGAGATGATTAAAGAGTACGGGCGCGATAACCCCTGGGTGCAGAGCTACATCCTGGGAGAATTCCCGCGCACGGGCGTAAACTCGCTCCTCTCGCCGGAAGAAGTCCACGCCGCGATGAACCGCCAGCTGCCCAAGGAAGCTTATCAGTTTGCACAGAAAAGACTCGGCATCGACGTCGCTCTCTACGGCGACGACATGACGGTCCTCTTCCCACGTCAAGGGCTCGCCTCCTGGATGCCCGAGTGCATGAGAACACAAGACCCGGCCGATATCAGCGCGCGAGCCATCGTGATGAGCCAAGAAGGGTTCGGCCAGGATCGAGAGTTCGTCGACTGCACCGGAGGCTACGGCAGCGGCGTCGTGAGCTATTTGAAAAGCTCCGGCCGAAATCCCTTCGAAGTCCAGTACGCCGCCAGAGCCATGCGCGAAAAAGAATTCTACAACAAGCGCGCCGAAAACTGGTGGCTCATGGCCCAGTGGGTGAAAAATGGCGGCAGCTTGGCCAAATGCTACGAACTCGTTCCCGAACTCACCATGACCACCTACACGCAAAAAGGCGGCAGAATCCTCGTCGAGCCCAAAGAAATGCTGAAGAAAAAACTCGGCCGCTCCCCAGACCGCGCCGATGCCCTGTCGAATACCTTCGCCCTGCCCGACACCATCGCAGGCGATCGAATGAGCCCCCTAGGTCGACGACAACGAGGGAAAATTGTCATGGACTGGAACCCCATCGGAGACGATCGCTTCTGACGATCGAGCCGTTGTCGAAAAGGCAACGAAGTGTTGCATAAAGTGCAACACCTTGAAATCACTAGAGAATTCGCTTCCAGGGCAAGTGGTTGTCGTGCTATGCGTATGGAGTGGAAAATACCCACTCAGTTGATATGTCCGAGCCCGTCAGGGCAGCATCCGTTATTTTGTTTCGAAGAGAGCAGGCGACGGCCGAACTGTGCGCAGAAATCTGGCCACTCCTCGAGCTCCACTATCAGGAAGTCGCGCGGTTCAAAGACATCGCGCTTAATCCAGACTTCGATCTGTATTGCAAAATGGATGAGATGGGCGTGCTACGAGTGTTCGTCGCCAGAGAGCGCGGAGCCATTCTTGGGTATTGCATTTTCTTCGTAAAAGAAAATCCGCACTACAAAGATTCGAAACAAGCCACGCAAGACATTATTTTCATCCATCCGAAGCATCGCGGCTTCGGTGCGAAATTTATTCTCTGGTGCGAAAGTCAGCTCCGCGACGAGGGGGTTGAAGTCGTTTACCACAGGACCAAGGAAAAAGCCGATTTGAATTTCGGGCAAATGCTCGATCGTCTTGGGTACGAAAAGATAGACGTCGTTTACGCAAAGAGGATCTGATGGCAGCAGCAGCGCTCATCGCCAATATCGCAACGATCGTCGGAGCCGCAGCATCCGTTGGCTCGAACGTTTATCAGAACGTTGAATCAGCCAACGCCAAAAAAACAGCGGACAACACTGCCGCGCTCGAACGGTTTAAGCAAGACCAGCTGCTTCGTCAGCAGGCCGATCAAGAAAAGATCAAGAAAGATACGGAGGCGCGAGACTTGCGCCGACAATCGCTTGCAGAAAAAATGGCAGCCTCCGGGACGAATATAAAAGGTGGGACTGTCCTCACCAGCCCCATCGGTGTTCCGGGGGCCGCCGCCACTGGAAACGTAGGCGCTAAAACCGCGATCGGAGGCTGATGGCCTCTCCGACGACATATCGGAAGACCAAGCAGGGGGAAACGCGCGAAGAATCCACGCGCTGCCGCCTCGAAAAGATCCGCACGCGCCTTGAAATCGAACAGCAAAAGTTCATCAACGCCTGGCGAGATCAGGGAGATTTTCTTTATCCAGAACGCCCACAGTTCCAGACCACAGACAAGAACCAGGGCGATGTCAGAAATCTAAAGATTCTCGACTGCACGGCAACGGATGCCATCGATACGCTGGCGAGCGCCATGATGGGCGGAATCACATCACCCGCTCTGCGATGGTTAAAACTCACAACGCAGAACCCTTGGATCGGGGAAATACCCGCTGTCCAGTCTTGGCTCTACACGATCGAGCAAATGTACTACGCGGTCATGGCGCGATCGAATTTATACCGCTCGCTCCCAACGGGCTATCTCGATCTCATCACGTTCTCGACAGGAGCCATGATGATCGTCGAGAACATGGTCGAGTTCCATAAGGTTATTCATTCAGAAGTTTTCCCAGTAGGAAGCTACAAAATTTCCAGTAACTCCGTCGGAGACGTCGATACTTTTCAGCGCGAATTCCGAATGACCGTCAGACAATTGATCGAACAATTCGGTAAATTCTCTCCCGATGGAAAGATAAAAAATCTGGATATCTTTTCCGCCCACGTCCAATCGCTCTGGATGGAGCACGATTACGAGGCCGAGGTGGATGTATGTCACTTCATCGTGCCGAACGAAAATTTCGACCCGACGAGAAGTAAGTACGTCCCGTTTAAGCGCTATTCGGAATACTACTACGAAAGAGGAATGGGCACGAAAGGCCCATATTCCATGACGCTCGACGACGAAGACAAGATTCTTCGCATGGATGGATACAACACGTTTCCCGTCATCGTCTTTCGCTGGAGAGTGACCGGCCAAGACTCTTACGGCAAGGGATCTCCCGGCTGGAGAATTTTGGGCGATGTGAAGCAACTCCAGCAGATGGAGAAATTCATACTCCAAGCCGTGGAAAAAAGTGGAAAGCCCGCCCTTCTCGCACCAACGGACGCGCGCACAACCACCGTGACCGGCATGGCCGGAGACGTGACGTATTACGACGAGAGTGGCGACAGGCAGATTAAGCCGCTCTACCAGATCGATCCGCGCATCCAGGAAATGGAAATGAAGCAGGAGCAGACGAGAACTCGAATTCGCAAAATCTGCAAAGAAGAATTGTTCCTTGCTTTGACCAATATCCAGACCCGAGAAAAGACTGCAACGGAAGTACAGGCCATCGAAGGCGAGAAGACGACCGTGCTCGGTCCGGTGCTTCAACAGGTGTCGAACGAACTCGATCGTCTCGTGGATATTTTTTGGGAAGTGTTCGAAAAGCGAGGGATGATTCCGCCGCCGCCGCAGGAACTCGCGGGCCAGGTGATTAAAGTTGAGTACGTTTCTCCAATGCACAACGCACAGAAACTGACCAACGTGCAGTCGTTCGATCGCTTCCTGTCGATGTGCGTCAATCTGTCGCAAACGAATCCGCAGATCTGGGACAAGGTTAATGTCGATGAGATCGTCGATGAGTATGCCGATTTATCGTCGGTAAAACCTGGAATCTTGAGAGATCAGAGAGCCGTTGATGCTGCCCGGCAGCAACGCGCTCAGATGCAGCAGCAACAAATGATGTCGGAAGCCATGAAAAACATGGCTGGCTCGGTCAAGGATTTAGGGAGTGCTGATATTGGTGACAACAAAACAGCCTTACAGGCATTAGCTGGGAGATAGAAATGGCCATAACAGGAACATTTACCGATTCCGTTCAGAATTCAATTCCCGTTTACTTACAACCTGGGGACAGCATGACGTTTGCTCTCGCGCCCAATACTGATTTTATTGGGACTGCGGTGATCGAAAAGTCAGCCGATCTTGTTGCGTGGAGCGTGATTACGTCGATCTCTGGAACTGACGCAGTTCCGAATACGGCCGGAGCCACAGGCACGGTAAAGAACGAGGGCTCGCTCCCATATTACGTTCGAGCAACCTGCTCTGATTACGACGATGCGGATAGCGATAATCTGCTCTACACGCTGACGGAAGTTGAGAACGTTAATAAATTAGCGACACTGGAAAACGGCGTGATCCTAGGAAAGAGCGGCGCTCCTCTTTTCAGAGTTTTCGAAAATGGGATCGAGATTACGACACTGCGCACCGCTACCGCGTCGTTAAACTCTGATGTCGGAACCGTGAACTCACCAACGTCCGGCACTACGGCCGTAACGATCAAACAGATAGGGGATTTCTTTTCCTTAACATTCACTCTGACCGCAGCGCGAATTCCGGTAACGGATGGCGCTGCCAGCGGGTCTTACGGATCGCTCAAGTTATTCGACTTCGCAGAAGGCGGCGTAAGTTTTCTTGGCTGCAGGCAGAACTACACGGCGTACTCGGAAGACGGCACTGGAGTCCCGAACGACATCGTATTCGAAATCGGCGTCGGCACCGTGGCGATTGCTGCGGCTGCAGATGGGACGCTCGGAACTACGAACAAGAATGTCGGGGCTGCCGTTAGCCAGACGCTAAGCAGCGGGACAACGACCGGCACAGCCTTTACCGGCGCGGGCACGGCTGTAGACGGCACAGCGACCGCAAGTGATCTATATCTCAATTTTTCAGGAACGGCGGCTACGGTCGATGGAAACGGTTATCTTAACGTGACTGGCACGATCACTGTGATCGGCTCCTTCTTGGGTGACGACTAAAAATGGAGACAGCATTTGTCAAAAACTCTGGTGACGAAAAGCAGATCCAAGAGGGACGCAAGAACGAGAAAAAACTTCTCGCTTCTGAGAAGGAAAACATTCGGTCCGTTCTTGCGACGCGAGAAGGCCGAAGGTTTGTGTGGCACGTGCTTGGAAGGATCTGCAGAATTCACACTCAGAGTTACGTTGCCGACTCTGATCGTACTGCATTTAACGACGGACGACGAAGCGTCGGACTTGAATTAATTCGACAAGTGAATGAGGCGGACAAAAACGCCTATTGGAAAATGGCCCAGGAATCAACCGAACAAAATGATGAGGAATAAAAAATGAGCGAACCAACTAACCAAAATCAAAATCAAACGTCGAATGAAACCCCGAAAGAATCGCAAGCGCAGATCGGCGCTAAAGCGTTCTATGGGCAGATGAGCGATGGTACGAAACCGAAGGAAACAACCACTTGGGAAATGAATCTCCAGAACGGTGAAAAAACGGATGGAACCAAACCTCCAGAAAAGAAAGAAGGTGGTGGTGATGGCTACGTTCCAAAAGCAAAAACAGAAGAGCAAAAAACCGAAGGTGAGAAAGATCCTCAAAAGGCTGATGAGAAAAAAGGTGAAGAACCTGCTGCAAAGCCTGACGAGGGATCTGAGCCTAAGAAAACTGACGGCTTAAAAAAAGAAGATTTGAAATTGCCGGAAAAGGCGCTGCTGACTGAATCCCATGTAGAGAGGGTCGCTTCCTTCGCACAGGAACGAGGACTCTCGAAAGAACAGGCCCAGGCGGTGCTTGAGTACGCAAACACTCTTGTCAGCGAAGATCGGCTCGCTGGCATTAACGCCATGGACGAAATGCAAAAAACTATCAAAGAAAATTGGCGTAAAGAAGCGATGTCAGATCCGGAATTTGGCGGAAAGAATTTTGAGGCTAGCGCTGAGAAAGTTCGCCGCTACGTGTGGGATACGGTTGGTACCAAAGGTGTCGAGTTCCTCGATAAATCTGGACTCGGCGATAACCCGATGGTTCTTAAACTTCTTCTCCCGCGCGCTGAAACCATGGGTGATCCAAAGATCATTAAAGGAGGGGCAGCGACAACGCTTCCGACAAAGCGTCCCGAGCAAATTATGTTTGGCTCAACCACCCCTGGGCCAACTGATAGTTAATCTTGAAAGGAGTTAGTCATGGCCGAAATTGGAGCAACATACGAAACGCTTTCGGATATCAAGAAAAAATTGAATCCGAATGGCGAGCCTGCGCAACTTATCAATCTCCTGGAGCAGACCAACGAGATGTTGGCGGATATGCCTTGGATGCCAACGAATGATGCGACCACGCACCGCACGAGCGTCATCACGTCTCTACCAACGCCTACGGAACGACAGTACAACGAAGGTGGCTCGAACGATAAAGAGACTGCCGCGCAGTTCGTTGAAGGGACGACGAACCTAGAAATCTGGTCCGAAGTCGACGCGCAAGAAGTCGAAAACGAGACCAATCCGCAGATGTTCCGTTTTCAAAAAGCGCAAGTGTTTTTGGAAGCGATGAACCAAGCGTTTCAGAACCGCATTCTGTACGGAAACAATGGAACGAATCCGAAGCAGATCAACGGTTTTTGCACGCGGTACAATTCCACAACTGCGACGAACGGGCAAAACGTTATCGTCGGGGGTGGTGCTCAATCGGATAACACGTCGCTTCTTCTGATTGGGTGGGGTCCGAATAAGGTCATGGGCCTTTACCCCAAAAATACCGTCGCAGGGTTGCGTCACATCGACAAAGGACTTGTGACGAAGGATCATGTTGGCGGCACGACTGACGCGAAGATGGACGTCTATCGTGATCTGTATCGCTGGCAGTTCGGCGTTCACATCGCTGACTGGCGTTACGTCGTTCGTATTCCGAACATCGACGTCTCCAGCCTTCGCGCTGGTTCAGGTGCAGACCTGACCGAACTGATGATCCAAGCAGAAGCTTGCATCCCGTATCCCGGCACCGCGCGACTGGTCTGGTACGTGCCTCGCATGGTGTTCCCGTGGCTACGCATTCAGCGTCGGAACGACGTCATTTCTGGCGGCGGCTTGACGTTTGAAAACGTGGAAGGAAAACGCGTTGCGATGTTTGGTGAAACTCCGGTTCGCATGGTCGATGGCTTCTCGTTGGCCGAATCTCTGGTGTCGTAATTAGGAAATAAAGAAAGGAGAAAGTTATGTTGGATAAACAGAATCAATACAGCAATGCTCAGTCGATTTCGTCTTCGACGACTTCGACGAACTATATCAACCACGGAGCGGATCGAAATCTCGGAATGGGAACACCGCTTGTTGTTGAGATGGTGGTAACGACAGCGCTCGACGCTGGGACTGGTGATGAAACCTATTCCGCCGTTCTACAGACTGACGACAATTCGTCGTTCAGCAGCGCTTCGACCGTTGCTTCGTTTTCAACCATGACCCGTGGCGATGCGGCAGGGACGCGATATTTCGCGATCATCCCGCCGACCACGGTAATGGAGCAGTATTCGCGAATTTCTTTTACGCTGGGCGGGACCACACCGTCGCTGGCAGTTTCCGCGTGGCTGCGTCCGTACAACGATGTTACGCAAGAAGCGTACTACGCTGACGCGATCACGCCTTACTAAAGGAGAGGACTATGGGCATTCGAGTGAGAGAAAAGGGTCATGTTCAAGGACGGTTTGCTTATCGCTTCGGCGTCATGCGATGGAATGGAGACAAGTACGAAATTCCAAGCATGAAGTATTTTTCTAAGAAGCACATGGAACTTCTTGGACCGGACGGGAAACCGCTTCCGGTTAAAAAGGAAGAGTTCGATGTGGCGGCCCCGGAGGAAAGTGCAGAGCCAAAGGAAGCGAATAGTCTGGTTACAAGACTCTCGGCTCAAGTTCGAGAAGTAGCCCAGGAAGAGGGTTCTGCTGTGTAGTAGTAAAGAGCGCTCGGTCGGCGTTATGAACCGATCGGGCGCTCGTTTTATGGAGTCTGATGGATCACCAAACTTTTGAAAATGCAGCTAGCGTAATTGGAATTTTATGTGGGAACGCCCTCGTAACGTTTTTCGTAAGGTTTAGCAAGATGGGCAAATACTACCGCCAAATGCAAAAAAGAATCGAGCACGCGGCGCTGACTCCAGGAGAGTCGCTCGCGAGCCCGTCCTCGTCGTTGGCTGGTCAGGCTCCTGTAGGCAAAGAAAAAAATAACGAAACGTTTATAGATTTTTTCGAAGACTTCGAACGGCGTCTCATGGAGAAATTGCACTTCTTAGAAATGCGAACCGGGTGCGAGTTCTCGCACATTTCTAGATCTCAGGTGCACCATACGAACGAAATGGTTGCCAGTCAGATGGTAAACACTGCCGAACTTACCGACGCTATCGATGAACACACGGTAAGTATGGCTGAATTCTCGCAGTTTCTTAAGAGCTTAAATGGACGCTTGAAGATTCTGAAAAAGGAGGGTGAGTGAAAGCGCTTGCCAGTCTTTGCTTATGCTTACCACTCACCGCTTCGTGCGCGTGGGTAAGGAAGCAAAATGAAGTTGGGTATTATAAGGAGGGGGTGCATATTCTTTCCTCGTCGATACCCATAGGTATTGCAGAGAGATGCAAAATTGAGTTCGACAGGGAAACCCCAGATTTCGAAAGCGTCGAGCAAAAAGACATCGATGGGAATTGGGGTAGGTACGATCCGAAAACGAAGAAGATTAAATATGAAAAAAGCACGCCAGAGGTTATTGTTCACGAGGCTGTGCATTACATTTTAGAGGGCACTGACGAGTGGTGCGCTAAGGAAGTTGCGGCTATTTTGGCAAGCGTAATTTATTCCGAAAGAAAGGTTGTGAGGAATGATCGGCTCAGATGATCTTAGAAAAGACCTTGAGGAATTTAGGGACGTGTACGGGAAAGATCCTCGTTATGTTTGGATTCACCCTGAGATGCCATTCGAGTTAAGAGACCAGTTAGAAAAAAATGGGATGGGGAAAAAGATAAGGCACCATTCCGATGCCAGCAAGACCGCCTTTATTCTGTCGATTCTTGAGGAGTTCTCGCCCGATGGGGAATAGATATTACAGGGACTTCGATGATGGGCTTACGACTGGGCTCACTTTCGTAAACACGGAGGGCTCTGCGCCTACGGTCGTGAACTCGTTTACCCCTGCGTTCGGGAGTGCCTCGAATACAAAACTGCTTCGCTTTACTGGTGGGCAGACTGGATTCGGAACGAATGGAGCGTACACAACGACAGGGCTAGGAAGCTGCGCGAATAATATCATCTGGTTCGGGATTGCGTTCTCGCCTTCCAAAGCAAGCGGGGGGACTTCGCAGATGAAGATCTCTCTCGAAACGAGTGGGAAGCTTTGGACGTCGAACACGGGGATTTTCAGTCTCCATTACGACGAGGCCTCCCCTTACGTGAAGTCGTACAGCGGAACGAATCTAATCCAAACAGACGCGCTCGACCACGCTGAGTTCATTTGGCACGGACTAAAGATCCAGACGAATGGCAGCGTGCGAATATGGCACGCGCATAACAACAGTCTTGGTTCGAGAATCAATCCATGGAAAACGGCTCCGTTTTGGTCAACGACGATGGGCGTGACGACCGTGACGGATCACGCGGACTATTCAGCGGCTGGGCCTTTCCATCTTGCGTTTACTTTCTTTGGAGGGGCCTCAGACCAGGCCTATCTGACGCCGCTATTTTGGACGAGCAATGGCATACTCATTCGCCCTCCGAGCGGTCTCTCCGCATCGGCGACGTCAGCAACGACCGGAACCTTAACGTGGACGGACCCAATCTTATGGACGTGAAAAAATGTCGATAGTTGTTCAAGACGCATTCGGTTCTTACGACACAGGTATTTGGCCAGGATACGTGCATACGTCTGGCAGCTACTCGGTATCAGGAGGTATCGGTACCTTTACCCCTGGCGCGGGCGGCCTAAATTCTCTTGGAATAACATCTGCCCCATTTCAATGGGACGCCGGATCAACGTGCCAGATAAAGTTCAGGCCATCGCACGCAAGCGGTTTGAATTTCATCATCGGAATGTCAGACAGCGCTCACTCGTATGACTATAACGGTGTTTTCGGAGTTTACCCTGACGGCGGATCTCCGAACACTTACTACTGGGACGTTAATGGGTCTGGCTCTTTGCTAAGCTCATACAACGTTCAGGCGAACACGTGGACTACTTTGCTATTCGTTGCGCGCGGTGATTTTCTGATCGATATGTACCTTGATGGCGTCCTCAAAAAAACTTCGGCTAACATGGGGACAGGATTCGACACGACTGGAGCCACAGTTCAGATTTCATTCCACATCGATCAAGTGAATGGATCGAGCGGAACATTGGACATCGATGATTTCGTTGTCGATAACAATAAGACCGTTCGCGTTGAACAATCGACGACGAGCGGCTCTGGATTTTCAGAGGTCGCGACACCTAATCTTGGTGTGCAGAGCGCATCGCTCACTGGCTTACTGCCAGCGACAACCTACTATAACCGTATGAGGACGGCGGTTAACGGCGAGTACTCTGACTATACGGCGGAATCGTCGTTCACGACATCTTCTAATCTTTCGTTTTCAAATCAAACCACATCACTTTTGCGAAGAAAAAGGAGGCCACGATAATGGCTGACACAGTTACAAGCGCTCTCGTAGCGCAAACAAAAACCCATTACGCTATCCATCTGACCGGGATTTCAGACGGTGGCGGAGAGTCGGACATAACCAAGATCGATAAATCGACGTTAACAGACTTCAATAACGTCGAACCAGCAGCGTTGGATCTCGATCAAATTTGGTGGGCCGTTCAAGGGTACGCAAGCATTGTTTTGAAGTGGCAGCACACGAGCGATGTAACGATGGTGGCTCTGCCAGCTGGAATTGGGTATCTCGATTTTCGATGCCACGCGGAGATGGGGCTAGGGCTTTACGAAAGCGGTGGACTGAAAGACTCAGGCACTGGCTCTACCGGGGACGTGCGTCTTACGTCGAACGGAGCGACTTCGACTTCAACCTACGACATCTTTGCTATTTTCAAGAAACGTATCGCATAGGGGAACTCCCATGCCCACTAGCAAGACGGACATAGCTAATTTGGCTATAGCAAACCTTGGAGTTGCGAAGCAGATCGGTGATATTGACACAACGGACTCGGCATCAGCCAGTGCCGTTAGGTTGCATTACGAGCGATCACTGAGGGCCGCGCTTCGCGGGTTTGAATGGCCATTCGCCCATCGATACCGAGAACTAGAGTTGGTGGAGGAAAGTCCAAACGATGACTGGCCTTTCTCATTCGTTTACCCGTCAGACTGCTTACTCGTTCGCAGGATCGTCGGCAGCACTGAAGACCTTGAGAGCCCGAGCGGGCTTCCTCCTGATACAGTTTTCATTGTTGGCCATAGAGTTGAGACGAACGATTCCAGAATTCCATGGGAAGTTGGAGCCGACGACAACCAGGGGTTGATTTACACGATCATCAATCCTGCCGTTATGTCTTATACGAAATACGTTACAAATCCAGATAAGTACTCTGACGATTTTGTAATGGCCTTCGCTGCTAAACTTGCTTTTTTCATTGCTCCTATGCTGGTTGCTAATAACTACACGAAGATCAGGCAGGACATGGCTGTTCTTTTCAACTTCCATATTGGCGAGGCAAAGAAGACCGCTCTGAACGAGAGGAATCCTGACCCAGAGCCGAAGTCAATTTTTGAAAGGGCGCGCCAAAGGTGACGACGTTTCATCAGAGAAGTTTCGCGACTGGGGAGATCAGCCCAGCGTTATATAGCAGAGCGGATCTGGAGAAGTTTTCATCGGCAGCGAAGCTACTGAGAAATTATTACATCCGTAGGGACGGCGCTGCAGAAAACAGACCGGGTACGAAGTTCGTTTGTGAGATAAAAAATTCACTTGAAACTGAGCGCCTTTTGCCTTTTGAATTCAGCTCAGATCAAACCTATGTGATGGAATTTTCCAATCTGTCGATGCGCCTATGCAAGCTCGGTGGGCAGGTGCTTGAGGCGGCGAAAACGATTACAGGCGTGACGCTAGGGGCCACAACCGTCGTTGCGATTATTGGAAACGGATATTCAATCGGAGATGAGATAACGATCTCCGGAATCGTCGGAACAACCGAACTCAATGGACGCAACTGGAAAGTGACGAATGTTTTGGCGAACTCGGTGGAAGTCAGGTACTTGGACAACTCACCAGTCGATTCAACGGCCTTCGGTGCATACGTTTCTGGAGGGGAAGCCAGAAGGGTTTACGATCTCGTTACGACCTACGATGACGATGAAGTCCAGGCGATATATCCAGCGCAGTCAGCCGATGTTTTAACGTTGGCTGTCAACACCCAGAAGCCGAGAGAGATCCAGCGATCCGCAGAGACTTCCTGGAGCGTTGCAGACATAACGATAGCGCCAACGATCAGCGCACCAACCGGGGCGTCTGTAAGCCCTGCTGGTTCTTTTGCTTCCTATGCAATTACGGCTGTGCAGGACGAGACATTCGAAGAGAGCCTGAAATCTTCTACCGCCACCGGAGGAACCGCAGAGCCTACTCCTAGCGGACCGAATACAATAACATGGAACAAGGTTGACGGGGCTCGATATTACCGAGTCTACAGGCGCATCAACGGCGTATATAGCTTCCTAGATATCGCAAACCTAGTCTCTGGAACAACGGTAACTTTTAGGGATATCGGAGATCCTCCAGATTCTTCTGACACCCCGCCGGACAATCGCAATCCATTCTCGACTGCTGGGAATTATCCAAGCGTAGCTGGTTTGGTCGGTCAGCGCAGACTGTTCGCTAACACGTCGAGTGACAACGAAAAAATAGAAGGCTCCCGCATTGGTCAGCCGAGGAACTTCACGATTGCGACGCCCAGAAAAGATTCGGATGCCGTTACTTTCAGAATATCAGGCGAAAAGGTAAATCCAGTTTTCCATATCGTTAACGCGAAGGGCATGGCGGTTTTAACGAGAGAGGGTGAGTTCACGATCGGAGCCCGTGATTCAGGCGTAATCACACCCGATAGCATTCCGCAAGAGCAGGTGTCATATAACGGAACGTGTGAAATTATACCGCTGCGCGTCGGCGATAGAATTCTCTACGTGCAGACCAACAAAAAGCAGATCTTCGATTTCGGATTCGACCAACTCGGTAATCTCGACTCAGCAGGAGACCTGACGGCTCTCGCAAACCACCTATTCGACGATTATGAAATCGTTCGGTGGGCTTACCAGAAAACTCCGCATCCTGTTGTTTGGGTAGTCAGGAGCGATGGCAAGGTGCTTTCGCTCACATTCTTGAGGGCGCAACAAATCTTCGCGTGGACGCAGCATGAGTTCCCTGGGGCGACTGCAGAGGACGTCGTAGCGATTCCAGAGGAAGGTCAGCACTACGTCTATTTCTTGATGAAACGTGAGGTTGACGGTCGCGAAGTTCGGTACATTGAGAGGCTTAATACAAGGCAAATTACCGACGAGAAAGAGATGATCTTCATGGATTGCGCGATCACATACGACGGAAGAAATCCAGACGAAACGGTAACAATGATCGTGACCGGCGGAACCACATGGGCTGCGGGAGAGTATCTGACGCTAACCTGCTCAGATGTCTCTTACTTTTCATCCGACGATGTTGGCAACGAAATCCATATCTATGGAGACTCAACGATTAGGTTCAACATTCAAGAATACGTGAGCGGAGCGACCGTTAAGGGTAAAGCGGATATCGCAATTCCATCGGCCATGCGTTCAGTTGAATTTTCAGAATGGGCCTATGCCGTTGATGAAGTAGGAAATCTGTGGCACATCGAAGGGAAAGATGTGTCTATTCTCGGCGACGGGGCTGTAGTTAAAAGCCCAAATAATCCTTCTTATGATCCAGTGGTCACGGTCGCTGATGGAACGATAAGCCTTGAGCGGTTTTACGGTGTTATCCATGTTGGGCTTCCTTACATGTGTGACCTGCAAACCTTGGCGCTTGAAACCGTGAGATCTGAGACCTGGGTTGACAAAAAGAAATCGATTCCAGGCGTGTCGATTCGAGTCGATAAATCTCGCGGAGGGTTCGTAGGAGTCAACGAGCCTCAGTCAGGTGGGAATGCGCGCCTGGATTTGTATGAGTTTATTCCGCGATCAAACGAGGACTATGGGACGACTCCAACTTTGAGGACGGGGGTTATCCAGCAGGACATCCAGCGCGACTGGACGGATGACGGGAATGTTTTTCTTCGGCAGATTGATCCTCTACCAATGACCGTAGTATCGATCGCTCCTGCCGTAACTATAGCAACCGGAGGTAAAGACTAATGCCAGCAGGAATGGGAGCAAGTTATTCTGGGGCAGGATCTTGGGCTCCGAGCGTAAGCGGGTTCGCTGAAAATTACGGCAGTCTTGTCTCGACGTCCGCCTCTACCGCCTCTGACATGAGCAATGCGGTGTGGCAGGCGATTTCTCTATCGTCGATCAGGGATTACCAAAAACAGCAGCTGCAGTTTAATCAGAAGCTTTCCTTGCTAGCGGCGCAAGATGCAGTTATGCGCGGGAAAAAGAATGCAGAGCAGTATAGGCAGAGAGGCGCGAGAATACGAGGCGAGCAAGTCGCCGCCTACGCAGCGCAGGGCGTCGACGTGAACTACGGGACTCCGGCCGGAAGGCAGGCCGAAACGACGCAACTGGCTGGCGCTGACGCCATCGAAGTTGAAAATAACGCATGGAGAGAAGCCTTCGGTTTCAAAACACAGGCGATTTCCTACGAGGCAGCCCAAGGGTACGCTGACGCTCAGTATAAAGCGCAGTTGGGCCAGACGATCGCCACGGCTGGGGCAAAGGTGGGCGGAACGCTTCTTAACTATGGATTGGGGCCAAGATAATGCCTGTAGCACCAACCTATGAACGCCAAGTAGCGCCTGCCGGATTTCCGCAGGAGCGGGTGAGCACTTCCATCTCCCCTGATGTATTTGGCGGTGGGAGAGCCGCAGAGGCTTCTAACCAGGCGTTTCAGCAGACGGCTGATATTGCCCAAAGACGATTCGAGCAGATCAAGCAGCGCGCCGATATAACCGCTACGCAGGATTTTGCAGCAAGGCTCGTCGAGAGTGAGAATAAGATGCTCTACGATCCACAGGACGGGGCGTTTAGCGTGCAGGGCGCTGGAGTCACTCAAGGCGATTACATCGGAGACTACACAAGGACCCGCCAAGAATTTGTCGATCAGATGATCGAGTCTAGCGCTAAGAACCCGCAACAGCGCGAAATGATGATGAAGATCGCGCGCGATCGCGGGTCAGAATTTAACGGCCAGCTGAACAGGCATTTTTTTCAAGAGACTGAAAAATACGAAGTCGCTACGGACAAGTCTCTATATGAGACATTGGATGACGACTCGGCAAAGAATTTCACCGTGCCAGGACGGGTCGAGAATAACCAGAAGTTGCAAGAGGGCTCTGCGCTTAAGACCTACGGAAGGAAATTAGATCCGGTGCAGATGAGCGAAATGCTTATGCAGCGAAGATCTGCTACATGGCGCAACGTACTGCAGGCTCAGATCGATGCCAAAGACGTAGGCGGCGCGCGCGTGAAGTTCGACATGCTTACCGGGAAAAATATCCCAGGGATGATCGAGAAGGGCACGATCGATTGGAAATCACTTCCAGGCGTCCAGAACGAAAATGGCACGGTTTCAAGCACAGTTACGATTGGCGTTGATGGCGGCGAACTTGGCATGAAGCCAGGGACTGAGGTTTTAATTCCGACGCTCTGGGATGGGGAAAGGCATAGCACTGACGAAGCCATTGCCCACGCCAAAGAGACCGGGAAGCATCTGGGCGTCTTTGAAAACTCTGCATCAGCACAGAACTACGAGGATAACGTTTTACATCCAGCCCAGGAGCGCGTCGCTAAAGGCCTATCGCCAGACAATATGACAGCGAAGGACATCGATCACATCGAGAAGTTATTTAAGGTCGCCCACGACAACGATGCGGCTTTGGCTACGGCGAGAGAAATTGAATCGAAGAGTCCAGGTAACTACGCCGCGCAAGATAAGGCGTTGGCGAAAATTACGAATGCCGAACAGTATGAGAAAGTGCGCGCATACCTGCACCAGAAGCGGGCAGACGCTGATGCGTCGAAAAAGCAGACCGAGGAAAATTTCGTCGATACGGCCAAAAAAATTATTTTGCAGAAGCAAAAAGATGGCTTGGCCGCACAGGGCATTCAGCAAGATCCTGCCTCAGGTGGCTGGGGAGAGCCAGAGGTCGTAGATCCTTTTTCTCACCTGCCCACAAGCATGCAGGCGCAAATGACTCCAGAGTTAAAAAAGAAAATTTGGGATGGGATCAATCCAAACGTTTATGACGATCCTGACGCGGTTCAGGAATTTGAAAGGAAGATTAGCGATCCGAGAACCGCGCTTGAATTTGCACGATCTGACATCAGGGGGCAATATCAGGGTCGCGTTACTGCTTCGCGAATGAACCACATGCTTGAGGTTGCCGCAAGCGTAGTTTCGAAATCAGGCGGTAGCGATCCTTACATCACCAGCGCAAAAATAAAAACTGAGGCAATCGATTCGGCTATTTCTAACGGGCTTGGAATAAATCCAAAGGCAAAGCCTGGCTCTGACGAATATAACATGGCCAATGAATTCCGCGCCGCAGTGTATGATCGAGTGAAAGAAGTTGAGGCGTCCGGCAAGAAACCTGATTACCAGCAGATCGCTGACGACGTGGTTGCAAAAATATCGGTCGATTCAGGTCATTGGTTTTTGCCGAACAAAAAAATTCCGTCTTACAAATACGAAGTTGGAATGGACGTTTTACCAGTAAAGGATGTCGGAAACATTCCGCCTGCCTCTTTGCTAAAAATTAAGGCGGCTATATCCGCAAAAGGAATGCGTTTAACAGGGGACGATTTAGAGGCCGAGATCCTCAGGAGATGGAATCTGCACTTGCAGAATTTGAGGTCGAGTGGAAATCCCTAAATCAGGAGCGTTTGCTGATAACGAGTTTAGCGATGAAGCGCTATCCGGTGGACAAGTTGCGGCTCCGTCTCCGCAGCAAAGCGCGACTGCCTATACTGCCACAAAATTCCCTGACAAGGACCTGCCAAGGGTAGTTGATCTAGCGCGTAAATACAGCGTTCCAACTCGTTACGTGGCGAACAATAGAGATCTATACGAGAAGGCCGAGGCGAAGAATGTAAACGAATTCTCCGATGCCGGTCTTGGTCTCAAGGCCTTCTCGTCCGATCCCGGGAAGGCTTCGCTTGCCTCCGGCGACTGGAACAATCTCCAAGACATCGAAGCGGGCCTCGATTCACACAGAGAAATACAATCGAAAAGCCCATACGGGTTCCTCGGCCTGCCGCTGCGTCAGGGGTGGAACGACAACCTGAACACCATGCTTTATCTAGGCGTGGCGAACGGGAACGTTGATCCAAACGAAGCGGCGCAGCAGATCTCTCAGAACGAACAGCGCGCCGAACTCCTAAATTCCTACATGCCGAAGGCTGCGAAGGAATATGAGAAGGCGCACGGAGAGGCTCAAGCGAGACTAAAGGCCGGGTTCGAGATGATGACGAATCCCCTTCATGGATCTCAGCCGGAAAGCCCGAGCATTGCTGGCCTTGCGAAGATGTTTGGAACCATGGGGCTTGGCGCTGGGATAACAACTGCTGAGATGCTTGAGATGGTTGGGCAGATGGAACTGCATGCTCCGACGGTGATCCAAAAGGGTGTTCGTGGGCTGCAGTCGATGGCCCTTCCACTCGTGGCCGCAGGGTTAGGAACCGAATTACTCCCAGTTGGAGGAACGCTCGCAGGATTTTTCGTAGGTAACATGCCACAGGGCATTGCCGATTCCATGAAAGAGGAACTTTCAAAGCGCGGCGTTGACTCGCGTGATCCAAAGCAACTCGCGGATCTTTTCAATAACGCGCAGGCAATGGATGAGATCCGCAGTTCTGCAGCGATCCATGGAGCGCTTAAATCAGGCGTCAGGACAATCCCCATGGCTTTCCTTGGAAACGCATGGGGAAAGCTTGCCGCTGGGGCAACCTTCAAGCAGAAAGGAAGCGCCATAGCCGAGGACGTGATCCATGGTACTCTCGCAATGACAACTGGAACCCAAGTAGAAAAAGTTGCGAGTGGCCAAAAAATCACTCCTGATAGCGCGTTCAGTGATTTTCTAGACATACTTCCAACCATCGTTCCTTGGGAGTCCCTCAAAATACTTCATGCACCATCTGGCGTTCCGCACGATTCACAGCGCTTCAACGAACTCGTCGATGTCGCGATGAAAACGAACGAAGCGAAAGAAGCGATCTACAACGCCAAGAACCTCGAAATTCAGGCAGCGAATCTTGAGAAGTCAAAGGTCTTCAAAGAAAGCCCTGCATCCGTCCACGAAATTCTTACGACAGCGAATAACGGCACTGGAACTCCGGAGCATTTCTTCATCGACGTGAAAGATTTTGAAAACTACGCGCAGACACGCGACACGAATCCGAATCAGTACGCCGAGAGCATCTCACCAGAAGTTCGCAAGGAATACGTCAAAGCGAAAGAAACGAACGGAATGGTGAAGATTCCTTACGAGGATTACATCGTTAAGATCATCGGCGATCCGAACGCAGAGTCGTTGCGGGCCGTTACACGGGCAAAGCCTGACGGCATGACGCTCATGGAGGCTGCCGAACACATCAAGACTGTTCCCGATCAGATGAACGGCATCGTCGAAAGGGCCAGGGCGGAAAATACCGTACAGCCTCCGACCGCTTCAGATCTGGAGATCCTCAAGAATGAAGTCGCCCGCGTACGCAGGGAGCAATACATTTCCGGCCGACCTTATTCTGAAGCCCAGACAAGCTCAAAGATTTACGAGGAAGCCGTAAAGCAGCGCGCAGAACGGCGTGGATTGTCAATTCCAGAGGCGATAAAGATCTCCCGCATTGAGACAAAGCGCGGTTTCATAGAAAGAACGAAAGCCGGGATTGCTAAGGCGTTATCTCCAGAAGTAGCGATGGGTAAGGCTCTTGATCGGCTGAGGGAGGACAGAGTTCCGGACGAGCATAAGGCGTATGGGCAGAACCTAACGAATTTCCTCGTCAAGAAAGGTGGCATTGCGAGATCGCTTGAACGTGTAGACGTTCGTGTTTTCGATCCAGTTAAGGGCCTCCTAACCAGGAAGGGGATGTCACTCGATACTGCGGCCGAGATTGCCCACGAGTCAGGGTACCTGAAAGAGCGCAGCGTCAACGCGCTTCTCGATGCGTTAAACAATGAAACGCGCGGCAAGAACACGTACTCAGCGAAAAATCTAAACCCGAAAGTTGAGGCCGAGAGAAACGCGCTCGCCGAGCTTAAGAACGAACTTGATCGACGTGGAATCGACTACAAGAACATGAGCAACGATCAGGTGCTCGAAGCGATTATAAAATCTGCTGAGTCATACAACCAGTCAGCATTTCATGGGACGGGGGCTAACTTTGAAAAGTTTGACATAAACAAGGTTGGCTCTGGGCTTGGGGAAAACGTTATGGGCTGGGGACTTGAGTTCCACAGCGTTCGCGATGTTGCCGAAATGTATAAGACGATCCTCGGTGAGGAGATTGTCGTAAACGGAGAGCATAAAAGTCTTGGACAGGTATTCCGTGTTGAAATTCCTGAAGACTCTCACTTCATTGATGTCAAGAAGCCACTCTCCGAGCAGTCCGCAGAAATTCAGAAAGCGCTCGGCGTTTCTGACAAAAATTTTTCAGGGCAGGAAGCCTATCAGGCGCTCGCTGACAAACTTGGCAGCAGAGAAGCAGCCTCAAAATTCTTGGCCGAAAGGGGCGTCGCTGGGCTCGTCGAGCATGAAAAAACCGGCGGCAAACATTTTGTCGTATTCGATGACAAACTTATTTCCGTCATTGAAAAATACTACCAGTCCAAGCAGAAGGAACATCTCGCACGCGTGGTGTTCGGCAAGGACGCTACCTACATCGATCTTCTCGCTAAGCAAAACGCCTCAAGCTGGCAGCACGAACTTGGTCACACTTACATGCGCTGGATTCGCGAGGACGTCGCAACGTTAGGGGCCATGGACCCAGCATCGCTTACCGAAGTCCAGAAGCGTTTCCTAAAAGGAACTGACGACGTTCTTAAATGGCTCGATGCTAAGTCTTGGGATGATCTCACGCCGAACGGAAACGAGGCCCACGATAAGGCCGTTAAAGAGCGCCAAGAACAGTGGGCGCGCGGATGGGAGAAATACCTGGCGGAAGGTGTCGCGCCAACCAAAGAACTGCGGACGGTGTTCGAAAAGTTTAAGGACTGGATGGTCCAGGTTTACAAGAACATCAGAAGGCTCGACGTGGAGTTAAACCCAGAGGTCAGGGACTTCATGGATCACCTGATAGCGAGCGATGAGGCGATTCAGTCCACGCGCACGGAAATGGGCCCTGACCCGCTCACTACCAACCCTGGAGATTTTGGCCTTTCAGGCAAGGACTACGAGAAGCTGATAACCCTTGAAGCAGACGCTGACGCGAAGTGGGAACGGGATCTCCGCTCCGAAGTGATGCGGAAGTTCGAGCGGGAGCGCGCCAAGAAGATGAAAGAAGTAGGCGCGGAGATCGAAGCGCAGGCGATGAAGGATATTGCCGAGAGGCCAGAGTACCAGGCAAGGGCCTTGCTGCAGGATGGGAAAATCCCCGAGGGGAAATCGCTACCGGACGGCGTAGGTAAGTTTAAGTTGAGCAAAGAGGCTGTCGAGGCCTTCTACGACAAGGAGACGGTTAAAGGCCTTCCTAAGGGCATCCTTGAGGAAGGCGGGCTGCATCCTGATACAGCAGCCGGAATCCTTGGGTTTGAGAGCGGAGATGACCTCATTTTCCAACTTCTTAACACTCGCGATCCGAAAAAGGTCGCGAAGGCTGTCTCGGAAATACGTGTTAACGAGAGATTTCCAGATCCGGTAACTGACGGGACTCTCCACGACGAGGCCGTAAAGGCCATGCACAACGATAAGGCGGCTCAGGCTTTGCGGGAAAAACTCAAGTTCATGCTTGAGCACGACTTCCCAACCATGAAAAAGGTCATCAATAAGACGATCCGCGCTGTTCCGCCGGAGAGAGCGGTTAAGAACCAGGCTGCTAAAATCGTAGGCGATACCTCGATTCGCGAGATCTCCCCGTATCAATTCTACCTTGCCGAGAGACGCTCTAGGGCTGAGGCAGGGAAATTGCTTACGGCAGGCGACCTGGATGGGGCCTGGAACGCCAAACGTATCGAACTCCTGAATCACGAGGCGTACCGCGCAGCTAACGACGCGAAGGAGTACGTTTCCAAAACCGAGAAGCGTTTTAGGGAATTGTTCCGCCGCTCCGATGAGACTGTCGCGAAGTCGATGGACGTCGATCTTGTGAACGCCGCTAAGACGATTCTTTCGGAAATGGGCTACGGTCCGAAGCCTGAAAAGGGGCTAGATGCCTACCTCGGGGCCCTGAAGGAATACGATCCAGACACCTACCACTTCATGCGTGATCTTGCAGAGTCAGCTCTATCGAACGTAACGGACGTTCGTAATCCTACGTTCTACGAATTTTCAAGCGCCGCCAAGGCAGTCCAGGCGCTGCTCGATCAGGCACGTCGTCATCACGAATTTAAGATGGAAGACCAGCGCCTCAAGATGGAAGACGTCGAGCGCCAGATGATTCCAGGACTTGATCGCGCTCTGCCGAGCGGTAAGGGCGGCGTCCCCGGAGTGAACCGAGACGCGAACAAATTGGACGCGTTCAAAAATGACTTCATAAATTCCACCAAGGCCAGAGTCAGAATTGTTGAACACTGGGCCGATGCGTTCGACAAGATGGCTAAGGACGGTTTCTTTAAGAAACTCGTCCACCAGATCATTCAGGCTGGCGATCGATTCCGTGGTCGTCGCGAGGAAGTAATCCGCGACGTTAATGAGGTCGCTAAGAAGTATCAGGATCTTTTCAGGGAAGAGAAAATCGTCGCTGAAGACCTGACGGACGTTAACGGAGTCCCGTACACGTTCTCCTCAACGCGCACGCTCATGGGATTCTTGTTGCATAGAGGCAACGAGGGGAACTTCGTAAAGAACCTTGTAGGTAGAGGCTGGGCCACCTACGATCCGCAGACCGGAACAGTGGACCTGTCGCGATGGAACGCCTTTGAAAAGAAGATGTACGAGAAGGGCATCATCACCGACAGGCACTATGAGTTCGCTCAAGCGATCTGGGATATTTTTGATGGCCTAAAACCAGAGGCGCAAAAGGCTCATAAGGCCGTTCGGGGAACATACTTCGAGGAAGTGTCTTCCAATCCATTCGTTACTCCCACAGGACGTGAGTTTTCCGGCGGATACTATCCGGCTAAAACTGACAGATACGCTTTCACAAGAACACTAACTGTTCGCGAGATTGAAAACCTAGATCGCTACGATTCACGCATATTCCCATCGCCTAACGACGGGTTTACGAAGTCACGTATCGCAGATTTCCACGCACCACTAAGTTTCGATCTTGGCCTAATCAGGGCGCACATCGACGACGTTTTGCGGTTCTCTTACATGAAAGAGCCAGTGACCGACTTCGGACGATTGCTGCGAAGGCCAGAAGTGCAAAGTCGCCTAAACTCGATCGACAACAAGGCCATACCGGAAATGCTTCTTCCGTGGCTCGATGCTGCTTCCAAACAGCAGGTTACGCACGCTGGGTGGTCGAAGTACGCAGATCGGGCGTTTACGTTTGTAAGAAATGCCTATGCGCAGAAGGCCATGTTCATAAACTTTAACAGCGCCACTCAGAACGTGACCGACTTCGCATCAGTTTTCGCTCGGATCGATCGCAAGTATGTTCGAGACGCCATGGGTGAGTTCCTGAAGAACCATGAAACGCTTGCAGATACAATTTCTTCTGAATCCAAGATGATGGATTTTCGGCTAAAACATCAGATAAGGGATCTCCTCGTCGGAACGAATGAGATCCTTATTGGATCGTCGAAACTGCAGAAGGCGCAGGAGTTTTACTCAAATCACGCCTATGTTCTGCAAAAGTTCGGGCAAAATACCATGGACATCATCACCTATATTGCCGCTAAAAATCAGGCCATCGCCGAAGGACTTGCGAAATCAGAGGCCGACGCCATTCGCATCGCCGAGTCGGACGTGCGAATCATTCACGGTCAATCGACTCCTGAGTCCCTGGCGAGATTTCAGATTGGGACCCCAGCATGGAAGTTCCTGACGATGTTCACGAATTTCTGGACTACGCGATTCAACTGGATCGGCACGCAGGTCTCTACGGCAAAGGACAATGCTGCGATGGTCGGGGTTAAGCAGGCTCTAGCGCCGCTCGCTCAGCAACTGGCTCTTTCCTACTGGTTCACGTCGAGCGTCTCTGAGGCAATTCAGCAGGCATGGAACGGGAGGTTCGATCAGGATGATGACGGCGCTTATTTAGACGATATCCTTTCGTACCTTTTTCTCGCCCCAGGAAAGCAACTCTTCTCTTCCGTGCCTCTCGCTGGCCCTTACCTTAGAGCGGCGTGGAACACCTATTTAACCAAGACGCCAAAGGATGATGACATTGTTGTGTCTCCTGGGCTCTCTGCAGCGCAGGATATTATCAAGGCCCCTGCGAAGATTTACAAAGCCATCGAAGGGGAGGGCAGTGATGCCGAGGCTTTTAGATCGGCGGCTTCGGTGGTAGAAACGTTCACAGCGCTCCCTGCTGCCGCAGCAGCGAGGCCCTTCGTGTACGCGACAAAGGTTAGCGAAGGAAAAACTAGACCAAAAAACGACGCGGATTACGTTCGCGGATTGCTCATGGGGAGGTAACTAAGAATGACACAGGAAGCCTACGCGCCAGCATACTACACGGGGAACGGATCAGCTTCCGTTTTCTCCTTCGGGTTTTACGTATCAAATCAAAACAACGTAAGGGTTTTCACCACGGATACCGATGGTGTTCAAACCGAGCTGGATCTGATGGACGATTTCACCGTGTCCTTCCTTGAGGGGAACGAGGGCGTGGGGGAGGTGACTCTCGTAGCCGGGGCTCTCGCTTCAGGCTACAGGATCGCGATTCACAACGAGGAGACTATAACGCAGGAGACCTCCATCAAGAATCAGCAGGATTACTACCCTGTCGATATTGAGAAGGCCTTCGACAAAGCGACCCGTATCTCGCAGCAGATCCAAGTTCAGGTCGATAAGTCGATCGCCTTGCCGGAAGGAATTTCCACGGATGATTTCGATCCGTCGCTTCCGTCCGATATAGCTGACAATGCTGGTGCCGCGATCATCGTCAACGCGAACGGAGACGGCTTCACGCTGGGGATTCCATCTGGAGCGAGCCTTAACGCTGTCTCTGACACGAGCACGATTGATCTGACCTTGGCATCGAATACCCTGTCAGCAGACGTTAAGGCTGGGAGCCTTGATAACACGCACGTATCAGGAAGCGCCGGTATCGATCTCTCAAAACTTGAGACGCTTTCAAACTATCGTTTGGTCGCTTCTGGCGGTGCAGGTGTTATAGACGAGGCTGGAGCGATAACCGCAAATCGCCTGTTGGTTTCAGATTCAAACGGAATTCCAACCCATTCAGCGGTTTCTGACACAGAGGCTGGATATCTTGACGGAGTTTCGAGCAGCATTCAGGACCAGTTGGATGACAAGGTGAATCTCGCTGGCGATTCGATGGGAGGCATCCTAACGCTTTTCAGCGACCCAGTTTCATCCCTAGATGCAGCGACAAAGCAATACGTTGATTCGCAGGCAGCAGGAAACCTGCACGAATCCACGGCAGTAAGAGTGGCCACTACAACGAACGGAACTCTTGCAAGCGCTTTCGATAATGGTTCAAGCGTTGATGGCGTCACGCTGGCAACTGGCGATCGAATCCTCGTAAAGAACCAAACGACAGCGACGGAGAACGGCATTTACATCGTCGAGGCCTCTGGGGCCCCAACGCGCGCGACTGACGCGGATAGTTGGGACGATGAACTGGTTGGCATCGTCGTTTCGGTTACTGCCGGGTCAACAAACGCAGCAACAAGTTGGAGCAACAATAATGTTGCCGGTGGAACTTTTGGCGTTACTGACGTCACTTTTGTTTACCATCCGTTTGGCCAGGTTGGAACCGCTGGCAATGGACTTCAAAAATCAGGGGTGTCGTTTTCAATTAAGCACGACGGAGCCTCTCTTTCTTCGTCATCGTCCGGTCTAAAGATCCCGAACGACAGCATCTCGAACGCGCTTATTAACGCTGCTGCTGGGATCGAGTTCTCCAAGATGGAGGCCCTTACCGCAAACAAAGTAGCCCAGATTGGGTCAACCGGAGAGGTAGAGGCATCTTCGGTTAGCACGACCACGTTAGGCTACCTTGATGCGTCATCGAGCATCCAGACTCAGCTCGACGCGAAGATCGCAAAGTCACTCGTTACGACTACGGGCGATATTATTTACGCGAGCGGAGCAAACACTCCAGCGCGCCTTGGAGTTGGGACGAACGGCCAGGTCCTAACCCTTGCTGGAGGCGTTCCGTCTTGGGCTGACTCGCAGGCGGCCGGGCAGAACATTTCCTATTCTGTTTTCCTTGGCAGCAGCACGGCCGGATCGACAAGTCTCACGGTCGGATCATGGTCAACGATCCCTCTCCTTGGCTCTGCTGATATTTCTTCAGGTACTGCGTGGTCGAGAAGCGGAGACAATCTAACGCCTGCATTTACCGGCAAGTACACGGCAATTTATATCATCGAGAACATCTCTTGCTCAGGGAACGCCCAGGCGATCATGTTCCGCGCACGGAACACAAGTTCCGGCACTACGCCAGCCGTCTTCAATCCTCGCATCGATGATCCTGACGGATACATCATTGCAGTCGGAAGGTTCTCAGTAACAAGCATCTCCCATGTGCATCAGTTCCAGTATTACTATTCTGCTAGCGGCGGTGGCGCTGCGGCGAGCATTTCCAACGCGGCCTTGGGCGGCGAAACCCCGCCTCGATGGGCCTTAATTATTATGAGAGAAGGAGCTTAACATGGACGGAAAGAAAACTTATTTGGCTGGAGCAGCAATGGTTATTTCTGGAATCGGTTTAATCCTGAAGGGATTTTCCGACGGCACCGGACTTAACACGGAAGCCCTTAACATGGTGATGAGCGGATTCAGCATCGTGTTTTTGCGGCACGCCGTTGCTAAGGTGCAATGAACCTCTCGACTCATTTCACGCTCGAAGAGTTAGTTGCTACGCAGGTTCGGTGGGTTGACAACATGCCGAGCGAAGAGATCATTGAAAACCTAAAAATAACCTGCGTGACGCTAGAACGCGTGCGTTCCTTGCTCGGTCATCCGATGCTGTCTCTTAGTGGATATCGGTGCCCGGATCTCAACGCGGCGATTGGCGGTTCTCGAAACTCGCGGCACATGCTCGGCCTTGCCGATGACTTTATCTGCCCGGCCTTCGGAACTCCATACGACGTTTGCAAGAAGATCGCTGAGAGCGAGATCGAATTCGATCAACTAATTTTAGAGTTCAACCGATGGACTCACATCGGCCTCGCCATCCCAGGAGAGAAGCAGCGCCGAGAGATTCTCAGCACGTCGTCGCGCGGCCACTACGTCAGGGGACTGGTGGTGGGGTAAAATCGGCCCGGGCAGGAAGCCCGAGAAGTTCAGGTTGTAAAGGAAGAAACGAAACTTGTCTCGGGACGTTCCCTCCGTTTTCCTTCGGGTTCCGTCCTTGCTACCATACCCCTTCAGCCCTTGATTCATCTGAAACTTGCTACCTGGAAACTTGAATCTTTAGCCTTTATCTGGGGGTTTCAGCCGTAACCTGGGCCACGGTTTAGAAACCTAGTTTGGACGCCGGGGTCGAACCGGCGACACTAGGATTTCAGGTCCTATGCTCTAACCAACTGAGCTAGTCCAAAGCACCATACGCAGGTGTTTGCCCAATATCGCCTGGGCGGCGCTTTCCTTTTTTCCTGTTTTTATCTCTGCACGTCCGATTTTTATTACTGAACCAAATCCGTCGTAGCGTTCACGATTTCAAGCTTTGCGTCGATCATGGTTGGCTCGCTGTCGTACATCCCAATCTTCGCATCGCGTTCTTTTGGGTCGTAGCAGCGAACGATCTTAACTTCCATCATCTGCCCCATGGAATTCTGGGCATGGCCTTCCTTGATATTCTTGTCGGTAAGTTGCTTCCACATATCCCGCTCAAGATTTGCCAAGTCTCTGCGTCGGTGAATCCATTCCGCGATCGACTTTGTTACGGTATTCCCGGCGATCTCGATTGGCACCTGCACGTTGATGTTCGTCTTCTGGATGGATACGCGAAGTTTTAGGATTTCCTTCAATAGATCAGAGTGCGCCTGAATCCACTGGCTCACTTGAGCCTTTTGGTCGGTATAAACCGGCGTCTCGAAGTTAACGTGCGCGGAGTGCTGCTGCACTTTTCTACGGAGATCTTCCGCCTTTTTCTGCAAGTCCTTGATCTGTTTCAATGCTTCGATGATTTTCATTTTTCGTTTCCTTAATTCGTTAGTTTGTTGTCGGTCTTAATAAATCGTTTTGTTCGTAATGGCAAATTAAATATCCCAATCGCTCAGGCGCGGGGTGAAGGGATAGATTATTTTACCCATGCCCAATATTCCCCTCTGAGAATCTTTTTTGCATTGTTCCAGCAAATTCCAAAACGAACGCTTATTTCTTTTTGTGTGATTCCACCAGATTGATAAAGCCTTCTCATTTCCAAAACTTTTTCCTTTGTAAGCTTAATAGGGCCTCTGCCTATCTTTTCCCTTGCATGGAGAATGTTTTCAGATGGCGTTACCCATTCGAGGTTTTCAACCCTGTTATTCTTTTTGTTTCCGTCTATGTGATTGGCCATCCATCGCGAATTATCGGACGACGGCTTGAAAGCTTCTAATACTAGCCTATGAACCTTCGCAATTTTTCTCGTCGATACGTTTCTCAAGTTAACATAGAGATACCCGTGCATAGTCGTAAGA
>ERZ761584.37-NODE-37-length-44990-cov-12.503750_pt1 | contig 44990 bp, 55 predicted proteins | sample MGYA00512168_ERZ761584 | MGnify/ENA primary metagenome ERZ761584 (study PRJEB28899, sample SAMN03785564) | bioreactor sludge metagenome | biome: EBPR Sludge; feature: EBPR Bioreactor; material: 0.22µm filtered reactor supernatant | place: Saint Lucia: Queensland...
GAAACAGCCTGGAACATCTACGAAGTCTGGCAAACCGTCAGAAACAAGGCAGAAGCCATTTGTTCCTTCGAAGCAAGAATCAGAACCCTTGCAGGAGCAATCCAAGCCAGTTTCGAAAAGGACTGCAAAGCAATTGAAGAAGCCGAAACCCGATATTGGTCAGAGTGGTGTGACGGTTGGGAAAGAGAGTTCGAACGTCGTAGATGCCAAGCTGCTGTCCAAGGACAATTCGGAGCAGCTGGAATCAGCCGGATACCCGTCTGAAATGCTGAATCTCAATCTGAAGCAGCAGACATTCGTATTGGAGTATCTGAAGAACAAGAATGCAACCGAAGCTGCACGCCTTGCAGGATACCAAGGGAACAGAAAGACATTGGCGCAAGTAGGTGCAGAGAACCTTAGAAAACCTGATATTGAGGCTGCTTTACAAGCAATGATGAGGCCAGCGATACAGCAAGCGAACATAAGCACTGAAAGAGTTGTGAATGAATTGGCACGCTATGCTTTCGGAGAATTGGAAGATTTTGTGAAGATTCAGTACAACATGGAAGGTGACGTTGTCGGCGCAAAGCTCATCCTGAAAGACAAGCTGATGGCTCTGCGAATGCTTGGCGACCATCTTGGCATGTTCAAAGACGTGCCGCCTATGGATAACGAACGTCCGAACCTGCATCTTCATTTCCATCCGAACATGTCACCTGAAGATGCAAGGCAGAGACTTCTGAATTACTTACGCAACCGAAAATGAATCCTGCATCACTCAAACCAGTAACCATCACCAAAGTCGAACTGAAGCGCATTACCGATGCAGAAGGAGAGAAAGTGAAACTGAAAGCCGTAATCAACGGGGAGAAGTGGAAGATTGCATATCGCCTTGGAGAAATTTCATTTGATAAATCCTTGTACCAGCTTGCACAGGCTATGGAAATGATTTGCCGTTGGCGTGAGGTATTTCCCGATATGCCAAGGCAGAAACTAGGCGTGTTTGTGCCAGACCTACCAGAATACTTGTATTATCCCCGTGCAGATGACTGGAACTTCATACGAAGGGATTTCAGATCGATTCAGAATTTCATATGACAGCACAAGAAATAAAAAAGGCCATGGTGCACTATCTTCTTTGGGAAAGAGGAGCCAGAGCCGTTGCGCATGAGTATTCCACTGGTCTTTCAAAATGCGACATGTTTTCAGTCAATCGTTTGCTATTCAGCACAGAGTATGAAATTAAGGTCTCCAAGCCCGATTTGATGATGGAAATTAAGATCATCAAGCGAACGTTACAAGAACTGAATCCACAGCTATTCAGGGGAAGCCTGCCTTATAGCAAATCTGAAAAGCATATTCGGTACCTTGGCAAAGGTCAGCCAACTTCATACAAACTATTCATTCCCAACCATTTTTATTTCGTTGTTACATCTGAATTGAGCCACGAAGCCATTGAAGGCGTTCAAGAAACGCCGTATGGAGTAATCGAAATTAATCAGAATATGGGCAATGCCCCCAAAGTGGTGCGTAGAGCAGCAAAGATTCACGCCAATAAAATGGATATTGAAGACATGGTTGATCTGTGTCGGAAGCTCTGCTGGGTGGCGTATAATGCTGGTGTTGATCCCAATCAACGAATTATCAAATGAAATGCTTTTACTGCCACGGCAAAGGCCACGCATCGGTGTATACCGTGCAGCGAACTTCAGGAGATTTTATCGGTGATGTGTACGAATCCAAGCGGCAGTACATCGCCAATCGTCCCTGCAGGCATTGCAAAGGCAGTGGAAAGTGCGACCGAATTCAGCCGCCTTGTCCACGCTGTTCTTCATCCAGGCCACCTGTTTGATGGTAGAATGTGCTCCTGTCACACAACAGGCTCGTCATAGTGCATGTGGTGTTGATTGTGGTGTTCAATTTGTATCTGGTGCTATTGCCGTTCTTCGGTAAGGTGCTACAGTAATCGCCAATATGAAGTCTGTGAACAAAGTCATATTGGTTGGCAACGTAGCGAACGATGTTTACTATGCAGAGGACGCAAACAAGAACCCACGTGCCACATTCAGTCTTGCTACCAATCGTGAGTGGCAGAGCAATCTTGGCGAAAAGAAGCAATCAACAGAGTTCCACAACGTCTGTTGCTGGGGCGCATTGGCAGAATTGGTGAATTCGTATGTGAAGAAAGGCCATCCGATCTACATTGAAGGTTTTCTGAAAACACGCAGTACCGAGAAGAACGGCACGAAACAGTTCAGATGTGAAATAGTGGTTGAAAATCTGATTATGCTGAATCAGCGAGAAGTCAAGAATGATCCAATCGGCAATCCTGCAGCAGAACTTGCAAGGGTGTAAAATAGTCAGCATGGTTCTCTATCTCACCACCTGCTGTCATCAGGATTTGTTTTGGCCGCAGAATCTTGATGGAATATCCAAGTCGCATTGCTCACGATGCCGGAAGGAAGCAACGTTTTATGATGCACGATCCCATTGTTGCCTTGCACCTATTGAAGTGGTCAATCATCAGTTTCCGTATATCTGCAAGTCTTGTGAAGGTTCTTGTGAACCTGCAGCACCAGGAACTCCATCACATTATGACGATGTTCAATCGATGATCCGGCGTTGCTGTGACCGAGTGAGAGAGGGATCACTGACCCCTGAAGAGGCGTACAAGGTTATTTCAAAGACTTTGGATGAAGAGATTGAAACGACAAAGCGTGAAACCTGCGAAGACATTCAGGGCATGATTGTTGCCAATTCTTTGCCACCGTTGGTTCCTTTTGATCCCGTCACAAGCGGGATCGTCAAAGGCTTCGGGATCGCAATGCAAGTATTCGACAAAATCATAGCGGATGCACTTGATTCTAGCCCAGAGTAAGCTATTCTATTAGAACATGCTTCCTATCTCCGCTGCCAACAGCCAGAGGATTGCTGATGCGCTTGCTATGTGCATCAGTGCCTTCGCAGGAAAATTCCATCGTGACGGAATGCCAGCCTGCATGCACTCAATTATGGTGGCGATGGATCAGGAAACCCCTGAAGCCATTGAATTGGCATTGCTCCACGATGTGCCAGAAGACTGTGGCGAAATCTGGTTTAAAAAGATACGTGAAAGGTTTGGCGATCTGACGTACTACAGAGTGCAGGTCATCACACGCAGGGACAAAGAGACTTATCCCGAATACTCACAGCGCATTTCGGATTCGGGTGACGTAATAATCATACGTGTGAAAATATCCGATCTTCGGCACAATATGTCTCCGATGCGAAGCGATGAGAAGTCACGGCAGAAGGCTGTGGCATACGGCAACAGCCATGACATGCTTGTACGGCGATTCCATGATCTATGCTCTGCCCCTTCTGCTTCATCGACAATTTAGGCTTTGATAAGAGAACTCCAAACGGAATCTACCTAGACTGCCTTCAATGTGGATTGCCGATGAAAATGATTCTTTCATTTCCAGTAGAACACAAAGAAGAGATAGATGAAAAGCCAAGATACGTGCTGCCAACAGGCCAATCGTGGTAGTATGCCTGCATGAGAGTAATCGAAATACAAGCTGACGGTTTTGTGAATCGAACTAGTGTCGAAGACGGTGATCCACGCATCATCGCCGAATTCCGTAGGCGTATTGCGCTGCAGGGCATGAAGGTTGATGGCCGAATGGTAGTCGATTTTCAGAGCAAACCTGGAATGATCCGCGTGCACTCTTACCCTCCACGCATTTGGATCAAGACCATGCGCACCTTTCATTTTGATGAATTGACTAATGCGGAAAATGTAGCTTTGCGAAATATGAAGAAGGCACGTGAAAAGCGTGGTGGGATTCGTGTGCGCGAATCCAAGAGGCCAGAGGGACGCTTTTTCGATGCCAAATTTCTCTAATGGAACTCCTAGATTTTCCTTCACAGCACGAAGAAAACGCAGTATTTCGCGGTCTCATGCTGCAGGAAGCCGAAGAGCAGATTCAGAAGGGCACTCGTTGGGTGTACACGCAGAAAGCGTTGGAAGCACAGCAGCAAATCATCTACTTGGCATCCGATGACATATTCTTCTTCTTCAACTGCTGCCTGTGGACATACGACCCAAGACCGGAGCATGCGCCTGCAGATAAGCCATTCTGCACGTTCCCAAGGCAGGATGACTACCTGCGATGGCTGGAACGCATGTACGAGGAACCAGGAAACGTTGCAGGTTTTGCAGATAAGGCACGTGACGTTGGATGCTCATACATGACTATTGGATGGGACGTGCACCATTGGCTTTTCCATGATTCGTTCAACGCTCACCTTGGATCACGCAAAGAAGAACTGGTGGAGAAGCGCGGCAATCCCGATACGCTCTTCTTCAAAGCCGATTACATGATTCGAAATCTGCCTCCGTGGATGCTTCCACCTGGATTCGATATCAATGAAAACCATCGACACATGATTATTGATAGGCCAGACAACGGCAACACCATCACAGGTGAATCAGCAAACCCTGACTTTGGACGTGGAGGCCGCTATTCAACGATTCTCATGGATGAATTCGGATTCTGGCAGCATGCACGTGCTGCATGGGAATCATGCGGAGAAAGCGCACACTTCAGATTGGCTGTTACTACGCCACCAAGAACAGGAAAATCAAGCCATGCGCATAAGTTGCGCAGCGGCAATGCCGGAAAGGTGAACGTGTTCACATTCGATTATGATTCAGTGCCTTGGAAAGATGCACAATGGCTGCAGGCGGCACGCGAAGGAAAGAGCATGGAGGAATTTAACCGTGAAGTTCTTCGATCCTACGATTCATCGATTGAAGGAAAGGTGTATGCGAAAGAATGGCAACTGCTTGTAAAAGAAGACAATTTCTTGGAGTACAACCCACATCTGCCACTGTATCTCTCTTGGGACTTCGGGCTTGATGGCGTTGGAATGATCTGGTGGCAGAAGGATTTTCGCCTGAACCGCAACTACATCTTGGAAAGCTACATGAACAAGAATCAAAGAATCGATTTCTTCATTCCTTTCGTCACTGGAAACATCGGCACCAGCGAATTCAACTACGACAAAGGGGAATTGGACATCATCAACAGGCACCGAGAGTGGAACCCAAAATACGCAGGTCACTTCGGTGATCCCGATGTGAAGAAACGAAACCTGGAAACAGGCAAGAGCCTGAAGGATTACATGGCGCAGGCACCACGGAACATCTATGTGCAGACCCATGATTGGAGCAAGTACACGCACCTGCAGATCAGGGAGCTTACGAAGATCACGTTTGAGCGAACAGTCATCAATCCGATGCGCAATGAACAGCTTATTGATGCCATGTTGAATGCACGATATCCCGAACCGAGAGAGGAAACAGAGAGTAGCAAGACGACAAAATTGCCAGTGCATGACTACACCAGTCATTTACGTACCAGCTATGAATACTATACAATCAATGAGCCTGAATTGCCGCCTTTGTATCAGGCATTGGATCACCCAGCAGGAACGGAGGATCAAAAGTTAGATCAGCAAGAACAAGCGGATGAACTGTCATTCCGTTCCCTAGCCTAGTATGCCTTCAATCACGCAGGCGGCTCCTGCCACCACAGAAGCCAAAGCACCATCCGCAACATTCAAAGAAGATTTGAAGGGAAAGCCTGCGCTCGACAATCAGGCATCCATGTATCTTTCGCAGGAAAAAGGTTCAAACAAGCTGCATCCTGAAGAATCACAATTCGAAGCATATGGCCGCATTAACAACCGTGTCTTTGGACAAATGTTGCCATGGAAGCAAAAATGGGACATTGAAGCGCAGGAAGTGCAGGACGCTTTTGAAGGAGTGATGAACGAAAGCAAAGTGTTCCCGTTAGCTTTCATGGCCGTGGATGCAAAGCTATCCACAACGCTTGCAGCCATGCCAAAGGTGGTGTTCGAAATGGACGCAGACAAGCCGAAGCTGCCAATGATTGAACGATTGTACAATCACTTCACGAGTGACGTTGAAGATGGTTTTGATGAGTGGATGGTGAATTATATATGGCATCTATACAATGAACTTTATGGTTGGGCAGTGAAGCGTATTTGGCATGAAGTCGATATGATGGTGGAATTTGAACCGGAAGTGGTGACTGATGATGACGGAAATATCGTGTACGAAGAAGATTCTTTTGCAAAGATCGATTGGTGCAAAAAGCAGTGGGCAAAGGGAAAAACGAAGCAGCGTGTGTACACGCCGGACATGGTTGCTCTTTCACCAGGAATCACCTTTCAAAATGAAGCCTTTGATATCGTGTTCATGGAGGACATGAACTTTGATATGTGGAGCCAGAAATTCAACAATAATCCGATGTTCGAAAATACAGAAAAGGTTCGTCCAGGGCAGTACTACACCTTCAATGCCAATACCTACGTTGGAGAGGATACGAGCACGAACCAGCTGGTTCTGTACGATAACAATCTTGGATTGGATGAGGACAAGGTGCGTCACATGGAATACTATTCTTTGGCACGCGATGAGTACTATGTGCAGTCCAATGGTCACTGGCTTCGCCACACCCCAAACCCAACACCGCCAGTGAACGGCAGGAAGGTTCTACCTTTCTCCATGCTGCAAAACCGTCCAAGGCCAGGTACATATTGCTGGAAAGCAGAAGCGAAGCTGGTGGAGCCGTTTATCGTCATCTGGCAGAAACTCATGGCATCCAAGGCCAAGCGTGCAGAGCTTTCAGCGTCACCGATCATTCTTACCGATATGCCGTCCGGCCTTGCGCCGAAGAGTTTCAAAGTTGTGCCTGGTGCACATTGGCGCGGAATGAAAGGACGTGTGGATACTCTGAACCTTGCAGGAGTAGACACGGGAGAGGCAGACAAATACATTGAGCAGCTGAATCGTCTGTGGAAGGGAACAACGGGTGTGGACTTTGACCGCTTCATTCAGGAGCCAGACCCGACGCTTGGTCAGCAGCTTGCACGTGAGGGTGCTGAGAAGCTGCGAACCGAGAAAGACGCATCGCGGCAGGAGCGTGATAGCTATGTTCGAAGCGCACAGATCACTTTGGCTCATCTGATGTTCTATACGCCGATCCCTGAAATCGCCAACATCGAAGATTTGAGTGAGGAAGAGCAGAATGAATTGCAGGATTTCGACAAGATTGATGCCAAGACGTACTACAAGTACCCCAAGCTGCCAGTGAAAGATAAGATGTACATTGAAAACTACATTCCTGTGAAAGATGGCGAAGAAGGCGATGGAAGACTTGAATTGATCCCATACACGGGCATGGATTCGCAGAAAGACGTTAAAATGAAGGCCAAGAGCTACATTTTCTGCAGGCCGCAGTACATGCGTACTAAAGCTCCTGTCAGAGTGCGTATAGTCAGTAACAGAAAGCAGGCTACGAACAGAGCACTGCGCCGTGACGATGCACTGTACATCGTGGAACAGGCGTTCAACCTACCGCCGAAGAACGAATTTGAGATTCAGACATTTAAGCCTTCATCCGAATCCCAAACACCTCCAAAGCCCAAGTACTACATCAATCGTGAGAAATCGATCAGCAACATGCTTGATGCCATGGGGCAGGACACGAAGGAAATGACCAGCGATGAAGATTCAGGCAAGAAGAGTATTGCTGTGAAGATGCTTAGGGAAGCATTGGGTGATAAGCCTCCTACGCTTGCCCCTGACCTTGGTGGAGCGATGGAAAGTATTGATCCAAGAATGGGAATGATCTCTTCTGCAATTAAGAGAAAGCGTGTACCATCAGAACAGAATGCAGCACCAGTTTCTCCAGCGGCTCCAACGCCTCCCGTTGTTCCTGCGCAGGCAGCTGCATAGCGGATGGATTGCAGTCTTGAAAAAGATTCACCTGTACCGCTTGAAAAGCGAAGTATGGGCAAGAACACGCAAGATCGAAATGAAGAGCGTTATGCGCCATTCAGGTGCGTTATCTGAAGATGATGTGATAAGGCTTGGAGAATGGTTTGAAACTCCTGCCTATCAATCCTTCCTGAAGTATTGCGACATTGAGCGTTGGGCGCAGATCAACAATGGAATGATCCAAGCCAAGGATGCCAGAGAGTGCGGAGAAGTGCAGGGTGCAGTTGGAACGCTGAACAAATTTGAAAGCGATATGAACGGCTACCACGATGACATGCAGGAGATACGCAAAAAGAATTCCGTAGAAGAGCAAGTGGAGGGTGATGAAGATGATGTTGAACAGGGCATCTGAACGGTGTACTGTTAGAACACTTACTTCCTTTCATCTTTTCCTATGGGCAGACTAAAAAACAACTGGTTCAAGCGTCAAAAAGGCCAAGCGATTGCGGATAAAGCAGTAAAAGAGGATGAGAAAGACAAGCGTGAACGGCAGGCAAAATATGCTCTTCTTCGCTGTGATTATGATATCGACTGTCTGAAGATAGGGATCGTGGAGAAGCAGATCATTGAATACAAGCGTGACGGCATTTTTCCTGCCACGGTTCCGATGGGTGTCACGAAGGAAGACGCACAGACGCAGGAAAACCATCTACGGAATGTAAGACGTGACATGGTTCGTATGCTGCTGAACCAAGTCGGTGTTGAAGTCAGTCTTCGGATTGATGAATGCCATCTTTGCGGCCAAGGGAACTACGAACCTGGACATGTCTGCCCACCAAAAGAAGACAACACAGCAAAGCCTGAAGCAGAGCAAGATGAAACTAAATCGAATACAGAGCAAGACCAAACGAATGGGTAGATTGCGCAGCAAGACTGTGTTCCTATAGAATGCCACTGCTCTTTCACATCATCGCATCCGTACATATCAGGGCTGCATCAACTAGCTATTCTATGCCTTTGTGCAAGTCTTTGGCTGGTTGCTGAAGCCCTGATGCTTCAATTTTAGTATTTTCCTTCAACCCACATGTTACTTTTCGGCACACTCATCAATCCGTTCGCGCCACTCCTGAATTTGCTAGCCATGTTCATGGACGGCGATGAGGATGATGAAACTGAAGATGATGACAGTGATTCTACCTCCGATGAGGGGGACGAGAATCAAAGTGGAGATGAAGAAGAGGATGAAGAGGATGCTGATGATAGTGAAGAAGACGACGATGAAGAATCGGACGATGAGGAAGATGATGAAGACGAAGATGATTCCTCTGATGATCTCCGAGAGTCTGAAAGGACTCGACGCAATGCAGCCCGATTGGATTCAGACAAGGACGAAATGTTGACTGCCTCAATGGAAGCCAATGTTCAGTCATTGATCGAAAATCCTGAAAAAGCTGAAGAGAAACTGCAAGCACTCCAAGCGAGAAATCCTAAACTTGCGGCACGCCTCCTACGTTTGTATGAGAACCGCAAGAATAACGCCCTTGGCGCACTTTTGAAGGACGCAGACCCAGCAGTAAAGCAGGCGTTTACGTCATTGCTTTCGCAAGTCGAAGCCATCAAAGACCGCACTGATCGCCAATTCGGGGATCAAGAGAAGAGGATGTACAAGGATTGGGCAAAGGACGGCCACCCGTACCTTGTTGCCAAAACGCCAGAGGGCAAAACTCCGAAAGCGCAAAAGCTGCGCACCGTTCTTGCTAACGTCATCGATGAGCGATTTCAAGACGATGTACTCACTGAAGACATGCTTGAAGACGCATTGGCTATTGCCAAACGCCGTGTGAACTGGAAAGATAGTTCCATGATGAAACAGATGAAGAAGCAGGCAGCGGAGCAGGCCGCACGCGGCAGAAGCATTGTCAGCGCAGGAGCCGGAAAAGGCATAAAGTCCGGCAAGAGCGCAACGGCGAATGCTGAAATGGCTGAACGCTTTGGAGATTCTTCACCTGAACGACTGAAAAAGGTTGCTAAGGCGAAGAAAGAAGCAGGTTTCATCAAATAGCATGCCCTTCCCAACATTGGGAAAATCGAAAGCAGGAATCGCCTCATAAGACGATGACCTGCTTTCACCGCATACAGGTCTTTATTCCTGTACGCATTTCTATCCGCTTTTCCCCATTTCCAAAATGGCTAACCCTGTACGATTGGAATATCCGTCACAGGTTCGCCGAGTGGAACCGATGTGGATGAAGAAAGCGTCCGTTGCAGGTTCGAAAGGAGACTGGCTGACGATTGTGGCAGGTTATGCGCTTCGTGCCATCACCACCACGCCATTCGTCATTGGAATCCTTGGCGCAACATGGACGAACGATGCCACAAATTCGCCTGTTTCTGTGGAGACCGATGAACTCGGTATCTACAAGATGGACGTTACCGGAACACTCGTTCAAGCGACCCACGTAGGAAACGCCTACGACTTCACCGATCACGTCACCCTGAACTTGTCGGGTACAACCTACAAGCCTCTCGTTGTCGTCGGTGTGATGCCAGATGGCACCGCCTTGGTGCGCATCAATAAGCATCTTTCGTCCGGCTCTCTGTAGAGCCATTGTGAGAATCTGTGAATACATGAAATCGGTGAGAACGGGATACCCCCTTTTTGTATCCATTCCCCCATTTCCACAATGGCTATCCTTACATCGCAGTGGCCTGATGTGTACGGAAACCTGAAAGTAGAGTGGGGTGATGAGTACGACACCTTGGAGCGTGTTGCTGATAAATTCTTGAATCTCAAAGGTCAGAACGACAAGCGAAAGACTGGCAAATCGTCTTCGGCTTCGTTCTACGACATGGCGAGGGACAAGGATGAATCCCGACCATTCCATGAGCAAGACCCACAGCAAGGTTATGCAATCACGTGGGAACAGGCAGGTGTCGGTACTGGAATCACCCTTTCGCACGAAAACTTCCTTTTCGAAGAGACACTTGACATGGCTGAAAAAGTCCGTGGCTTAGGTCTCTCCGTTGCTCTCCGCGAAGAGCATGACGCTGCTATGCGCCTGCGCTATGCCTTTACGACACAGTTCACCAACGTGTCGGCAAAGGTTGTGTCTGTCGCTACGGCTGACACGCTTGCGCTCATCAGTGATTCTCACCCGATTCCTATCAATTCGGCTCTTGTAGACGATAACGATATGGACACGGTGCCTTTCAACAAAGCGAACCTTAAGACTGCCCTTGGCAAGCCTAAGAAGTTCCGCAATGAGAAAGGTCTGAAGCTCACTGGCATGCAGTACAAGGCAATCATCACTTCGGATTCCGAAGATATGGCGTTTGCCGTGGATGAGGTTATCCATTCCAAGCTCGACCCTGATACGGGTACGAACCGGAAAAACAGCCTCTCTGATCGTGGATTCACCCACGTTCAGGTTCCTGGTCTCTTGCAGGACGGTACGGGTGCTCTCGACACCACGGGCGAGTTCTACTGGTTCGTGGCCGATCTCACCAAGTCCGAGATTTTCCGCAAGATGGCCGAAAAAGTTGCTCCTGTGTTCCCGAAGTTCCCGATGGAAGACCCTAATCTGCCGATTACGGGCGACCACAAGGTGACGAACCGTGGAACGTGGGCAATCTTTACACGCCGCTACCACTTCATTGTTGGATCAGCAGCGGCTTCAGTTGGTTGAACTTGATTCCTTTCTATTCGCTTTTACCCCCTTTCACCAATGCCTCAATCATTGCTGACAGACTTCCCTAACGGGGTAGCGAGCTTTGGAATCCCAGTTCTTCCACTGCTCACTACAGGGCAGGTTATCTTCCTTTCCAGCGTATCTGGCGTGAACGGGAACAGCGGCAAATCGCCTGCTAATCCCGTTGCCACGCTTGCAAATGCAATTTCGCTTTGCAACGCTGCGAATGGAGACATCATCATGGCTATGGCTGGTCATGCTGAATCGATTTCCAGCTCTACTGCTCTTACGTTGAGCAAGTCTGGCATCACTGTCTTGGGACTTGGGTACGGTGCACTCCGACCCACGTTTACCTTGGACACTGCCAACACAGCCACAATCAACGTAACCGCCGCAAATGTGCGGTTCGTGAACTGTCTCTTCGTTGCGAACTTCCTGAACATCGCATCCCTCTTCACGCTGACGACAGCAAAAAGTTTCCAGCTGATCGATTGTGAAATCAGGGACACTTCTGCAATCCTGAACTTCCTGCGCATCATCGATACGAATACCACTACGAATGACGCTGATGGTATCCTGATGGTTCGCACCAAGTGGTACGGATTGAGCGCAACGACTGCCACCACCGTCATCAAAATGGACGGTACCAACAATCGCATGATCATTGAGGATTGCTACTTCGCACACGCAAACGTGGACGATGGCGGTCTCTTTATGATTATTGCGGCTGGTAAGGTGCTGACGAACATGGAAGTGAAGGAAACCGGATTCAACTTCGTTGGTGTCTCATCGGCTTCGGCTGGTGTTCTTATCACCACGAACGGATCAACGAACAGCGGATACTTCAAGCGTTGCTACGTGCAACACTTGGATACCACGTCTGAAATCATGGTCACGGCTTCCTCCGGCTTTGTGTTCTGGGATTTGAAGGCATCGGCTGTTGCCGACAAGAACCCATACCTGGTTCCAGGTGCAGATTCCTGAACCGAGAACCTTCCCCTTTGGCTCTACGGAGCCAAGGGATGAGGGCTTTCCCTCTCCTATTTCTTTCCCAATCAGCGTATGCCGTCACAACCGGATATGGAACGTGCGAGGCAGTTGTCACCTCATCTGTTCCCTGAAGACCCAAAGAATGACAACTTGAAACTGCGCATGCAGGTGCAGGCTCTTGCCGAACGTGTTGCGAAGGCAGAAGGCAAGACTGCGAAAGAAGTGCTGGATGAATCCGGCAAATCTCTTGGCAAGCTAGCACCTTCGAAGCCTGAAGATTCGGCACCGAAGACCAGCCAGAAAGATGCAAAATTCTTCGGAAACAAGAAGAAGGACGTTGCATATCCGATTGACCGGATTGCACAGGTTCCATACAGCAATATGAAGCCTGAAAACATCCGTTTCTTCAAAGATGAAGAGGAAGTCAAAGCCGCGAATTACAAAATCGCCGAGTAGTTTTCTCGGTTCCGTACTTCCCTTTTCCCTACCCTACCCATGAATAAACTATCTTCAGTCTTCAGGGCACCGGATAACAAAGCCACCTACGCTCCTGCGTATCTCACGTGTGGAACAAGCCCGACAACTGTTGTGGCGACATGGGAGGCTGTAACAGACGGTGCTTTCCGAGTTACCATTGACGGTGTTGCACGTAGCATTACTGGCATCGATTTCACTGGTGCAGGAACGATGGCAGGAGTTGCAGCAATCATCCAAACAGCACTTCGGGCAGTAACAGGAGGCACAGAATTGGTTGTGTGGACTGGTGCAATCTTCGTTGTCTATTCAGGAATCACCACTTCATCCAGTTCAATCAGCAAGCTCACTGCAGGGGCATCGGGAACCGATATTTCCGGTGCAGGGGCAACTGCGTTTATGGATGGCGATGCAGGAGCAACAGGAGAAGTTGTGGTAAATGCGGCTCTTGGATACGCCAACATCACCAGCACCAGCTTCTTCACCCTGTTCATGCCTTTCAGTGTCGCTCATGCAGGGCGTTTGAGCGTGAAACCGCGCTATACAGCGCAGGCCAGCGGCCAAACCATGACCATGAAAGTGGATATCACCGATGATGATTTCTCTGTCGCTGAAGCAGATGCACTATGGCATAACGTTGGTGCACAGGACAATCCAGGCGGCACTACTGCTACGCTGACGCAGGAAAATTATCAGTATCCGCTTACGGCATCGGGAACCAGCGAGGAAAACATGGTTCCTCTGACGTTTGACGACATCATTGCCCAGCGTGCACGCATTCAAATCAAAGGCTCTGTACCAGTTGGGCGTGTACGCTTCACGGTAGGCTTGGCACCATTGGTTTGATCTTTCTTTCTTCAAAGCAATGGGACAACCTACTACTGCCTTCGGCAATAAAACCCGCGCACAGATGCGTGCAGCTGTTTATGCAGAAATTCGCCGAAAGAATACTGATCCCGTTACTGGCATCAATGCTGATTCCATCAATGACTATATTGCGAAGTGGGACGCATTTTTCGTGAATGCCGCACGTTGGAATTTCCAAGGATTCAAGAAAATCAAAATTGTCGAGCATTGGACTGCCACCACATTGTATGAAGATTTTGAAGTCGGTGACACATATGCCGAACTCACCACCAACGCAAACATCCCGAATTCTGGCAGAATGTCGATCAACCGCGATGAAGTTGATTACACGGCAAAAGACACTCCTACAAGCGGAAAAAGCGTCACTATCTCCACGGCAACCGATGCGCTCACGCAGGATGTGGATCACGATGACGGTGAAATCGTTGAGTTTCTAACACCAGTTCCTTCGGATTTTGGCAAGCCTGGTGAAATCTGGCTGATGAACGTCAGCGGAAATTCAGGGGGATCAAAAATGAAGCATGTTGACTGGCGTGATCGGTATTGGCCTCTCACTGGAACCTACACCCACAAAGAAGGATATCTGTACCTTCCTGCCAATACGCCTTCAGTGCAGATGCAGCTGAACTATTGGAAGAAAGGCATGAAACTGACCAGCGACAGCGAAAGCCTTCAGACACCCGAAAAGTGGGACAATTTCGTGCGTTGGGCATCGGCTGCACAGGCTCACATGACACTAGGACAGACGAAACAAGCAAATGATCTTTTCAGTGCAGCAGGAGTTTCCATCTATGGCGAAGTTCTGAATTCAGGTCTCTTGAATCTTGCGATTGGCGAAGATTCATCCCAAAGCGACAGCTTGGATGAAGTATTTGAAGCTGGAACCGTGAATTTAGACGCTTCCTTTTCCTCTCTTTAATGCCCAAGGCATCAAGCCGATCACTGTTCTATGTCAATGACTTCTCCGAAGGTCTGCGCACCGACGTGCCTGCAAACCAGGCTCCTATCAATTCCCTTGTGAAAGCGGAAAACTGCCGATTGATTCCCAAGGGAGGCTTCCACACACGTGGAGGCTCTGAACACGTCAGTGCGTGGGCTTTTGGCACTAGCAAGCCAATCTATGAAATGGAAAAAATGCTGGAACATGATTGTGTTTTCTTTCAGACTGGTACAAAGCTGTTTCAGGCGAATAGCCCGACTGCAACACCGTACACTCTTGGTGTCACGATCACCGATGCATACCGTGGCCGTTTTGTTGAATACAACTCTGAAATGAAGTTCAGCAATGGGAAGGACATTTACATGAACATCACTGTTGGCAGAGTGTTGACAGCATTCACACAGGCAAGCACCAGCATCGTCATGCGTCCAGGCAACGCTGATCTTTTCCGAACGCCGAAGACCAACACCTTCACGGTGAATGCAGGAACTGATGTAATCACCAGTGCGGCTGCGCATGGACTGAACAACGGAGACCGCGTGGCATTCACGTCATCAGGCACGCTTCCTGCAGGATTAGCGACTGTCACCGAATACTTTGTGAAAAATCAGACCAGCACCACGTTCCAGGTCTCCGCAACGCCTATTGGCGCAGCCGTGGATATCACCGACACGGGAAGCGGTACACACACGTTCACTGACGGCATCCTATACTGCTTGGGGCTGATGATTACTTATACGAAGAAGAAAAGCCAAACCTTCACTGCAGTTGCCGCAAACGACACAATTACGTCAGCAGCGCATGCCTTGGAGAACGGCAGCATTATACAGGTATCGAATTCTGGTGGTGCACTTCCTGCAGGATTGAGCGCATCCACCAACTACTACGTGATTGATGCTACCACCGACACGTTCAAGTTGTCAGCCACGTATTTCGGATCAGCAATAGATATTACAGACGCAGGCACGGGAACCCACACATTCAACGCGATCAGTGGAGGAGATACCTTCACTGGCGTTACGATCCCAACAGGAACCTATGCAGCTGATGCAATCGTGACGCAGACTTGGAACTTGCCAAAGGCTCCAAAGGCCAAGGTGCTGGAAACCATCTTTGAAAAGATGATTGCTGCAGGCGTGATGAACGCAGGACACGCCATGCACTACACTGTGACGGCAAATACTGATACGCCGCACAACATTGACGATTTCACTGGTTCTGGTGCAGATACAGAATTGTTTGGCAAATTCGGTGAAGTCACCGCCATGAAAACACTGTTGAATAAGATGTACGTAGCGAAGAAGAAAGGCGTTGAGGCGTGGACTGGAATTGATTCCGATGGAATACCAGTCAGGGAGCCGTTTGACGATTCCTATGGCGTTGTGAACGCAAATTGCTTGGTTCGCTTCGGTAACAAGCTGGCGATGTTCACAGATACACGCAGAATCAAGACCGTAGAGCCTGTGAATACCAGTTCCAGCCCTGAACCAGCAATCAACCCATATTTTGACCTGAAAATAAGCGGAACTCTGCAGGAGCTTGATGACGATCAGGATGATGCACGAATGGGATTCAATGAACATGATTTCCTGCTGCGTATTTCAGCAGACCAAGACACGGTGAGCCGTACAATGATTTTCCATGCCGATGCAGGAGGATTCACTGTTGACCGTGGCATCAATCCAAATTGCTGGCTGGAATGGAGGGGGGATATGTACTACGGATCGGCAAGCAATAACGCCAAGGTCTACAAGTCAGAAACAGGATTTGAAGACGATGGAACCGCGTACACAATGGACGTACTCACCCCTGTGATTGTCATAGGCAGGGAGCATGTGCGTGGAACGCTTGGGTACATCGTTCTGACGGGATACATCATGGAACTCACTGAATGCGTGGTGACGATTTACGGTGACGGCGAAAGTGCGAGAACCGCTACACTTTCCGGCGATGAAGATTATGTTTCCTCATCGGATGCTAGGCCGTTCGGACGCGAGTACATGGGCATTGACCCGTTTGGTCACAGCGGAGGCGAGGATGACCCGATTGGATTCAGATTCAAAGTCGCCATTGATGTGAATTTGGAGCTTCTGAACACGCAAATCCGATTCCTTCAGAGCGCAGCAGGACGAATCCAAATCGATTCGATTGAAGGAATGATGCCTGATGAAGACGGTTCCACTTCTCAACTCATGCACATCTAACCCCTCCCATTATGTCGCCACTCACCACAGTAAAGGACATGGAAACTCTGCCAAAGACGATGTATTTGGTGGATAGCATCAGCTCAACGGATACGAGTATGAAGATCAACTATGTCCCTGCAGCGATGACGGGTGGCATTCTGATTATCGATGAAGGGCAGGACAATGAAGAGCGTGTGTCATGGAATGGTGCGCCGACAGATAACGGTGACGGCACTGCAACGCTTCCCGACATGCGCCGTGGTCTTTCTTATTCTGCAAACGATTTTGCTGAAGTGACAGCCAACAAATACGAGCACACAGGTGGAGTTTCCACAGTGCGTTTGGTGTTTCCTCACGAATACTTTAATCATTTGGCACGTATCGATCAGACCAATAGCTTTGAAGATCATCAAGTCATGCTGACAACGAAGGAATGGAGATTCGTGAACAGCGGAACTGCAATCTGGCGCGATGGTTCGGGAAATCTGACTTTCAAAGACGCTTCGACTTCGGCAAAGACTTTGGCGCAGCTGGCCGCACTTTCAGGGACGGATGAGAAATCGAAGGTAAGTATTGCAGATACCACGGCAAGTTACTTAGATACCAAGATCACAGTGACTTCGCCACTCACTAAAACAATCGGAAGTCCGGCTGGCGCAGAAACCTTGGCTTTGGCATTGGATACTGTGACTGTCGCAAAAGGAGGAACAGGATTGGCAACGCTCACTGCATACGGTGTGATGCTTGCAGGCACTACGTCCACTGGAAACATGCAGCAGCCTTCTGGTGTCGGTACTTCGGGGCAGGTGCTCACCAGCGCAGGTGCAGGAGCAGTGCCAACGTGGAGCAACCCACCTGGCGGCACGCAGGCACTTCTGGTAACTACAACGTCCAGTAACAAGGGCGTTTCAACGACATCTGCCGAAGATTGCGATTCTTCGCACCAGCTTTCCATCACTGGTGGAACTTTGGCAGCGAATGCAACCTATGAAATCACCTATATGGGACGTTATTCATGTCAAAACGGTCAAGACATGCGCAGCAGTATATTCGTGAATTCCACAGAAATTGCGGCAAGTTCGAACGCAGGTGTTGTAGCAACCGATGCAGGATGGATTTGCAGAGCAAGACTTTCATTCCCTGTTGTCGGCGCATCAGGAAAATTCATTGCATTCGGAGAGGCTTTGGTGAAAACAACGGCAACTGCCTTCACTGCAACCAACACTGGCAGCACTTCGGTTGATACGACTGCCGCCGTGGTGATCAAGCAAGTATCCGATCCTGATACCAGCAATGCCAGCAACTACATGAACGTTACTCACGTATCCATTCGCAAAGTCGCATAATGAAACACCTTTTCTCTGAAAATCGGCTCATCCATATCTTCGCTTCGGACTTGCCGCAGAACCGTGGTCTGACCGCAGCGCAGGTACAAGCACGTGACCGCGCAGCAGTGAGAACGGTTGTTACGACACGTCAGAACATTGTAGATGCCGGACGTGCGCAGGATCGTGCTGCAGCCAATCTGAATTCCCAAGGTCTCAATGTTTCACGAAGTGGTGTCACTGGCAGCAGGGGAACGGCTTTGGTGAATCAGGATGGAAGTTACGTATCTGATAGAGCTGTTATCAAAGCTGGTGGCATTACCAATGTCTCTGCAGAGCAGAAGCGCAATGCATTGCGTCTGAAAGCAGAAGGTGAACTGATTGCCGCACACGCAAAGGCATACAATGATCGTTTGGCATCGGGAAATCCCATGTATCAGGAGGATTACGAGTATGGATTGAATACTGCATTATCTGAACTACGTGCAAAATTTGGTGTCAGGGATCAAAAGAATGCGCAGTTTACTGCATCACGCAATGAAAAAAGGAAGGACGTGACTGCGCCAGTAATGCCGATCACAAGATCACAGCGTCTTGGACTGAAGCCTTTTGGAAATCGCAGGAGTGCTGCAGGAATCGAGGCAAATGCCACAGGGAAGAAGCCTATCATTCCTGCTGTTCCTGTTCCCCCAAAGGCTACCACCACGACCACGCCAACTCCTGAACCTACCACGGAGACCACAACCACGCCGCCTTCAGGAGAAAGTAGGAAAGCCGCTGTGCTTGATTTGGTTAACCAAGGCAACACTGATCCTGCAACCATCACCGATCTTCTGAACTACGATGAGCAGGGTAATCTGAAGGGTGATTTCACGGCTGAAGAAGTCGCTGGAATCATCCAAAACGACCCGATGGCGAAGATAACCAGCGAGGAAACAAAGGTACTGAATCCTGTCTTGGATGCGTTGGACAAGCGCACGTCCAGCATGGCTGACATGCTCGACAAAGTTACCAAATTATTGGAGCAGAAAGGAATCCGGTTGGATGATTACACCGACAAAGCAGAGCTTCGAAATGAGCAGGTCAAAGGGAACATCATCAAGCAGGCTGATGACACAAAGGTTGTGGAAGATGCCTTGCTTGAAACAAGCACAGAGCAAAGGCGCAGGGATGAATTGGAAGAGCAACGCTACGAAGATCAACAGTATCAAAGTGCTGAAGACCGTTTGCTGCAGCAAAACATTGAAACAACACAGAGGATGCAGACCAGCCTTGGCGCACGCTATGGCGGCTTCGGTTCTGGTGCAGGACTTCGCAAAATCGATAGCGCACGCATCGAAGGCGAGAGACTGCATAATGATCTTGTGGAAGCACGTGTGCATGCCTCACGCCTGCACCAGAACAAATTGGATGATATTACCAATGACCTGCGAACTGGAAAAATGCAGATCATCTTGGAACATGATGCCAAGGTTACTGATGCTAAAAACACCGCACTGCAAGTGGCGCAGTCCATCGATGACAAAGAACTGGCAGAGGAAGATCAGATCACCAATGATGCCATTGGACTGCTGAAAGAGACATTTACGAAGATGGATGCGATTTCGAAAGAGACTGGCGAGGCTCTTTCTGCGAACAACAGAAATATCCTCAATCGGTACGACACCTATAAGGCTGAAGTGCGCACGCAGCAGCAAGACCTTCTGAACCGCGTGAACACGCATCTGAACACCTACGGAAACACGAACGCTAGCGGACTGAAAGGTCTCATCAAACAGATGACTGCGCTTGGAATGGACACCAGCTACATCAATCCCGATGCGCCGACATTGGCACAGATCAATAAGCTAAATAAGAGCGTTACCGATACCGCAATGTTTGATGAAACAGGAAAGCATGTTGATAACGCCACGGGAATCGATCTTGTATCAATCTTGGATGGTGCAGCAATGGGCATTCAGGCAACGTTACAAGACAAACAGCGTCAGCGTGGCCTGCAGTTGCTTCAGACTGGCAAAACAGAGCAATACAAGAACCATGTTCTGCGCCTTGCTAGAGAATCGATGACCAGCGGAGGGCAGACCGATATCATCCAAAAGGAGCGCATCATCACAGGATTGGACGATGCAATCAGCGCAGTTTCCCAAGATCAGAACAATAACTTGGGTGTCTGGCAAGCATTGGAAGCCAAGGCAAAGAGTGGCGTGAACATCGCCAATGATCCCGATTACGTTGCACTGGTTGCTCGTATCTCCATCCCACTGGCTACCATTCGCAAGGATTTGTTCGGTTCCGCGCTCACCGAGACAGAGAAAGCGTCAGCAGCGCAGTTCTTGCCTGATCCAACCACTGAAAACGTTCTTGATTCACTCACGAAGATGACTGTTCTGCGCAATAGTTGGGACAGCCAAATCACTGATTCATACGATTTCTACCTTGGCACTGATGGTGCATACAAGATGCTAAAAAGCGGCAACATCAATCCTGTGGTTGATGAAAGCCGTATCACCGACTGGAACCAGTTTTACCAAAGTGGCGGCAGCAGCGGCATCCAATCAGGCTCCGGTTCAACGCAGGGAGCACGAACAGGCTCTGGCACATTGAGTGGCGCAAGCGAAGGTGCATTGGGTGTCTTTGCTTCAGCCCACGCAGACCATGAAGGATATGCACGTGATCCGAATGCAGTCACAATCACTGAAGGCAACAATCCAGGTGCATTGAAGTATCTGCCGCATATGGGAACCATGTTTGGAGCAACAAAGGGAAAGAACAACTTTGCCATTTTTCCTGATGAAGCAAGCGGATTGGCCGCGCTGGAAATGGATATCACTTCGAAGGTGACTGGAAATTCACCTGCACTGCAGAGATACCTTAAATCCAAGGGAAAGACTTATGCGCAGGCTACGTTGCAGGATTACACATCGGTGTATGCGCCAACTTCTGATGGTAATGATCCACGTTCGTATGCCAATGCGCTTGCACGTACACTCTCTGCAGCCGGATATCCCGTCACGAAAGACACCCTACTAAGTGACATTGCCCCCCTTATCGCATGAAAATCGATAATTCCGATGTTTCAAAGAAGTGGCTGGAACAAGCACGTTCGCTCGATGCGAACGGGCGCAGACAGATCACTGATGACCAGATTGCAGACATGCTGAAGCGTGATCCCGACAACTCTGACTTTTCAACGAATTATGATGTTATGAAACGAAAGGCGAACAACAACCCTGATGTTGCTCGTACATACCTAAACTATCTGGTGTACGGAGATGCGGAATACGATACAAAACAGAAGGAGAAAACACGCTCTATTGCATTACCGTCCCTTGGGAATGCGATTGATCCGGTACAACCAAAGCCAAAGGAGCGCGGATGGTTGGAGCCGTATAAGGCAGAGGATTTGTCAAAAGACCCGAATCTGCTGAATGGGATTGGTGGAGCATTGGCAAATTCGGTGAAGTCCATTGCACGTCTTGCCATCGAAGTTCCGAAAGGTCTTGGAAAAACAGCTTTGGGATTGGGAGTGAAAGCAGTGGAAGGCGTAGCTGGAAAGGATTTGTTCAACGATCCTCTTGGATCTGAAAGCACTGTGGAGGGCATCGGGAAAGCAGTAGTTGGTGGAGCAAAGAATACGGTGGAAACTGCAGCATTCCCGATTGCGAAGGCCATAAATTACGCATTCGGCACTGATTTGGATTCTGAAAAAATCTTCAATGATCCTGAAACAGAGGGTGTTGCGTCTGCAGTTGGTCAGTACTTTGCTGATCGAACTGGTGTCGTTGATTTCCTGAAGTATCTTGGCTCTGCAGCAACATTCGATACCGACAATGCAACTATTCATCTAAATTCTGCTTTGTCAAAATTGAGCAAAACAGCTTACGAAGACCCAGCTGGCCTTCTTTCTGACTTTATGACAGTGGCCGCAGTCGCAGGTGGCGCATTGAAACTTGCAGGAAAGGCAGGCCAGTTTGGTACAAGGCTTGCGACTGCAGGAGCAGAATCAGTGGATTTGACCAGCAAAGCAGCGAAATTCGGCAAGATTGCTGAAAATGTGGAGAGGGCAGGAACCAGCATCGGAAAGACCGCATTGGAGCTTGACCCTGCATACCGCATCCTGAAGGCTGAAGGGCAAGCAGCTGGCGCAGTCGTCAAAGGTGCCGCGAAAGCCACGGGATACGTGAGGGACTACGCAGAAGCGCAGTTGACTGGACTGAAGCCGCAGACCATAAAAGACCTTCGTTCCATTCCCGAAAAAATGCAGGCTGGTCTGAAACAGGGATTGAACCGCGAAGGTCTTGCCGATCAGTTCCAAGCTGCAGTGCAGAAGGGATTGGATGAGGCAGACGACACAGGAAAGGCATACAAGGCCATTCGTGAAGGCGCAGGCACGGTTTCCGTTCCGCGAACAAATATAGAATCCACGCTGCAGCAGTACGGCATGAAATTCGATTGGGACAAAGGCGAACTGATCCGCACAGCCGAGAGTATCCCGATGGAACCAGGCGATGTGCGTGCGCTGCAGAGCTTCCTGAACGACATTGGAAAGAATGAACAATTGTCGGGCAACGCCTTCCTGAACGTGCGCAAGTCTCTTTCAAACATGGCACGCTTTGCCGAAGACAAATCGGATTCTTCCACCATTGTCGCCAAGGCTCTGCGAAAAATGTATGACACTGCAGGAAAAGAGCAGTTGTCCGGCCTGAAGGAATTGGATGCCAAGTACGCTCCACTGCGCTCATTTTTCGGCGACCTGCAGGACAGTTACCTGACGACCACCGTGAATGCGGACGGGAAGACACAGACCATTTTGCGACCAACCGCAATTTCGAAGATTATGAATGCCAAACCGCAGGAGATTCAGCGGCTCACCTCCATCGTTCCTTCTCTCCAAGACGATATCCGAGTGATCAAAGCGTTGGAGGATGTTGAATTGGCAGGAGGCCAGAAAGTCGGCACATATGTTCGTGGCGCAGTAGGGGGTGCAGGTGTTATTGCTGGTGCAAGTGGGAATCTTCCTGTAGCGATCCCTGCAGCAATGGTTTCGATTTTGAGCGAACCGCACATCTTCTTCAACATGGTCACGAAGTACGGCATTCTGAAAAACACTGCTAAGGGATTCATCAATGGTCTCATAGATGCCGTCAAAGGTGGCCGTCCTCTGACAGATGTGCAAAAGAAATTCGCTGCAGATGCAATCAATCATTTCGATGATCTTGATTCCGGCTCCACCGCAGAAAACCGACTGGCAAAGCTGAAAGGAATGAACGAAGGGACACCAGGAATTGATTTTGCTTCGCCGCCGCCTGCCATCGATGTTACCAAGCTGAAAATTCCCGATGCTGGCGATGCCGCTGCAGTTTTCGAACACTCCACGAAACTGCTTGGTGCATCACAGGATGAACTGACCAATATCGTCAAGGCTGCTGGCAATAACACGCCTGCAATCCAAGCTGCATTGGAGAAGTTGCCAGGATGGAATAAGGTACTTCCTGCCTTGGAAAAAGCAGTTGATGATGGAACTCTGCCAATGGGTGCGCTCGACATCGCTGATCCGCTACGCAGGGCGGTATTCGGAGCAGCAATGAGTTCCTAAAGGCTTGGCCTTGCTGCAAGCAGAACGAAGATCACTCCACCAATGATGAACGACACTAGGAGTGAAGCACCGTTCAGGTGCGCGATTGCGCCGATGCTTACCGCACCGACAAGATCAATGGTTTTCATGGTACAATGATAGCGTAATTGTTCTAATAGTACAATAGAATTATGTGGCATAAATGCGTCATTTGCGGCCTTATGAGGAAGGAGCTATACCCAAGAATGATTGCAGGTGAGCATTGGTCACAGAAGGCACATGCCAAGAAAGAGAACAGAGATATCAAGCGTATGGCATGCAAACGCTGCAGAAACAAGAAAGGATTCAACCCCGTGAAGGACTTGTAATCGTTTTGTTCTAATAGTACAATTCCTCCATGCTTATCAAGAAATACAGGAAGAAGCCCGTTGTAATCGAAGCTGTTCAGGTTCCTGTGTATAGTCCAAATAATGCAACAGAATATGTGGACACTTGCATTGCAATAGCTGAATGGTGCGGAGGAACTTCACATATGATGGAAACGGGAGACACGCCAAATCACATTCTCATAAAAACATTGGAAGGTGAAATGATGGCAAGGGTAGGTGATTTCATCATAAAAGGCGTAAAAGGTGAGTTCTATCCTTGCAAGCCAGATATCTTCCAAGCAACGTATGAGCAGGCACCGCAGAGCCAATTGAATCTGAAAACTCCAAAGCTCCATCCTACCATTCAACCAAAAGATGACGATGAATAGGACACACCACAGGGTAGAAATAACATTGGTGTTCATTGCCAAAAACCCTAATCCGCAGTATATGGTAAAAGGCAAAGTGTTCAGGGAATGTATCTACAACTTAATCAAAAAGAATCACAAGTGGTTTCGTCAGTTCGTTGATAGCTCGATGAAATTGGATTCCGTACAAAGCACAGGATTCCTTCAGCAAGATTGGTTCCCTGAAGGCTCTTTTCACGATGTACTAATAGAATGCTCAAACCCTGGGCGATTCGATGACATGCTTTCACGAAAACCGCGCTGGCTTTCTTGGCTGTTGAGATTGTTCCCATGAGTAGAGTAAACTTGCTTCATGTCTCCATCAACGCATAAGAGTTCTGTTGGACGCAGCGTTGCGACCAGCACAAACCCAGTGATAAACCTAGTGAAATTGGCGACGTTGGGAGTAATGGGATTCGGTGTCATCTTCGGTTACGGCCTTCAGCCTGTGACCCAAGGTGAAAATGTTCATCGTGACACGATTGCTGTTCTTGCTGGAAACGAGACATCAGCGAACTGCAGTTCTACTGGTTGTATCCAGCCAATCATCGGTATCACGGAGACATTCGATCTGTACAATGAAAGCGGCAGTTTCGTCATTGGTGAGCCTGCAAACCCTCTATGTGAATTGAGCCACACGGGTGCCCTGCAGGGACGCGGATGCGTCATTACGTCTGGTGTAAGCATTCTTGGGACGGTTGCAGGAACAATCACGCAGACTGCTGGTGATGCGCGGTACGTCAACACCTCTGGTGACACCATGACCGGCGCACTGACAATCAATCTGACAAGCGGATTCTTGGCTTTGAACGTTCGTCAAATGATGAGTGGAGCGACAATCCACGCCGAAAAGACATTGGCATCTTCGGGTGTTTTGGTGATCAACGGACTATCCACTTTCCGTTCCACGTTATCAGGATCAAATCTGCATGCTGAAAAGAGCGTGACGGCATCGGGAAGCATCACTACTGAAGGAACACTTTCAGGCGCAGTTCTCATTGTGAGAACAGCATCAGGTAACACTGTTCGCGCCAATTGGTATTCACCAGGAAAGCTAGGTGGAATCGTCATTGGTTCAGGTTCTACCGTTGCGACTGGATCAGGGAAGACATTCTTTCCAGTCCCGAAATCATTGAGTGGATTCCTCCTGTTCGATGCGCAGATGGAAGTGATGGTTGCAGGGACAACGAACGTCACAAGCCTGCAGGTTCGAAACCTGAACCAAGCCAGCTGCAAGATGTTCACGACAGTTATCAGTATAGATTCAGCTGAAACAAGCTCTACCACTGCAGCAACTCCATTCGTAGTGAATGGAAGCTGCAAGAGCGTAGGTGGAGGTGAACGCTTGGCAATCGATGTTCCTGGCGTTTCCACAACCGTTCCTAAAGTAGTGACCCTCATCCTGTATTTCTACAAACCGTAGATGAAAAAGACCATCAGCCTCATTGCGGCAACAACACTGGCTGCAACGCTGATTGGCTCTGCAGTCATAGCAAGGCCAAATGCTCAAGAAGTGAAGGTTGCCACAATCATTTCCAGGTTTTCCGATCAAGTTGATGGTGATGGAAATTCGAAGATTTTGAGAGTACGAAGCGGTATTGTGAATTTCGTTGCACCAGATGGAAATCTGAAAGAGATACAGTCTGAACCAGTGGAATCAGGCAACGGATTTGAGATAACCGATGCACCTTTTGGTGCCATTTTCCCTGCGTATGCCGATGGTGTTTTTTCCTTCAAAGAACAGAATGGCGGCACTTCCCCAACTCTTGATTTCGAACGTCAGTATGTTGGCGCAGCGCATGTGAAAGGGCAAAAAGTCAGTGATGGAATTCTCTATCCTAATGCTTTCCCCCTCATCGGTGCTGACCTGTATGTGAAGAATCGAAAGGCCGGATTGGATTATCTCATTCGCTGGCAGTCCAATCCTGTCTGTGTTGGAAGTATGAATGTGGCTTTCTCCATGTCCACATCATCAAGTTTTTCGCTGACTAGCAATGGAAATCCAGTTGGTTTAGTACCAACGAATGTAAATTCTGGTGTAAGAATTGTTCAGGGAGATCGAAGAATTGACATGCTTGGAGTTGGTGCATGGGATAGCGGACTTCCACGAAAAAAAATCCCCGTCACGCTCACTGCAAGCAAAACAGGAAACAGTGTCACTTTCACGAAATCCATAGATTGCAGCGGTGTCCAAGGCGGCACATTCCCCGTGTACGCGGATGACACTGTATCAGTGAACATTGAGAGCGATACTTGGGACGGAAGATTGGGGCGTGATGCTTGCGGAGGGACAACGTGGGGAACGATGGTAAACGCAACTGCATCGAACTACGATGGATGCAATGCTGATTCGCAGTCTGAAACATCTGATGATATCTATGAGTACCAAAGCGGCGGCACGAACGCGATTGAGCGTGTCGTGCAGGGGTATCATCCAACGCTGGCCGCAGGAACCACCGTCACGGCAGTCAGCGTATGCTTGTACGTTGGAACGAAGGCTGGTAGCTCATTCAGCTTGGTTACAACCACTGGATCGGTTGTTTCCACTACAACGCTGAACGTAAACGACTATGGGACTTTCCCGAATGCAACCGTCCATCCTCCACAGGAAATTGCAGACAGAGTGGCTGTGGCAAGTATCAGCACAGGGGCGTACAACTGCATCCCATTGAATGCCGCTGGTGTTGCATACGTGCAGGCCAGAAAGAACGCAATACTTTGGATTGGCTTTCGAGGATCACACGATGCGGATGGATCGGCTACGGGAGTCAATAATCAAATCCAATGGAATTCCGATAACAATGCTTCAAACAATCCTTATTTGAGCATTACATACACCTCACCGCCTGCAGCTGCGACCACCAGCATGTTCGTCTTGGACTAATGACAGAATCCACCACCACGAACGGCTTTGGTGAATTGATTCCAATGGCGCATGCTCAAATTGAATCACCTATACCTCCTGCGATACAGCAGTTCATCGATTCATCCGCGCAGCGTGACGTATTCATAGCCGTCATACTTGGTGTTATGGGTACTGTTTGGGTGATAAAGCAGGTTGCGCCGCTTATTCAATGGATGAAAGGTGAGAACAAGGATAGGCAGCAGAAGGAAGATGAGGAAGAACTTTTGGCGAACAGTAGGGAAGCCATAAGAATCGTGCTGCAGAGGGACTTGGACGGGCAGTACGTCATCCTTGGCATACCGAAGATGTTGCGCGACTTCACGACGATCCTAGCGCAGTTTACTGACAAGATCGGTACATTGGTAAACCACCAATCCGAGACCCTGAAACATCTGAATGACAAAGCTGAAGAGACCCAACGACTAGCGTTGAAGATCAAATCAGCTACAGATTTTCTGCAGAAGGAACAGGCGAAGAAACACTAAACGCCTGCATCGGACGGCTCAACCTTTACTGGAACTTCCGGCTTTATGTCGTTTTTGTAGAAGTTAACAGCACCCGTCACGCCAGTGGCACCAGTTACGCCTGCAACGATCAGCTGGACGTAGATGTTGTCAGAAAGGAGTGCGGAGTACACCACGGCAGTGGCGAACGTTGAGAGGGCAGTGAAGATGATCGGCTTCCACTTGCTTGGAAGGCCAACCAGCATGACCTGCATGAATCCGAAGGCGAAAGCGTTTGCAAGCGCAAGAGCTTGCGTCAGAACGGCTTGATCGATGGTAGTCATTCGGAAAGGGGGAAAAGGGTACAAAGGACAAGACTGCCTTTCTTTTCCAGTCTCACCTTGTCACCGTTTTCCAGTGTGTCTTCAGAATTTGGAACGCTGATTCTGGTTTCATATTCACCGTATGCGCCGATTATAGCACGAAGCATGCCTGCCATCCTGCCCTGCTTGTCCAATTCCTCATCAGGTTCAAAGGAAACCACAGTACCTTCCAATCCTGAACCTGGATATCGAGCAAAGATTTCTGTGAGGGTGATTGCATCGGCCATGCGCAGAATCATACGCTTTCTGTGTATTTTCGCATGTCACCAAACATCTTTTTCATATGTGCTGCAATTCATTTGCCAAGCCACTTCACGATCCTTGCCATCCTGCGAATAAGCATCCTGCGCAGAGTGGGATTGCTTTCACGTGCCAAATCTCGTTCAGTCTGTTTCCGCTTCCTTTGCATCAATGCAAGCGAACGAAGATCGATTCCAGGGCAGGACGTGGGCTTACATTCACGATGCAGAAGAATTGCTTCATCTGGCATGTTCCAACGATTCTGAATACCCATAAGCAGAGTTTCCAAAGCGACAATCTGCGTGGGATTCGGATCATGTTGCGTGAAGTCCCCTGCAAGGCAGATGCCAATACCAATGTAGTTCATCATCTTGGCGTTACAGTGCGCACCAACTTCTTCTTCTTTCCGCGCCTGCTTTACAAATCCATCAAAACCTATGAAATAGTGATATCCCACGTTCCAGCCAAGACTGCTGATTGGGAAACCACGCCTCTTATGCGATTCATTCACACGGTTGAACTGTGGTGCTTGATCGGGAATGTCGCTGTGATGAAGGACGATGAAGAGCTTCATGGTTCTATGGTAGCACGTATTTTTTGGGCTTGAATAGGCTCCGGTAGCGTCAGGCCATATTCCCTTGCAGCCCACGCTTTCACTTCTGCGATGTATTTATTGAATTCGGTTGTTGTGAGCCTGGTGGTGCTTTTCTCAATTTCTCTCTCATTGCCTTTGTCATCCTTGGTGTAAAACCTTGGCAAGTACTGGCGCATTTCCATGTGCACTTCTTCAGAGGTACTGCCCGTGTGGTTCGAAATATAATCGTACAGAACCCATAGGTAATTGTTCTGCAGTATGGTTCTTGGTGGCCTACGATCATCAACCATCAGCCAGATCGTTTTACCATTCTGGCTGCGCATCCATGCATTGAGCATATTGGTTTCCTCTGGTGACAGAAGGGGCTTGCCGTTGACGACCATTGCAGAGAAAATCACTTTTTTTTCCGAAGGAATTGGCGAATACGGTGGTGTTTTGTCTTGGTTGAATGTCCGTCCCAATGGTTTGGTTTTGCCCTTTTAAACAATCGTGACAACTTTTCAAAGTATCCAGGGGACACATGCCAAGACAGTTGACCTGTGGGCAATTCAATATAGAACACAGGCCAATCCGGTTCTGCAGGATCGATGCCAACGTACACCTTGTATCCCTGATCTTCGGCAAGGCGTGCTGCAAGGGAAACGGCATGATTCCGGTCTGAATACACCTTTTTCATCTGGCATTCCAATCGCCAAATCTTCCTTCTAAGCCGAAAATTATTGAAGAATCTTTTTAGCATCATGGTTGCCAAAACTTTATAAAAACACGATTTTCTTCTTCTTGCAATTCTTCACATAAAACATTTATTACCTCCTCATTAGGGACAAATGATTGGTTTGATGCAAGGCATGGTTTCCATTTGACAGCATAAAGGTTTTTGCCATCTTTGCTTGTCAAAAATTGTGTTTGCCAAAAAATATCAGGGAATCTGCGGTTGAGAATCGCAGTTATTGTCCAGGGTGTAGGACGTGTTTTGAAGCTCATCGTGTAGTGGATTTTCGAAGTTGATCAGACTGATAATTTTCTAGGCACTCATCGCACAAATCCATTCCATCGATGAACGTGTATCCATCGTCATCGTTCAGATTAGTGCCGCATTTGTCGCACCGAGTGCCATCACGGTTTTCCATTGAAGAAAGGTGAAGGGTAAACGCCTGCAGATAGGCATTCGTTGAAAATAAGCGTCTGTGCTTCTGCAAGCTCTTTATCAGTAGGCCATCTTCCACGTGCCATTCTGACAATCATGGCAGTAATCTTTGCTTCTGCCTTTGTTGGCTCTGAATTAAGCATGCTTCGGATCGAAGGTTGGATCAGGCAGATAGCGAACGCGACCACAGGTGAGGCATTGCATCGCCGCATGTGGTACGAAATTGAAATCCGGTGAACAGACATTCCCGTACTTCACGAGTTTGTGATTGCCGAAGAAGCAGAGAATACGCAGTATTATTGATTTCATTTTGAGAGTGAGAATTGAAGTAAATCGGCAATAGTTTCATCAAACATCTTTTCTGCTGTACTGGACGTGCGTTCACCGCCAAGAATAATTGAACGGGCAAGGCCAAGGGATTTGATGGCCTTGTCTGCAACTGCCCTTGCACGCTTGTTTGTCTCTAAAGCACCTGCTGCTGTGCCTTTGACCAAAGCAAGCAATTCTTCTTTCTGGCCTTCCAATTTGAGGATATAGGTGCAGATGACCAAAATGTCACTAACGCTGTAGGAAACTTCCTTTGCACCAGCTGCCATATTTCCAGCCAAGTCTGGCATCAGTCTTTTTAATTTCTGAACAGCCGATGGTGGTTCGGTTGTATTCATTGGTGCTTCCAACAGAATTTGGCTTTCTTTCCAGTTCCCATTGCCCAAATCGGACAACCGACAGCTGCGCATACAGGCGGTTTCTTGTGCTTGGCCTGCTTCTCTTGCGTCTGCTTGGGCATCTTCTCCTTTGGAGGAACACGCTCAATGGCACCTGCATGACGTTTGGTGTGGCATGTCATACACCTGCAGACGGCAGATGCCAGATCATACCGCGAAAGGGGCTGGCTTAGTTTCTGCTGCAGGTGATCGGCGCACAGTTCGCCAGACATGCTTTCAGCAGAGTGTCCGCAATCCACACATTCATTGCCAAAGAGTTCAATGACGGCGATTTGGAAGGCACGATCATACTTCTGATATATCTCATACCTGGTGAGGTTTGGATAGCACTCATCGCAGATGATCTTGGTGCTTCCTTCGTTTACCACACCGCATTTCTTGCATGCCTGTGTTTCGATTGTCGGTTGGATCATTGTTCTAATAGTACACATGTAAAATGAATCACACAAGAGCATTTATCATTTTCCTGATATCGGGAATATGGTGTGATCAAAATGTGGATAACTGTGCATAGAATGTGGAAAACCAATATCGGAGTTATCCACATACCCTGTGGAAAAGTAAGTTTGCTTTACGTAGTTTTCCACTGGTTATTCAGAACTTATCCACACATAATAATATAAATGTGGAAAACTATCAATATCCTAGAAATCTAGGAGTTTGGGATTTGGATGCTCCATAAAACGTATTTTACAGTGTACGTTCGTGCAACTCACCAAGCCACATTCTTCATAAAACAGATAGAGCCTTCTATGACGAATTATATAAATAATAAATTTATTATCTTCTCATAGTGATTTTAAAATTGTGGAAAACTTACGCAATTGCATCGGTTCCAATAGAAGTGGTACATTTGAATCTCTTTACAATTTCCCCAACTAAATTATGCCGAAGAAACATAATCAAGTTGCCGATGCTCTCAAAAAGCATGACGGCAAACTTATTGGTGCGCTTGTCACCAATGTCCGCGATACTGCTGAAAACTCCGACAAGGAGAAGGATGCGCTTACCATCGTTGTGGATATCGGCGAAGATGTGCGAGTTGATGCCGAAGTCCAGGTTGATCCTGATTGCGGTGATTGGAAGCCGGAGCGAGGTGATTTCGTTGATATCATCGCAGATACAGAAAAAGGCGATGACGATGACACGCTTCCTACAGTCAGGCCGACAGAAACGGCAGACGTGGAGGACGAGGGTGCAAGTGAGTAAAACATCAAATCAGGTTTCAGAAGGAATGTCCACTTGCTAGTGCGACATTCCTTCTGTACCATTGGAACATGACCAAAATGACGACTACAGCCAAACTGCGCAGGGACATCAAGAAACTTGCAGCACGCTACATGAAAGGCGATTCATTCCAAGCAATTGCGAATGATTACGACTGTAGCTACAAACTCGTTGAACGCACCATGAAGCAGGAGTTGCCTGCTGATCTCTTCGCAGAACGCAGAAGGAAAGAAGTTCTGGTGGAGAAGCAGAAGCTATCTGGCGAAGTGGAGCGTTCGCACGGTACGCCGAGAAAGAAGGCTGTAGAGGCATAATAATGTTGTAAAATGCCCTTGTATTTGTCATTGGTTTCGTGTACTATTAGAACAGACATGAAATCTTTATATCCATACCCATATCCACACCATGCGTAAATACGCATACATCATCGGCGGTATTATCCTCGTTTTACTTCTCATGGTCTTCGCATCATGGCTTGGCGCACTTGCTGAAGGGCAGGGATTCCGAGTGTTCCAAAAGGCACAGGCCGTACAGGAACAGGCCAACAAGCTCTATGATGAGAGCAACGACATACTGGAAAAGGCAAGAATCCAGTACTGCGATGCGTACAACCAGACCAAGGCTTCATGCCTGCTTGGATATGCCCAAGCCTGCGCTTCGAAGGATTTGCAGCAGAAGCAGTATTCAGACAGCTTCGGAGTGAACCCCGAAGACCACTGCATTCAAATTCCTGCGCCTGGAACAGTCCTTGCCAGCGGTGAAATCGTTGAATCCGAAACCGGCATCCCTGAACAGAATCCGCTTTTTTTCGGGGACGAGGGCAGCAAATAGTGGAATCGGCGCATGCCGCTGATATCGCTGTCCCTCACTACCTCGTCATCCACCACACTGGCATTGCGAATTCGTACATGCCTGCGCAGCTGCAGGCGGTAAACAATTCCCACAGAGCCAAGTGGGGCAATGTCAGCCCGTATACTGGATACTACGTTGAATACCACTACTTCATCGGCAGCGATGGCACGATTGTGCAGACACGTGATGATTCCGAACGCACGGGGCACACACGCTGCGATGACGAAGGCGACCACTGCAAGAACGGTCTGATTGATATAAACAACGATTCCTTGGGCATTGTTCTGGCAGGAAACTTCAATGTAGAATACCCCTCCGATGCGCAGATGAAATCACTGAAACAGGTAGTGACAATTCTGCAAAACAAGTACGGAATATCAAAGAACCATGTCATTCCGCACCACGAAGCATCGGCTACCGCTTGCCCTGGTTCGCATCTTATAGAAATGCTTTGGAAAGAATGATATAATCTCTTGTATTGGATAAACACGAAGTGTACTATTAGAACAATTAATTGCTTCATTTCCCTCAATTTTTATGGAGAATCCGCCAGCAGTAGCGAAAACGCCAGCACCGCAGAAGACGGAGTTGCGCCGAGTCAGTGACACCATGGCAGGGAACGCCGTCATCCTCTCTGCGAAGGCGCAGAACACAATCAATGTGATGAAGGACATTTCCACCCATTTCTATTCTGTCGGGAAATACAAGACTACCGATGCGAATGGTATGGACGTATGGAAAGACAAGATGGAGCCTGATTCATTCGCCATCCGCACGCTTTCAACAGTGCAGCGCATCAATATGGAAACGGTAAGCGTGGAGTGGGAGAACCAGAACGACCTGATGAATGCCGCAGTGCGCATCCGTGTCAGGGGATGGAAGGGCAAGAAAGACAATCCGATTGTGGAAGATTCCGTGGAACTTCGCTATTCCATGCGTGCCATCGCCATGAAGTACGTGATGGATAAAATGTCACCCAAGACCAAATGGGAGAAGCTACCTGGCGCACAGAAGAAAACCAAGGTGGAGAAGCCTGCAGAATGGCAGGAAGCAGATGTGGACGTGTTGGATAGCGGATGGATGATGCCGAAAGCGTTCAAGAACCAAGTTGCCCTGCGCTCATACCTGACCGACCAGTATACGTTCTTGGATCGCACCGCAGAGACAAAGGCCAAGCGAAGACTTGGCCTTGCTCTGCTTGGATTCGATTGGCGTGATCCTGAAGAAATCACGAATGAGAGTGGAGAAATCGCAACCGTGAAGAAGGGGATGAAGTCATTGGAAGTGCCGCAGGAGGCCATTGACCTGGCTACACGCATTGCCAAATGCAAGACGAGGGAGGAATACGATGCGCTGTCGGCAGAGGTTGACGACATCGCCAGCAAGAACGAAAAGCACGTTCACGACTTCCTCACTGCGAAATGCACGGAGAAGCTGGCCGAATTGGAGAGCATGACCGTTGAGGAAAGCCAAGAGGCTTCAGAATCAGAAGAAGAGGACGGAAAAAAAGAAGACCCACAGGCAACCGAAGCGAAAGAGGAAAAGCCTGCAGAAGAGCAGGAGACACAACCGCAGGACGTGCCGGTAGTCACCAAGCCAGAAATGAACAAGCTGGTGATGCACATCAATTCATCGATGAACGCGGAGAAGATGAAGGGCATTGTGGAGAGCCGAAAGGCAGACCCGTTCAGCAAAGAACAGTGGCAGACGATCAGGGTGGCCGTCAGGAACCGCCTCACGCAGATCAATGAGAAAGCCAAGTCCGAAGGAAAGCAGTTCGATGGCAGGCCGATCACACAGCAGATTGAAGAAGTTATTGGGTAATTTATCAAGTGGAATGTCTTGTATTAGCTCATTATCTAATGTACTATTAGAACAATGGAAATCCACGATCAATACGCAGAAATGCGGCGGCAATGGATGGAAACCGATGACGACACGGAACTGCAGAAGTTCTTCAAAACCGATGAGTACCGTGACATGAGCTACATAGAGCGCAACCGTGGCTTCCTCACTAACTCAAAGTGCCGCATCCACAGCCAGGATGAATGGTGGTTCAAACTGATGTACGTTGATGAGATTCCCCAACCGTATGCCTTGGACACGCAGATCGAAGCATTGCTGCTTGGATCGTGCCTAGACGATCTTCGGACGCACGGACGTGAATACATCACCCAAAAGTACGAAGTCATGTCACGAACGGTTTCAAACATCGAGGATGCCATTCAGGAAACGCTGATGGACATTGAAAAGCAGAAAGACAAGGTTTCCAAGCGTGACGGCTCACGCCTGCAGTCTGGCATTGATCGGGAGAAGGAACTGTATGAACATATCGCTTTCCTGAACAACCTGAAGGGCAAGAAACAGCTGACGAACAGCCAGTGGCAGATGGTGCTGCAGATGGATGGCGAATTCAGCCAGAACGCCCTTTTCAGGCAGAAGCCGGAGAAGATGATCATCATCTTCAAGATCGGCAATATCCCCTGCAAGGTGGAACTAGATGATTACGATCCGCATTTTACGAATGATGAAACAGGTGCGCAGGACTTCCATGCCATCATCGATATGAAATCAACCGCCAGTATCACCACATTCGACCCCGTTGGTTATTTGGAGCAATTTGAGTTCTATCAGATGGCAATAGAAATGCGCACGTTCAAGAATGAACCCGTGTGGGATTCCAGGCCGATTTGCGCAATTGCGGAGACAGTGGACAAGCACGGCCTTTGGAGCCGATCACAGGCGTACTACTACAGCCCTGAACGCTTGAAGGATGCACGTGCGCCAATCATGCAAAAGCTGCAGAAGTGCTGGAACAGCGTGAAGACCAACCGATTCTACAAGAGCAAAGAATTCTTGCCTGATTGCCCGTACTACGGTTACGAGGGATACGGCAGAGCAACCAAATTCCTACTTGTTCCCTAACCCATACCATGACCACTATTGAAGAAACACCGTTGGCACTGGAAGTCCGAAAAGAGAACCTTGCGGAGCAGGAGGGGATTGCGCTCACCAGTGCATTCATGCCGTTCTTCCAAGAGGCTAGGAACCTGCAGGCAGAAGCGCAGAAAATCGTAGTCACAGACATTGATCAGAAAGACGTGATTGCCAAGGCACGTGAAATGCGCTTGAAGATGAAGAATATCCGCACCAGTGCAGAAAGCGCACGCAAGACCCTGAAGGACGAAAGCCTGCGCCGTGGCCGTGCCATTGATGGAATGGCGAACATCATCAAATTCCTCATTGTCCCGATTGAAGAGCATTTGGAAGCGCAGGAAGACTTTGTGGATATTCAGAACCGCAAAAAGATCGAAGAGGTACGCCAGCTGCGCCTTGCAGAACTGAAGGCATTCGAAGTGGACGGACTGATGTACAAAGACCTTGGAGACATGCCAGAGGATATGTACAAGAACCTGATCATCGGCGCAGAAACGGCATTCAATCTGAAGAAGGATGCAGCAGCCAAAGCCGAAAAACAGCGCAAGGAAATGGAGGCCGCTGCAGCTGCAGAGCAGGAAAGAATCAGGATACAGAATGCGGAACTGAAGAAGAAGGCCGAAGCGGAGGCCAAGAAACGCCAGGAAGAAGAGCAGCGCAGGATTGCAGCCGAAGGTGCCCTTCAGACCATTCGTGCAGAGGAAGAGAGGAAAGAGAAACAGCGCAAGGCAGATGAAGCAAAGGCGAAGAAAGAGGCAAAGAAGCTGGCGGCTGCGCCAGATAAAAACAAGCTGTGGGTGTTCACCGAACAGATTGAACAGCTTGAATTGCCTGATCTGAAGACCGATGAGGCCAAGATGATTCTTGCACAGGCAGAAGCACTATTGGCAAAGGTTGTGAAATATGTCCGAGATAACGCTGACGCTCTGTAAATCTATACATTTTTTCTCCAAAACTACGCATTTTATTCCCAATCTATACATGCCAACCCAAGCCACAACAGCCGCGCACTGCAAAAAATGCTTGGCAACACACGGCTACTGGCAGGAGGGAAAGTGCCTGATCTGCTACCAAGCGTGGTTGAGCAGCCGGAAGCCGCAACCGAAGATGCCCGATTTCTCTGATCGGAATACTGCAGAGCAGAATTAAACTTCACATGGCTACAAATAATTTTACCACTGGCAAGCCGCAATTCGGTTCAAAAATCCGAAGGAAGAGGAATGTGAATGCAAACGGGCGCATCGTTTCAGACTGGTTCAAGATAAATGGTGACGACAGAAGTTGGTGCTATGTCATGTATGAAAATGAAGCTGGACATACACACATGGTTGAATATGCGCAATTCTTTCTGCAGGAAGGCCATCAGCACTATGATCAGAAGATTGATATTGTTGATAATCAGTTAAAAGTGAAGCCAATTAAGGCTTGGGCAATAGTTGGGAAAATGGGCAAGATTTATGGATTTGGAAAAACACCCTCCGAAGCATGGAAACGTACATACACTCATCCTAGTGCGCCTGTTGGATACCCTCCATGCTATTGGTGTGACAGAGCAGGCCATATTAATTGTTCGAAGCGTAGGGGATATCGTTGTATCAGAATTCTTATCACTGAAAATGAATAATTTTCTTAAATCATCGGCGAATACAGTGAACTGCCCTGATTGCGGTGATCATCAGTGGTCTATAGCAGATCGAAATTACGTGAGACTATTCGGCACTGGATGGTGTTGCGACAAAAAGCGTTGGGAAGATGGTTCATTGCCGATTCAAGAATTTGAGCGTAGAGAGAAATTATCTGCACAGACCGATCCCTCAAGCCTATAATTCATTCCAAAAAATAGCATGTTCCACTTCAATTTCGCTCTTGACTACGCACGCAGCGTGAAGAAAATCGGCATGGTTGTCACGCATCTTCCAGGAAAGCTGCAGAATGGGAATGTTCCAAAGACACCCGATGCCATTGAAGCAGTGTGCGATGAGGTATTTACGTATCTTTGGCTTACAAGGCTGAAGAAGGAAGATGGAACCTATGAAGGCGATGTGTGCTTTGCCATCTGCCTGACAATGTTCGAAGTCTTTCACCATGACCCGTTCGAAATAGCCATGGATGCCAATATCATCAACCAAACCGATCTGAAGGAATTTTACGCTTCAGACACTTGGAAGAACCTGCAGCCCAAATGGGAAAGCGTGCAGGGCAGGAAGATCAATTATTGATATGCCATTCTCTCACGACAAACTGCAGGCAATCTTGGACGACATGGAGAAGTACGGTGGCAGCTTCGTGCGCCTCATTCCTGAACTGTACCGGCATGCAGATGCCACAAACAAAGCCAAGATTCTGACGACATGGGCAAATTACTTTGAAGATTATTCCAAGAAATTTTGATTCATTCCCCTAATTTTTATGAAAAACCCGATGATGAAATGGCAGGCTGTTCTGCACACTGATGAGGATGGAGCAGATGAATATGATGTTGTGGCACAGTTCGCTGAAAAAGAGGATGCAGAATCTTGGCTCAATGATTGCCAATACAATATGGATTTTATTGAGATATTACCCGTAGGATCGTATAGCGATATTATCAAGATGCAGGACGGCAAATACATGCGCCACTGCCCCACGTGCAAACAGAGCTATACCATTTGGAAGTGCCACTTCCCTGTGCTGATGCTGCGTGCGCTCCGTGTCCTGCAGGACGCAGGAAAGCCGATGCAAGTTCGTGAGATTCAGAAGGAACTGAAGACCAATTGGGATGAGCGCGGCAAGTTCAAGCGTCTGAAACATTGGAAACTCATTACCGAGAATGAAGATGGTGCGTGTATTCCTACTGACGATGTTCCTATGCTCTTCGGTGGAGTGAAGCGTGTGCGTGAATGGCTTTGGATATTCCATGACCAAGTGGTTGAACCACCGATGGACGAGAAGAACGGCGACCTGAAACATATTAGTGAATTGCACCACAGATTGATACCACTGCAAGACATCATCGGCGATTCAGTATCAGCTTTCGCAAGTACCCCTGTACCATCAGAACAGAGTGCGCTACTCTAATGTACGCCTTTATTCACTCACAATTTATTGATTTATGGCAACCGTTCCACAATTCCCAGTAGCTCTTGAACCGCTTGGTGACAGAGTAATTGTTATGCCGATTGAAGCAGAGAAGAAGACGAAAAGCGGCATCTATATCCCTGAATCGGCAAGCGGAGAAAAGAAGCAGGAAGGCATTGTGGTTGCTTTGGGTGATGGAAGCGTGGGAAAGGATTCTGAAAACCCACAGAAGCATTTGCAGGTAGGGCAGACAGTTCTATTTGGCAAATATGCTGGTGATGATCTGAAGGTGAAAGATGTAGAAGGCAAGGAAATTCAATTGAAGGTTCTACACTTGGATTCAGTTGCATGCAGGGTAAGACAGATGAGTTGACAATGTTGTTTACAATAAAAAATCTCTTGTTTCCAATTCCCATTTCATCCCATGTCTAAGCCAAAAGATATCATCAATGAAGAAGCTGCACGCATCAAGATTCTTGATGGAGTGCGAAAACTCACTACGCCAGTAGCAGCAACAATGGGTGCCAAAGGCAGGAACATCATCATTGAAAACGAGTACGGCAGGCCGACAGTCACCAAGGACGGCGTGACGGTTGCACGCTCCATTCATCTGCCTGATCCTTTTGAAAACATGGGTGCCCAGCTGGTCAAGGAAGCTGCAATCAAGACCAATGACATTGCAGGCGATGGAACTACCACAGCAACAGTACTGGCTCGTTACATGATGGAAGCAGGAATGGACAATCTGAAGTCTGGCAAGAATCCGATTGTCATAAAATCCGGCATCCACAAGGCTGTAAACGCAGTCACGGAATATCTGAAGACCATCAAAATCGATGTGACTAGCAAAGAGCAATACGCAGCCATTGCATCGATTTCAGCGCAGGATGACGAAATTGGCGCATTGATCGCTGAAGTTATCGATCATGTTGGAAGGGATGGAGTTGTGACAGTGGAACCAGGCAACACTTTGGCAATGGAGAAAGAGTATGTGGAGGGCATGCAGTTTGATACAGGTTGGATTTCGCCGTACTTCGTGACAAATCCGCAGAAGATGGAGGCGATGTATGAGAACGTTGCCATTCTCATCACCGATCAGAAAATCAGTTCAGTCCAAGACATTGTTCCGATACTGGAACTGCTAGCAGAGCAGGGGAAAAAAGAAATCGTCATTGTCGCAGACAATGTAGAGCTTGATGCCCTCTCTCTGCTTGTGCAGAACCGTATTCGTGGCACCATCATGCCGATTGCCATTCGCGCACCATCATACGGTGATCGCCGTAAGGAAATTCTGAAGGACATTGCTGCAGTTACCGGAGCCACTGTGATTTCGAAGGATATGGATTTGACAGTAGACAAGGCCAAATTGGAGCATTTGGGTGCAGCACGAAAGGTTATCGCAAAAAAGAACGAAACAGTGATTGTTGGTGGCGATGGTGATAAGAAAGATGTTCAAGATCGCATTGGAATGTTGAAAGGCCAAATTGAAGAGGCGAAGTCACCAGATGAGAAGATGAAGTTGCAGGAGCGTCTTGCAAAGCTCACAGGAGGCGTTGCAGTGGTTAAAGTTGGTGCTGCAACCCCTGTGGAGCAGGAAGAGAAGCAGCACCGTGTAGAAGATGCCTTATCCGCTACACGTGCAGCTGCAGAGGAAGGTATTGTTGCAGGTGGAGGTGTGGCTTATATACGTGCAGCGCAGCACGTCAGTGAGACCCTGAAAGGCGAAAGCTATGATGAGCAGACGGGAATTGATATTGTTCTTGCTGCTTTGCACGCACCAACAAATACACTGCTAGCCAATGCAGGTGTTGACGGTGAGAGCATCATGGAGAAGATTGTGGATGCTAAAGGAAATGTTGGTTACAACTGTCTGACTGACAAATTGGAGGATTTGATGAAGAGCATGGTGATTGATCCGAAGAAAGTCAGCCGTTGTGCATTGGAGAATGCAGCATCCGTAGCGTCAATGTTTCTCACCTTGGAAGGTGCTGTATGCACAATCCGAACCAAGGAAAAGAGCCAGGATGAAGACGAAGAATAGCTTATTTCTTACCAAATTTCTCTATGCCGAAGAAAGCCGAACCGCAGGAAGAAGAAGCTGTGCCAGTGGAACCAAAGCCTGTCATCAAAGATGCCGATGTGAAAGGCATCGATGCCTTGGCGAACTTCCGCATTGCCTTGGACGGAGCGATTGCCGATCTGCAGGATTGCATTTCGAAACCAGAATATAAGCAGATCACAGTACGTTCAGAAGAGGCTGTCCAGTTCGCTATCATGTTCGCACAGACCGCAAGAATGTGGGCAGGTGTAGCATTGAAGCCATTTCCTACAGGATTCAAAGAGACTGACAAAAAGGACAAGCCAGAATCCAAGTCAAAGCCAATGTAAGTTATCCCAAGGGAGTGCGTCATAGACAGTATGCGTAACACTCCCTTTTTGCATGAACGGGAGGATAGCCCTGAAAACAGGGATTCTAGTGAAAATCAAGACACTTCCCCACAGGAAAAACCAATGACACGGGTACCTGCAGAAATGCTGGAACCATGTATCAGGGTGATCGACTTGTGACGGGAAGTGTCTTTGATATAATTGTTTCATGCGCATGGAGAAACCAATGGAAGGCGATGACGAAATGGACGTTCCTGGGAGGAAGAAGCGCGGAAAAAAGAAGAAGAAACCTAGCAAAAAGCGAAGGAGGTCAATGATGATGGACGACTATTGATGTGCTACAATCCAAGCAATGTCTATCCTCGATGAAATTGAGGAAGAAGACTTGCGATTCAGAGGAGCCATAAAGAGTGCTGCATACGAATGTGAAGGCGACGTGACTGAAGTAGTTCAGAGGCTCACGCAGGAATCAAAAGAAAGACAGCGTGCCATTTTCCGAAGGCACTATCCTGAAGCGACTGCAGAGAATCGTGAACCCGTATTTCCACAGGATTTCCCAAATCCCTATGTCGGAGCGCAGTGAACAAATCAACGCTGGATTGCATGAAGCTGAACGCACAGATGTTCCGCATATATATCGTGCGCCGACATTGAAGATGCTGAAGAAGAATGAATGTATGATGGATGCCGAACAGCTTGCTAGGATTGCGGCAGTCAATTCTATCCTTCGCCGCAAGGTTCTTCGTGCTGCGCAGGTCACATCAAGAAAGAACAATTAGTCAATTCTCTTCAATAAAAACCACTTGTTCTTATAGAACAGAAAGAGTAGATTTTGACGCATGACGACAGCATGTGTTCTTTGCTCATCGGAACAGGAATTCATGCTTTGTGCAATGTGTTCAAAGGCAATCCAATCACTGCTTTCCGCTTCAAACACTCCACCTGAATTGGTCAACAACAAAGACAAGGTTCGTCAGGCTGCAGGTGATTTACGCATCCAACTACGCTGCTAATGAAAACAATTCTTGATATCCTTGGCCTGATTGCATTCGCATTGTTCTTGTTGGCAGTGCTTGGCTTCGGTGTTTGGTGGGTGTTTTATTCGTACAATGATTGCCTGAAAGTAGGGCATTCGCATCTTTACTGCGTCATTCGCGCTGGCGGCAAATGAAAACAATCACTTTTGAAATCAGTGGCGTGAGCGCAAGAATCGATGAACTGAATCGCATAGTTTGCACTGCCATATTCAGCGATGGACAAACAACCCGTGAAGTTGCCTTTGCCTGCAACCGTCTTGTCAGCGATGAACACGCTATTGCAGAAAACTGCATGTGCCTGGAACTCATGTGCAGATTCTTCGAACAATACCGTTTGAATTGCCCAAAGCATCTTACTCCGATTGATCCAAGAATCTTAATTGCCCACTTCAATGTTGTGAAATTTGCAGATGTAAGGCCATCCCTTCAGCTTTCAGTTGACCAAATAGATTATCAAAATGGATAAGCAATTTCTCCTCATTCCTGGCTATGTTGAATCCCGTTCAGACGGTGATAGGCACTATATTGCCGCAGAGGAGTTAGCCAATCTGTACGGTGTTTCTTTGAAGGATTGCGTAGTGATTTCATCGGATGAATTCAGAAAGTTCGAACCAAACCCGCCGCCAGGTTACAGTTGGGAATATCTGAAAAGCCTTATTGCTCTTCCTGTTCTGTATCACGGCGATTACCAGATTCCAGTTCCGATTTCCTACAACATTCAAGATCAGATTCGTTCTTCACAAACTATATGAGCCAGAAAGCCATCATCCTCAACGGTTCCGATGCACAAAACAAATCAGTGCTATCTTTCTGCAAATTTCGCAAGATACCATTCACGGGATTGGACGAAGCAAATTCAGATTTCAAAGGTGATCCATGCAATCATCCAAAGCTCAAAGAATCTATCCATGAAGATATGGGCAGTCATCCGTATTCTGCCGCTTGCCCTGATTGCCGAACCGTTATTGCTATCCGCTGGATTCCCAAGCTCAAATGAGTATGCCACTTTCTCCATCCATCGGTCTTTTGGCAAAACTTGGCAGTATTGCTGTTCATGCAGATGAATTCATGTCTCCTGATGGTCATCCTTGGGATCGTGAAGCTCTGCAGACATTGCTGCAGGATGCAGAGGTTCGTGAATTTGTCAGTCAGATGCAGGCCAAGGCTCTTGTTCCACTGAAGAGAAAATGAAGCTGCCACTTTCCATCTTCCGGCCAATCGTGATTGAAGAAGGCACGACCATGCCACGATTCTATTCATGCGCACGCTATCTGCCTCTACGTCTTTCAGAAACCCAAGATTCAGAAACGCACGAATGGAAGCAGATTGCATACCCTATCCCCGTAAGCTTGGTTCTTGCAGTATGGTATCGCTTGGTCTGGTTCGTACTGCGTGATTGCCGCGTTCTTCCGCAGTACTACACAAGCAAGGTATTTCGGGTGATGACACACTGCCCAAACTGCAAAGCACCATTCAGGGATGAATTCGAAATGAAGTTGTTTGGTGGCTCCCTTGTCAAGAAAAGGACATCGATATCTGCAGAGCAGACACAAGAGCTTCTGGCAAAGTTCTTTGATATGCTCAACAACTTTCCCGATGACATGGACATTTCAGATGCAGAAGTACAACAGAACCTAATTCAGAGTTTTGTGAAGACACAGCAATTCAGAACTATATGATCCTTCAGCTTCTCCGCAGGCAAAGGCAGTGCTTTATCCGAACGGCTGACGGCCAGAAAATAATCACGAACCCCGTTCTGTATAACCAGCTTTCATATCAGCTGATCCGTGAGCAGGAAAAGATAGGACGTGAGAACAAGCGAAAGATTATCGCTGAATGCACGGCCAATGGCATGCAGATTCCTAATTTCAGACGTGAAGGCATTTCCAAAGCCTAATGGCGTACAATAACTCTCCCTATCATGCCCATGAAGAAGAAACAGCCTGGAACATCTACGAAGTCTGGCAAACAGTCAGAAACAAAGCCGAAGCGGTTTGCTATTTCGAAGCAAGAGCCAGAGAGCTTGGAAACGCCATTGCCCGATCTTTCGAAGCAGACTGCAGAGCCATTGAAGAAGCGGAAAGGACGTATTGGGAAGCGTGGTGTGAAGCGTGGAAAGCAGAGTTTGATCGTCGTAGAGCCGCTGCAGCAGTCCACGGACACTTCGGCGCAAGTTCCAGCCTCATCTGAATTGCCATCTGAAATGAACGATCTGAATATGAAAGAGCAGTCATTCGTATTGGAGTACATGAAAAGTAAGAATGCAACGCAGGCGGCGAAGAATGCAGGATACCAAGGAACCCCAGGTTCATTGCGTGTGATGGCTTCCAAATTGCTAACAAAAGGTAACATTCTTGCTGCAATTCAGGCCATGACGAAACCGATTGTGCAGCAGGCCAACATCAGCACTGAAAGAGTTGTGAATGAATTGGCACGCTATGCTTTCGGAGAATTGGAAG